>Ga0268386_10004176_pt1 | contig 10594 bp, 8 predicted proteins | sample RVTome_15_FD_200260 | JGI IMG/M metagenome (GOLD analysis project Ga0268386, IMG submission 200260) | Soil microbial communities from uranium-contaminated site in the Upper Colorado River Basin, Wyoming, United States - RVT150D86... ... | reverse complement strand
GGATTCACCCGGCGGCTTCGCGGATCGCCATGCTGGCGAAGTCGATCCCCGCCGCGTTCGTCGCCTTCGACGCGCTCGCTGTCAACGGCCGGGATGTGCGCGACTCGCCGCAGAGCGAGCGCCGCGAGCTGCTGGAACGCACGCTCGCGGGTATTGGTCCGCCCGTTCACCTCACGCCGATGACCCGCGATCCTGTCGTGGCGGCGCAGTGGCTCTCGCGGTTCGAGGGAGCGGGCCTCGATGGCGTGATCGCCAAGCCGGAGGACGGCACGTACGTGCCCGGCAAGCGGGCGATGGTCAAGGTCAAGCACGTCAGGACGGCGGACTCGGTGGTCGCGGGATTCCGCTGGCACAAGAACGGGAAGAACACGCTCGTCGGGTCGCTGCTGCTCGGGCTCTACGACGAGCACGGCGTGCTCCACCATGTCGGGGTCACCTCGTCGTTCACGATGGCCAGGCGCAGGGAGCTGGCGGTCGAGCTGGCACCACTTCGAGCGAATGCCCTCGAGGATCATCCCTGGCGCGAGTGGGCCACGGGAGACGGCAGCGACACGCGCATGCCGGGTGCGCAGAACCGCTGGAGCGCAGGCAGGGACCACTCGTGGGAGCCGCTCCGAATCGAGCGCGTCTGCGAGGTGAAGTACGACCACATGCAGGGGACGCGGTTCCGGCACGCCGCGGTCTTTCTCAGGTGGCGTCCGGACAGGAAGCCCGCCGACTGCCGCTACGACCAGCTGGAGGTCACGACGGCTTACGAGCTCGAGAAGGTGTTCGGCGCCGGCTAGCGCGGGCGGGACGGTCCGGCTGGTCGCCGCCAGCCTCGGCCGGACGTGTGGTCCGACGCCGGCGCGACGGCTGCACCCGCGCCGGCTCGCCGGGCTGCTTCCGGTAGTGCGGCGGCCACGACGCGTCCCCCTGGCCCTCACGCTCGTGACGAGCGGACAGGTCGAGCAGGAGGTCGAGCGAGCACGGACGGCCGTCGATCGCAGCGTGCCGGTCGCCCACCTCGCCGAACCGGGCGGGCATGGTGGCCAGCGTGAAATCGGCCGGGTCGCACTCGTCGAGCTCGTCCCAGGTCACGGGCGCCGAGACCCGCGCGTCGGGCGTGGGCCGTACGGAGTACGCACTCGCCACCGTGCGATCCTTGGCGTTCTGGTTGTAGTCCAGGAACACGCCGTGCCGCTCTTCCTTCCACCACTTGCTCGTCGCGAGCGCCGGCACGCGGCGTTCGACCTCACGCGCCAGCGCCAGTGCGGCACGTCGAACCTGAGTGAAGGTCCAGCGCGCCTCGATGCGCACGATCACATGGATGCCGCGTGAGCCCGAGGTTTTCGGCCACCCGACCAGGCCGACGTCGTCCAGCGCGGCTCGCACCTGACGCGCCACCTCGCGGAGCTGGTGCCACTCGACGCCGGGCACGGGATCGAGATCGATACGGAGCTCGTCGGGATGATCGAGATCTTCAGCGCGGACCGGGTGCGGGTGCAGCTCGAGACACGCCAGGTTGGCCATCCACGCGAGCGCCGCGGCATCGCGCGGCACCACTTCTTCCGCGCGGCGCCCCGAAGGGAAGCTCAGCGTGACGGTCTCGATCCACGCCGGCCGCGAGCTCGGCGCACGCTTCTGATAGAAGAACGCGCCCTGGATGCCGTTGGGGTAGCGCACCAGCACGTTCGGTCGGCCCCCGGCTCCCGTCAGCGCACCCTCCGCGACGGCCTGGTAGTACCGGGCGAGGTCCAGCTTCGTGTACCCCGGCCCGGAGAACAGCACCTTGTGCGGGTTCGAGATCGGCACCTCGCGGCCCCCGACCGTCAGCACCTCGCGTTCGGTGTTCCTCGGCATGACGTTCGTCGTTCGTCGGCGGCCGTGGCGCGCGCGTCCCGCACGCTCCGACCGTTGCCAGTCTATCGCCCTCCCTGTCGCGCCAGTCGGGTCCGCCCGTTCGGTTGACCAGTCTGGTGGCAGGCCCTAAGATCGATCGATCCGTGGGACGGTCGCGCCGCGGCCCGGAGCCTGTGCAATCTCAGCCTGCGAACCGCGTCAGGGCCGGGAGGCAGCAGCGCTAAGCAGACCCTGAGGTGTGCCGCAGGATCTCCGGGTCGCGGTGGGACTGTCGCCTGCCGGCGTCCGCCTGCAGGAGCGAGCGGCCCGACGATCTCCAATGCCATACCAGGTGCTCGCCCGCAAGTGGCGTCCGCAGCGCTTCGACGAGGTTGTCGGGCAGGTCGGCGTCACGCGGACGCTCGCCAACGCCATCGCCAACGACCGTCTCGCGCAGGCCTTCATCTTCGCTGGCGCCCGGGGAGTCGGGAAGACCACGACGGCCCGCATCCTGGCGCGCGCGCTCAACTGTGTCGAGGGCCCGAGGATCGATCCGTGCGGCCGGTGCGACGCCTGCGTGGAGATCGCCGAGGGACGTGATCTCGACGTGCTCGAGATCGACGCCGCCACCCACACCGGCATCGACAACGTCCGCGGCGTGATCATCGAGGATCTCGCGGTCAGGCCGGTCCGCGATCGCTACAAGGTCTTCATCATCGACGAGGTCCACCAGCTCTCGCGCCACTCCTTCAACGCGCTGCTGAAGTCGATCGAGGAGCCTCCCCCGCACGTCGTCTTCGTGATGGCGACGACCGAGCTCGACAAGATTCCGGACACCATCAAGTCGCGGTCGCAGGTCTACGAGTTCAAGACGATTCCTCCCGGCGCCATCCGCGAGCAGCTTCGCACCATCGCCGACGCCGAGGGCATCGACGTCGAAGAAGCGGCGCTCGCGATGCTCGCGCGGGCCGCCGAAGGCAGCATGCGCGACGCCCAGAGCGCCTTCGACCAGGTGCTCGCGTTCGCCAGCGGCCGCATCACCGAAGACGATGTGGCGGCGGTGCTCGGGCTCGTCGCGCGCGACCTCCTCCTCGACATCGTGGAGGCGGTCGCTGCCGATGACGCCCCGACCGTGCTGGCGCTCGCCGGGCGGGCGGCGGAATCGGGGCAGGACCTGAAGCTCGTCTGCCGCGAACTCTCGCGTGTGGTTCGCGACATCATGGTCCTGAAGCTCGATCCCTCACGCGCCGAGGATCCCGACTTCGCGCCCGGTGGGGAAGGAGATCGCCTGCTGTCGCTCGCCGGGCGGATCGGCACCGAAGACGTGCTGCGCGCGTTCGACCTGCTGAGCCGCGCCGAGCGGGACGTGCGCGATGCCGCGCTTCCGCGCTACAGCCTCGAGATGGCCCTGCTCCGGTGGATCCACCTGCAGAGGCTGGTGCCGATCGAGGACGTACTGCGCAGCCTTCGAACCGGAGGGGCTCTGCCGGGTCCGGAGGCCGGACCGGCGCCCTCGTCGTTGCCCTTGCGCCGGACCGAGGCGGGCGGGACCGCGTCGCGGCTCGAGGCCCGACGGGTGGCGCGCCTCGAGAACGCGGCCGCGCCCGCTCCCGACGCCGCGCCTCCGCGTTCGACGTCGCCAACCCCTTTGTCCGCCGGCCCGACCGAACAGCCCATCGCCGGGCCGCCGTCGCCGGTTCAGGGGCCGGCGCCACCGTCAGACCAGGCCCGCGAGCGGCTGCTCGACGAGATCAGGCGCGCCAACCGGCTGTTCTACGGCACCGTTGTCGCGCAGGCGCGCCGGATCAGCGTGGACGCCGAGGCGGTCACCTTCGTCTTCGGTCCCGTCCACCGGACGCTGCGCACCTCGCTCGTCCACCGCCGGAGCTGGCTGGCCGGAATCGCCGAGCGGGCGCTGGGGCGCCCGCTCGAGATCAGAGCCGTCGAAGAGGCAGCCGAAGGCGGAGACGAGCCGGCCGGGGCGCCGGAAGCGGTGCCCGATGCGAAGGAGGCCCTGCGGGCGCAGGCCTTGAAGGACGAGGCGGTGCAGGCCATGCTGGACGTGTTCCCGGCGGAGATCGAGGACGTCGAGGAGATCGAACGATAGGAGACAGTCGATCGCGTGCGCGGGTCCCGGAAGGAGTCGAGTGGTGAACATCCAGCAGATGATGAAGCAGGCGCAGCAGATGCAGGAGCGCCTGCAGAAGCAGCTCGCCGATCTCAGGGTCGAGGCGACGTCCGGCGGCGGCATGGTCACGGTCGTCATGACCGGCAACAAGCAGGTGCTGCAGCTCACGATCGACCCGGAGGTCGTCTCGAAGGACGATGTCGAGATGCTGCAGGACCTCATCGTCGCCGCAATCAACGACGCCCACCGCAAGGTTGACGAGTCCATCGCGCAGGAGATGGGCGGGATGCTGGGCGGCCTGAAGCTGCCCGGCATGTAGCGACCGCTCACGCATCCCGATGCCCGGCATCGCTCGCCCTGCTCACGCGTTTCTGCCGTCCCGTACCCGGAGTTCGCTGCCGGACGGGTGTCCAGGCCGCAAGATGACGGGCTGGCCGCGCCCCCACACGCTGTGAGCCTTCCCGAATCCCTTGCCAGGCTCGTCGAGCGCCTGCAGCGTCTCCCGGGCATCGGTCCCAAGGGCGCGCAGCGCATCGCGTTCTACCTCCTGCGCAGCCCTCGCGATGAGGTGCAGCATCTCGGCGATGCCATGCGCGAGGTCAAGGAGCGCGTCACTTACTGCTCGATCTGCAGCAACATCACCGACACCGATCCGTGCATCTTCTGCACGAGCGAAGACCGCAACCGCCGCGTCATCTGTGTCGTCGAAGACCCGCAGAATGTGATGGCCATCGAGAAGACGCGGGAGTTCCGCGGGATGTACCACGTGCTGATGGGTGCGCTGTCGCCGCTCCAGGGCGTGGGGCCCGATGACCTTCGGGTCAAGGAGCTGCTGGGCCGTGTCGGCGCCGGGAACGTCGAGGAGATCATCCTGGCGACGAACCCCAACGTCGAAGGCGAGGCGACGGCGATCTACCTGGCCAGGCTCCTCAAGCCGCTCGGTGTCCGCGTCACGCGGATCGCGATGGGAATCCCGGTTGGGAGCGACCTCGAGTACGCTGACGAGGTCACCATGCACAAGGCCATGGAAGGCCGGCGCGAGGTCTGAGCCGCACCAGGCCCGCCCGCGACGAGCCGCCGACGACATGCCTGCGCTTCGTGCCGCGCTCGCCATCATGGCACGGTCACCGCTTCACGCGCCGCGCACCATCAAGACGCGCCTCGCGCCGATCGTCCCGCGTGTCGAGGATCGCCAGGCCCTGTACGGCGCGTTCCTGCAGGACACGGTCCGGACTGCACGATCGCTCGACCAGGTTGCTCTCTACATCGGTTTCGCGCCCCCGGGCGGAGGCGAGGGCTTCTCCGGGCTCGGTGTCCCGGCGGACCGCCTGCTGCCGCAGCGCGGAGAGGATCTCGGTGCGCGCCAGCGCCACCTGCTCGAGGATCTCTTCCGTCGAGGACACGACGAGGTGGCCATCCTCGGGTCCGACCTGCCGTCGCTTCCCGCGTCGCATCTTCGTGACGGCTTGGACCGGCTGCGGCGCCACCCCGCGCAGGCCGTCATCGGCCCGGCCGAGGACGGCGGGTACTACCTGCTCGGCCTGTCGCGGTCCGTCACATCACCTGATAGCGTCGAGTCGCCGCCGGTTGTGCCGGACCTGTTCACCGGCGTGCGCTGGAGCACGGCTCATGCGCTGGACGACACGCTCGCGCGGGCGGAACGCGCAGGGCTGGAGGTCCATCGTCTCGGGACCTGGTACGACGTGGACGAACCGGCGCACCTGGCTCGATTGTGCCGGGAGCTCGACGGCGCCGGCCGCGCCGCGGCCCCGGCCACCCATGCGGCACTCGTGCGCCTGGGCCTCCTGGCCGTGTAGCCGACGCCTTCACGCCGGGCGATCCACGGACCGAGCGGTTCAGGATCCCATGCACGGCAGGTTGGCGGCTCCGGTCGCCGTGTCCGGATCCCGCTGCTATAATCGCCGGGCCTGCCAGCGTCTTCTGCCATCGATGCATGTGAAGAGCCCCGAGAGCCGGGCGACGGCCGCGGGACGACGCACGATGCGCCGCGCGATCGTCTCTGCTCTCGTGCGGTGCGCATGGAGTCCGACCCTTGTGCTTGCTCTGGGTGGCCCGGCGTCCGCACAAGGGCTGCCGTCGGAGCCGATCAGCCTGGCCGACGGGCGACTCGTCGTGAGCGGCGATGTCTCGGGATCGATCTCGTCCGAGCCGGATTCCGGTTACCTCAACGCCGGCGACTACGAGCACGACGAGTTGCGGCTCTTCCGTCTGGGTGTGACGGCGGCGCTCTACCCGGCCGGGCGGATTTCGGTCCTGGGACAGGTGCGGACCGAAGGGTGGGACCAGGTCGAGCCCTACGCTCTGTTCGTCCGCGTGCGGCCCTGGGCCGACCGGGCCTTTCACGTCAACGTGGGCCGTATCCCTCCCACGTTCGGCGCGTTCCCGCGACGCAGCTACGGCAAGGCCAACCTGCTCATTGGCCAGCCGTTGCCGTTTCACTATCGCACCTCGATCCAGCCGAACGCCGTGCCGGCGACGGCGGACGACCTGCTCGACGTGCGAGCGCTCGGTGGCGCGGAGTTCGTCCGCTATCCCCTCGGCGCGCAGACATCCGAGCAGGGGCTCCCAATGGTCAATGTGTTGAGATGGGACACCGGCGTGCAGGTGGGGGTCGGGTCGAGGCCGGTCGAGGTCCTCGCGGCCGTCACCACCGGATCCTTGTCGCACCCGCTGGTGGCCGACGACAACGGCGGGAAGCAGATCGTGGGTCGCGTCACCTTCCGGCCGTCGGCTGCGCTGTCGCTCGGGGTGTCGGGCGCACGCGGCGCGTACCTCGACGATGATCTTCTGGATGTGCTGCCGGACGGCGGGACGGAGAGCTTCACCCAGGTCGTCGTGGGCGTTGATGCGGAGTACGCGCGCGGGGCGTGGCTGCTGCGGGCGGAGGGCCTCGCCAGCAGCTGGCGCCTGCCGGCGGTCGAGGCCCCGCGCCTCGACGAGCGCCTTCGCTCGATAGGCCTCACGCTGGAAGGGCAGTACAGGATTGCCCCAGGGTGGTACGTCGCGGCGCGACTCGACCATCTCGGTTTCTCCGAGATTACGGGAACACGGTTCGATCGGGAGCCGACCCCCTGGGACGAACCGGTCAGCCGGCTCGAGGTCGGCGTCGGTCACTACTTTCTCCGCAACCTGATCGCCAAAGTGGCCTACCAGCAGAACCGGCGTGACGATCCGTACCCCAGCCCCGGAGGCTTCGCAGCGGCGCAGCTGCTGTACTGGTTCTGATGGTCCGTCGGCTTCGGTGGACGCTGTTCGCGCTCAGTCTCGTCGTTCCGGGTCTCGTCGGGCTTCCGGCGCAGCAGAGCACCGGGGTGATCCAGGGCGCGGTTGTCGTCGCCGACGACGCATCGTCCGTCGTTCGGCGACCCGACCTCTTCGGATCCGGTGCTCCGGTCCCGCGGCCGGGTCCGGACCGGCGGCCGAGCGTCGTGTACCTGGCGCTGGCGCCTCGGGCCGCGTTCGATGCCCTGCCGAGGCCACGGGTGAGCATGGACCAGCGTGGTGAGGCGTTCGTGCCTCGGGTCCTGGCGATCACCGCGGGAACGGTGGTGGATTTCCCGAACAGCGACCCCATCTACCACAACGTTTTCTCGCTGTCGCCTACGCGGTCCTTCGACCTCGGCCGCTACGAAGCCGGCCAGTCGAAATGGGTGCGTTTCGACCAGCCGGGCATCGTGCGGGTGTTCTGCGACATCCACTCACACATGAGCGCCTACATCCTGGTGTTCGGCCACCGCTACTTCACCGTCACCGACGAGCAGGGGCGGTATCGCCTCGATCAGGTCCCCCCCGGTTCGTACCAGGTCGTCGCGTGGCACGAGCCGTTCCCGAGCCAGGTCCGCACCGTGACGGTTCCGGACGGCGGAGGAGACGTTGAGTTGAACTTCGAGCTGGGGCCAGAATAGGGAACCCCGACCGGACCCGCTGCCCATGAAGCTCCTGTCATCGCTCACCAACCGGATCTTCCTGGCGAGCGCCGCGCTCGCGGTGCTCTCGATCGGCGCGTCCACCTACTTCGTCAACGCGGCCGTGTCCACCCAGGCCGAGAATCAGATCAGACGCGATCTCGACGAGGCGGCGACGCTCGTCGAGCACTACCGCAACCTCGTTTTCGAGCATTTCGCCCGGGAGGCCGAGCTCATCGCCGATCTGCCGAAACTGAAGGCGGCGGTGGCGGTGGATCACGGTCCCACGGTCCTGCCGCTCGCCGAGGACTACCAGCGCCGTATCGGCGCCGACCTGTTCGTGGTGACCAACGACGCCGGCGGCGTCCTTGCGGAGATTGGCGAGTCTGGTGTCGCCGGCGACCGGGTGACCGAGCTGCCGGCGGTTCAGCGGGCGCTCGCGGGCTGGGCCACGACGTCGTTTTGGCCGCGCGCCGGCGGCGTGCTGCAGGTCGTCACCGTGCCGATCTGGATTGACCCGGCGCGCCCGGAGCTGCTGGGCACCCTGAGCGTCGGCTTCAGCCTCGACGAGGCGATGGCGCTCAGGTTCAAGCAGCTGACCGCGAGCGAGATCGCGTTCGCCGTGGACGAGCAGGTGCAGGCCACGACGTTGCCGGACGAGTACGCCGCGGTCCTCGGGCAGTGGCTGGAGCCGGGCGGAGGATCGGCGATCGTGCTGGGAGACGAGGAGTACGCCGCCGTTTCGAGGCCGCTCTCGATGGGCAGTGTGGGCCTGCCCGGCGGCGCGCCGGAGCGGGTGGCCGGGGCGGAGGATGTCGCGTCCAGCGAGACCACCGTTCCGGTGGCCGTCATCCTCCGGTCCCGCACTGAACAGCTCCGGTTCCTGAGGTCGCTCCAGACGACGCTCGCTGGCACGGCGCTCATGGCGCTGCTCGGGGCAACCCTTCTCGGCTACGCCGTCGCCCGGACGGTCACGCAGCCGCTCGGCGCGATCACCACGACGATGCGTGAAATGGCCGCGAGCGGCGACTTGACGAGACGTATCCGGCTGTCCCGGCACGGCAACTGGGATGACGAGGACACCCGTCTGCTGGCCACGACCTTCAACGCCATGACCGAATCGATCTCCCGGTTCCAGCGGGAGGCGGCGCTGCGCGAGCGGCTGTCGGCTCTCGGCCGCCTCTCGACGATCGTGGCGCACGAGATCCGCAATCCCCTGATGATCATCAAGGCGTCGGTCAGGGCTCTGCGGCGGCCGCTCACGGATGCCGGGACCGTGCGGCAGGCGGCGGAGGACATCGACGAGGAAGTGGGCAGGCTCGACCGCATCGTGTCGGAGGTGCTGGACTTCGCCAGGCCGCTTCGCTTCGAGCTCGACGAGGTCGATCTCAACGCGCTCTGCCTCGACGCGGCGGCGGCGGCCGAAGCCGGCGAGCGGCCAGCCGTCCAGGTCGTGGTGGATCCCGACCTGCCCTTGGTGGTGAGCGATAGCGAGCGCCTCCGGCAGGCGCTCGTCAACGTGCTCACCAACGCCCAGCAGGCGGTTCTCGATCGGCTGACCGCGGACGCTCAGGCTCAGGAGGGAGGATCGGCGGCCTCGGCTGGCACCCCAGAAATCGACCTCGTCACCGAGCGGCTCACTGGCGGCGGGGCGGCGATTCGCATCAGGGATCGCGGCCCGGGCATCGCGCCCGACGATGTGCCGAGAGTGTTCGATCCTTATTTCACGACGAGACGTGCCGGATCGGGGCTCGGGCTGGCCATCGCCAAGAACATCGTCGAGGGACTCGGCGGGACGCTGACCGTCCACAGCCGCGTGGGCGAAGGGACCGAGATGCGCATCGAGCTGCCCCCGCAGGCGTCGCCGGCTCCGGCCCCGCCGTCCGGCGTCCGCGAGTCGGTCGGGGTCGGGGGCTGAGCCCCTCGGCGCCCGTCGTGTGCGCTCACCAGGAAGCGTCCAAGAGCCGCCACCGATGACCAGAGGCTCGATCCTGCTCGTCGATGACGAAGTGAAGATCCTCAAGGCGCTGGCGGGGGCTCTTCGTGAGGAAGGTCACGAAGTCTGGGCGGTCGAGAGCGCCGCAGCCGCGCGCCGGGTGATGGGCCAGCGTCCCGTGGACGTGCTGGTCGTGGACAACATCATGCCTGACGTGAGCGGGCTCGATCTCATCCGCGAGCTCGTCTCCACGGTGCCCCGCCCCGAGCGTCCCCAGATCCTGATGATGACCGCGCACGCGAGCGTCGAGAGCGCGATCGAGGCGATGAAGCTCGGCGCGCTCGACTACCTGCAGAAGCCGTTCGAGATCGATGAGCTGCTGGTCGTCGTGCAGCACGCGCTCGAGCACCAGCGCCTGCGCACCGAGCACCATTACCTCCTCGCCGAGCGGCACGAAGAGTTCAACCACTACGGCATCGTCGGACGCAGCCGGCAGATGCAGGCCGTCATCCGGACCGCCGAGGTGGTTGCCGAATCCAAGAGCACGGTGCTCATCACGGGAGAGACGGGGACCGGCAAGGAGATGGTGGCCAGGGCGATTCACGCGCGGAGCGCGCAGCGTGACAAGCCGCTCATCAAGGTCAACTGCGCCGCGATCCCTGACAGCCTCCTCGAGTCGGAGCTGTTCGGACACCGGCGCGGGGCCTTCACCGGCGCGACGTCGAACAAGAAGGGACGATTCGAGCTGGCCGACGGCGGCACGATCTTTCTGGACGAGATCGC
>Ga0268386_10004175_pt1 | contig 10596 bp, 9 predicted proteins | sample RVTome_15_FD_200260 | JGI IMG/M metagenome (GOLD analysis project Ga0268386, IMG submission 200260) | Soil microbial communities from uranium-contaminated site in the Upper Colorado River Basin, Wyoming, United States - RVT150D86... ... | reverse complement strand
GAACACGAATGTGGCCGCGGTGGCGACGGACGAGAACAGCCCCAGGAACCCGGCGACTTCGACTTCGGTGGGGAACGTGGCGGCCACCAGTTCATTGAATGGGAAGACCACCAGGAAGAAGAGCGTCGACACCAGCAGGGCCGCGCCTGCCGAGAGCCGACCCAGCCGGGTGGACAGGGCGCGGCGGGGTGTCGAGGTCAAAGATGTCCATACGGACTCCGAACCTTCTGCGGTTTCGGGTCGGAACAACCGGCTCACCCGTGCCAACAGGACGGTGCTGATGACGAGCAGCCCGGCCTGGACGAGCAACAGGTTGGCCGTTCCCAGCGCCGCTGCCAACGGCCCGGTGACCGCATTGCCGGCAACCCCACCGACGACGCCGGCGGTGGCGAAGAGTGGGAAGAGACGCTTGGCCTGCCGGGTGTCACAGGACTGCTCAGCCGCATTCCACATTGCGGTCAGGGTCACCATGATGATCCCCTGGGTGGCGATCCAGATAACGCCGTATATCGGCGACCAGTCCAGGCCGACCACCACACGCTCCAGGATCAGCCAGGACGCGGAAGCCGCGGTTGTGATCCAGAGCCATCGTCTCGGCCCTGCCACCCCCAAGCCGACGACGTGGAGTGTGATGACGCCCATGACCACAAGCCCTGAGATGAGGATCATCAGCGGCAGTCGATCCACGCCGAACCTGAGGAAGAAGAGGGTGTCGGCAGCGTTCATACCCAGCCCGAACGAGCCCTGGGTGACCGCGAATAGAAGACTGACCCAACCCGCGAGGGAGCCTTCTCCGCCCCGGATGCCGATCCCGCTCCACAATCTCGGTGTGCGCCGTCCTCTCGCCACGGCGTGGGTCACGGTCGACAGCCCGTTGGGCTCTGGCGGTCAGCGCCAACCGAGGTCATGAACCACCACAGGCTCAGTGATCCCCTTGAGTTCGACCTCGCGACCTTCTGATACCTCATACGGTATATCGCCGGCGGCCTCGAGGACCGCCGAGGAAATGACGATGTCGTCCCTTCCCCCGAGCCCGCCGATGCGGGCGGCGGCGTGTACCCCTCTCCCGGCGTAGTCACCCTCCATCCGGGTGGCCTCAGCCATGTGCACCCCAATTCTCACCCACGGAGCGAACCCGTGTTCCCGGCGATGATCTCTGAGGCTCTCTTGAATCGCCACGGCGCATTCGATGGCTCCGCCAGGTGAGCTGAAGGAGACGAAGAAGCCGTCCCCGGTGTGGCGGACCTCTTCACCATGATGCCTCCCGAACAACTCACGCAGAGTTCGGTCGTGCCAACGCAGCAAACTCTCCCAGTCGGCGTCGCCGATGATCCCGATCAGGTCCGTCGAGGTGACGATGTCGGTGAACATGAATACGCGGGTCACCCGCTCCCGTTCATCGGGCGCCGATCCTCCGGTGATGTCGTTGAGTCGACGCAAATCGGCGGCTGCTCCGAGATCACGGAACGTGTGGGCGGCGACCTGCAGGTCGAGGTGGCCCGACCGTTCGTCGCCGAAGGCGATTTTGGCCTCACCGAGCATGGCCCGTGCCAGGGCACTTTCGTAGGGAAGATCGATCTCCGCCCACATCCGCCACGAACGCTCCAGCGCATCGATGGCCGTCCCCGCATTCCCCTCGGCGAGCTCGAGGGAACCACGACAAGTCAGCGCACTGGCTTCCCACCACCGCTTCTGAACCTCGGTGGCGATCTTCTCCAACTCTTCCACCGCACCTCGTGCCGTCCCGGTGTCACCAGCCCTGATTGCAATCTCCACCTGAGTGGGGAGAAGTCTTCCCCGGGCCAGCATCGAGGAGTTGTCGCCGGCCGTAGTGCCGCTGCGGCGGGCCACGGCGGTGGCGATGCTGCGGGCGGCCTCATCGATCTGACCTCTGTCCAGCAAGAGCAGGGACATACCCGGCTCAGCACTGTTGCCGTATTCATATGCCTTCTGAAACGCCTCCTCCGCGGCGTCGAGATCGCCCATGCGTCGTCTCGTCTCGCCGATCTCGTAGTAGGCGAAGCCCACACCATCGAGGAGACGGAATCGCTCCAGCTCGACGCATGCCTCGCGGGCCGCCTCCTCCGCTTCTGACCAAGCACCGTGGAGTCGTTTCAACTCAGCGCGATGCACCTTGCAAATCCCTGTATATCCGCCTGCCGAGTGGCTATGCATCCACCGTTCTGCCTCATCTGTCCATTGCTGGGCGCGCCCGTAGTCGCCGATGGTGCTGCAGGCGCCGATGGTGTTGCAATAGACGTCACAGACCGAGCGCATGTCCCCTCCCTCCGACATCGCAACGACCGTGGCTTCGTCGATCAGCGCCGTTCCGACAGTGATATCTCCCATCTGGATGAGGGCAATTCCCTTGAAACTCATTCCCTGAGCCTGGACACCGTGAATCCCCATCCTCTCCCCGAGCTCGATGACCTCATCGGCCAGTTCAATGGTGCGGCGAAGGTCGTGTCGGATGAGGAGCGCCTGGGCGAGGTTGAGGAGGGCAAGCCAGGCGTGAGCCGGCGACTCCGGTTCGCCGGCCAGGAGACTCTCCACCCGCGCCATCCACGCCTCGGCCACCGGGATCGCCATGCGACGCATTGCGAAGTAGGAGAGGAAGGCGCCGGCGAGCGCGGCCTGGGTACGGTCGCCCGCCTGGACGTAGCCGGTGTAGCCCCGTTCGATCGCCTCCATGCCCGCGTCCGGTTGCCCGGTCCACCAGTAGGCGTCTCCAAGCATCATGAGATCGTCGGGGCCGAGCGGGGCCTCGGAGTCGGCTGCGGTCAGCGAACGTACGGCTTCGTCCCAGTCGTTTCTCCGCACCGCTTCGCGGCCTGCTGTGATGACGTCGGCCACTCCCACCTCCGAAGGACGACGGTGGACACTAGCGGCTCACCTGGTCGTGGTTAAGTGGTCTGTCAACTGATTTGGCTGTTTGGCCTCTTCGACTCCGTCGTCGTGATCAAGGCCGACTGGGTGACGATGCTGACGTGCCCGTCCTCCCATTCGACCTCCACCAGATCCTCCTCGCGGAGGTCGATGATCACACCGGCGCGGGGAGTCTGGCCGACGGTCTTGGTCAGAGTCTCCACTTTCTGGCCTTTACGCATTATCTCCTCCTGCGTGAAGCGAGAATACCCCATTCCGTGCCACGTCAGGTCCGCCGCCAGAGATCGGGCAGTGGACCTCGCCGGCGGGTCGGACAGGTCATCCCACAGTCGTACAATCGATTGCCAACCGGCAAGGATGCAGAAACAAATGAGTCAAACCATGGACTATGACGTAGTCGACCGACTGGTCGCTGAGGGCCACGACCGGCTGTTGATCGGTGGCGAGTGGAATCGCGCCTCGGACGGTGAGGAGATCGAAGTGGTCGATCCGGCAACCGGGACGCCCATCGTTTCGGTGCCCAGCGCTTCCGCGGAAGATGCCCTTGCCGCGGTCGATGCGGCGTGGGATTCGGCCGCGGCTTGGGCGGCAACGAGCCCGACCGAGCGCAGCGAGATACTTCGTCGTGGGTTCGAGATGATGACAGAGCGAGCCGAATCCCTGGCCAGGCTGATCGTCTTCGAGATGGGGAAGACCTATTCCGAGGCCCTTGGGGAAGTGAGGTACGCCGCCGAGTTCTTCCGGTGGTACTCGGGTGAGGCGGTCCGCAACGACGGCAGCATCAAGATCGCACCCGGAGGTGACAAGCGAATCGTTGCGATCCATCAGCCCGTGGGTGTCTCGCTGCTCATCACTCCGTGGAATTTCCCCGCCGCGATGGCAACCCGAAAGATAGGACCGGCGATAGCGGCCGGCTGCACGATGATCCTGAAGCCAGCGTCGGACACGCCGTTGACCGCCTTTGCGGTGGGCGCACTCCTCGAGGAGGCCGGTCTCCCCCCCGGCGTCCTCAACGTTGTGGCATCCAGTCGCTCCTCCCAGGTGGTGCCGGTCATGCTCGGTGACAGCCGGGTTCGTAAACTCTCGTTCACCGGGTCGACCGAGGTCGGCCGGACCCTGCTCGCCAACGCAGCCGAGCACATCGTCAACTGCTCAATGGAGCTTGGTGGCAACGCACCTTTCGTCGTCTTCGAAGATGCCGACATCGAGTCCACGGTGGACGGTGCGATGATCGCCAAGATGCGCAATGGCGGTCAGTCCTGCATCACAGCCAACCGATTCTTCGTCCATGACTCGGTCGCCGACGAGTTTGGCAGGGTGCTCTCCAAGGCGATGGGAGAGATCCGGGTCGGTCCCGGTCTCGAAAACGGCGTCGACCTGGGGCCCATGATCAACCTCGACGCCCAGACCGACCTGCAGCAAACCGTCGACGCCCTGACAGGAGCGGGTGCCCGGGTATCGGTTGGTGGCGGCGCTCCCGACCGTCCGGGGTTCTTCTTCCAGCCCACGGTGATCGAAGGAGTGGGTCGAGACGACCCGACACTGTCCCGGGAGATCTTCGGGCCAATCGCGCCCGTCGTCACCTTCGAGACCGAAGAGGAGGCAGTGGCTCTGGCCAATGACACCATCCACGGTCTGGCTGCCTATGTGTACACCGCCGATTTGTCGCGGGCGATGCGTGTCGCAGAGGCGATCGAGTCGGGGATGGTCGGTATCAACCGGGGTCTGATCTCAGATCCTGCCGCACCGTTTGGTGGCGTGAAGGAGAGCGGCCTGGGTCGGGAGGGAAGCTCGGAGGGGCTTCATGAGTTCCTCGAGACCAAATACATCGCCGTCTCCTGGTAGACCTTGTTCTGAGCCGATGGGGGAGTGTCAGGCCTGGACGACCTCCCTGTATCTCTCCACAAAGCGCTCGGGGTCGGCCGGTATCGCCTCGCCCGCTGCCAGATACATGTCGAGCTGAAGCAATCGGGCATGCCAGGTGGCTGCCAGTCCGGGGTCGTCGCCCGCACCGCGATGGGTCAACCGATAGATCGTCCCGTGTTCGACAGGCTCGATCTCCCATTGCAGTGGCTGGGCATCGACGTTCCCGTCTGCCCATTGCATGATCTCTGTGGGATCGTTTACCGCGGATCGCATCCGGTCGGCATCGAGGTGGGTTGCCCTTTCCCAGGTCATGGTTCCGTCGCCAATCGACACTCCGATCGATGGTCCCAACCGATCCACATAGTTGTCATACACGGCAAACGGATCGATCTCCGGCTCCGCCAGACCCATCAGGCGATCCAGTGCCGCCAGACATGCATGCCATCCGGCGCCATTGCGCGCCGCCACCGACTCGTGACTGAGTACATGAGTGAAGGTGAGTCGCGTCCCGTCCTCGTCGGACGTGAGCTCGATGTGGAGCCGCTCCCCAGCCCAAGTGAAGACGAAACGATTGGGTGGGTCATAGACAATGACCGAACCACGGAAGATCGGGCCATCGGCCCGGGTAGGCCGACCCCCTTGCTGGGCCGCTGCCCTCTGAGTGTCATCGACAAAAGCGAGTACGGCACCTTCGGCGCGCTCTCCTTCGACGTTCGACGGAAACCATTGCGCCATTTCTTCGGGTTCGGTGACGGCCCGCCAGACCCTCTCGATGCTCTGTCGGTAGCGACGCTCGAACCGTAGCGCCGGGCCTCCATCCACTTCGATCAGTGTTCCCTCAGCGCTCATCGTCAGCTCCTTCCAGATGTTGTTCCAAAGCGTCGAGTGACCGACTCCACATATGGCGGTATGGAGCCAGCCATGCGTCGATCTCAATGAGTCCTTCGGGACGAACCCTGTAGAAACGCCGCTGGGCATCCGTTCGCACCGCAACGATTCCGGCCTCGCGCATCACACGCAGGTGCTTGGACACTGCCGGTTGACTCAGCGGGAGATGTTCGACCAGGTCGCCCACGGGGCGTTCCCCTTCGCGCAGCAGATCGAGGATCTCCCGGCGATTCGGCTCGGCGAGAATGGCAAAGCTCATGAGATGAACATAGCTGAACAGGCATATAACTGTCAAGCAATATTAGAATGGCCAGAATGTGTCTCTATTCACCAGGTCGCGGCGTATCCAATGTGCCGTCCGGGGCGATAACTGAGTATCCGGGTCGGGCTGGGTACGAATCGAATGGAGCCATGGTGTCGTTTGACGCAAGACTTCGTGTGCCGGGCCAGGCCAGGCTCCCGATCAACGTGGGAGTCGAAGTCGCCGACGAGATGATCAAGTTCACGAGCGGCGACAACGACTTGGGTGAGTGGCCACACGAGAAAGTCGAAGTCGAGATCCAATCCGACGGCTTTCACCTCACGTTCGACGGTGAAGAGATCGTGCTCACCGTGACCGACCCCGCCGGCTTCGCACGTGTCCTTGGTGTAAGCGCGAGTCATCCCCGCAAGGAAGCCTCCCCGAGTGTGCCCGCCCCACCAGAACCGGTGGTGTTGCTCAGCGAGCAAAACGGTGCTCCGCGGAGCAATGGGATCTCCAACCGGCTGGAGAGCATCAGCCCAGAGGAGAAGTTTGCCGATGTCATCGAGCGAATCTCCCGATTGCAGACCGTGCTGACCGACGCTGCCATCCCGCCACAGGACGTCTTCGGGCAGTGGTTGCGGCTCCTCAAGGAGATCAACCTGCGACACGGTCAGGGAGCCATGCCTACACCACTCTTCTATCGTTTGAACACCGAGCTCCTCGAACTCATCCCGACACCACCGCGGCCCGCTCCGGAACGCCAGCCTGCTGTTGCCGGCCTGGGCGTCTAACGGCACTCGGTCGCCGGAAAATCGATTTGGGTCGACATAGGGTGCTGCCAACGTGCCCCGACACCGATGAGCCAATCCGAGTACGACAAGAAACGCGAGTTCGAGACGACGCCGGAGCCTCCCCCCGAACACGTCTCCAGTGAAGTCAACCCACTGACGGCTCCGGCTGGTGACCGGTTTGTCATCCAGCAGCACCACGCCACAGCCCTCCATCACGACGTGCGTCTGGAGATGATCAACGAGGAGAGAACACCGGTCCTGGTCTCGTGGGCGGTCCCCAAGGGATTGCCCCGACGTCGTGGTGATCGTCACCTCGCCATCCACACCGAGGACCACCCCATGGCGTACGCCACGTTCTCGGGGAGTATCCCCGAAGGCGAATACGGCGGGGGAGAAGTGCGCATCTTCGACCGGGGTACCTACGAGATGGTTGGCCGAAGCGACGATCGCCTTACTTTCCGGCTCGAAGGCGATAGGTGGATTGGGGTGTGGCATCTGGTCCACACCGGGCTCCGCGACGGCAAGGACCAGTGGCTCGCCATCATGTCCGAGGACCTTCGTCCAGCGGGCGACGAGCCGCCGCCCGTCGAGCCGATGCTCGCCACACTGACTTCGGCGGCTTTCGATGACCCGGAGTGGGTCTTTGAGCCGAAATGGGATGGGATCCGGGCGATCGCCATCTGCGGCGAGGACACCCGTCTCATCTCACGCAACGACCGCGATATCACGGTTGCCTACCCGGAGCTGCACAGACTCGACGACCGGGTCGTCGCCCTCGACGCCATTCTCGACGGGGAGATCGTGGCCTTCGAGGACGGGGCTCCTTCATTTCAACGGCTGCAACAGCGCATGCATCTCCGGGACGAGCGTCGCATCGAGCAGATGGCCAAACAGATCCCGGTGGCATACATCGTTTTCGACCTGCTGTACCTCGACGGGGAGGACCTGACCGACCGGCCTTTCATGGAACGCCGCCGGCGACTGGAGGAGATCATCGTCGCGTCGGAGCGGATCCAGGTCTCACCGGTGACCGAAGCCGACGGGTCGGCTCTGTTTCAGGCGGCCGCCCAACAGGGTCTGGAGGGGATCATGGCCAAGAAGGGCTCGTCGCTGTACAAGCCGGGGGCGCGGTCACGCGATTGGCTCAAGGTGAAGGTCGTGTTCGACGCTGACGTGGTCGTCGTCGGGTGGACCGAGGGTGAGGGGCGGAGAGCGGGGAGTCTGGGATCCCTGGTAATGGCGGTGTACGACGGCGACGATCTCCGATACGTCGGCAATGTCGGCACCGGATTCGACGAGGCCTCACTGGCCGATGCGCGCGACCGATTGCACGAACTCGAAGAAACAGGCCCACCCTTTCCCGACGATGTGCTCCGCTCCCGGGCCGAGCTCCGCAAGTCTCACTGGGTGACACCTTCACTCGTGGCCCGGGTCGAGCACCGCCAACTCACCTCGGCCGGCCGCCTCCGGGCCCCATCCTTTCAGGGTTTCCGCGAAGACAAAAACCCCGGGGAGTGCACCTGGCAGCACCTGGCCGAGGAGGCCCGACTTTCGCGTTCCTAATGCTGTAGGGACCGTATGTGGTCCCTACAGCGTCTCAAAGCGTCCTCGTCAGCTCCGTTCCGCCGCGACTGCCTCGCTCACCCCGATGGCGATCTCGTTGAAGCGATGGACCTGGTCGACGGGATCGTCCTGAGGCCAGAAGATGAAAGTGTCGAAGCCGTGGTTTCGAGACAGATCCGTGAGCTGGTCTATCCATTGGCTGGCGGGTCCGTTCCAGGTCCCGTCGGTCGCACCGTCGGTGATCGTTCCGCCGATGTTCACCATTCTGCGGATGGCAGCAGGCGCCCGCCCGGCCGCGTCGGCCGACTCATCGATGATCCGCTGACGCGAGTCGAGGGTGGACAAGGAAGATTGGCCCAGGGAAGGGATCCAGCCGTCCGCCACCTTCCCCAGCAGATGACAGGCGCGTGGTCCGTAGACACCGAACCAGATCCCGATGTCGTGCACCGGCAGTGGCCCGGAATGGATGCCCGCGATCGAGTAGTGCTCACCGTCATAGTGGAGCCCTCTGTCACCACTCCACAACATCCGGATCACGGCGACCGCCTCCTCCAACGCCTCCAGTGCCTCCCCTGGAGACCGTCGCGGCCCACCCATGCCCGCGATAGCATCCCAGAACGCACCGGCGCCGAGACCCAGCTCGAAACGGCCGGCACTCATGATGTCGATGGAGGCGGCTTCGTTTGCCAGCAAGGCAGGGGGACGGAGCGGCAAACAGGCCACATCGGGAAACACATGAAGACGCTCGGTCCGCATCGCCACGGTTCCCAATAGCTGCATTGTGTCCAGGAATCGACGCTGATAGGGGTGGTCCTGGATGCCCAGCAGATCGAGGCTGCGGTCGGCGACACCCACTGTGTCCAGGATGATCTCGAGTTCAGAAGCGGCGGGTGCCAGCGATATGCCGAACTCGACAGGTCTCCCGTAGTCAGCCAAGTGGGATCACATGGCCAGGGTATCCATTAGCTTGGGGTGCAGAATGGACGGTCCCCCCGACATCCTTGGAGCTGACCACGGCCCCGCCTACTTCCCCGTAGGCAACGCCGCCGAGATCGGATTGGAGCCACCACCGGACGACCGTGGTCGTATCGGCGTCCGCACCTGGGTCAGAGCGTTGGCCGGCATGCAGAAGGAAGCCCTCGTCGTCAACGGCGCTACGGGACGGGCGTGGAGGTTGGTCAGCGACGAAGGGCCATATCTGGCCGGTCACGATCGTGCTCCTTGTCCTCTCTGCACTTTCATCACCGGCATGGTCTCCGACTACATGAACGAGATCACATCTCTCGCCGCGGTCCGTGGCCTCGACATCGACGACATCGAACTGACGCTCAGCAACCATTACAGCATGGAGGGCTCGGCCCTCCAAGGGACCATGCTCGGAGGAGCGATGCCACCTGAGCTGGTGGTCAATATCGCCGCCAACGCCGACTCCGGCGACATCGAAGCCTTGGTCAGAGAAGCCATCGTTTCCTCCCCGGTGAACGGGCTGTTGAGCGGTGAGAACCACAGTCTCTTCACACTGAGCTGGAACGGGGATCGGGTTCCCGTCGGCGAGGTCCGAGCACTCGACGGTGCACCGCCATCCGACCCGGTCGATCGTTTCGACGAGGTCGAAATGGCCGACGTCCCGGTGGTCCACGACCTCATGACCAAGGTCAAGCCGGCCGATCAGGTCGAAGGGATGCCCGGCGGAGTGAATAGCAGTCTCCAGGACTCGCAGAGCCGGACGCTGCATGTGCAGGCACGTTGCCGGGTGCGTGAAGACGGGGTCAAGGTCATCGACGAGAACCTGTTCCGACCCATCGGATCCGAGTTCCGTTTCCTCAGTGACGAGGCTCCCCTGGCAGGTGGGCGAGGACTTGCTCCCGACGCCGCGACCTATTTGGCCGCCGGCATTGGGTTCTGCTTCATGACACAGTTCGGTCGCTACGCCAGTATCACCAAGCAGCGTCTCGACGAGTATCGGATCGTCCAGGACACTCACTTCTCCTCAGGACGGGACGGAGGGCGGGGCCGGGCCGATCCGGTCGAGACCCACGTCTATCTGGTCACACCGGAAGGAGAGGAGTTTGCCCGCAAGACTCTGGACATGGGAGAGCGAACCTGTTTTCTCCATGCCACCTGCCGCACCGATCTCGCTCCCCGGCTGTCCGTCAACACTGCGGGAACTGTCGGCGGCCAGTAAGGCATCCGATCAGGTCGCGGGTCGTCAGTTGAAGTTCTTCATCCCGGCGATGAGCCGGTCCCGCTCTTCGACGCATGTCTGACAGACCGGAAGACCCTGGTAGTCGCGGGAAGGCACCCAAACCTTGCCACATAGCGCTTTGATCGGGTCACCGCTCACGTAGCCGCGCATCT
>Ga0268386_10004174_pt1 | contig 10597 bp, 8 predicted proteins | sample RVTome_15_FD_200260 | JGI IMG/M metagenome (GOLD analysis project Ga0268386, IMG submission 200260) | Soil microbial communities from uranium-contaminated site in the Upper Colorado River Basin, Wyoming, United States - RVT150D86... ... | reverse complement strand
CACTTTCTGAGTATGGTCTTATCCGTGGGGATATGGGCCAACATCCAGGGATGGCTGATTTCGTCGAAGCAGGCTTTGAGGTCGCCTTCAAGAATCCACTGCGCTGATTGCTTCTTGCCGAGGGCCATGAAGCACTGGGCAATGGCATCGGCAGTCGATCTGTCTTTCCTGAACCCGTAAGAGTTCGGATCGGCAGTAGACTCCGCGACCGGATCGAGAGCGAGCAGATACAGCGCCTGCATTGCTCTGTCCTTCATCGTCGGAATCCCCAGAGGGCGCATCTTCCCGTTTGCTTTGGGAATGTACAGTCGCCGAAGAGGGAGAGCTTGGTAGCCTCTCTGCTTCAGGTCATGTACGGCTGCTTCTTTCTTCACCGGAGTGTTCCACAAGCTGCGGTCCACTCCAGGGGTGCGCTTGCCAGAGTTTTCAGTCACTTGCTTAACGGCGACTTGCTTGCCGCTAAACGAGTGGGTGAGCAGGTGCTGCAAGACCTTAACTTTGCCCCACCTTCTATCCTGTGTAGCCTTCACGATACGCGCTTGGAGCCGTCGCACGATGCGCTGAGCTGAATGCCAATTAATGGTATTCCAGTCAGCAGCAGGGCGGGAGAGCGCACCAGCTTGAACTGCGGCTGTCATCTGCTTTCTCTCCTGAGGAGGGTTAATCAAGTTCTCTCGTGATTAGAGACCAGATGGAAGTCAGCACGCTTTCGCGTGAGGTTATGTTGCCGAGGCTCAACCTCTTTCCGCTCGATTACAGAGCGGCACTCGCTTGCTCCATCCTCCCATACCCGCAGTCCCTTGGGCTCGCCTTACGGTTTGCTTTCCCATCCAAGAGAACTCGTTGGGAGAACTACGGGCTTACCACGTCTCGTGTGAGTGCCAGAATGGGTCAGGGCTCACCTCTCCGCCGGTTCTAATAGCATCCTTGACAACGCCTCTGCTTACAGACTATTGAGTAGCTAAAATTAGAACATAGTATAAAATGAACCTCCTTGTAATCTTAGGTGTCTGCGTAAAACTATGGTAGCTACTGGAATACTGAAGGAGTCGGACTACCACACTTCGGGTCATATCTGCGGTACTACTTCCACAGGTCTTAGTTGGAATGTATTCCAAGGTGACGCCGTTTCGGTTCTCAAGACAATGCCTGACTCAACCTACAATTGCTGCGTGACGTCTCCACCCTACTATTGGCTTCGTGATTACGGCGTCCAAGATCAAATCGGTCAGGAAGAAACGGTGGTCCAGTATGTGGAGGCCATTTCTCTTGTGATGGATCAGGTTTACCGAATTCTTAAAGAGGATGGTTTGCTCTTTCTCAATCTCGGTGACACGTACTATTCCGGCAAAGGTAAGTCGCATGGAACGGACCGCAAGAGTAGCAAGAGGAGATTCGGACTTAGAGCAGTCGATAAAAGTGGCGGTGTTGGGTTGGGAATTCCGCGCAAGTCCATGATCGGCATACCTTGGCGAGTTGTGACTGAAATGAGCAAAAGAAAATGGGTACTTCGTAGCAGTATTATTTGGCACCGAGATCGTTGCCTGCCGGAAGCTGTCAAGGATCGGCCTCGCCGCAGCTACGAGTACGTTTTCATGTTTGCAAAAGGCCGAAAATACTTTTTCGATCGACAACACCTTATCAAAAACAATATTGATGAGGACGTTTGGACGATTCGAGCCAGACCTAAATTGGCAAATGGACTCGACACAGCGCCTTTTCCGGACGAACTGGTAAAGCGATGTCTGGAAATTGGCTGTCCGCACTCCGGTACGGTAATTGATCCTTTTGCCGGAAGTGGTACCACGTTGAGAGTAGCGCTCGAATCTGGCCGAGGCGCGGCGGGTATCGACCTTAATTCAGCTTTTTGTACTTACATGATTGAGGAACTGTCAACAATTTAGCAATGTCTCGTTACCTCAGCCTCTTACAAATAGGAAAATCAATCAAAAACCTCGAGTCCGTCCATCCGTTCTTTGGGATTACTTTCCTGGTGTGCAAGGTTGCGCGGCTTCCGGTAGGGGAAACCATTGAGTTTCAGCTTGACGCGGCTAACAAGGAGTTCCTAGAAAAGTATTACAAGCTCGACCGAGACTCTGATTGGTACTTTCGCGTCTTCAGACCTTCAGACAAAAACAAATCATGGGTCGCTGGTGATTACGCTTCATCCGGTTTACAGAGTGTGAACACTAGAACGTTCGGAGATGCGTTTATTCACTCTAAGAATTCTGACATTTGGGGATGGCATCCTCAGTATGTCTCACGATTGACGTCCCATCTTTCCAGACGCCGACGCATATCAGCCTTTGATTTGGGTGTATGGTTGTTTCGCGATTGGGAATGGCCAAATAATGCAACGGCTGACAGCGTAGTCAACCGCTTTTTCGATGAATTCTCAATTAACGACGACGAGCGGACGGCTCTCTTCGATTACCCCTCAATTGGAAGTCTACTCGACGAGGGGATGTTCGATGATCGAGTGGTCTCTTGGCAGGAACTCCGCACTCTGACCGGTGCACCTCCGGACGCCCGCCCTACTGAGCGGGTCGCCACATACTTTGAAGTGTCCCTGTCAAACATCAGGAGCTTTGTTGGCAGAAATGCCATTCCTATTAAACCGCTCACATTGCTAGTCGGCGACAATAGTTCCGGCAAGACAACTCTGATGGCTGCAGTGTCTGCTCTTTGCAACCCGGCGTTCCCAATGTGGGTCGGACTTAACGAAGCGCCGTACAACCTAGGGGGGTATGACGCAATCGCTTCTTTCGACAAATCCGGAGAAGCGCGCAACGAGACGTTCTCAATTGGCTATAAAGTTAAGGGAAAGGCCAAGGAAGATTCGGCCAGCATAATCGCTGTATACGGAAATAACCGAGGAAAGGTGCAGCTTGCACATCTGGAGATCCACAGTTCGGCGGGGCAGTTTCAAATGTCCTTAGATGAACAGCAAAGAGATAGGTATCAAGCCAGTATATTCAGCAGATCCAAGAGCAAACCTAAGAAATCACTCGAAGGTTATGTCAGAAGAACTGACGATTATGCGAAGGCTGATCTCCCAACTTTTATTGTTTCAAACTGGGAAAGTCTTGTGGGGGATGGTTCGGAAAAAAGGCGGAGAAGGGCAGAATTTGTTGAACTACTCCTAAACATATCAAATTTCCTAAATCCGCCTAAGACGCTATCTGTCGCCCCCATTCGAACTAAGCCTAAGAGAACCTATGACGAGATCTCCGATCTCGATTTTATTCCTGAGGGAGCGCACATCCCCTATGTTCTCGCTCGAATACTGACAGAGGACATTAGCGGACGGCAGAAACAAATACTTCTCAGATCACTGGAACAATACGGCAAAGAATCCGGCCTTTTTTGTGGAATTCGGATAAATCAACTAGGTGATAACATCAGTGCGCCTTTCCAAATATTAGTTGATCCCTCTGGAGTTCCGACAAACTTGCTGGACGTGGGATATGGCGTCAGTCAAGCGTTGCCAATCGTTGTACAAAGTGTTCTCTTGGATGCGCCAAAGCTGTTACTACTTCAACAACCGGAAGTCCACCTCCATCCAAAAGCTCAAGCTGCTTTGGGATCATTCTTCTCGAAACTAGTTCAGGAGGACGAAAGACAGTTTGTCATTGAGACGCATAGTGACTTCATAGTGGATCGAATTCGTCAAGAGGTCGCCGCGGGACACCTAAAGCCAGAGTTGGTACAGATACTGTTTTTCGACAAGCCAGGTATCAAAACAAACGTTTACGTCCTTGAGTTAGATTCAGCCGGGAACATCCTCCACGCGCCGGCGAACTATCGTAACTTTTTTCTAAGAGAAGAGTTGAATTTAATATCCAGAACGGGAGGAAGTGATTGAGTGTGCATGATTGTGGACGCGAATATCGCCCACCGAGCTCTGATAGAGGAGAACGATCCAGACTTCGGTGAAATACACGATTCACTTTTTTCAAATGTAATGCCGCACGCGAAGATTGTTTACGGTGGCCATTTGACTACAGAGTATAATCAAAGTAACAAATTAAGGCGTATCGTAGCTCAATTGGACCGGGCTGGTAGAGCGCGGCAGATGGAGAACCTCCCAGTTGATCAAGAAGCAGATAGAGTAGAACGAACAGGACTTTGCCAGTCTGACGATTTTCATATCATAGCCTTAGCGCGTGTGAGTCGCGTCAGATTGCTTTGTTCTCATGATCAGGCTCTTCATGCCGACTTCACAAATCGTTTGCTATTAGCCTGGCCGAGGGGCAAGGTCTACCAGAATCGAACTCACAAGGCCCTCCTTCGTACTTTTTGTGGGCGGACTAGGCGGAGCTGATGCGGTTGACTCCCTTCCGTGCGATTCTTGCCTTGATAAATTGTTGGCGTGGTCCATGAAGTGATCTCACCGCGTTCGACTCCCCACCCACAGATACGATATGAAATTAGCGCGCGCAAATCGGCTGGACCAACACGCTTCTGTCTTAGTACTAACTAGACACTAGCCATCATTATAAGCTTCACTCGCTCGGGTGGATCCTTCGCTAGCCCTTGACGCCGATAAAAACCACATGCTGCTCTGGATATTGATCGCGTTCCATGAGAACGCACTTACATCCATTCTCTTTCATTATCCTCAAGTATTCTTCTTCGCCCAGTGAGCTGTAGTAGAAATCCTGCCCACACATCTGTCCGGTTATCTCGCCATCCACACCACCCGCAGTAAACAGAACTACGCCTCCATTTGCGACTGCATCACATAATCGCGCGACCACCGCGCCTTGTGCGGCATAAGGAACGTGGAAGATGCTGTCCCAGGCTATTATTGCATCGTATCGCTGTCGGGGTTCCCACTCACAGATATCAGCATGTATGAATTCAGCATCCGGGTGACGCTTTCTTGCACACTCAAGCATCACCTCCGATACGTCGATACCTGTGACTTGAAATCCTGCGTTCAAGAGCACAGCGATCATCCTTCCACCACTTCCGCAACCCACGTCGAGTGCACTGTCTCTCTTAGGACAGAGCCTTATTGCCCGGTCCACAAAATGAATTCCTGAGGTTAAATCGTGCTCCTGCTCATTCCACCAGGTGGCGATTCTGTCATACAAATGGCCTGTGTCTGTCGGCTTCATGGTCGTGTCTTGATTTGAGGATATCCTCTGCGTAATCTCTGCGTCCTCTGCGCCTCCGCGGTGAATGGTTAGTAAAAGCCAGCCAACCGCCGAGGCGCAGAGGACGCCGAGGTTACGCAGAGATGAAACTAAGCCCACACCACTCGGCTTCAGGGTGCAAATGCTTCCAGCGCCCGTTTTGTGTTAATGTGAACTCCTTCAATGCTTGACGATTCCACATTAATGACATCTCCCCGTTTCAGGGGCAAGTCTAAGCTCAGGTAGGTAATGAGAGTTGCAAGGTGGCGAAGCTGGCTGATGGCCGCGGCGATGATCGCGGGGATCGCGGGGATCGCGGGATTGTTCTCGCTACTCTCCGCACAACAGTCTGCTCCGCCGGCGCCGGTCGTGGTCCAGCCTGGTGCGCCTGGCGAGCCGACCCGGACATTGCCGCCGTCGACGCGGGCCACGCTCCCTCCAACTTCGCCGGCAAATGTGCAATTCATGCAGGGAATGATCGTGCATCATGCGCAAGCGATTGAGATGACAGCCCTGATCGAATCGCACACGGAGAATAAGGATCTGCGATCGTTTGGGGCGCGAATCAACAGCTCGCAGTCAGACGAAATAAGCTTTATGAAACGATGGCTGGCGGCCAGAGGAGAGCCGGTCTCGCCGGCGATGCAGGAAATGCAGGGCATGGATATGTCGAGTCATTCAATGCTTATGCCGGGCATGCTTACACCAAAGCAGATGCAGGCTCTCAAAAAAGCGAAGGCCGCGGAGTTTGACCGTTTGTTCCTGACCGGGATGATTCAGCACCACAACGGCGCCTTGATAATGGTGAAGGACTTGTTCGACACTGCAGGCGCGGGGCAGGATGCTGAACTGTTCAACTTCGCGACAGATGTCGACAGTGGCCAACGCGCTGAGATCAGGATTATGCAAACCATGCTGGGCGAAAAACCTCTGGAGGAGAAATGATGAGTCGAGTACATGCATTCGCTTTCCGTTTGCTCGTAGCTTCCCTTGTTTTGTCGTCGTGTCTTGCAACAAGGACGCAGGCGCAAACAACGTCGCCGTCTCAGGAGTCCACAAAGGCGCCGGCAACGAAACCGGCCAACGAGCAAAAGGAAACGAATCCATTTGCTCCTGAACCGGCGCCGGCGCTGCCTGCCGGAATGACGGGCTCCGATGCCAATGACCCGCGCGCCAAACTTGCACCCGGAATGTACGACGCAGGTGAAGCATCGAAGGGCATCAAGCACGTCATGCTGCTCAAAAAGCCTGACGCGTTTCAGCTAGGGTCCACCGATCCTGATAGTTCGCAGGTAAAGAAGACCCTCGGTCTACTCGGCATTGGCGACTCCTCGAAGTTGCCGAAGTCGACGCAGGTGATGACTGCTCAGCTCGCTTTTGCAAACTCCGACCTTGCGTTCCAGGGTAATCATCTGTTTCTGGGAAACTTTTACGGCGTCAATATCTATGACATTTCCGATCCGGCGAAGACTACCTTGTTGACTTCGTTGGTGTGTCCCGGCGGACAGGGTGACGTGTCGGTTCACAAAAATCTGCTCTTCATGTCGGTGGAGATGCCAAACGGTCGTTTGGATTGCGGCACACAGGGATTCGCGCCCGACCCGAACCAGCCGCCTGCAGAACCAGGCAAGAAACCGGCCCCGCCGTCAGCGCAAAAGGACCGCTTTAGGGGCGTGAGGATTTTCGATATTGCCGACGTCAAAAATCCGAAGCAGGTGGCTGCGGTGCAGACTTGCCGCGGCTCGCACACGCATACGCTCGTCGTGGATCCGAATGATAAGAGCAACGTTTACATCTACGTTTCCGGAACCTCTTTTGTGCGTCAACCTGAGGAGTTAGCAGGGTGCTCAGGTGAAGCACCGGCCAAGGACCCTAATACGGCGCTGTTTCGCATTGAAGTGATTAAGGTGCCCCTGGCGGCGCCTCAGGATGCGCAGGTGGTATCCACTCCTCGGATATTTATGGATCCGCGAACGGGTGCGCTGAACGCCCTGAGTAGCGGCGGTACCCATGGTAAGGACGGACCGGAAAAGCCTTCGGACAGTGATCAATGCCACGACATTACTGTGTACTCGGCGATCGGCTTGGCGGCAGGCGCTTGCTCTGGAAATGGAATAGTGTTGGACATCAAAGATCCGGTGCATCCGAAACGTCTGGACGCGGTAAACGATCCGAACTATGCGTACTGGCACTCGGCCTCGTTTTCGAACGACGGGAAAAAAATCGTGTTCACCGATGAGTGGGGCGGGGGAATGGGCGCTCGATGCCGTGCGAACGACCCGAACAAATGGGGCGCGGATGCGGTGTTCCATTTGCAGAACAACAAGTTGAGGTTTGCCAGCTACTACAAATTGCCGGCGGCCCAGGGCGACAGCGAGAACTGTGTGGCGCACAACGGATCGCTCATTCCGGTTCCCGGCCGCGACATTAAAGTGCAGGCCTGGTACCAGGGCGGCATCTCAGTCATGGACTTCACCGACGCGGAGCATCCGGTTGAAATCGCCTATTTCGATCGGGGACCGATTTATCCAAACACGCTGGTGCTCGGCGGTCATTGGTCTGCCTACTGGTACAACGGTCGCATTTACGCTTCGGAGATCGCCCGCGGCCTGGACATCTTTGATCTGACGCCGACGGAGCTCCTGACCCAGAATGAGATCGACGCCGCGAAGACGGTTCGAGTAGCTGAGCTCAATGTGCAGAACCAGGAAAGGATCGAGTGGCCGGCAAAGCTGGTCGTGGCGAAGGCGTATGTAGATCAGTTGGAGCGATCGCAAGCGCTGCCGGCGGATCGAATTGCCGCCCTGCGGCGGGCGATTCAAAGCGCCGAGAGTTCGCGCATGAAGCCAGGAGAGCTGGCAAAACTCAAGAGCCTCGCTCCGTCGTTGGAAAAGGGTGCTGCCACGACGAAGAGTGCCGCAGACTCCACTCGACTGCAGGCGCTGGCGGAAATCCTGAGGCGACCCGCCAGTTGATCTTTTACTAAGTTCGTTTTTGGTGATCGCGAAACCGTATTAGCAAGCGATCTCTGCGTATCTCTGCGGCCTCTGCGTTAAACCGAATCGAGGAAAGGATTTAACGCAGAGCACGCAGAGGTACGCAGAGATCGCTGATTCAGCCAAATACAGTTGCGCTGGACACTTTTCGTGCAAAGCCACTGTATCGAATAATCTCAGCAGCACGCTTACGCGCGGATCATGATCAGCAGCATCGTAAACTTACTGGTCGCTCTCACGGCATGAGGGCGATTGGCGGGAAGCGTGATGGTTTCTCCTTGCCGCACCGCGAAACTCTTGCCTGCAATTACGATCTCCGCCTCCCCGTCAATGGCAACTACGAGAGCATCGAAAGGCGCCGTGTGTTCGCTTAGGCTCTCCCCCGCGTCAAATGCGAACAACGTCACTGTGCCGCCTTTGTTCTTCAGCAATACGCGGCTGACGATAGAGCCATCCTGGTATTGCACGAGTCCAACAAGTTGCCTGACTCCGCCTGGTTCGTTAGTTTGATCAACCATAAAACCCCATCGTTGTCGGAAAACACCATCACTCGTTCAAGCTGAAAGCTAACTTGCAACTCGAGTGATCGGGAAAACGACCTCTAAGTGTGGCCGATTGGAACCCTCGAGGCTGCGCAGTTCGAAGAGCAGTTCATTCAGGTTCACACCTTCACGACGGCACGCCTGTTCAAGCGTTACGACACGGGCCATCGTCCTGCGCAGCACTGGATTCTTCAACGGACTGAAACCATGACGCAAGAAGATCTCGAGCGACTGCGGATAATGCGTGAGTACATCTGCGACTTTGGTTTGCGGCGATATTTCAAATCGCACAGAAATCGTTCCCGGCGAACGCGACAGATCTTTTTCCAGTTTCTTGCCGGCGCGCATGTTTGCGAAGAGTTCGTAACCCCAAAGCGTCAGTCCGATTACCTCGATAAAGCCGGAGAATCCCATCAGAGAAAAGGCTGAGGGAGTAAAATCGGTGGCAACTTGAGAGGACACTCGCGCGAAGTTGCCGAGATTCAGAAGCAGGAACGTGGGCCAGAGCGACGCCGCGCGTCGCACATCGACGCCAGAGAGTGTGGGTACCACTTTGCTCGACACGCCAACGATCATCATCATGATGAAACCGACTGTGAGGGCGTGGCGGTATGCGCCAAAAAACGCGTGCGAGAAGGGAACTTGCGAGCCGGTTAACGGCATGTATATGCCAAAGTTGTAGATCGGCGTGAAAACGAGCATTGCAGCCGCGACGATGAACCAAACGTGAGCGGCGCGAATGAATTTCAAGCTGCGATCGCGCTCCGTCTCAGGCACTGGTCCAAACAAGCGATACTGCCGCGGCGTTCCGATCGCCACGACCAGCAGCAACACGGCGGTCAACCATTGAAACGTCAAAAGCCAGTGATTGCCCGTGACCATTCCCGCAATGAAAAGCACAACGCCAGCGAGGATCGATCCGTTGACTCCCCAGAATAGGAAGTTTGTCCACGCACGCGATGGCTCACGCAAGCCATATGCGTGAGGCAGGAACCTCAGCGAGACACCGAGAATCATCACTATCGCAATGCCCAGTAGTTGCACATCGCGGTAAGGGATATTGAACGTCGCCAAATTGAAAAGCAGTTGCTCGCGACTACCGGGTAATTCAAATAGCTTAAAGATCACCGGGTTGGCGATTGCCGCCAGCAAAAACCAACCCAACGCTGCGTAAACAAATCGATCGTAGACCTCTGGTTTCTTCGCCTGTCGGGTCGTTCTCAGGATCGTGGTGGCGAAGATGCCGACTGCTACAAGCTGAACGCCCGCAGCCAATATCTCCAACGACAAAGATGGCGGAGCCGACAGGTGCGCGACGGTTTGCAGCAGGATTCCCACGATCATTAGTGGTAAGGCAGCGAAGGCCAGCTTTGGCCGCCACAACGATGTGTGCTTGAATCGCGGAAACGCCTGGTAGGCAAAGCCCATGATGAAAAACCCGACAAACCCAAAGACCATCGCGTGTCCGTGGGCCAGAACCCATGAGTAGCTCACCGCGTTGAAGTTTTGAGTCAGACCAATCGTCAGGAGATTTATGGCGCCCCACACACAGCCGAGAGTCAAGACCGTGGCAATGCCGGCGAGAAAGAACGGGCGATAAATGGTGTCGGCCAATGACGGAGCAAATTCCGGCAGCTCAGTCGAAGTTTGAGTCGCAGCGTCATTCAACTCGTCCAATAACTTTTCGATTTCCACGCCGTGCAGTCTCGCGAACCAACTGAGTTCTTCGCGGGGTCCGTTTGGACCACCGCAGCCGTGCAGACCGTAACGGTCAAACACGAGGCGCGTAGAGGGATAGCGTGCAATAATGTCCGGCAAAAGAGTATCAACGGCGATGGTATTTGGTTTAGCCTTATCGTTCATAGTTATCAATCGAATCTTTCACGGCCCAGAAGTTGTAGCTTCACAAGAACCGTGC
>Ga0268386_10004173_pt1 | contig 10598 bp, 3 predicted proteins | sample RVTome_15_FD_200260 | JGI IMG/M metagenome (GOLD analysis project Ga0268386, IMG submission 200260) | Soil microbial communities from uranium-contaminated site in the Upper Colorado River Basin, Wyoming, United States - RVT150D86... ... | reverse complement strand
GCGCGAGGACAGCGCGGTCGCCAGCTCGAGCCCGTTGTCCCCGTTGGTCAGCATCACCCAGCCGCGGCGCTCGCCCGGAATGCCCATTGCCAGCGACTTGAAGCCCGGGTTCGAGCCCCAGTGTAGGAGTACCGGCGCCTGCGATCCGGCGACGCCCCAGCCGAGTCCCCACGAGAGCCCGTGCGGCTCGTCCGCGACCACGCGCGGCGTCCACATGCGCTCCTCCTCCAGCGAGGCCACCACGAACTTCGCATAGTCCTCGGCCGTCGTGTGCAGCGACGCCGCGGCGTTCGCGTCCGGCCAAGGCGTCTCCAGCAGCTTCGCCCCCTGGCGGTCGTGCCCGGTCGCAGCGCCGGGTTCCTTGCGACGCGCCGGAAGGTAGCTGGTGCGCGACATGCCGAGCGGCCCGAGGACCTGTTCCTGCATCCACGCCTCGACGCCCATGCCGGTCACGTTCTCCACGGCGCGCTGCAGCATGACGTAGCCGACCGCCGAGTAGCTCCAGCGGCTGCCCGGCGGGAACGCGATCGTCAGCGCGTCGCCGGCCTCGTTCAGCTCGAGCCCCGAGGTGTGGTTCAGCACGCGCTCGATCGTGACCGCGCTGTCGCGCGCGGCACCCTGGATGCGCTCGGGCAGGTAGCGGCCGAGCGGCGCGTCGAGCACCATGCGTCCCTCGTCGACGAGCTTCAGCACGCCCCAGGCGAACAGCGGCTTGCCGAGCGAGGCCGCCTCGAACACCGTCGCGGCCTCGACCGGCACGTCGGAGTCGGCGGCGATGGTGCCGAGCGGGTCGATCCACGCGATCTGCCCGTCACGCACGCAGGCGATCGCCAGGCCGGGGATGTGGCCGTCCACCATCCAGATGCGCGCGGAGTCGACGACCGCCGCGCGCATCGCTGCGTGGTCGGCGTCGGTCCACTGGACCGGCGCGCCGCCCCCGGTTCTCGCGTCACCCGTGCCGGAGTCCCCTGCGCAGCCTGTCACGAAGAGCGCCACACACAGCGCCGCTGTGCGGCCGAGTCCCCATCCGACTCGATGTCCCATGTCTTGACCTCCCTGTCGTTCGCGCCTGCGAAGGCGATCGTGTCCGGTCCGCGACGGCCCGGCCGCGGTGCTGCGGCCCTGCATCGCGGCCAGTCGAGCACGGAGCGCGGCAGACGCGCAACCCGTCGGGCGGATGCGCGCGGTTCAGTCCTCCGACGCCCGGGCCCGCTCGAGCGCGATGCGGCAGTCCGGGAGCTGCGTCAGGAATGCCTCGCGCGTGGCCGCCGCGCGGATCCTCGCCGCGCGCTCCTCGATCAACGAGCGGCCGCGCGCCCACGCAGCCCGGGCCTCGTCATGACGATCGAGCGCGGCCAGCGCGTCGCCGTGCACGCGCCACATCAGGGCTTCACCCTCCTCGAGCGGCCCGGTCTCTTCGCGGATCCGGATCGCCCGCTCGCACGCGGCCAGTGCCTCTTCGCGCCGCCCGGCATCGCACAGGAGCTCCGCCAGCGCCGCCAGCGCGTAGGCCTGCAGCGGCCCGACCTGATCGCTCGCCGCGATCGCTTCCGCTGCATGCCGCTCGGCGAGCGCAGGTTCTCCCGCCAGCCGCGCGATGCGGGCGCTGTAAATCAGCGCGCCGATGCGCAGGCGACCGGACGCTGCTTCACGCAGGACCTCTTCCTCCATCCGCCGGGCCGCCTCGAGATCGCCCCGCAGCGCGCGCACCCAGCCGAGATTGTGGCCCACCGCGCCGACGGCGCTGCGCATACCCGCGCGCCGCGCTTCCTCCAGTGCCGCGCCGAGCTCGCGCTCGGCCTCCGCGAGCAGCCCGAGCTGGGTCAGCGCGTACCCGGTCGTGGCGCGCATCACGCAGGCCGAGCGGGAGTTGCCGGAGCGATCGAAGCGCGACGCCGAGCGCGACGCCAGCGCGGCGCAATCCTCGAGGTCGCCCTGCTGCAGCGCGCGGTGCGAGCGCATCTGATCCACCAGCGCCGCGGCCGAGAGATCCTCCTCGATCTGCTCCGGCGGGATGCGGTCGAGCTCGGCGAGCAGCGCGTCGCTCTCGGCTGCGCAGCCCTGGAACATCATGGACTCGATCGCGCGCGCCAGCAGCGGGCCGCGGCGCAGGCCCGGGATCCTGTCGCCGGTGGCCAACACCTCGGCGGCCAGCGCCCGCGCGCGCGTCCCGGCGCCGATGGCGGTGCAGCACTGGAGGAGCTGCCCCGTCAGGTCGGTCCATACGGGCTCGTCGGCGGCGACGGCGGCGAGACCCTGCTCGAGCGCCTCGCGCTCGCGCTCGTGCTCGCCCCGCCACATGTGGGCGCGCGCACGCAGCAGGAGCAGCCCCGCGCGCATCGCACCGCCGGGCGCGCGCGACATCGCCTGCTCCACGACGCGGATCACCCCTTCGAGGTCGTTGCCCACCAGGCGCTGCATCGCGGCGCGGTGCAGGTGGATGAGCGCGCGCTCGGGCACGCCACCCAGGTCGAAGTGCGTGGCCAGCACCGTGGCGTCGGACTCGCCCGACGCCTCGAGCCACTCCGCGGCGAGCCGGTGACCGAGGCGGCGATCCTCCTCGGTGAGCATCCCGTAAGCCGCATCCCGGACGATCGCGTGGCGGAAGTGGTACTCGCGGACGCCGGGAAAGCGCGAGCGCGTTCCGGAGACGATCGCTTCGGCCTGGATCAGGACGCGCAGCGGTTCCTCTCCGTCCGCCGCCGCGTCCTCGCCGACCAGCCGGGCAAGGCCCTCGAGCCAGAAGCTCTCGCCGAACACGCTCGCCGCCCGCAGCACGCGGCGCCAGCGCGAATCGAGCGACTCGAGCCGGTCCTGCACCATCGCCACCACGGTGGCCGGCGCGGCGTCTTCGCGGCCGTCGACCGCCATGCGCAGCAGCTCCTCGAGCGCCAGCGGATTGCCGCCCGAGCGGCGCGCCAACCGGTCCGCCCTGTCGTCCGGGGTCTCCGCGCCGAGGACGCGCCGCACGAGCTCGACGCACTCGCGCGGCCGCAGCTCCGCCAGCCGCACGACGTGGCCGCTGCGCTCCGCCCACAGATCCGGAAACGTCTGACGCACCTCGGGGCGCGCGAACGCCGCGACCATGAGCGGCCGCGCGTGTAGCCGGCCGAGCACGGCATCGAGCAGGCGCATGGACGGCACGTCGCCCCAGTGCGCGTCATCGAGCACCAGCAGCACGGGTCCGGCGGCCGTCTCGGCATCGAGCCAGTCGCCGAAGGCCGAGCCGATCCGCTCGCCCATCAGGCGCGGGTCCGCCCGCGCCGCCCGCAGCGACTCGTGCGCTTCGTCGGCGAAGCGGATGCCCGCCGCTTCGCCCACGAACGCGGCGACGCGCGCCACCTGGTCGCTCGCGACGTGGCGGCCAATCCGTGCGCGCAGGCGGCCCTCCTGAAGCCCGACCGGATCACCCACGCGCAGGCCGGCCGCCGACCGCACGAGCGATGCGATGAGCCCGAACGGCGATCCCGAGCCCAGCGCGTCGGCCCGGCCGAGCCAGACCCCGGGGGAGAGGCCGTCCGCCTCCAGGGCGTCCAGGAACTCCTGCCGCAGGCGCGACTTGCCCATGCCGGCCTCGCCGGTGACGAGCAATGCCTGGGCGACGCCGTCTTCGATGCACTCGCGCGCGAGATCGCGCATCAGGTCGAGCTCGCGCCTGCGGCCCACGAACGGCGCCGGATGGCCCAGCAGCCGGCGCGCGCCGCCGCCCGCCTCGACCTCGCCGCTCACCACGAGCCCGCGCCCGTCGCTGCCGATCTCGAACCGCGCATCGAGCAACCCGACGCTGGTCTCATCCACCCGGATCGGGCCGCCGGGATCGGCGCGTTCGAGCATTCGCAGCGCGGAGTCCGCCACCTCGCCCACGGGCAAACGGTCCTCGACGCGGGCGCGGCCCGAGGCGAGCGACAGCCGCGCGTCCGGCAGCAGGCCGCGCAGGCGCAGCGCGCAACGCGCGGCCAGAGCCGCGCGGTCGAGTCCCGATCCGCCGCCCTGCAGCACCACCATCAGGGCGTCCGTGGCGAGCGGCTCGATGCGCGCACCGAAGCGCGCGAGCTCGTCACGCAGGCGCTCGATCTCCCCTGCGACGTCGAGCGGCGCGCGGCCGCCGGCCACCATCACGGCCGAGACGATGCGCTGCTCTCCCGCCGTGAGCCCCGGCGCGGCCGGTTCCGCGGCCGGGCGTTCGACCACCGGTCCGGCGATCGCGCGCCATGCCGCGTGCAAGGCCGCGCCGTCCGCGGGCCGCTCGGACGGCTCCTTCGCGAGCATGGCGTCCACCAGCTCGCCGAGTCCGGCGGGCAGATCGTCGCACAGCCGCTCGAGCGGCTCCGGCTCGTCGAACATCACCCTCGCCAGCACGGCGAGGACGTGGTCCGCGGCGAAGGCCGGACGGCCGGCGAGACACTCGTACAGCACGCAGCCGAGCGAGAACACGTCCGCGGCCGGAGTGAGGCTTCGATCGCCGCGCACCTGCTCCGGCGCCACGTAGCCCGCCGTGCCGAGGAAGCCGTCCGCCCGTGTGGCCGACAGGCTGGCGGCGGGACGGCGCGCCAGGCCGAAGTCCAGGATTCGCACCGCGTCGCAGCGACCGCCCGGGAGGAACAGGTTGGACGGCTTCAGGTCCCGATGGAGAACGCCGGCCGCGTGCACGGCGCCGAGCGCCTCGGATACGCCGAGCGCGATCGCCAGGGTCTCGCCGGCGGTGAGGGGGCCGCGCGCGAGCCGGGCCGCGAGGTCTTCGCCGTCGAGCCACTCCATGGCCAGGTACAATCCGTACCCGGGCGCCTCGCCGTGGCCGACGAACCGCACCACCCCCGGATGCGCGAGTCGCTGGAGCAGGCGGGCCTCGCGGGACAGGCGGTCACGCAGGTCGGGGTCGATCGTGCCCAGCACCTTGAGCGCGACCGCGGTGCCGGTCTCGAGGTCGAGCGCACGATGCACCTCGCCCATGCCACCGCGGCCCGCCAGGCGCTCGATCTGGAAACGCGATGCGAGGATCTGGCCCGGGCGCACGATCCCTCCTCCGCCCGCGACCGGGGAACCAGAATGTCGAGCCCGCCGGCCGGGGCCGCTTCAGTGCATCACGCCAGGCGCTGCTTCCGCAACCGCAGCGCGTTGGCGATCACCGTGACCGAGCTGAAGCTCATCGCCGCCGCGGCGATCATCGGGCTCAGCAGCCAGCCGAACACCGGGTACAGCACGCCCGCCGCCAGCGGAATCCCTGCGGTGTTGTACGCGAACGCCCAGAACAGGTTCTGGTGGATGTTCGACACCGTGGCGCGGCTCAGGCGCCGCGCGCGCAGCAGCGCACCGAGGTCGCCCTTCACCAGCGTGACCCCGGCGCTCTCCATGGCGACGTCGGTGCCGGTGCCCATGGCGATGCCCACGTCGGCCTGGGCGAGCGCGGGCGCGTCGTTGATGCCGTCGCCCGCCATCGCCACGCGGTGTCCCCCGGCCTGAAGGCGCTTCACCACCTCGGCCTTGTGCTCGGGCAGCACCTCGGCTTCGACTTCGTCGATCCCGAGCCTCTTCGCCACCGCCTCGGCCGTCGCGCGGTTGTCGCCGGTGAGCATGACCACGCGCAGTCCCGCCTCGTGCAGCGCGCGGATCGCGTCGGGCGTGGTCGGCTTCACCGGATCCTCGACCGCGATCCATCCGGCGAGCGTTGCGTCCACCAGCACGAACACGACCGTGCGGCCTTCGCGACGCTGGCCGCCGGTGCGTTCGGCGAGCGCGGCCACGTCGCCGCCGAGCGACTCGATCCATGAGGAGTTGCCGAGCGCCACCGTCTTGCCCGAGAGCTTCCCGCGCACGCCGCGCCCGGTGAGCGACTCGAAGTCCGACACGGCGCTCGGCGAGATGCCGCGCGCCTCCGCGGCCGCGACGATCGCCGCCGCGAGCGGGTGCTCGCTGCCGCGCTCGAGGCCGGCGGCGATCCGCAGCAGCCCCCCTTCGTCGAAACCTCCGCCCACGGCGAGGCCGACCTCGACCACCTTCGGCTTCCCTTCGGTGATCGTGCCGGTCTTGTCGATCACCACCGTGTCCACGCCCTGCAGCGTCTCGATCGCCTCGGCGTTCTTGAACAGCACGCCCATCGTCGCGCCGCGGCCGCTCGCCACCATGATGCTCATCGGCGTCGCCAGCCCCAGCGCGCAGGGGCAGGCGATGATCAGCACCGCGACCGCGTTCACGAGCGCGTAGGCGAAGCGCGGCTCCGGGCCGATCAGCGCCCAGGCCGCGAACGTGACCACGGCGGCCGCGACCACGGTGGGCACGAACCACGCCGCCACCCGGTCGGCGAGCCGCTGCAGCGGGGCGCGGCTGCGCTGCGCGGCGCTCACCATCTGCACGATCTGCGCGAGCAGGGTGTCGGCCCCGACGCGCTCGGCGCGCATGATCAGGCTGCCCGTGCCGTTGATCGTGGCCCCGAACAGCTTCGCCCCGGGGGCCTTCTCCACCGGAATCGGCTCGCCGCTCACCATGGACTCGTCGACCGAGCTCTTCCCTTCGAGCACGGCGCCGTCCACCGGCACCTTCTCTCCGGGACGCACGCGCAGCCGGTCACCGACCTGCACCCGCTCGAGCGGCACGTCGCTCTCGCGGCCGTCCTCGCCGATCACGCGCGCGGTCTTCGGCGCCAGTCCGAGCAGCGCGCGGATCGCCGAGCCGGTCTGACTGCGGGCGCGCAGCTCCAGGACCTGACCGACCAGCACCAGTGTCGTGATCACCGCCGCGGCCTCGAAGTAGATCGGCACGTGCCCGGCGTGGTCGCGCACTCCCGCCGGGAAGAACCCCGGGAACAGCATGGCCACCACGCTGTCCGCGTAGGCGACCCCGACGCCGAGTCCGATCAGCGTGAACATGTTCGGGCTCTTGAGAACCAGCGAGTTCCACATGCGCACGAAGAACGGCCAGCCCGCCCACAGCACGACTGGCGTCGCCAGCGCGAGCTGCAGCCAGCGGGAGACGCCGCTCCGCTCGAGCTGCGCGAGCGGGCTGCCGTGCCACATGCCGCCCATCGCCAGCACCAGCACCGGCACGCTGAGCGCCGCCGCGACCCACAGGCGCCGGCGCATGTCGACGAGCTCGGGGTTTTCCTCCTCCTCGAGCGTGACCGTGCGCGGCTCGAGCGCCATGCCGCAGACCGGGCAGGACCCCGGCTCGTCGCGCACGATCTCGGGGTGCATGGGGCAGGTCCACTCGGTCTTCGTCGAAGGCGCCTGCACGGCCTCGGGCTCCAGCGCCATCCCGCACGACGGGCACGCGCCCGGCCCCTTCTGCCGCACCTCGGGGCACATCGGGCAGACGTGGTCCACGTCCGCGAGCGACGTGCGGCCAGCGGGCGCCGGGGCCGCGGCGGCGGCCGCGTGGCCGTCGTGCGCATGGGCGCCGTGCCCCGCCGCGGCGCCGCTCATGCCGATCGACACGAGCCCCGCGTCCGGCGCCGCCAGGTACTTCCGCGGATCCGACTCGAACTTCTTCAGGCACCCGGCCGAGCAGAACCGGTACGTGCGGCCTTCGTATTCGGTGTGGTGCGGCGAGTCCGGCTTGACCGTCATGCCACACACGGGATCGCGCAGACTCTCCTGCGCGCCCGTGTCGGCCGTGCCCGTCGGGTGTGTGTGGTCCATGCAGGCCTCAGTCCACCGTGATGATGCCGGCGATCATGTCCATGCCGCAGGCGTAACGCAGCTCGCCCGGCTCGGTGGGCGTGAACGTGATCGCCACAGTCTGATCGAGCGGCAGCGTCTGGTTGATCTGATGCTCCGCCATCACGAGCTCCGTCGCGCAGGTCTTCTCGGTCTTGCGCGTGACCCTGAGCGTCACCGGCTTGCCGGCCGGCACGTGCACGTTCGCCGGCACGAAGCCCTTGCTGGTCACGTAGAGCGTCACCTCGGTGCCTGTGTCGGTCACGACCACGGCCTCCTCGGCGGTGATCTCGGGCTCGGCGGCCTGCGTCCCGGCGGGCGGCGCCTCGTTCGAGGCCGTCTCCTGCGAGCCGCCGCAGCCGGCGGCGAACGGAACCACTGCGATCGCCAACAGCATGGCCATGATGCGATTCATGTCAACGTCTCCTTTCAGAGCGTCGCTTCGGCGGCCCCCGCCGCCTTCGCGCTGCGCTCCCGTTTGAACTGGGCGTAGCGCCAGTACGCGTACACCACGGGAATGATCTCCAGTGTCAGGAAGGTCGAGGTCACCAGCCCCCCGACCATCGGTGCCGCCACCCGCTTCATGACGTCGGCGCCCGCGCCCTGCGACCACAGCAACGGCATCAGGCCGATCATCGTCGTGCCCACGCTCATCAGCTTCGGCCGCACGCGCTGCACCGAGCCGTCCAGCGTGGCTTCGATGATGTCGTCGAGCCCGCGGATGCGACCTTCGCGGCGCCAGCGCTGGTACGCCGAATCGCAGTAGACCATCATTACGACGCCCGTCTGCGCAGCGAGGCCGACCAGCGCGATCAACCCGACCCACACGGCCGTCGACAGGTTGTAGTCGAGCGCGGCCAGCAGCCACACGCTGCCGACCAGAGCGAATGGGACCGACGCGAGCACGATCAGCGCCTGGGTCATGTTGCCGAACGTCATGTACAGCAGCACCACCACGATCACCAGCGTGAGCGGCACGAGGAATTTGAGCCGCGCCTGCATGGCCTCGAGCAGCTCGTACTGCCCCGTCCAGCGGATGAAGTAACCCGCCGGCAGGCTCAGCTCGCGGTCGACGATCCGCTTGGCGTCGGCGACGTAGCCGCCGATGTCCATCTTCGCGGCATCCATGTCGACGTACACGTAGCCGGTGAGCAGTCCGTCTTCGTCGCGAATCATCGGCGGACCGCTGACCACGCGGATGTCCGCCACCTGCCCGAGCGGCACGTGCCCGCCGCCGGTCTCCTGCCAGCGGCCGGCGCCGGCGGCCGGCGCCGCGGCCGGCGCGGGCGCGCTCTGCCCCGCACCGCCCGCGGCCATCCCGCCCATCGCACCGGCGCCGTCCGCCGTGCCGGCCGGGGCGCGCGGCGGCGGCGCCGGGGACGACGCCGCGCCCGCCATCGTGCCCATGCCGCCGACGCGCGCCGCGATGGGCACCAGCACCTGGCGCAGGCGCTCGATGTCCTGGCGCAGATCGCGCGGGTAGCGCACGTTGATCGAGAAGCGCTGGCGCCCCTCGATCGTCACGTCGAACGGCTGCCCGCCGACGGCGGCCTCGACCACGTCCTGCACGTCGCCGAGCGTGAGCCCGTAGCGCGCCAACGCGACGCGGTCGGGCGTGATGTCGATGTAGAAGCCGCCGGTGTTGCGGTCGGCGTAGACGCTGCGAGTGTTCGGCACCTGCGACACCAGCCGCTCGAGGTCCACGCCGATGCGCTCGATCGTGTCGAGGTCGGCGCCGAACACCTTGATGCCGATCGGCGTGCGGATGCCGGTGGACAGCATGTCGATGCGCGTCTTGATCGGCATCGTCCACGCGTTGGTCCAGCCGGGAAGCTGCACGGTGCGGTTCAGCTCTTCGATCAGTTCCTCCCACCGGATGCGGCGACGGTCCGGCCACAGCGGCCGGAACACGGGCTTGAGCCAGTCCGGCGCCCAGCCCGAGTACCAGCGCTCGACCTCGACCTTCCGCCACGCCTCGCGCGGCTTCAGCCGCACCATGGTCTCCACCATCGATAGCGGGGCCGGATCGGTGGAGGTTTCCGAGCGCCCGGCCTTGCCGAACACGGTCTGCACCTCCGGGAACGTCATGATCAACCGATCCTGGATCTGCAGCTGCCGCTTGGCCTCCTCGATCGAGATGTTCGGGAACGTGGTCGGCATGTAGAGGATGTCGCCCTCGTTGAGCGGCGGCATGAACTCCTGGCCGAGCCGCGCCGCCATCGGCACCGCGGACAGCACGGCCAGCAGCCCGATGGCGAGAGTCGTGCGCGGGTTCTTGAGCGCGACCCAGGCGAACGGCCGGTAGACCGCGATCAGCGCGCGCGACACCGGGTGGTCCTTCTCGTGGCGGATCCGGCCGCGCACGAACAGCGTCATCAGCGCCGGCGCGAGCGTGACCGACACCAGGGCGGCGAAGAACATCGCGAACGTCTTGGTCCACGCCAGCGGCTTGAACAGACGGCCACCCTGCCCCTCGAGGCCGAAGATCGGCACGAACGCGACGGTGATGATCAGCAGAGAGAAGAAGATCGGCGGCCCGACCTCCTTCGCCGCATCGATCAGCACGCGCTCGCGCCTGGCCCCGGGCGGGGCGGTCTCCAGGTGCTTGTGCGCGTTCTCGACCAGCACGATCGCGGCGTCCACCATGGCGCCGATCGCGATCGCGATGCCGCCGAGGCTCATGATGTTCGAGTTGATCTTCAGGAAATACATCGGCACGAACGCCAGCGCCACCGCGACCGGCAGCGAGATCACCGGCACCAGCGTGCTGCGGAAGTGCAGCAGGAAGATCAGGATCACGAGGCTGACCACGACCATTTCCTCGATCAGCGTGTGGCGCAGCGTCTCGATGGCACGGTGGATCAGGTCCGAGCGATCGTAGACGACCTGCACGTGCATGCCTTCGGGAAACGAGGGCTGGATCTCGGCGAGCCGCTCCTTCACACGCTC
>Ga0268386_10004172_pt1 | contig 10599 bp, 11 predicted proteins | sample RVTome_15_FD_200260 | JGI IMG/M metagenome (GOLD analysis project Ga0268386, IMG submission 200260) | Soil microbial communities from uranium-contaminated site in the Upper Colorado River Basin, Wyoming, United States - RVT150D86... ... | reverse complement strand
CTCACACCTTGTATACGTGGCGGACGAGCAGGACGTCGAGTCGACGATCGTGGACGGCAAGGTGTTGATGAAGGATGGCGAGATCCTGACGATCGACACCGCGCGCGTGAAGCGCGAAGCGAACGCGCTCGCGGCGAGAATCGAGACGGCGCTGGCGGAAAAGAACCGCTGACGCCGTGGCGGCGACGGGTAGAAGCGAATTCCTGAGCCGAACTACGCTGGCGCTCCTGTTCCTTTGCTCAGGCGACGCCTTCGCCGCGCTCGGCGAGCCTCAATACATCGCCTTCGCGCCGCAATCAGGCGCGATGCCGCTCGTGCAAAACGAAATTGCTGCGCCGCTGTTAGCCGACGCGAATGATCACCCCGGCGTCCTGCGCGCAGTGCGCGACTTGCGGGCGGACGTCGAACGCGTGACCGGCGCGCGCCCGGAGTTGCTGACGGCGGGTGCCGAGGCGGACACGGCGATCATCGTGGGCACGATCGGCCGAAGCGGGCTGATCGACGACCTGATCGAGCGCGGCCAGCTCGCCGTCGACGAGATCGAAGGCCACCGGGAATCGTTTCTGATGGAAGTCGTCGATGCGCCGCTGCCGGGCGTCGAGCGCGCACTGGTGATCGCCGGCAGCGACAAGCGCGGCACGATTTATGGTCTCTACGACCTGTCCGAACACATCGGCGTCTCCCCGTGGTACTGGTGGGCGGACGTGCCTGTGGTCGAGCGTGACGCGCTGTACGTAAAGCCGGAGCGGCGCGTGCAGGGCGAGCCGGCCGTCCGCTATCGCGGCATTTTCCTGAATGACGAGGCGCCGGCGCTCGCCGGCTGGGCGCAGGAAAAGTTCGGCGGCTTCAACCACGAGTTCTACGCGCACGTGTTCGAGCTGATCCTGCGGCTGCGCGGCAACTACCTGTGGCCCGCGATGTGGGGCAACGCGTTCATCGATGATGACCCGCAGAACGCTCCGCTCGCCGACGAGTACGGCATCGTGATGGGCACCTCGCATCACGAGCCCCTGACCCGGGCGCACGACGAGTGGCGTCGCTACGGCGAAGGCCCGTGGGATTACTCGAAGAACGCGCCGACTCTGCGCGAATTCTGGCGCAGCGGCGTCGAGCGCGTGCGGGACCACGAGAAGATCATCTCGATCGGCATGCGCGGCGACGGCGACGAGGCTATGTCCGAGGAGACCAACGTGGCACTCCTCGAGCGCATCGTCGCCGACCAGCGGGAAATACTGAGCGACGTGATGGACCGCGAGCCGTCGGAGATCCCGCAACTGTGGGCTTTGTACAAGGAAGTGCAGGGCTACTACGAGCGCGGCATGCGCGTGCCCGACGACGTCACCCTGCTCTGGTGTGACGACAACTGGGGCAACATCCGGCGCCTGCCGACAGAGGAAGAGCGTGACCGGCCCGGCGGCGCCGGCATCTACTATCACTTCGACTACGTCGGCGGGCCACGCAACTACAAATGGCTCAACACCGTGCCGATCACCAAGGTCCAGCAACAGATGAACCTGGCGTGGCGCTATGGCGCCGATCGCATCTGGATCGTCAACGTGGGCGATCTCAAGCCGATGGAATTCCCGATCGAGTTCTTCCTGCGCATGGCCTGGGATCCGGCGCGCTGGACGTACGACAGGCTGGACGAATTCTCAGAGGCCTGGGCGGCGCGGGAATTCGGCGAACGCCACGCCGCGGAAATTGCATCCCTGGTCAACGGCTACACGCAACTCAACGGACGCAGGAAACCGGAGATGCTGGCGCCGGATACTTACAGCCTGGTGAACTACCGTGAAGCGGAGCGCGTACTCGGGGAGTGGCGCGATCTCGTATCCCGGGCGGAACGGCTCGAAGCGCAACTGCCGGAGGAATACCGCGACGCTTACTTCCAGCTCGTGCTGTATCCCGTGAAAGCGAGCGCTGTCGTTCACGAACTATACGTCGCTGTGGGACGCAACCGTCTGCACGCCGCGCGGGGGAGTGTCGTTGCAAACGCGGACGCAGCCCGGGCGCGCGAAATGTTCGAGCTCGACGGCGCGCTGGCCGAAAAGTATCACGCGCTCGGCGGCGGCAAATGGAACCACATGATGGCGCAGGTCAACCTCGGCTACACCTACTGGCAGCAACCGGAAATCGAAACCATGCCGGCGGTCCACGAGGTGCACGCGCGGGCCGGTGCATCGATGGCGGTTGCCATCGAAAGCAGCGAAACCGCGTGGCCATCGTACAACGCACCGCCTGCCGTGCTGCCCCCGCTCGATGCGGTGAGCGGGGGCACGCGCTGGATCGACGTGTTCAACCGCGGCCGCGAGGCGTTCGGCTACACGATTCGTGCGGACCAGCCGTGGGTGAGGATTTCGCCCGCGCGCGGGACGGTCGAGGATGCGGTGCGCGTCGAAGTCGGCGCTGACTGGCGCGCCGCGCCGGCCGGAACGACGACCGTGAACATCGCGGTCGAAGCGAACACGGGCGAACGCGTCGAGATCGAGCTTCCCGTGACCCGGCCGGCTGCCGCGCCCACGCCCGGCTTCGAGGGATTCATCGAAGCCGACGGACACGTCGCGATCGAAGCGCCGAACTTTTCGCGCTCGGTTCCGGGCGCGGATGCCGAGTGGACCACGCTTCAGGATTTCGGGAGAACGCTGGGTGGTGTCACGCCAGTTCCCGTCACGGCCGCAACGCAGACGATCGGCGCGGACACGCCGCGGCTGGAATATGACCTGCACCTGTTCTCGAGGGGAGACATGCTTGTGGAACTGCAGGTCGCGCCATCGCTCGACTTCCAGCCTGAAGACCCATTGCGCATTGCCGTCTCGTTCGATGACGCCCCGCCGCAGGTTCTCAGACTGGGCACGTGGACCAGCGACGATACCTGGGCGCGTTCGGTCGCGGACGGCGTACGCCGCATCGCCTCGCAACACCGCATCGAGAATCCCGGGCGGCACGTGCTGAAGCTCTGGATGGTGACGCCCGGCGTGGTCGTCGAGCGAATCATCATTGACGCACGCGGCGTGCAGCAGAGTTATCTGGGCCCGCCGGAAAGTCCGCGCGGCAGGGACGTCAACCCCTAGGGAGCTTCTGCACAAGTCGTGGACGGCGTAAGCGCTATCTCACATCCGCGATGATTACCCGCCCGCCCTGCCGTTCGAGTTCGATCGTCAAAGGCTCGCCGGCGCCCTTGTCGATAATCAACGTGCGCGGTGTCACGACCGAGCGATTGTGAGAACTGGTGCTGTGGCTCGACACTACCTCGCCGGCTTCGTCGTAACACCAGATGATGATCGCCCCCACAGCATCGACCTGCACTTTGTAATTTCCCGTGCATTCGCCGTCTTTTGAGGGCGTTCGGTGCACGACGGTAGCGCGTTCGCCGTCGCTATTTCCGACCCGTTTGGAGCCCGAGTCGAGGTCGGCCGCAAGACGTGTCGCGGCGTCCGTCAGGTCCATGGAGCAGCCTGTGAGCAACAGCGCGGACAGAAGCGCAAGGAATCCGTACGTTGACGGGGAAATTGCCACTTCACCCGGCCTTGAGCTGGTGCAGCAGGAGTGAATTCCCCTCCGTATCCAGGCACACCGCCATCGTGCAGACAGGGCTCTGGATGATATCGCTCTTGAAGGTGACGCCTTTGGCCTTGAGGTCCTTCATGAGACCGTCCAGGTTCTCGACTTCGAACGCGATCTTGAACATCTTTCTCTCCCGGAGTAGTCGTTTCAGGATGGCGGCATCTTGCCACGAAACGGCCCGGGGATTGCCGCCGCGGCGCCCGGGGTGGAGAATTCCTGAACCCGCGTCGAGCGACGACGCACATTGAGCGGAGGTGCCCGCAATGAACAACAGCAAGGTATTAGTGCTTCTCGCCGTTGCGGCCATGCTGGCTGGCTGCGGCAATGGGGAAAAGGAAGCACCTGGCGAAGCCGCCATGGCGGAAGGCGATGCGGAGTGGGAGCCGTGGGACAAGGACGCTTATGCCGGCTGCGAACTCGTCTCCGACGACGATGTGCGTACCGCGCTCGGCGAGGCAATCGGCTCGAAGGAGGAAGGCGGCTTCTACGGCTGTCGCTGGAAGACGGAGTCGTACACGGTCGGTCTCAGGGCGTTCCCGGACACCTCGCTGCCCGCCGGGAGCTGCGACGAAGAGCAGACGGGCATGCCGTACGGGCAGTCGGCACAGGGCCGCACGGAGTCCGTCACCGGGCTCGGCGATTCCGCGGTGTGGGGCACGAGCGGCAACATGCTCGTCTGCACCGGGCGCGGTCTGCTGGTCGTGGACCTGGAGGACAGCGGTTCGATGACGCAGGATGAGCAGAAGCAGGCGGCATCGGCAATTGCGGGAAGTGCGTTGAGCCGGTTGGAGCCGGATCGCTGATTCAGGCGCAGGGCTAACTTCGATGTTGCGACGCACCGGTTCAGATGACGGCGCCGATCTCCGGACCGGCGATTTGCTGGCCGGCGGCCTGCTCGCCATCGTCGGCGAAGGCAGCTTGTTGACCGGCAAGGCCCTGGCGGAACGACCCCGCAGCTACTGGGATCCCGAGCCGCTCAACGCCCGGGCGCTAGTGCGTCCCCGCAGCACGGAAGAACTGGGCGAGGTCATGAGGTTGTGCCATCGCTTGAGGCAACCTGTCGTCACGCATGGCGGCTTGACCGGGTGCGTGCAGGGCACCGTCGTGACGGATGACGAAGTGGTCATATCGCTCGAGCGCATGACTGCGATCGAGGAGATCGACTCCGTCGGCCGGACGGCAACGGTGCAGGCGGGCGCCGTGCTGCAAAACGTGCAGGAGGCGGTCGCCCGGCAAAACCTTTACTTTCCGCTCGACCTCGGAGCGCGCGGCTCCTGCACGATCGGCGGCAACATTGCGACGAACGCCGGGGGCATCAACGTGATCCGCTACGGCATGATGCGCGAGCTGGTGCTCGGCCTCGAAGTCGTGCTCGCGGACGGCACCGTCGTCTCCTCGATGAACCGCATGCTGAAGAACAACTCGGGTTACGACCTGAAACAAATGTTCATCGGCTCGGAAGGCACCCTCGGCATCATCACCCGCGCCGTCCTCAGGTTGAGAGAGGCCACCGTCAGCCGTAACACGGCGATGCTGGCGCTGAACAGCTTCGCATCAGTCGTTGGCTTGCTCCAGTTCATGGGGAGGGCACTGGGCGGCGGCTTGAGTGCCTACGAGGTGATGTGGGGCGATTACTTTCGCGCCGTGACGGAACCCGGCTGGCACCGCGCTCCGATGGACCGCGATTACCCGTTCTACGTCATCGCCGAGGCGACCGGCGCGGACGAGGAAACCGACGCCGCACAGTTCATTAGCTGTCTCGAGCGGGCGGCCGGCGACGGTCTCGTGGCGGATGCGGTGATCCCCAAATCTGCCGGCGAGCGAGCGGCGCTGTGGGGGATACGCGAGGACTTCGAAGCCGTCGTGCAACTGAAGCCGACGTTTCTCTACGATGTCAGCCTGCCGATAAAAGACATGGACGAATATATCAACGACGTGACCGCCGGCCTTCGGCGACGCTGGCCTGAAGGACAGTGCCACGTCATAGGTCACATCGGCGACGGTAACCTGCATCTCTTCGTCAGCCCCGGGACGAGCGGGGAACGGCTGCACGCCGAGGCGGACGAGGAAGTTTACGGACCGCTGTCGCGCTTCGGCGGCTCCGTCTCGGCGGAGCACGGCATCGGGCTGGAGAAAAAGCGCTGGCTGCCGACGAGCCGTTCGCCAACGGAAATCGCCCTGATGCAGTTATTGAAGCGGACGCTGGATCCTCACAACCTGCTCAACCGGCGCATGATCTTCGACGCCTGAACTTTTCCCGCCATGTGCCACAATCTTGCCATGCACCAGCAACCGACATACCGCGCCGAGGCGGAGGCGCTCTGCGATGTTTGCCACCAGTTCGGCGAACGGCAGTGGTGTCTCGCGACCGGCGGCAATTTTTCCGTGCGTCTCGACCGGACCCATTGCCTGATCACGCGATCCGGCACCGACAAGTCGCGGCTGACCATCGACGGTCTGATGGTCTGCGACCTCGACGGCTTGGCGGCCGACCCTGCCCTGAAGCCGTCGGCCGAGACGGCTTTGCACACCTGCCTCTACAAGCTCGACGATCGAATCGCCGCGGTGCTGCACACGCACTCCGTCACTTCGACGGTCGAATCACGCGCTGCAGCCGTTGACATCGTCGTCGACGGCTTCGAAATGCAAAAAGCGATCGACGGCGTGAAATCGCACGAGGAGCGTCTCATCATTCCCGTGCTGGAGAACACGCAGGACATCGCGCATCTCGCCGAAACCGTGCGCGAACGATTTGCGCTCGGACACATGCGGGCGTGCGGATTTCTCGTCCGCGGTCACGGCCTTTATGCCTGGGGCGAGTCACTCGCGGCCGCGAAACGCCACATCGAGGGACTGGAGTTCCTGCTCGCCTGCCTGTGGCAGGAGCGCCTGCGTCTCCGATGATCAAGATCAGGGCCGTTGTCGCCGATATCGAAGGCACGACGAGTTCGGTCAGCTTCGTGCACGAGGTATTGTTTCCTTACGCCGCGCGGCAGCTTCCGGAGTTCGTGCGCGGGCATGCGAGCGACCCCGAGGTCGCCGCCTTGCTGCAAGACGTGAAACGGGAAGCGGAAGAAGCGGATGCCGGCGTCGAGCGGTTGATCGAAATAATGCTGCGCTGGATCGCCGAAGACAGGAAGGCCACGCCGCTCAAGGCGCTGCAAGGCCTGGTCTGGGAACACGGTTACCGCAGCGGTGATTTCACGGGGCATGTCTACGCCGATACCGCGCCTGCGATGCGGCGCTGGTCCGATCGCGGCGCCCGCATCTACATTTATTCGAGCGGTTCCGTAAAAGCGCAGCAACTGTTGTTCGAACACAGCGGCGCCGGAGATCTCCGGCCGCTAATCGCCGGTTATTTCGACACCCACGTCGGCAACAAGCGCGATCCCGCGTCTTACCAGGCTATTGCGCGGCGTATCGGGCTCCCCCCCGAGGAAATCCTGTTCCTCTCCGACGTCACTGACGAACTGGACGCCGCCGCCGATGCCGGCATGAAAACCATGCAGATCGCCCGCGACGAACCCGCGCCTTCCGGCCGTCACCCGGTGGCGCGTGATTTCGACGAGCTTGTCATCTAGAATTTCCGCATGAGCCGTTTGAGCGTCTATTCAGAATCCCGGCCCGAACAGCCGTTGCTGGACACGACGGATTTCGATCTGATCGCTGCGGAACTCGGGGTCGCGGGCATCGGCTTCGAGCGCTGGAACGCGGAGCAGGCGCTGCCGGACGACGCCGATCCCGATACGATCATCGCCGCGTACCGCGACGAGATCGACCGCCTGGTCGGCGAGCGCGGCTACCAGACCTTCGACGTCGTCAGCATGCGCCCCGATCACCCGGAAAAAGAGGCGTTTCGCCGCAAGTTCCTGGAAGAGCACACGCACAGCGAAGACGAAGTGCGGTTTTTCGTCCGCGGCCAGGGCCTGTTCGTCATCCACATCGACGATCGCGTCTATTCGATGCTGTGCGAGCGGGACGACCTGATTTCGGTACCCGCCAACACCCGCCACTGGTTCGACATGGGACCGAACCCGAGCTTCACCGCGATCCGCGTGTTCAACAACCCGGAAGGCTGGGCCGCGAATTTCACCGGCGACGAGATCGCGGGCAAGTTTCCGCTGCTGAAAAATTAGTCGTTGCAACGGAAACCTCTACGACTCCCGGTGACACATTCCCCTACTCAAAAGCGTCGCCCGTTGGAGACACTTGTCCCCCCGGGAATTCAGGTGCAAGTTACCCCTCTTCTTTAAGTGCAAGGCGGAGGGAGTTGAAATGTTTGAACGTGGAAAAAAGGAAGACGGCATGGATGACGCATCCGACTTCAGGCCTGCCGCGCCACAGCGCAGCCAGGCGCCGGTGAGCCCGAAGACAGCCACCCAGAGCGGCGAATGCGCGGTGATCGGGCGTTCCATCCAGATCAACGGCGACGTGCGCGGCGACGAGGACCTGCGCATCGAAGGCGACATCAGCGGCACGGTGCAGTTGAAGAACAGCAACCTGACGATCGGCAAGGAGGGCAAGGTAAGGGCCGACGTCTACGCGCGATCCATCACGGTCTACGGCACGACGGAAGGCGATCTCTACGCGACGGAGCGCATCAACGTACACATCAACGCGCAGGTTCGCGGCAACATCACGGCGCCGAAAGTCGGCATCGAGGAAGGCGCCAGGTTCAAGGGCTCGATCGAGATGGACCAGGATGCCGTCGACAAGGCGCTCGGCAAAGCGAGCATGCAAGGCATGAACCACCAGTCCGACAAGGAAAGCAAGGTGGCCCCTGCGAAGGTCGTCAAGGAAGCAACGAGCCTGAATCGCCCGTCCGGAGCCGGATAACGGCGGTGATGTCGTCAATGGGCCGCGCGACGGCCCGGGCGCCGATGGAAAAACCGGAGGCGCTCAAGGCACCGCTTTTCCGGCTGCTGGTGGAGCAACTCGACGGGGCGGGACGCCGGCACATTCTCGATCTCGGCGCCGCATCGACGCCGATGCTCTCGCTGCTTGGGCGGTCCCGCTGCCGCGTGGAAATCGCGGACCTCGCGTCGGACGACGGGATCGCCCGAATGAACGTGGAAGAAACGTCGGGCGAAGAGCTTGCCGCGATGGCGGAATCGCTGTTGCCCGCGCACCATGGCGACGATGACGCGCTCGACCTCGTGTTCTGCTGGGACCTGCCGAACTACCTGAAAGCGAAACCGCTTTCCGCCTTGATGAACGCCATCGCCGCGCGCGCGCGGCGCGGCGCGCTCATCCACGCGCTCATCGTCTATTCGGAGCGCACCATGCCGGAACGGCCTGGCCGCTTCGTGCCGACCGACGACGTGATGCTGGTGAATCGCGGCGCCGCGGCGAAGGAGATTCCGGCTCCGCGCTATTCGCCCGACGACTTGCGCCGCATCATGGGCGGCTACAGCATCGACCGCGTGATGCTGCTGGCGAACGGCATGCAGGAGTTCCTGTTCCGCCTTCAATAGAAGCGCCTGATCGCAACCATGGATCATCATCGGCTTGACATGCGCCCACAACGCGCATACTTTTGAACCTGCAGCGGATTGTGGGAATTTACCCCCACGGATTGCGCTTGCACGCAGAACAAGCCCTTACAACAAGCAACTCCGACCCGCTGAGCGTGGCGCACGCGAGCTCTTCAACTCGCCGTCCGGATCGCCTGTCCGAGCCTCCTCCTGCCTGATCTGCACTGATTCCCCCTTTCGCTCAGGCCAGCTCCCCGGAACCGGGTCGCCCGTGAGCATCTGACGTCGTGCGGCGTCAGTAAAAGAACGACAAACCAGCGTTAAAGAACTCAAAGCATAAGGGAGAATCTTTCATGCGCCCGAAAATAACCGGCCTGATGGCCGCAACGATGCTTGCGGCTGTCACGATCCCGCCCGCGCAAGCGATCACCGTGCTCCAGATGACCCTCGATGAACTGACGACGCGCGCGGACCGCGTGTTCCGCGGCAGCGTGCTGTCCGCCGAGCCCGGCACCAGGGAAGTCGGCGGAGGCACTTTGCCGACGGTGACCTACGAAGTGCTCGTCGAGGAACAGTTCAAGGGTAATTACCCCTCCAGCAACGGCAAAACCGTGGTGACCATCACCATGGTCGGCAGCCCGAAAGAGGGCGCCGAACCCGTGAACGGGCAGCGACGGCTGAGCGCGCTGCCAGACCTGCCCGAGCTCGACGTGGGCCAGGATTACGTGCTGTTCACGACCCAACCGAGCGCGGTGGGACTCTCCACCACGGTCGGCCTCGGGCAGGGAGCATTCAAGATTTACCTGTCACCGGAGGGTGAGGAGCTCGCGGCGAACGAGCTTGAAAATGCCGGGCTGTTCAACGGACCGGTGACCTACACGCAGCTGGCCAGCGCAATCCGCGCTGAGCTCAATTGAGGGGGCGCCGCGATGAAAAACAAAAACACCATTTGCAACACATTCGTTGCCCTCGCCGTTCCCGTAGCACTGTGCTTTGCCGGAACGGCCTTCGCGGCCGGCCCGCTCGCCAACTGCGCCAGCGGCCAGCCCTTCGTCTGGCCCAACGGAGGACAAAACATCCCCTTCAACCCGGACCAGGGTAACCTGGGCCCGTTGACCAACGCACAGGCCGTGGCGCAGGTCGCGACGTCCTTCGACGCCTGGGCCGCGGTGCCGACCGCCACGGTGACCTACACGAACGCGGGCTTGCTGCCGGTGGACGTGGACATCACCAACTTCGAACCATTTTTCGATGCGCCGGCTCCCGATGGCCTCTCGGCGATCGTGTTCGACGACACCGGCGAGATCTTTGACCTGCTGTTCGGTCCGGACTCCGGCGTGCTCGGATTCGCCGGCCCCGAGTGGGGCGACCCGGCGACCTGCGAGATCCTGGAAGGCCTGTCCTTCCTGAACGGTCCCGCGTTCGGCGAGGTCATTGCGGCGACCGACGTCATGGTGCACGAGTTCGGGCATTACACGAACCTCGCACACACGGTCGTGAACGGCCAGCAGTTCATTGGCGCGGGCGACACGACCGGTCCCGAACCGGGCGATCCGTTCGG
>Ga0268386_10004171_pt1 | contig 10599 bp, 7 predicted proteins | sample RVTome_15_FD_200260 | JGI IMG/M metagenome (GOLD analysis project Ga0268386, IMG submission 200260) | Soil microbial communities from uranium-contaminated site in the Upper Colorado River Basin, Wyoming, United States - RVT150D86... ... | reverse complement strand
TCGTGGACCGGGTGCTGCTGCAGCGGCGCGTCGGATGGGTCACGACGTTCGGGCTGATCCTCGGCTTCGGCGGCGCGGCCCTGCTGATCGGGGTGGCGGGGATCGACGCCGGGGCGCCCCTCTCCGGGATGCTCATCGGCGTGCTCGCGAGCCTCTCGTGGACGAGCGGCTCCCTTTACTCGCGCAACGCGCCGTTGCCGAAGCGCCCGCTGGTCGGCGCCGGCATGGAGATGATGGTCGGCGGCGCGATCCTCGTGATCGCCGGCGTGCTCCGCGGCGAGATCCCGCTGATCCGGTTCGAGAACTTCTCGGCGGCGTCGCTCCTCGCGCTCACGTACCTGATCACGATCGGGTCGTGGGTCGGGTACACCTCGTACGTGTGGCTGCTGCGGAACGCGAAGACCTCGCTCGTGTCGACCTACGCGTACGTGAACCCGGTGGTCGCGGTGTTCCTCGGCTGGCTGATCCTGGACGAGACCGTGACGCTCCGGACGATCGCCGCGGGGGCCGTCATCGTGATCGCGGTCGCGATCATCATCTCGACCAACCGGCCGGCGGACCGCGACGAACCCGCCGGCGACCAAGGGGAGCCGGAGGAAGCGGTCGCCTGAGCGGAGCGTCGCTAGGCGGCGAGGTCGGCGAGCAGCCCCGGGCGCGCGTCGAACCCGAGCGCCTGCTCGAGCGCGAACGCGGCGCGCAGCAGCAGATCCTCGCGGAGCACCGGCGTCGTGAGCTGGAGCCCGACCGGGAGGCCCTTGTCGTCCAGGCCGCTCGGGATCGAGATCGCCGGCATCCCCGACAGGTTCGCCGGGATCGTGAAGACGTCGTTCAGGTACATCGCGAGCGGGTCGTCCACCTTCGCGCCGATCGGGAACGCCGTCGTCGGCGACGTCGGCGAGACCAGCACGTCGAAGTCCGCGAACGCGGCCTCGTAGTCGCGGATGATGAGCGTTCGCACCTTCTGCGCCTGCCCGTAATAGGCCTCGTAGTACCCGGCCGACAAGGCGTACGTGCCGAGCATGATCCGACGCTTCACCTCGGGCCCGAACCCGGCGCCGCGCGTCCTCGTCATCATCTCGACCGAGTCCGAGCCGGGGACGCGCAGCCCGTACCGGACGCCGTCGTACCGCGCGAGGTTCGAGGACGCCTCCGACGGCGCGATCAGGTAGTACGCCGAGAGCGCGTAGTCGGTGTGCGGCAGTGAGACCTCACCGACGCTCGCGCCGAGGCTCGCGAGCCGGTCGACGGCCGCCTGCACGCTCGCCTTGACGCCGGGCTCGACGCCCTCGCCGAAGGCCTCGCGAACGACCCCGACCCTGAGCCCGGCCACGCCCTCCTCGAGCCCTTCCGTGTAGTCGCGCCGCGGCGTGTCGAGACTCGTCGCGTCCATCTGGTCCTTGCCGGCGATGGACGACAGGAGCAGCGCCGCATCGCGCACCCCTCGCGTGAACGTTCCGACGGTATCAAGAGAGGACGCGAACGCGATCAACCCGTACCGGCTGATCAACCCGTAGGTCGGCTTCAACCCGACCACGCCGCAGAGGGACGCCGGCTGGCGGACCGAGCCGCCCGTGTCCGTTCCGAGCGCCCACACGGCCTCGCCCGCGGCGACCGCGGCGGCGCTGCCGCCGCTGGAGCCACCGGGCACCGTGTCGAGATCCCACGGGTTGTGCACCGGCCCGAACGCCGAGTTCTCGTTCGAGGAGCCCATCGCGAACTCGTCGCAGTTCGTCTTGCCGAGGAGCACGGCGCCGTCGGCCTGCAGCCGTTCCCATGCGGTGCAGTCGTACGGCGGCACGTAGGTCTCGAGGATCTTCGAGCCGCACGTCGTCGCGATGCCGCGGGTCGAGAGCACGTCCTTCAGGGCCAGTGGGATGCCGGCGACGGCCGGCGCGTCGCCGTCCGGCAGACGGGAGTCCGCGGCGACCGCCTGCGCCTGCGCCAGATCGTCGGTACGAGCGAGGAACGCCTTCACGCGGCCTTCGACGGCATCGATCCGCGCGAGGCATGACGCCGCGATCTTCGCGCTGGACGTCTGTCCCGCGCGGAGCATCGAGGAGAGCTCGGTCGCGGTCCGGTCGCAGAGCTCGGTCACTCGACCTCCACGATCCGGGGAACCTTGAACCGGTCGTCCTCGACCTCGGGCGCGTTCGCGAGCACGTCCTGGAGCGGCAGCGACTCGGTCCGGACGTCGGGTCGAAGGACGTTCGCGCGCGGGATCGCGTATGCGGTGGGAGGGACGTCGTCCGCCGCGACCTCCCCGACCTTCGCCGCATGCTCGAGGATCAGGCCGAGCTGCGCCCGAAGGCGCTCCTTCTCTTCGGCCGTCAGCTCCAGACGCGCGAGCCGCGCGACGTGATCGATGTCGATCTCGACCGGCATGGCGCGCAGTCTAGCCGGTGCCCAATGGGGCCTCCGGCCTCGCGCTACTCGCGGCCGGCGTCCGGGTCGATCGGAAGGTCGAACGCCGGGATGTCGTCGTGCGCCTCGACGTACCCCTCGGGAGGCAGCTCGCCCGGCGACGGCTCATGCACGAGCCCCGGACCGGTGTCCTCCGGAGGTGGAATGTCGAAACGGGCGGATGCGAGCAGCGAGAGCATGTCCACGCCGACCTCGGCCGGGTCCACGCTTCGCACCACCGTCGCCAGTGGCTCGCCGTCCGAGCCCGTTTCCGAAAGGTCGACCTCCACCGGCTCGGACTCGGCGCCGTTCACGTCCAGGACCATGCGCACGATCGGACGGGCGAGGAGCTGCTCATGGTTACGGACGACGGCGCCCACCTCACCGGTCGACAGACGGACGAGCGAGCCCACGGGGAAGATCCCGACCATCCGCACGAACGTGCGGACCACGCGCGGGTCGAACGACCGGCCCGCTCCGGCCTGCAGGATGCTGAGCGCCTGCCGGCGTTCCTCCGGCTTGCGGTACGAGCGCTTGCTCGTGACCGCGTCGAAGCAGTCGGCGACCGAGACGATGCGCGCCGGCAGCGACGGCGAGCGCCGCCCCGAGAGCGATGGGTATCCGGATCCGTCGAACGCCGCGTGGTGCTCGAGGACCGTCGCGACGGCGGGGTGGTACGCGTTCCGGCTCGTGATGAGGACGAGCCCGGCGCCGTCGACCGGGTGCCGCTGGATCAGGCGCCACTGCTCCTCGTCGAGCGCGCCCTGGTGTTGCAGGATCTCCGACGGAACCTTGACCTTGCCGACGTCGTGGAGGAGTCCACCGATCCCGAGCGCCACGGCGTCGTCCCTCGACAGTCCGATCGCCCGCGCGAGCGCGAGCGACAGGATGCACACGTTCACCATGTGGTGGTACGTGTACTCGTCGTACGACTTCACGGTGGTGAGCAGCAATGCCTGCGCGGGATCCGCGACGAGGAGGTCGGCGATCCGCTCGGTGAGCCGGACCGTCGCGTTCATGTCCGCCGGGCGTCCCGCCAGCAATCGCGTCGCCGTCGTCCGGAGCAGGTCGAGCCCGGCCGCGTAGCTCTGCAGGAGGTCGGCCATCGTGCTCTCGGGGGTGTCGGGCGGCGTATTCGGGCCGGCTCGGTTGACGCCGACGGTGAGGAGCTCGTTCGTTGCCTCCGGCTCACCGGACAGGAGCCGCAGGACGGCGTCCATCTCGGCGTCCGTCGGGTTCGGGAGGAACTCCAGCGAACGCACCCCCGCCTCGGCGAACGCGTGCGCGAGTCCGTAGAGCGTGAGCGACTCCCACGCGAGCAGCGTCGGTCCGAGGTAGAAGTTGCCGTCGGTGACGAACAGGACGGGATCGCTCGGGCGTACCTCTCGAAGCTTGAGGACGAGCTCCTCCATCGCGCGCGCCGCCTCCATGCGCTTGGGATGCGCTCCCGGATACAGCGCGTACACCTGCCGGCCCGAGGACATCGTCCGCAGCAGCTCTCGGACGACGAGGATCTCGGGATCGGCGGCTTGAGCCCCGTTCATCGCCGCTCCGCCGTCGGGCGCGCGAGGGCCCGGCGGATGACACGCCGGAGACGCCACGGGAGACGCGTGTCGCTTCCGCGTGCGAGGAGCGGTTCCAGCGTCGCCCGTCCCTCGGGGCGCGCGGCGAGCCGCTCGAGCGCCTGGGTCCGCAGACCCCGATCGGAGGATCCGCGGACGACCTCGGCGAGCCCCTCGGCGGCCTCCGGGCCCGTGAGGGTTGCGAGCGAGCTCACGGCCTGCGCGTGCAGGTCGGGCTCTCCCTCGAGAGCCATCCGGACGAGGTAGGGAACCGCCGCCGCGCCTCCGGCCGAGGCGACCGCATCCGGCACCTCCGCACGGACCTCCGGAGACGGGTGCCGGGCGGCCTCGGCCAGCCGTGGGAGCACCTCCGCGTTCCCGGCGCTCCCCAGCAGCAGGACGGCGTTGCGAACGACGAACCATCGCTCGTCCGAAAGCCTCGCGACGACCGGCGTGGTGTGCTCGGGGATGATGCGGCGAAGCGCGCCGAACAACAGCCCGCGCCGGTTGCGGTCCTGTTCGTCGCCGAGGAGATCCAAGAGCGCCTCGACGCCCTCGTCCCCGAACGGCCCGAGCAAGGTGGCCAGGTGGGGATGGTCCTCGGCCGCCTCCGCCGTCACCGCCTCGAGGACGATCTCCGGCGCGAGCGCGCTGCGGATGCACGCGGCGTAGAGCGCGGCGCGATCCTCGGTGCCGCCGAGCAGGGCCTCTCGGAGCGGATGCAGCAGCGATGCCACCTCGCGGCTGTCGCGAGCCCGAACGGCGCGCCGCAGCTCCTCCGCCCAGATGTCGAGCGCTTCACCCGTGCGCTCGAGATCCGTCTCGAGGGAGAGGTAGTCGGCGACCGCGAGCAGCTGCGCCGCGCGAAGCTCCGGGCCGCCGACCTCCGCTGCCGACTGCATCGACCGGAGGTCCTCGCGCTCGGTCGCGGTGAGGTAGTCCGACAGGACCTCGAGGACAGAGCCTCCCGCCGAAGCTTGCCCCTCTTCGAGATCGATCCCGAGCTGCTCGAGCCCCGCGATGATCGTTCCGACGTCCTCGTGGCCAGCCTCGAGCGCGCGCGTGAGGTCCACGATGTCGACCTCGCGGACGCCGGAGGCGGCGAGGTCGCGGGCGAGCTCGACCGGGCTGCGCCGGCCGTCGCGCCCGACGTCAACCAGGGCTCGGGTGAGCTGGGAGGTGTTCATCGTCCCGATCAGGCTGCCGGCGAGCGGATCGTCGCGAACGCGATCGACGAGCATCTCCAGCAACGAGCGCCGGACGTCGTCGGGCAGGTCGGTGAGCATGTCGTGCGCGGCCGTGTGCAGCTCGATCATCGGGCCGCCCCTGCTGGCGCCCTCCTCGAACACCTGCCGGAGCCGCGTGAGGAGCGTCTCGGCCTGGTCGCTCGGGCTCCCGTGGAGGTCCTCGAGCATGAGCTCGGACGCGAGGACGTCCACGTCGAGCGGCACTTGGGACGCCGGGACAGTCTCCTCCACCGCGTGGTCGGCGCCCTCGACGGTTCCGGGTCCGATCGCCGACAGGAAGATCGAGGCGACACCACCCTCGCGGAGCACGCTCTCGACGCCGCCGGCCTCCTCGAGCTCGGGCAGCGACCGCGTGAGCGCCATGAAAAGCTGCTCGAGCTCCGCACCGGTGGGGACCGAGATGACCGTCAGGCGCTCGACGCGACGTTCGAAGCACGACAGGGCCAGACGTTGCACGTTCCCGTCATGGGACATCGGATGGCCCGCCAACACGAACCGGTCGCCGCGGATCTCGACGTCCACCCGGCCGGCGGCGAGCGCCTCCTGCACGGCGAGTCCGATCCGTTCGACGGCAGGAGCGAACCCGGGTCGCTGAGGATTCTCCGGATACAGCCGGTACGTCGACAGCCCGAGCCAAAGCTGACGCAGCACCGCCGTGACCTGGCGCTCTCGCGCGACCCGATCGGAGGTTTCCTGCGTCGTGTCGGACGGTGAAGACCCGGGCTCGTTCATCATCGAACGCGCGCAGCATACGTCCCCGGTCGTGCGCACTCGGGGAGCCGGCCACGCTGCGCCGCCGGGGGAAGAGGCCACCGCGGCCCTCGGCCGAGCGCGACCGGCGCTAGCGGAAGAGGCCGAATCGGGGCTCGACCTGCTGCGCCATGGCGGCTGCGGCCAACGTGTTCCCGATCAGCCAGACGTCGGTGATCGGGCCGACGCCGCCGGGAACGGGGGTGATGGCCTCGGCCCTGGCCGCGACGCTCTCGAAGTCCAGGTCGCCGACCATCCTCGTCTTCCCCGTGGCCTCGTCCTTCACCGCGTGGATCCCGACGTCGACCGCGATCACGCCGTCACGAACCATGTCCCCGTTGACGAGTGCGCGCACGCCCGCCGCGACGATCAGGATGTCCGCCTGCCGCGTGAACTCGGCTAGCCGGCCCGCGGCCGCCGTCTTGCTGTGACACGTGATGACCGTCGCGTCGCGCTGCAGGCCGAGCCACTGCGCGGGCTTGCCGACGCTGTTCGAACGCCCGACCACGACGAGCGTCCGTCCTGTGTAGTACGTGGCCGGATCGCCGCCTTCGGCGGTCACGTACGAGTCGAGCAGGTAGAAGCAGGAGGCGGGCGTCGAGGGCAGGAAGCGGGGACGCCCCTGTGCGAGGAGCCCCGCGTTCTGCGGATGCACAGCCTCGATGTCCTTCGTCGGCTCGAGCGCGCTGTTCACCTCGGCCTCGGGAACGTGCGGCGGGAGCGGTTGCAGCACCAGGATCCCCGTCACGCGCGGATCGGCGTTGAGCTTGCCGATCGTGGCGAGCACGTCCGCCGTCTCCGCGTCCGCGGGCAGACGCTCGGAGACGTACCGGTACTCGAGGCCTTCCGCGAGCCGTCGCACGTGTTTCTCGTATGCCTGCGCGTCGAAGGACTCCCCTACCATCACCGTGGCGAGGCCGGGCCGGACGGAGGACAGGCGAAGGACGCGGAGCTCGTCCTCGATCGTCGACCGGAGGCGATCCGCGATCGCTCGCCCGTCGATCACCGTGGCGGTCACGCCGGACCTCCGTTCACCCTCACGTGCGGCCGAGCCGTTTCAGGAACTCGGCCTCGTCGACGATCTCGACGCCGGCCTGCTCGGCCTTCGCGAGCTTGGTTCCGGGATTCTCGCCGGCAACGACGAAGCTCGTCTTCTTCGACACGCTCGAGGCGACGCGCGCGCCCGCGGCCTGCGCCGCGGCCGTGGCCTCCTCGCGCGAGAGCGTGTCGAGACCGCCGGTGATGACGATCGTGCTCCCGGCGAGCGGCTGATCGCCCGACGGCGCCGGCGTGTCGTCCTGCATCCGCACCCCCGCGGCGCGGAGCTTCTCGACGAGTGCCCGGTTGAGTGGGTCCTGGAACCACTCGTGGGCGCTGCGAGCGATCTCGGGGCCGATCTCCTCGACGTCGTCGATCTGCTCGGCCGAGGCCTCCAGCAGGGCGTCGATCGAACCGAACGCCCTCGCGAGGACCTGCGCGACGTGTGTGCCGACGTGCGGGATGTTGAGCGCGACGAGCAGCCGCCACAGCGGCTTGTCCTTCGCCTTCTCGATCGAGGCGAGGAGGTTCGTGATCGACTTCTCGGCGAACCCCTCGAGCTGCGCGAGGTCCTCCGCGGTGAGCGAGAAGATGTCCCCTGGGTCCTTCACCGCCCCGGTGTCCAGGAGCTGGATCCCCGTCTTGTAGCCGAGGCCCTCGATGTCGAGCCCACCGCGCGAGGCGAAGCTGAAGAGCCACTCGATGTTCTGAGACGGGCATCCGCGCTTGTTCGGGCAGCGCCAGTACGCCTCGCCCTCCCTTCTGACGAGCGCCGTTCCGCACGACGGGCACGTGGTCGGGAACTTCCACCGGCGGGCGCCCTTCTTGCGTTTGGAAAGGACCGGGCCGACGACCTCGGGGATCACGTCGCCGGCGCGCCGAACGATGACGATGTCCTTCTCGCGAACATCCTTGCGCCGAACCTCGTCCTCGTTATGGAGCGTCGCCGTCGAGATGGTCACGCCTCCCACCTGGACCGGCTCAAGGAACGCGAACGGCGTCACCATGCCGGTGCGTCCCGTGTGGACGCCGATCTCGTTCAGCCGGGTGGTGCGCTCCTCGGGTGGGAACTTGTACGCGATCGCCCATCGCGGGGCATGGGACGTCGCGCCGAGCTCCTGCTGGAGCGCGACCTGGTCGACCTTGATCACGACGCCGTCGATCTCCCAGTCGATGGAGTGCCGGTCGCGTTCCCATCGCTCGAGGTACGCCTGAACGCCGGCGAGGTCCTTGTGCACCTCGCCGGTGGGCGCGACCGGCAGTCCCGCTGCTCGGCTCCACTCCAGGAATCCCGAGTGCGACTCGAACCGCACGCCCTCGGCGTAGCCGAACGAGTGAACCCACAACGAGAGCGGACGCGACGCGGAGACCTTCGGGTCCTTCTGGCGGAGCGAGCCCGCCGCGGCGTTCCGCGGGTTGGCGAAGACGCGGCCCTGCCCCGACTCGAGCAGCTGCTCGTTCAGACGTTCGAACGCCTTCACGGGCAGGTAGATCTCGCCGCGCACCTCCAGGTACGCGGGTGGATCCTTCATCAACAGCCGTCGAGGGACGCTCTTGACCGTCCGGACGTTCGCGGTGATGTCCTCGCCGATGCGGCCGTCTCCTCGGGTCGCGCCCTTCGTCAGGATCCCCTTCTCGTACGTGAGCGCGACCGCAACGCCGTCGATCTTCAGCTCGGACGAGTAGCGCGCACCCACGCCGACCTCGCGCTCCACGCGCGCAGCCCACGCCTGGAGCTCCGACGCGGCGAAGGCGTTGTCGAGCGAGAGCATCGGCGAGCGGTGCTCGACGGGAGCGAACAGGTCCGCCGGCGTCATCCCGACGCGCTGCGTGGGGCTGTCCGGAACGACGAGCTCGGGGAAGCGCTCCTCCAGCCACTTCAGCTCGTTCATGAGCTCGTCGTAGTCGGCGTCGGAGATCTCGGGGTCGTCCAGGACGTGGTAGCGGTAGAGGTGGTAGTTCAGCCGCTCGCGGAGCTCCTCGACCTCGACCTTGGCGGCCGCGAGGTCTCGCTCGGCCTTGGTGGTCGACTTGGCGGAGGTCGACTTCTCCTTGACGGCTCGCGTCACGCCACGATCTCCACGCCGCCGGCAACGCCGATCCGCTCACCCACCATGACGACGCCGCCCACCACGCCGGGAACCGCCTTGAGGTACGTGAGCGCGCCGGCGAACCCGTGCTCCTTCGGCACGATGGCCTGAACGCCGGCGGCGGCCGCGTCGGCCAGCATGCAGGACTCGGCGATCACGGCGAGGCCGTCGATCGCGGCCTCTCCTCGCCCGGCGACCATCGCGATGCCGACCCCGCGCTTGCTCGCCGGCACCACCACGGCGACCGTCGCACCCCCCACCCGGCGCAGGACGGTGAGCTTCTGACGACGCCGGCTCTGGATGAAGTAGTCGCCACCGCAGCTGACGATCACCTCGTCCACCTCTTGCGCGAGGAACCGGCCGACGTGGTCGGTGACCGCGCCCTGGAAGGAGTACATCGGTCCGACCCCCGCCCGGCGGGCGGCCTCCACCATCTCCCGGACGATCTGGGGTGCATCCTCGGGAACGGTGATCGGACGCTTGCTGCTCGCCACCTCCGGGTTCCGGATCATGTACGCGTGGAGTTGTTCCCAGAACGAGAGCGCTGCGGCGCGCGACTCCTCGTTGAAATCCGTCCCCGCCTGGATGTGCAGGGTCATGTCCTGCACCTGGATGTCGAAGCTGCGAGGCTTCCGCTTCAGGAGCTTCACGACGGTCCTTTCGGGGACCCGGTCGAAGACCCGGCCGAGGAAGACCTGGTCGAGGACCGGCGCCCGATGATATCGGCCGGGGCCGACGCGGCCCTCAGCGGACCGACTCGACGATCCGGCCTCCGCCGAGCAGCTCCTCGCCCCGGTAGGCCACGACGCTCTGCCCCGGCGCAACCCCCCGCTGGGGGGAACGAAACTCGACACGCATCGTGTCGCGATCGACCTCGACGACGGCAGGCGTCGCGTCGCCCCGGTAGCGGAGCCGGACGTCGGCCTCGAACGGACCGTCGACCGGAGGCGCGCCGGACACCCAGTGCACGCGGTCGGCGAGGAGCCCTCGGCGCGCGAGCAGCTCGCCCGGTCCGACGACGACGCGGTTCGCCTCGGCGTCCACGTCGAGGACGTAGGAGCGCCGTCCGGTCGAGACCCCGAGGCCGCGCCGCTGCCCGATCGTGTAGCGGAACGAGCCCCGGTGCTCGCCGACGACGTTGCCTTGCGCGTCGACGACCTCACCACGGCGGACGAGCGCCGGCGCGTGGGTCTCGAGGAACGCGGCGTGGTCGGCTCCGGGGACGAAACACACCTCCTGCGAATCGGGCTTGGACGCCACGGGCAGGCCGAGTCGCTCCGCGTGCATGCGCGTGTCCGCCTTCGGCATGGCGCCGACCGGGAACCGCGAGCGCGCGAGCGCTTCCTGTCCGAGCGTGTAGAGCATGTACGACTGGTCCTTCGTGGCATCCAGCCCCGTGAGCAGCCGCCACCGTCCGCCCTCGCCGCGTTCGGACCGGACGTAGTGACCGGTGGAGACGAAGTCGATGCCGAGCTCGTCGGCGCGATCCAGGAACGCTCCGAACTTGATGTG
>Ga0268386_10004170_pt1 | contig 10599 bp, 7 predicted proteins | sample RVTome_15_FD_200260 | JGI IMG/M metagenome (GOLD analysis project Ga0268386, IMG submission 200260) | Soil microbial communities from uranium-contaminated site in the Upper Colorado River Basin, Wyoming, United States - RVT150D86... ... | reverse complement strand
CGTGGTGTGTTCCCCGAACCCCGGGGCCACGCGCCCGCCGGCTGATGAGGTGGGCATTCCGCGGGCAGGCCGTGGCGTTGGTGCTGATGGTCGCGATGGGCCTGTCACTGTGGAACGCCTCGGCGTCGGCCCAGGAACGACGGGACAAACGCATCGGCGGGGCGAACGCCAACCGCCCGGTTGCCGGCCCGAAAGACGGTCGCGACGTCAACGCGCGGAATCTCGTCGAAGACGCCGTCGGGAAAGACGTCCTCTCGCCGCAGAACCTTCCCGCGACGATGAAGGTCATGCTGCTGTTGACGGTGCTCAGCCTCGCGCCGTCGATCCTGATCATGACGACCTGCTTCATCCGGTTCGTGATCGTGCTGGGTCTGCTGCGGCAGGCGCTGGGGACGCAGCAGATGCCGCCGAACCAGGTCATCACGTCGCTGTGCCTGTTCCTCACGTTCCTCGTGATGGGCCCGGTCTGGCAGGAAGCGTACACGAAAGGCATCCGCCCCTACACGCACAACGAGCCGATCCCCGGGCTGCAAGACCAGAAGAACGGCGACCGCTTCGACCAGGCGCTCAAGAACACGCTGCAGCCGCTGCGGAAATTCATGAGCGACCAGATCGAAATGACCGGCAACAGCGACGCGGTGTGGATGTTCCTCGAATTCCAGCACCGCAACGACGAAGGCCCGCTCGAGCAGAAGTACAAGACCTACGACGACGTCCCCCTCTCGGCGCTGCTGCCGGCGTTCATGCTCAGCGAACTGAAAACGGCGTTCGTGATCGGCTTCCAGATTTACCTGCCGTTTCTGGTGATCGACCTCGTCGTTTCGTCGGTGCTGATCAGCATGGGCATGATGATGCTTCCCCCGGTGTTGATCTCGCTGCCCTTCAAGATTCTGCTGTTCGTGCTCATCGACGGCTGGTTTCTCACCGTGGGGATGCTGCTGGAAAGCGTGCGGCCGTTCGGCTGACGGCGAAGAGGCAAGCCCGCGCGCGACCGCTCTCGACTCTCGACTCTGGACTCTCGACTCTCAAAATGACCACCGATCAAGCCATCGAACTCAGCCGGCAGGCGGTGATGATGGGGTTCCTCATCGGCGCCCCGGTGATGCTGACGGCGATCGTCGTGGGTCTGGTGATCAGCATCCTGCAGGCCGTCACGCAGATTCAGGACCAGACGCTGAGCTTCGTCCCGAAGATCGTGGCGATGTTCCTCGCCCTGGTGTACCTGCTGCCGTGGATTCTGCATCACATGACGGAGTATTCCACGCGGGTCATTCGCGACATTCCGGGCGGGTTCTGACGGAATGACGAAAGTCGCCCCTCTTCAAACCGAAAGAGGGCGAATGACGAAGGAATGACGAAGCCCGAATGACGAACGGATAGCGTCGATTGAACCGATCTGTTACTTTCCAGCCATGAAGAACAACCCCCTGCCGCGGCTGGATGCTTTTCCCGAATTGCGGGAAAGAATCCTGCCGTATTGCCGGCTGCAGCCTGGGGACGTCTGGAAGGATCCGGAGGGCAAGCACCGCGTCGGCTGTCTGGACGCGACCGACGCTCAAGGCGTCGCCGATTTGTTGAACGATACCGAAGCCACGCTCGCCATTCAGGACCCGCCGTACAACCTCGTCGCGTTTGAACGCCGCGATATCCGGGACTACATCGAATGGTCGCGCCGCTGGGTGAAGGTCACTCACGACGCCCTGGCGAAGGACGCCTCGTTGTATGTCTGGCTGGGCGCCGATCAGAACGACGGATTCCAGCCGCTGGCCGACTTCATGGTCATGATGCGCGACCTGCCGTTCGCACCGCGGAGTTTCATCACGATGCGCAACCAGCGGGGATACGGCACGCAGAAGAACTGGATGGCCGTCCGGCAGGAATTGCTCTACTACGTGAAGGGGTCGCCTGTTTTCAACGTCGAGGCGGAATACACCGGGATTCCCAAGATTCTCCGGGGCTACTACAAGGAGATCGCCGGCGTTCGAACCGAAAACCAGGAACGGAGCAAGGCCGACACGATTCGCGCGGGCAACGTCTGGGTTGATATTCAACAAGTGTTCTATCGCATGCAGGAAAACGTTTCCGGCTGCTATGCCCAGAAGCCGTTGAAGGCGATCGAACGCATCATTCGCGCGAGTTCGAACCGGAACGACGTCGTCCTCGACCTCTTCGCGCATTCCGGCTCGACGCTGCTGGCCGCGGAAATCCTGAATCGCCGCTGTGCGACGGCGGACGTCGACCCGGTCTACTGTGAGATCGCGATCCGCCGGCTCGAACTGTATCGGCGAACAGGTGTGCTCGGCTGGCAGAACGGGCATCCCTTCGAACACGAAATCCCCGAACCGCTGAGCGGGGAAGCGGACGGCGAGCAACCCCATGGGAAAGCGGCATCCGCACCGGCGCTGTTCTGAATTCCGGGAGTCGCCATGGACGGCGAAACGCTGCGGGACGGAATCTTCGCGCTGCGAACGCGCCGATTCGGCGCAGTTGCCGAGTGCATGATCCAGCGGCTGCTGAATTACTCCCGGGCCAGAAGCGTCTTCCACGACCTCTACGACGACCAGCGAAGGCACCGGATCGAGGTGAAATTCTCCGTCGTGCAGAAGAAGGCGGAAACCGTCATCACGCCGCAGACGATCCTGCAGTGCATCGCTGAATCGGTCGCGGAGCACCGGATGGTTACCTACCGGGAATGGAAGCAGCACACGTTCGATTGCAACATCCAGCAGGTGAAGCGGGCGGAATTCGACGTCCTTTATTATGGGCTGTTCTTTGCGGATTGCGTGAAGATTTTCCGAATCCCGAGCCACGAAATCCGGGAGAACTCGAAAGGCGGCAGGATCTACTACTCCGACCGTCAACACAAGGGCAACATCGGCGAGGGGCAATTTCACATCAATACGAACACGCTTCAGGTCCACCTCGACCATTACCTCTATAAGACCATTTCCTACGGCGCGCTGGCCCGGCTGTTGGCCGACAAATAGCGTTCATCAAACCAGACTTTTTCTTGCGCGATGCCCGATCACGTCCTCGACAACCTCCTCCGCAACGCCGCCTTCGTGCTGGCGATGAAGAACTTCTACGCCTTCACCCTGGTGCTGGTGCGGATGGCGGGGCTGATGACGATCGGACCGGTCTTCGGCCAGCGGCTGGTGCCCGCCAATGTGCGGGTGCTGCTCGTATTCGCGATGGCCGTGCTGATTACGCCCACGCTCGCCGACCAGACGGAACGCGGCTTCCGCAGGCTCGACGCCAACCGCGACGGCAGGCTGACGCGGAATGAAATTCCGCAACAGTTGCAGCCACGCTTCGACCGGCTGCTGGATCGCGCGGACAAGGCCAAGAACGATTCGCTGACGGAACCGGAATACCGGCATTCCGAGATCAATCTCGAAATCCCGCCGTCGCTGGCCGACTACGCCTGGATCGCCGTCGGCGAGTTCGCCCTGGGCCTCGTGCTGGGACTGGGCGTGATGATCATCCTCTCGGGCCTGCAGCTTGCCGGCGAAATGATCGACCAGCAGACCGGCCTTGCATTGGGGGAAATCTCCAACCCCACGCTCGAAACGAACAGCTCGATCACCGGGCAGTTTCTGTTGCTGTTCGGCACGACGCTGCTGCTGGTGATGGAACCGATCAACGGGCATTTGCTGCTCGTCGGGTCGCTCGTTGAAACCTTTCAAACGCTGCCGGTCGGTGAGGCGGCGATCACGACGTCCACCGTCGATCTGTTGAGCGCGCTGGTGCATCAGTCGCTCGTCCTGGGAATTCAGGTCGCCGCCCCGCTGCTGGCAGTCATGTCGCTCGCCGCGCTGACGATGGGCTTCCTGAGCCACACGGTGCCGCAGTTGAACGTCCTGGTGATCGGCTTCCCGGTGCGGGCCAGCATCAGCCTGATCGTGATCGCCCTGATGCTGTCCCTGACGGCCGGAGCCGTCGTCGACGCGGTGCCGGCCACGATCGACGCCGTTCGAAGGAATCTTTCGGGGTTGCAGTAGATCAGCGTCGTCGCGAGCGGCGGGGTTTATCCCCGCCGGTCGGTCGACTTCCCGCCGGGGTAAACCCGGCGGCTCGCGGTATTCACCACTCACCACTCACCACTCACCACTCACGTAATCCCCGATGGCCGCGGACGAATTCGGCGAAAAAACCGAACAACCGACCGACCATCGCCGCACCGAAGCGCGGCAGAAGGGGAACGTCGCGCGCAGCCAGGACCTGAGCTCCTCGGGGCTGATGCTCGCCGTCGCGCTGGCGCTGGCGCTGTTCGCGCTCCCCTGGCTGCGGGCGATGGGGCGGCTGATCGAGGCGTCGCTGAAGACCGCCCGCCCCAGCGGGATCGACGCGGTGACCGTCGTCGAACGTTTCCGCCGGCTGTTCGAGTACGCACTGATGGAAACCGCCCCGTTCCTGCTGCTGTTCGTGGCGGCCGCGATCCTCATCAACATCGCGCAGGTCGGCGTCATGGTCACCCCCGAAGCGCTGGCCCCGAAGCTGAACCGGCTGAATCCCATCGAGGGCTTCAAACGCCTGTTCTCGATGCGGGGGATCGTGCGGTTGTTCGGCAGCCTGGCCAAGCTGCTGGTCGTCGTGGCGGTCGCGGGGTTGTTCATCAGTGCCGCGTTGCCGTTGCTCCTGGAACTCACCGGCGCCCAGCCGGCCGACGTGCTGCGTGTGGTGCACGGCGAACTCGTGCGGCTGGCGTTTCAGCTTGCGCTGGCGTTGTTCGCGCTGGCGCTGCTCGATTTCGGGTTCCAGAAATGGAAGCACGAGCAAGACCTGCGAATGTCCAGGCAGGAAGTCCGCGAAGAGCTGAAGACGATGGAAGGGGACCCACACATCCGACATCGCCGCCGCGAGGCCCATCGCAAGCTGGCGCAGGCCCGCGAGCTGCAACAGGTGAAAGCCGCCGACGTGGTCGTCACGAACCCCACGTACATCGCGGTCGCGTTGAAGTACGACCCGCAGACGATGCCCGCCCCCACCGTCGTCGCCAAAGGCATGGGGGCAATCGCCGAGCAGATCCGCCGGCTGGCCGCCGAGCATGCCGTCCCCATCATCGAGCGCAAAGAGCTGGCCCGCGAACTGTACCACACGGTGAAGGTCGGCAGCCCGATTCCCGCGGAGCTGTACCAGGTGTTCGTCGAGATCATGGCCTACGTCTACCGCATCTCCGGCCGCATGCCGCGGGGATTGAAGAGAGGATAGAGGATGGAGGATGGAGGGTGGCGAAACGTCGACTCCCGTCGCTTGCCAATTCGCGCCCGATCGCTCACCCTGCCATCTTCCATCCTGCATCTTCCATCCTCACAACGATCCCCACACACCGCGATGAACGCTTCCCCCGAATCGCAGCGCTGGTACCACGGCATCACCCGCTACCAGTGGACGGTGCTGGTGATCGCGTCGCTGGGCTGGGTGTTCGACATTTTCGAGGGGCAGATCTTCGTCGCCAGCATGAACGAGGCGATGCCGTCGCTCGTGCCCGCCGGAACGCCGCAGGGGACCGTCGACGACTACAAGTTCATCACGCTGGCGATGTTTCTGCTCGGCGGGGCGATCGGCGGGGTCGCATTCGGGATGGTCAGTGACCGCATCGGCCGGCGGAAGACGATGTCGCTGACGATCGTCGTCTATTCGCTGTTCACCGCGCTGTCGGCGTTCTCGACCGAGTGGTGGCACATGGCGGGATTCCGGTTTCTGGTCGCCATGGGAGTCGGCGGCGAATGGGCCGTCGCAAGCTCGCTGGTGGCCGAGGTCTTCCCGGCGAAGGCCCGGGCGCGTGTGGCGGGCATCTTTCACGCCTCGAGCGTGCTGGGAACGTACCTGGCGGTGGCCGCTGGGTCGCTATTCATCGGCAGCGAGGCGATTCGCGACTGGTCGGTCGCACAGGGCATTCCCAGCCTTCCGTGGCGGCTGGGCTTCGGGCTGGGCGTGTTGCCGGCGCTGCTCATCATCTGGATTCGCCGCAGCCTGAAGGAACCGGAAAGCTGGGAGCAGGCGAAGTCGCGGGCGCAACAGAACACCGCCGAGGCGATGGGCCGCATTCCCGAATTATTCCGCGGCGCCCTGCTGCGGCCCACGCTGGTGGGCGTAACGCTGGCCGCGGTGGGACTGGCGACGTTCTGGGGCGCGCACATCCTGGGAAAAGACCTGCTGCGGCGCGACATCGAAAGACAGGTGATCGCGGACGATTCGCTGATTCTGGCGGACCCGCCGGCGAAAGACGAAAAGGAAATCATCCAGGCGAACCTTCCCTACATCAAACGCTGGGAAATGCTGGGCATGCTGCTGGTGACGACCGGCGGCGGGCTGGGGCTGCTCAGCTTCGGCCCGCTGTGCGAACGCATCGGCCGCCGGCCGACGTTTTTGTTCTTTCACCTCGGCGGTCTGGCGATTTCGCTGATCGCGTTTCAATGGCTGCATGGCGTGACCGTGCTGATCGCCGTGCTGCCCGTGTTCGGCTTCCTCACGCTGGGCATGCATGCCGGGTACGCGATCTACTTTCCGGAGCTTTACCCGACGCGGCTGCGGGGAACGGGAGCGGGTTTCTGTTTCAACTTCGGCCGCATTCTCGTCGTGCCGCTGCTCCTGTTCTACGGCCGGCTGCGACGACCCGTGAACGACGGCGGCTGGGGCCTCTCGCTGGAAAACGCCGCCTCGCTGCTGTGCCTGCTGTTTCTGGCCGGCGTGCTGGTGCTGGCGTTCGCCCCGGAAACGAAAGGCCGCGAGCTGCCGCAGTAGCTCGCGGCACGGTTCTGAGATCGCGCTCGCTTCGTGCCGGAAAGACGGAGGAAGCGCAACTCAAAACTCGCGCCGCGGGCATATGATGGGCCGCCCCCTCACCGCTTCATCAGGCACTCGTCGTAATTCAACAGCGTATTCGCCACGACCGCCAGCGCGGCGAGACGCGCGGCGGGGAGTTTCGGGTCGACCTTCGCGTCGCCGGTCTTCAGCCACGCCGCCGCCTTTTTTGGGTGCTTCTGGAACGCGGCCAGTTCCGCGCCGTACAACTCGCGAAGCAGCTTCAACTCCGCGGCTTTCGGGCGGCGACTGGTGAGCAGGCGGAACATGTCGGTAACGATCGCGTCCGTCTTCTCGCCGTGTTGTTGAATCAGCCGCTGGGCCAGCACGCGGGCGGCTTCGGCGAACTGCGGGCCGTTCAGCAGGACGAGTGCTTGTAGCGGCGACGACGTCGTTTCACGCTTCACTTCGCACACTTCCCGCTTGGCGGCGTCGAGCGTGAGCATCACCGGGGCGGGGGCCGTTCGCTTCCAGTAGGTGTACAGGCTGCGGCGGTACAGCCCGTCCCCCTTATCGCGGCCGACCGGTTTGAACGAGACGGTCACCTCATACGGTTTCGCCGGCGGCCCCCCGATCCGCCGCACGAGCAGCCCGCTGACGGCCAGCGCGTTGTCGCGAAGCATCTCGGCGGGCAGTCGGTAACTCGGGGCGCGCGCCAGCAGCTTGTTTTCGGGGTCGATCCGTAGGTCAGGCTTTCCAGCCTGACCGTGCCGGCCCGTTGACTTTGATCGTGAGGCAACCCGGTCAGGCTGGAAAGCCTGACCTACGGAGCTTTGCCGGTACGTCGCCGACATCACGATCTGCTTCAGCGCGCGTTTCACGTCCCAGCCGTGCCGCATGAAGTCGGCGGCGAGCCAGTCGAGCAGCTCGGGGTGCGTCGGGGGCTGGCCCTGGCTGCCGAAGTCTTCCGGCGTGCGAACGAGGCCGTTGCCGAACAGGAGCTGCCACAGCCGATTGACGGCAACGCGCGAGCTAAGCGGATTCCGCGGATCGGTGAGCCACTTCGCCAGCCCCAGCCGGTTGCGGGGGGCGTCTTTCGGAAACGGCGGGAAGATCGCCGGCGATTCCGGTTCCACCTTCGGGCCGCGCTTGTCGTAGGCGCCGCGAATGAGCAGATACGTCTGCCGGCGGCGCTTCATTTCGCGCATGACCATGATCTCGGGAATGCCGTCGACGAGTTTGCTGCGTTCCTCGCGGACGGTTTTCAACGCCGCCAGTTGCTTCCGGTACGGTTCGTCGACGGTGTGGAGGTAAAAGCGGTAGAGCTGTTCGCGCTGCGCCGCGGTCAGCGACCCGGACGCTTTAAGCGTCCGGGTCGCTTCCAGAAGCTGCTTCAACGATTTCCCGTCGTAAAGTTGCGCGATTTCGATCGGCGTCAGCTCGCGATTGAAGACCTGAAACTCGTCGACCAGCCCGTTCGTGAACCCCTGGTCGCGGAAGCGGGCCCCGATCGTGATGTTGTCTCCTCCACCGCCGGTGATGTTCTTCGTGAGCTTGTCCCGCACGACGGTCACCGCGGCCGGGGCAAGCGTCCCGGACGCCGGCAGCGTCGGGGACGCTTCGTTGACGTAGATCTTCAACCCGTCCGCCCGGCTCGACCCGTCATAAGTCACCGTCACGTGCAGCCATTTGTTGAGCGGGATGCGCTCCTTCGTGCGAACGCGGATCGCGTTCCCGGGGTAGAAGTGGATCAGCGCGGCGGAGAGCTTGCCGTCTTCGATCAGCAGCTCGTACCCCCGGCTGCCGGCGTCGGTCCACGCGCGGGAGCGGTGGAACACGACGGCCCGCGGGAAGTGCTTCGGCGTGTTCATCCACAGCGAAATCGAAAACGGCTCGAACCGCCGGAAGTTGCCGACCTTCAGATGCACCTCGTCGTCGCCGGTGAGTTTGACGCACTTCCCGACCTTCCCCGGCACGCGGGCGTTGCCGCCGATGTTGGTCTTTTCGAAGTCGAGATGGGCGAGCGGTTTCGGCAGCGTGGGCAGCGCAGACGACGCGATCGTGCCGGGCGGCGATGCGGCCGACACCGATTTGCGATCCGACGCCGGCGTGCCTGCACCCCGAAGGGGTGAAACAACAAAGCCCAGGGTGGCGAGCGAAGCGAGCGCACCCTGGGTAGGCGGCGACAACACGAACGCAACCCCGAAGGGGTTGGACAATGTGACTTGTCGGGATCCAATCGTTCCGCGCATTCGTTGTGGAACCCTTTCAGGGTTCACCGGATCGCACCGACCGCCAACCCAGGGTGCGCTCCCTTCGGTCGCGACCCTGGGCTTTGTTGTCAAACCCCTTCGGGGTAGGTTGCGCAACGATGTCTTCGAGGAATTCCCATCGAATTTGTGGTGGGATTTCAACCACTTCTCGAACGATTCCCGGCCGCTTTTCTCCAAGACCTTCAATCGGTCCTCCACCGCCGCGATCCGCTGCCGAACGTCGGCGATGCGTTTCTTCATCGCGGCATCCGTCAGCCACAACGTCGGCGTCGGCACGGCCGGCGTGAAGTACGAATACAGCCCCGCCTCGTCGATGTTGTCAAAGAACGCCGAGAGCTGGTAGTACTCCTTCTGCTTCAGCGGGTCGAACTTGTGGTCGTGGCAGCGGGCGCATTCCAGCGTCAGGCCGAGGAACGCCGTCGCGACCGTCTGCGTGCGGTCGGCGACGTATTCGATGCGAAATTCCTCGGGCACGCTGCCCCCTTCGACTTTCTGCGAATGCAGCCGGTTGAACGTCGTCGCCAGAATCTGCTCGTCGGTCGCGCCGGGCAGCAGGTCGCCGGCGAGCTGCCAGGTGACGAACTTGTCATAGGGCATGTTCTGGTTGAACGCCTTGATCACCCAGTCCCGCCACGGCCACACGAACCGGTCGCGGTCGACCTGGTAGCCGTAGCTGTCGGAATAGCGGGCGACGTCCATCCAGACGGCGGCCATCCGTTCGCCGTAGGCCTGCTTCGCCAGCAGCCGGTCGACGAGTTTCTCGTAAGCGGCCGGCGACTTGTCGGCGAGGAAGGCGTCGATTTCCTTCAACGTCGGCGGCAGCCCGGTGAGGTCGAAGCTCAGCCGGCGGATGAGCGTTTCCCGGTCGGCTTGCGGCGCAGGCGACAACCCGCGGCGTTCGATGCGGCGGAGGATGAACCGATCGATCTCGTTCCGCGGCCACTTCGCGTCCTTCACCGTCGGCACGACGACCGGGCGAACCGGTTCGAACGCCCAGTGCCGGTCGAATTTCGCCCCCTCTTGCACCCAGCGTTTCAGCGTCTCGATTTCCGCGGGCGTGAGGGTCTTCTTGGACGACGGCGGCGGCATTCGCACGTCAGGGTCGCGGCTGGTGATGCGATTGAGGATTTCGCTCGGTTTTCCCGGCGTCGCTTCCAGGACCCGCTTCGCCGACCGCTGGTCGTCCAGCCGCAGCTCCGCCTGCCGGGCGTTCGCGTCGGGACCGTGGCACTTGAAGCAGTTTTCCGAGAGGATCGGTCGGACGTGGCGGTTGAAGTCGAGCTGCGGGGAATCCGCGCGGCTGACGGACTGGGCAAAACCGGCGAGCGGGAAGAGCGCGATGAACGTCAACGAGAGGGAGAGGGAATTCATCGGCGGGTGTGGCGGGTGTTGGGGCAGGATCGTATCGCTGCATCATATCGCATCACCAACCGGCTGTCAGCGGCGCGCTTGCTTCGCGATTTCCGCCGGGTTAGTGTTGCATCCACGTGGCGGACGCTGCCCGCGTCCGCAGGACTCGCGGCTGTTTGCACCTTGGACCACAAAATTCGGACGCGGGCCGCGTCCGCCACGATTCTTT
>Ga0268386_10004169_pt1 | contig 10600 bp, 7 predicted proteins | sample RVTome_15_FD_200260 | JGI IMG/M metagenome (GOLD analysis project Ga0268386, IMG submission 200260) | Soil microbial communities from uranium-contaminated site in the Upper Colorado River Basin, Wyoming, United States - RVT150D86... ... | reverse complement strand
GCGTGTCGTCGATCTTGAAGTTCTGGTAGAAAGCCCCGGCCGCGACGTCGATCGGAAGGCCCTCGAAGTACTGCGAGAGCGAGTGCTGGGCGCCGAGGCCGAACAGCTCGAACTTGCCGAGATCGCTGTCGCCGATGTCGATCGAGATCCAGCGCACGGTCGCCTGCGTGCCGGCGATCGAGCCGATCGTGAGCTGCGGCGCGGCAAAGGCGAACTCGCCGATGTCGAAGCCGCCGGGATGGTACAGCGTCGTCCCGCCCTGTCCCGGCTGCGACACCGACCTGGTGTCACCGATGACCGTGGGCGCATCGACCGATCCGGTGCCCGTGAAACCGGGAGGGTCGGTCGGCGTGTAGGTGCGGTCATCGTCGTCGAAGCTCACGCCCATCAGACGGGCGCCGATCTTGATGCCGAAGCCCTGCCTGGGAACGCGGCCCGTGTGGAACACGGCTGCGTTCATCGTCCCCGAGAGACCCGAAACCAGCGGGTTCAGGTACCCGGCGGCGTTGTCGCCCGTCAGTGCCCCGAGGTTGTCCTGGAGCTGAGCGGACGAGGGCAACGCCAGAGTCGCGACGGCCACCGCAGACAGCAGGGCCGAGCGGACCATGCGGAAGAACATGGTGGTGCTCCTCATTTCCGGTGCGGCGCGCGGGCGAGGGATCCCCGCCTCCGGTCCGTCGGTACATCGTCCCCGGCCAAGGGTGCGCCAGCGGGGTCGCGAAGAGCGGGCCGGGAACGGGACGGACGCGAACGGCCGTATACCTTTCCTTCGTGCAGCGGTGCGATCGCCGGCGGGACCTGCCGAGACTACGCGGCTGCGTGCGCCAGGGTCAACCGCGTTTCGGGCCGATGACCCGCGCGGCGCGCGGGTTCTGCGCGATGCGCGCGGTGGTGCAGGCGCCCCTGCGCCGCGTCGTCACACGCGCCAGCGGCTGGTGATCGGCAGGCGCCGGTCCTTGCCGAACGCGCGCGGCGTGATCTTCACCCCGGGCGGGCTCTGGCGTCGCTTGTACTCCGCGTCGTCGACCATGCGCACGATGCGGCGCACGAGCTCGACGTCGAAACCGACGTCGGCGATCTCCTGGATCGCGCGGTCCTCCTCGACGTACATCCTGAGAATCGGATCCAGCACGTCGTAGGGCGGCAGCGAGTCCTGGTCGGTCTGGTTCTCGCGCAGCTCGGCGCTGGGCGGGCGCGTGATCGTGCGCTCGGGAATCGGCGCCCGGCCGCCGCCGCGGTTCCGGTACAGGGCGAGCTGGTAGACCATCGTCTTCCACACGTCCTTGAGCACCGAGAACCCCCCCGCGGTGTCGCCGTACAACGTGCTGTAGCCGACCGACACCTCGCTCTTGTTGCCGGTCGTGAGCACGAGCCAGCCGAACTTGTTGGAGAGCGCCATGAGGTAGTTGCCGCGGATCCGCGCCTGCAGGTTCTCCTCGGTGATGTCCGGCGCACGGCCCTCGAAGGACGGCGCGAGTGCGCGCAGGTAGCTCTCGAACACGTCGCCCACAGGGATCGTGCGCAGCTCGATGCCGAGGTTGCGTGCCAGCGCCTCGGCGTCCTCGCGCGACGCCGCCGCGGTGTAGCCCGACGGCATGCTCACGCCGGCCACATGCTTCGGCCCGAGCGCGTCCACCGCGATGCACGCCGTGAGCGCCGAGTCGATGCCGCCCGAGAGCCCGATCACTGCGGTACGGAAGCCGTTCTTGCGCACGTAGTCGCGAGTGCCCAGCACCAGGGCGTCGTAGATCTCGGGCACGAGATCGCGATGCACGGCCGCCTCGCGCCGCTCGAGCGCGGGGCGCGCCTCGACCGCCACGGCCGCGTCCCCCGCGCCGCCGCCGGCCGGCGCCGCACGGGCCGGCAGCAGCACCCGCGGCGACGGGTCGCCGTCGTCGTGGATGCGCCCTTTGCGCAGGCGCGGATCGTGCAGGCGCGCGTGGAACACGCCGTCGAGGTCGAGATCGGCGATGACCAGGTCCTCCTCGAACATGCGCCCCTCGGCCAGGATCCGCCCCTGCTCGTCGACGATCACGCTGCCCCCGTCGAAGACGATCTCGTCCTGCCCGCCGACCAGGTTCACGTAGCAGACCGCCGCCAGGTTGTCGGCCGCGCGCGTCGCCAGCATGCGGTGCCGCGAGCGCACCTTCCCCGCGTGGTAGGGCGAAGCCGAGATGTTGACCACGACCTCGGCGCCGTCGCGCAGCACCTGCTCCTCGACCGGGCCGCCCGGGTACCAGATGTCTTCGCAGATGTTCACGCCGATCACGGTCTCGCCGCGCACGAACACCGGGTTCTCGCGGCCCGGCATGAAGTAGCGGTTCTCGTCGAACACGCCGTAGTTCGGCAGCATCCGCTTGCGGTACGTGCCGCGCCACTCGCCGTCGTGCAGCACCGCGGCGGCGTTGTAGAGGTCGGAATCGCGGTCGATCGTGCCCACGATCACGGTCATGCCGGCCGTCAGCGGCGCGAGCGAGCGGGTGCGCTCGATGACGCCCCGGATGAACGAGGGCTTGAGCAGCAGGTCCTCGGGGGGGTAGCCGGGAATGGCCATCTCGGGGAAGGCCAGCAGGTCGACGCCCTGGGCCCGGGCGCGGTGAATGCCTTCGGCGATCCGCCGGTGATTTCCTTCGAGATCGCCGACGGTGGCGTTGATCTGGCAGAGACCGACCCGCATCACGCGCATGGGGCGCCGATTCTGCGCCCGGGCCCGGCGGCGTGCAAACGGAACGCCCGCAGGACGCTGGACGCGAACGTCCGGGACCCGCGCGGCGACTGGTGCGACAAACAACGAAAACGCCCGGCACACAGCCGGGCGATCCCGTTGGTTTCGCGGACGGAATTCGCGTCCGCGACCTGGAAGGGAGGGGCCCGTCAGCGCGCTTGTTGCGCGAGGGCTCGCTCCGACCACTGCGCCGGCCGGGGTCTCGCAGGACCCTGTCTTTACGTGCGCGGCGTGCGGCTTCCAGAACTCGATGGCCGGCTCTCAGGCCGACCCCCAAGGCGAATTCGCAAGACCCGTTCCCCACAAGCGGAGCGCTCTGCGAATCAGCGTAAGTAATTGTCGCAGCGTGTCCGGCGGGCTGCCAAGGGAAAACTGGCCACTCGTCGAAGGCCGGGCCGGGGTGTGGCCAATCGGCAAAATGCGAGGCGCCCCGGGCATTTACAGCCGCCGGCACGGGCCTTGGATGCACGGATGGGCCGCCCGGTGCAGGCCCTGCGGGTCCCGAGGTGGGGCCGCCGCCCGCCTCCGGCCCCCCCGGACCGGCCTTTCAGCCCTTCCGCACCCAGCGCAGGATCTCGGGCAGATTCGGGGTCTTGCCGTAGAGCAGCATGCCGACCCGGAACACGCGCGCGGAGGCAATCAGGGTGAGGATCGAGGCACCCGCCAGCAGGGCGAGCGACAGGGCGATCTGCCACACCGGGACCACCGACGACGAGGCGGTCATACGCATGAGCATCGTGGTCGCCGCCGTCGGCGGGAACAGCGAGAGCCCGGTGGCCAGCGCGCCGGAGGGGTTCGAGAGGATCACCGTGATGATGATGAACGGGGCGAAGTTCATGAACGAGAACCACACGGCGAACTGCTGCGCCTCGCGCATGTTGCTGGTCATGCCGCCGATCCCGGTCATGAGGCTCGCGTAGAACAGGTAGCCGAAGGCGAAGTACAGCACCGCCGCCACGACCACAACCGGCGACAGGCTGACCGGCACGGCAACGGCCGCCGCGCCGACGAACGGCACGGCCAGCGCGATCCAGAAGCCGACCAGCAGCAGACCCGCGGAGCCCAGGCCGATCAGCTTGCCGGCGAGCAGCTCCTCGGCGCTCACGCTGCAGAGGATCGACTCGAGGATCCGCGACTCCTTTTCGGTCGCGACGCCGAACAGCAGGTACTGTCCGCCGACGGTGATGCAGAGGCCGAGCAGCATCGCGAAACCGAACGGCACCAGGAAGTCGAGCAGGTCACGCCGGTCGTCGCGCGGCACGAACGCGCCGTCCTTGTCGAGCGTGAACAACTGGCTGCGCTGAACGGGATTTATGACCCGTGCGGCGGTCATCGTGTCGAGCCGGCCGCCGAGCAGGGCCTTCGCCAGCCAGGAGGAGATCGTGCGCCGGTCGGCGGACGAGAACAGGCTCGACTTGGCGGCGTAGCGACGCAGCCGGCCCGTCTCCAGGTAGTCGGTGGGGATCACCACGACCTGGCTCTCCGCTCCCCCGCGCAGCGCCGCCTCGGCCGCGGCCATGTCGGGGTAGAAGGTGACCTTCGTGCGGAACGTGCGCAACGGCACGTTCTCGGCGAACGGGTTCTCGTCGGCGCGCAGCCTGGTCTCGATCTCGCGCTCGGCGCCGCCGAACAGACCGCTCGAGTCCACCACGGCCAGCGAGGTGAACGACTTCATCACGTCGCGTGCCTCGTTCGCCGAGGAGCCGATCGAGATGCCCATGACGAACACGAAGTAGGCCGGCGTGCCGAGCGCCGTGAACAGGAAGGCGCGGCGCTTGACCGTGCTCAGGAACTCGCGTCGGGCGATGGTGAGCACCCTGTTCCAGGACAGGTTCATCGCAGGACTTCCTCGACCGGCGCCTCGGCCTCGCTGCGCCCGTGGTCGAGCCCGAGACCCTCGCGCACCACCTTCACGAACAGGTCCTCGAGCGGCATGATCGCGTGGCTGAACGACTCGAGCGCGACGTCGCGATCGAGCAGCGCGCGCAGCACGCCGCTTTGCGTCGTGCCGGGCTCGAGCGTGAGCTTCCAGTCGCCCGCGAGCGGCTCGGCGTCGCGGACCCCGGTGATGCCCGCCAGGCGCGGCCCGTCCGCACCGTTCTCGAGCCGCACCACGACCGCGTGGTCGGCGTAGCGGCGGCGCAGCTCGCCCACGGTGCCGTAGAGCACCATGTGGCCGTGGTGGATCATCAACGCGCGGTCGCAGAGCTCTTCGATCTTGTTCATCTGGTGGGTCGAAAGCAGGATCGTCGTCCCCGCTGCGCGCCGCTCGTGCAGGATCTGCTCGAGCAGCTGCACGTTCACCGGGTCGAGCCCGCTGAACGGCTCGTCGAGGATCAGCACGCGCGGCTCGCCGATCATCGCCATGCAGAGCTGCACCTTCTGCTGCATGCCCTTGGAGAGCTGCTGCACCGGCTTCTGCATCCACTCGTCGAGCTCGACGCGCTCGAGCAGTGCCGCCGCCGCCGCCTTCGCCTCGGCGTCCTTCATGCCCTTCAGGCGGCCGAAGTACGCGAGCGTGTCCACGACCTTGTCCGAGCGGTACAGCCCGCGTTCCTCCGGCAGGTAGCCGACGTCGCGCTTGCGCGCGCCGCCGACCGGCTCGCCGTCGAGCGTCAGCGTGCCGGCGTCGGGCTTCAGGATGTCGGTGATCATGCGGATCAGCGTGGTCTTGCCGGCACCGTTCGGGCCGAGCAGGGCGAAGATCTCGCCCGGGCGGACCTCGAACGAGACGCGGTTCACGACCGCGCGCCCGTCGTAGCGCTTGGTGACGTCGCGGACCTCGAGCAACGCGGGTTCCTTTCGTCGGGGGTGGAGCGGGCCGGCCCGCGCGCACATTAGGGGGCGCGCCATGCCGGGCTCAAGGCGTGGCGCATTCCTGCGGCCGGGCTGCGCCCGCTCCGGGCCGGACCCGCGGTCCCGTATGCTCCATGGGCCCGAACGCGCAGAATCTGGCCGGACCCGTGGCATTCCGCCCCGCTGGGGGAGCGCTAAGTGCCGTAATGACATGGGGCGTGCTTGGCCTCAGAATTGCAGCCCTGCCGGGATCGACGCGTTGCCGCCCGCCACCGGGCCGGAGGAGCCGGCCGGCGGCGGGAGCCGATCCGGAGAAACATGCGCATGCGACTTCCAATGACGACCGGCGCCGCGGCACTGCCGCGGATCGCCCGGAGCCGTGGATTCGGCGGCCTGGCCGCCGTGCTGTTCGCGCTCGTGCTCGCCGGCTGCAGCACGAAGACCGTCAACGGACCCGGCGTCACTCCGCCGCTGTCTTCACTGGTGATCGACGTTCAGATCGACACGCTCGGCTTCGGCGAGACGAAGCAGTTCACGGTCACGGCGATCGACACGAACGGGGCGGCCGTGAACGTCAATCCCGCGTGGAGCAGCACCCACACCGGCGTATTCACCGTGTCCGGCACGGGCCGCGTCACCGCGCAGGGCGAAGGCACCGCGACGCTGATCGCCGAAGCCGGCGGACAGATCGACGGGGCGACGATCACCGTGCTGCCGGGCGGCGGCTGGATCGTGCAGGCCAGCACCGTGAGCGCCGACCTCCATGGCGTCCACTTCCGGCCCGACGGCCGCCGCGGCTGGGCGGTCGGCGCCGGCGGCCGCATCGTCGCGACGCAGGATGCCGGCTTCACCTGGGCCCAGCAGGGCAGCAACACCACAGAAGACCTATACGGGGTGTGGTTCTCGACCTCGTCCGACGGCTGGGCCGTGGGCGCGAACGGCGTCGTGCGCCGGACGATGAACGGCGGGGCGACCTGGACCATGGTGGTGACCGGCGCGGCGGTCGAGAACCTGCACGACGTGTACTTCACCCACCCCGACACCGGCTTCGCGGTCGGGGCGACCGGCGTGGTGCTGCGCACGGTGGACGGCGGCGCGACCTGGACGCGGCGGACGCCGGTGGCGGTGAACCTGCACAGTGTCTCGTTCGCGAGCACGCAGGACGGCTGGGCCGTCGGCAACAACGGCACGATCGTCGGGACCCACGATGCGGGCGTGTCGTGGTTCACGGTGACCCCGGCGGTGACGTCGCAGAACCTCAACTCGGTGTGGCGTCGCAGCGAGTCGCGCGCCTGGGCGGCCGGCCTCGTCGGCGTGGTGCCGCGCACCGTGTCGGGCCCGGATTCGACGACGTGGATCCTCGGCAGCGCCGGCGCGGGCGAGCAGCTGCACGGCGTGTGCTTCCCCGACGACATGATCGGTTATGCGGTCGGCTCGGACGGCGTCGGCTCGGTGCTGCGCACCGACGACGGCGGCGCGAGCTGGCAGCCGCAGACCTCGAATGCGCAATTCACGCTGCGGGACGTGTTCTTCGTCGACCCGCTGCGCGGCTGGGCCGTGGGCGACAACGGCACGATCATCCACACGGGGCGCGGCGGCCTGAACTGACGCTCCGCGGCCGGCCGGCCGCAGCGGCGCCGCCCAGGCCGCGTCCTCCCCTCGCGTCCGTGCTAGGCTTGCGGGCGCCGCGGCCGCCCGGCCGCGATCAGGTCCTTCCCCCGCGCGCGGAGCCACCGTGTCCCGACGCATCGTCATCGTCGACGGCTACAACCTGATCCTGCGCACGCCGCGCCTGCAGCCCGGCGACGGGCGCACGCTGCGCGAGTCGCGCGAGAAGCTGGTCAACCTGCTGTCGTGGGCGCTGGGCGGCGACCAGGTGAAGTTCATCGTGGTGTTCGACGGCACCCGCGAGTCGGGACAGGCCGAGACGAGCGCGCGCGTCGAGGTGATGTTCTCGAAGCCGCCGCACTCGGCCGACGACGTGATCCGCGATCTGGTCGAGGAGCACACCGACGACGACCGCCCGGTCACCGTGGTGACCGCCGATCTGGAAGTCGCGCGCCACGCGCGCGCGATGGGCGCCGACATCGCCATCGCGGACCTGTTCCTCGCGAGCACGCTCGGCCCGGGCGCGTCGTCCTCGGGCGAGCCCACCGGCGACGCGAAGCCCGAGAAGCCGTCCACGATCTCGAAGAAGGAGCTCGAGGAGTGGGCGCGGATCTTCCGGACGCGGCCGGACGAGGACGACGAAGAAGAGGATGACGACGGGGAAGAGCCGCCGCCGACGGTGCACTAGTGTCCTGCGTTGCCTGGACGCTCGTCGCTGCGCGGTATCTGACGATACGCTTCGCGCCTTCGTGCCCTGCACCCCGCGTTCTCGGAGCGAGACCAGCCCGGCCCGGCCGCGCACGGCGGCCCCGCGGCCGCAGGTCCGGCGCGGGGCCGCGTGCTCACGGCCCGGTCAGGGCAACTCGTCGACCGTGATCGGGGTCGTCACGTAGGGCAGAATCCAGGCGTCCGACTCGTAAGGCGCCTCGTCGTCGAACAGCGTTCCGTGCGAGAGCGCATTCACGCCGAAGTGGTGGATCCCCGGCGCCCCCGGCACGATCCAGCGGCCCGTGTAGGTGCCGTCGCCGTTGTTGCGGAAGCGGAAGCGCAGGCTGCGGTGCAACAGGACGACGACGTTCTGGGATCCCACCGTCGTCACGGTCAGCGTCACCTCCTCGCCCGGCACGGCGTGGATGAGCTGTCGCAGGCGGAACAACTCGAGCGGGTTGGTGATGGTCGTGTCGAGGTTCGCCTTCTGGATGCGCAGGCTCACGATGTCCGTCGGCGGGATCACGGTCGCCGTCGACACCGTCTGCACGCTCACGCCCGAGGTGCCGGCGATCCGCCAGTGAGGCCGGTCGGTGTCGGACGCGCCCACCCGCACCAGCGCCACGCGCCGCAGCCAGTGGTCGTGCAGCCGCTTGCGCACGAGGCGCAGGTCGCGGAGTGGCGCAGGGTCGTCGCCGGACGAGGCGAGGGCCGCCCCGTCGTCCTTTGCCGTGTCGTCCGGCGCGGGCGTCGGCGTGAGGATGTGGAAGGTGCCCTTCAGCGACTTGTGGATCGTCACGAAGGCGCGGGTCGGGTCACCGTTCGAATCGGGCGCGAAGAACTCGAATTCGAAACGGCGGTCGACGTCGGTGATGTGACGCCAGTAGCGCCACGGGCGGATCGCCGCCGCCGGCGACACGGCCGGCCGGCCGAGCGCGGCTTCGGCCGCGAGGCTCAGCTCGGTCTGCTCGTCGCTCATGAACAGATCGTCTTCAGCGAGCTCGGGCAGCTGGGCGAGCACGTCGGTGACGACGGCCTCGTCGTGCTCCGCGGAGGCGGGTGCGGCGGGGGAGAGCGGATCGGCACCCTTGCCGCAGCCGGCGAGCAGGCCGGCCGCGAGCAGCACGGCCAGCGCCGCGGGAATCGGAAGTTGCGTTCGCATGAGCCACTCCTCGGATGTGCCGGCGCCGCCGGCGCGCGGGTGGGGGCGCCACGCGCGCGTGGACCGCGCCGGAGTCTGGACCCAGGGCAAGTCAGGGCACGGAGGGCCCAGCAGAGGCCGTGCCATCTGCAATGGCTTTGTAAGGTGTTGTCGCGCATCGGGGGGAGATCGCGGGCCGCGCGTTCCGTGTACCGGATCGTTCACCCGGCGTGCGATGCGGGGCAGTGCGGAAGCGTGCGGCGCGGCCGGTCGCGAGCGGCGTTCGGTGCGGGTGCGGCGCGGCCGGCCGGAGCGCCGTACGGCGCGCGAGCGATTCGGCACAGCCGGCGTCCGGCGGCGACAAAAAGACCCGGCGCCCATCGGACACCGGGTCTCTCGTGTCCTGGAGCGGACGCTAGTTGCGGATCGTGACGGCGCTCGTCGTGTGGAACGTCAGCTCGGTGCCTTCCTTGAGCACGACCTGATAGCCCTTCGAGGCGGCCACGCCCGCGGTCGCCGCGGCGCCGCCGATGAGTCCGCCGATCAGCGCACCCTTGCCGCCGCCGCCGACCGCCTTGCCGATCAGCGCGCCGGCGGCCGCGCCGCCCGCGATCGCGCCGAGGTTCCGCGCGCGCGTCGAGCCGGCGATGATCGAGTCGGTCATCGCGTTGACCATGACCTCCTTGCCGTCGACGCTGATCGACTTGACGCCGAGGTACAGGAACGCGCGGTCACCCTTCTCGGCGCTCTTCGCGCCCACGACCACGCCGTTGACCAGCGCGCCCGCGGGAATCGGAGCGTTGCTGCCGACGACCACCGGGGCCGTGGTGACGCCCTGCCAGGTATCGCCGGGCTGCACGGTCTCGGACGAGATCTGCGCGTTCACCGACAGCGCGATCGCCGTGCCCGCAGGCATCGTCACGCCGGGGTCGCGCGGCGGCGCGGGCGCCGGCCTGGGGGCCGGCTTGGGCGCGGGCTTGGGCGCCGGCGGCGGTGTCTCGGCCGGCTGCTCCTGCTGGTATTCCTCCTGCGGTGTGAGGTCGCCGGAGGCGTCTTCGATGGGATTCGCGGCGAGCAGGCTGTCGGTCGCGGTCTCGGCCGTTTGCTGCGCGTTGTTGCCGCCGCAGCCGGCCAGCGCAGCAGCCGCAATCAGCGCCGCGATGAACATCAGATGGGTCTTGAAGCGGAACATGTCCATGTCCTCCTGGTTGGCCGGCTTCCTGCCAGACGTACGCTCTCGTGTTCGCGGCCCGGAGTTCGCGAGTCCTAAGTCGTGGTGCCAGCAAATGAAAGTCCGCAGCGTCCCCGCGGACCCCGATGAGCGCCTTTCCGCATCGCGGAAAGCCTCCGGCAGGATGCCAGTGGTACGCCCTTCAAGCAAGCGGCATTCCCCGCGCCGCGGAGGACTCGGACGCATCGTCGCAAGGTTTGGAATGACAGCGGATTCCGGTAGCCTGCCGGAGCGAAGCCAGCCACCCGCACGAGGGGAGACACCATGGAAGTTGCGCTACGCCGTGGCGATCTGACGACGCGCTCGGCCGATGCCGTCGCGCTCGGAATCCTGGAGGGAACGAAGCGCCTGACCGGCGCCGCGCAGGCGGTGGATCAGGCGAGTCGCAAGG
>Ga0268386_10004168_pt1 | contig 10601 bp, 8 predicted proteins | sample RVTome_15_FD_200260 | JGI IMG/M metagenome (GOLD analysis project Ga0268386, IMG submission 200260) | Soil microbial communities from uranium-contaminated site in the Upper Colorado River Basin, Wyoming, United States - RVT150D86... ... | reverse complement strand
CGCGGCGTGACGAAGTCCTTTCGCGAAGGGCCGGCCCTGCTGACGGTGCTGAAGGGTGTCGATCTGCACGTGCGTTCCGGCGAACGTGTCGGAATCGTCGGACGTTCGGGTTCCGGAAAGAGCACCCTGCTCCACATCCTGGGCGGCCTCGCCGATCCGGACGACGGCGAAGTGTTCATCGACGGTCAGGCGATGACGGGCCTGCGTGCCGCGGCACGGGCGAAGCTGCGCAACCGTCGTCTCGGATTCGTGTATCAGCTGCACCACCTGTTGCCCGAATTCACCGCGCTCGAAAACGTCGCGATGCCGCTTCTGCTCGGCGGCGAATCCGGCGCCGATGCACGCACGCGGGCGACCGACATGCTGGCTGCCGTCGGCCTGGCCGATCGTGCGAGCCACCGGCCCTCGGAGCTCTCCGGCGGCGAGCGCCAGCGCGTGGCCATCGCGCGTGCGCTCGTGCCGCAACCCGCCGTGGTGCTCGCCGACGAACCGACCGGCAATCTCGACCGCGAAAGCGCCGATCAGGTGTTCCGCCTCGTCTGCGACCTCGCAGAACAGCACGGCACGGCGTTCGTGGTCGTGACGCACGACGAGAACATGGCGCGTTCGATGCACCGCTGCCTGCACCTGGCCGACGGCGTGCTCTCGTGAGATCGCAATCGTGACCGGTCCGGCGCCGGGCTTCGTGTCGTGGTGGCTCGGCTGGCGATACCTTCGCGGCCAGCGCCGGCGCTTCACCTCGTTCATCAGTTGGGTGTCCATCGTCGGGCTCGCGCTCGGCGTGGCAGTGCTCGTGCTGGTCATCAGTGTGATGAACGGGTTCGACGGCGAGCTGAAACGCCGCATTCTCGGCACGATCCCGCATGTCGTCGCGCAGCCTTCGTCGCCCACCGTCGATGCGACGCGCATCCAGCCGTTCGGCGGAGGCTTCCGCTCGTTCGAGGCCGACGGCATGGTGGCGCGGGACGGCGGCGTGAACGCGGTCTCGATCGTCGGCGTGGGCGACGAAGGGCTCGCGCGACTGCCGGTGCTTGCCGAACAGATGGTCTCCGGCGACCTCGCGGCGCTGACGCGATCCGGCACGGTGGTGCTGGGCCGACCGCTCGCAGCGCACCTCGGTCTCGCCGTCGGCGACGACGTGACGCTGATCCTGACGGTTGCGCACGGCGAGTCGGTCGTGCCGCGCTTCGAACGATTCGTGCTCGCCGGCACGTTCGAGGTCGGTGCCGAAGTGGACTACGGACTGCTCTTCGTCGGCTGGGAAACCATCGCAGAACGGGGGCTTCTGGACACGGGCCGGGCGGGCGTGCGCTTCGTGCTCCACGACCCGATGGCGCTGGCCGACGCGCGCGCGCGCATCGGCGCCGAAATGCCGGAGGGCTGGCGGCTCACCGACTGGACCGAACGTTACGGTGAGCTCTTTCGCGCCGTACGTCTCGAGAAGGCGATGATGTTTTTCCTGCTGCTGCTGATCGTCGCCGTCGCCGCCTTCAACATCGTGTCGGCGCAAACCATGCTCGTGAACGAAAAACGCGCCGACATCGCCATCCTGCGCACCATGGGAGCCTCGTCAGGCACGATCCTGCGCATGGTGCTCGCACAAGGCGTGCTCGTGTCGCTCGTGGGGATCGGTGCGGGCATCTCGATCGGCCTGGTTCTCGCGGTGTGGGTCACCGAGGCGGTGCAGCTGCTCGAATCACTGCTGGGCGTGCACCTGCTGGACGGCACCTACTTCGATCGTGTGCCGTCCCGGGTGTTGCCGCTCGACGTGGTTGTGATCTTCGCCATGTCGCTCGCCTTGTGCCTCGCATCGGCGGCGGTGCCCGCGTTTCGCGCGGCGGCGCTCAACCCCGCGGAAGCGTTGCACGCGGAGTAGCATTCGCCGCGGCCGCGCGCCGGCTCTCCCGTCGCTCGCGCCAGCGGCGAACGACGTGAAAGCGCCACACCAGCCGCATGATGACGAATGCCGATACGCCCGACACCCAGCCGCACACGAGGGACCCGAGCAGCAGCGGCTGCCAGATCTCTCCGAGCTGCGCGGCGAGCCCCGCGACCGTGAGATCGATGTGTGCCACCTGCGGCTCATGGCCGAGCAGCAACGCACCGAGTTTGTAGGCGAAGAAAAAAACCGGGGGCATCGTGATCGGGTTCGTCACCCACACGAGCGCCACGGCGATCGGCAGGTTGCACCGCGCCAGAACCGCGGCGATGCCGGCAACCAGCATCTGCCCCGGCACAGGCAGGAACGCGACGAAAAAACCGATGAAACACGCGCCCGATGCCGAACGCCGATGCAGGTGCCAGATTTCCGGGTTCTGTAGGAGCTTTCCCAGCGGACGTAGCGCGCGGTGCTTACGCAGCTCCGCGGGGTCCGGCAGGTAACGGCGGATGAGACGGCGTGGCATCGTGCGGGCGGCGCGGTACGTCCCGAATACGCAGAGCGGCATTATGCACGGAACGCCTGCACGCTGTGCGGCAGCACTTCTCGTCGGTGTGGCCTCGGGGCTGGTCTGGCCCATCGTGCTCGACCAACTGCCGGACACGCGAACGACGCTTGCAGTTGCGCTGGTGATGTGCGCGTGTGCGTGGATCGGTCGCAGGCGCGTTCCGCTCGTCGCAATGGCGATTGCCGCTGCGTGCTGCGGTGGCGCATACACCCTCGTCGCGAGCGAGGCCGCGCTGGCGCGGCGGGGCGGCGCCTGCATCGAAGGCATCGAGGTGGTCGCGCGGGGCCGCATCGAAGGCCTGCCGGTTGTGAGTGCAGCGCAGGTTCGGCTCGACTTCGTTCCGGATCCGCCGATCGCGCTTGCGGGATGTACCCGTGCACCCATCGCACGGTTGCGGTTGACGTGGTACGAACCGCGCGAGCTCGTGCCGGGCGAACCCTGGGTGTTGCGGATACGGCTGCGCTCGGTGCGAGGTTTTCAGAATCCGGGCGCGTTCGACTACGAAGCGTTCGTGCTGGCACGCGGCATCGACGCGGCGGGCACCGTGAAGTCGGGCCGGCGTATCGCTGAGGCGGGCGCGGGCATCGATCGTTGGCGGCAACGCATCGCGCAGCACACCTCGGCCTGGGGGCTCGAGCACCACGGCATTCTGCTCGCGCTCACGACCGGCGATGCATCCGCGATGCGAGATACCGATTGGGATCTGTTTCAACGCACCGGCACGGTTCACCTCATGGTGATCTCCGGCCTGCACGTCTCACTCGTTGCCGCGTGCGGTTATTTTCTCGGTAAGCTCCTCGCGCGCGCCTCACATCGGCTCATGCGCCGCGTTCCGGCGCGCTCGGTCGGCGCCGCCGTCGCAGTGACGTGCGCCACGGCCTATTCCGGCCTCGCCGGCGCCGGCATTCCGGTGCAGAGGGCGTGGATCATGGCGGTCGTGGCGGTGATCGCCTTGTGCGGACGGCGCCGTGTGCCCGCGTCGATCGTGTGCGTGGTGGCCCTGGTGCTGGTGCTCGTCCGTGATCCGCTCGGCGCGCTCGAAGCCGGATTCTGGTTGTCGTTCGGGGCTGTGGCGGTTCTGCTCGCGTTTTTCGTACCGCGCGGCGCCGGGCGGTCGCCCCTCTCTGATCTCGTCAGCGCGCAGGCGGTACTGTTCGCCGCGATGTTGCCGATTTCCGCGATCGTGCTGGGTCAGATCGCCTGGATCGCGCCGGTCGCGAACCTCTTCGCGGTTCCCGTCACGTCGCTCGCAGTGGTGCCGCTGGTGCTCGCAGGCGCGCTCGCCGAGGAAGTGCCGGGATGCTGCGGCCCCGAGCTGTGGAGCATCGCGGACCTGGTCACGGGCGTATTGCTGGACGCGCTGCGAAGCGTCGATGTCGGCGGCATACGCTCGCTCGGCGCGGCCGACCTCCCGGCACGGACGCTCGCGGCGGCCGCGGCGTTGCTGGTGCTCCTGCCGTTGTCCTGGCGCATGCGCACGCTGGTGATGAGCGCCTTCCTGCCCCTGTTGGCGCCCGCGCCGGCCGTCGCATTCGGTGAATTCCGGGTGATCGTTCTCGACGTCGGACAGGGCGAAGCCGTGATCGTCGACACGGCCCGGCATCGTCTGCTCTACGACGCGGGGCCGAGGTATCTCTCCGGGTTCGATCTCGGCCGTGCCGTGGTCATTCCGGCCGTCAGGGCGACCGGCGTCTCCTCACTCGATGTGTTGATGCTGAGCCACGGAGACCTCGATCACATCGGAGGTGCGGGCGCCGTGGTGGAAGCACTGCACCCGCGCGCGGTGGTCGCAGGGTCGCAGGGTATGGGGGTGGCGGCTGCGCGGCCGTGCCGCGCAGGACAGACGTGGCAGTGGGACGGAGTCACGTTCCGTGTGCTCCACCCGGGAACGGTGCGGCACGCCGAGCGGAACGACGAGTCGTGTGTGCTCGAGGTGCGCGGACGCGGCGGGACGGTGTTGCTGGCCGGAGACATTGGAATTCGAGTGGAGCGAGAGGTGGCCCGCCACCTCTGTCGCGGGCGTGTCGACCTGTTGGTGATCCCGCACCACGGCAGCCGTTCTTCGTCTTCGCCACCGTTCGTACGTGCGACCCGGCCGGTGTTCGCCGTGGCCAGCGCGGGTCACGCGAATCGGTTCGGGCATCCGCATGCCGACGTCGTATCGCGATACCGTACGGCCGGGAGCGCAGTGCTGACGACCGCGGCGAGCGGTGCCGTCACATGGTCGTCGGCCACGCCAGATGCGATCGTGCAACACCGGTTCTTCGATCCGCCCTACTGGCGCGTGGGCGGTCGGTTGTCCATGAACCAGGCGGGAATCAAACAGAGGAAGAACACCGCGGCTACGATCAGAAACGTGTCGCGGAATGCCATCATGCTGCCCTGAGAGTAAAGCATCGACCCGAGCACACGCATCGACGCAATGTTCGCGAACAGCTCCGGCACGCCCGCGTGGTGATAGATCGGCAGCGTGCGTTCCAGCAATTCACGGGCAGCGGAGCTCGCCGGGGATTGCATCTGGGTGAGCGCATCCACGTGAAAGCTCGTTCTCTGATCGAGGAAGATCGTCAGCAGGTTGACGCCGAACGCACCGCCGAGCTGGCGCAGAAAGTTGATCGCGCCCGAACCCTGCGCGAGCAGATCCAGCGGCAGCGGGCGGAGCGCTGTCACGTTCAGGCACGGGAACACCAGGCCGAGCCCGATGCGCCCGATGACGATCCAAATCACCATCGAGGCGAACGGCGTGTTGGCATCCACTGCGCCGAAGAGCAGTGATGAGGCGCCGAACAGCAGAACGCCGGCGATGATGATGTTGCGCGGCGCCAGGGCGTCGGACATGCGCCCGGCGATCGGAAACACCACCGCCATCACGAGACCGGCGGGCAGCATCAGTAGACCGGAGTCCGTCGCAATCAGTCCCTGGATGGTCTGCAGGAACAGCGGCACGATGTAGGTCGATCCATACAGCCCGAAACCGATCACGAACGTCACCACGCTCGCGGCGACGAATCGCCTGTTGCGAAAGAGCGCCAGGTTGAACATCGGATCCCTCGCATAGGCCTCCCAATACACGAAGGCGATGCCGGACGTGAGCGCCGCAAAGCCGAGCAGCGCGATGAGATCGGAGCCCCATCCCTGCCGTTCACCGTTCGAAAGGGCCGTCAGCATCGTGACCAGAAACACGCTCAACAGCACCACGCCCGTCCAGTCGAATCTCGGCGAACGTGCGTCGGCTTCACGGGCCGGCATGAACAGGAGAGCCAGCGGAATGCTGATCATCGCGAACGGCACTGCCACGAAGAACACGTAGCGCCAGCTCAGGTGGTCGATGAGCCAGCCGCCCAGCGCCGGACCCAGCGCGGGTGCGAGCACCACGCCGACGCTGTAGATTCCCATCGCGGTCCCGCGGCGGTGCATCGGAAACACCTGGAAGACGATCAGCATCGAGACCGGCGTCATGAGCCCGGATCCCGCGCCCTGCACGAGGCGCGACACGATCAGCGCATCGCCGCTGTCGGCCACACCACCCATCACGGACCCGACCAGGAAAATACCCATCGATGCGATGTACGTGCGCGCCATGCCGAACGTTTCGATCGCCCAGGCCGCAAGCAGCATCGTGACCGTGGTGGCCGCGAGGAATCCGGTGGAGAGCCACTGTGCGTCGTCCGGGGTCATGCCGAGCGCACCCATCACGTCCGGAATCGCGACGTTGATGATCGTACCGGTGAGGAGGCTCGCGAAAGATCCGAGCATGGAGGTGAACGTCACCCACCACCGATAGCTCGGGCCGAACTGCCGGAACAGCTCCCGAATGCCCGCGGTCGTATCGAGCCCTTCGGGCACGCGCGGCGTGGTGCGGTCGTTGGGCATCGACGAAGTAGTGTCCCGTGTAGCAGCGGTCTCCAGACCGCGATTTTCCTGGCTCCGGTAGGCGATCGCGTGCCTTCGACCCCGGGCGTCGTCGGCTTCGAGACGCTGACGGCTCTTATCGAACACGGCTCGCCGCCATCGGCGCAGAGCGTGTTCGTGTCCCGACCCCGGGGCGTCGTCGGCTTCGAGACGCTGACGGCTCTTATCGAACACGGTTCGCCGCCCGCGGCGCGCACCGTGTTCGTGTTCCGACACCGGGCGTCGCCGGCTTCCAGGCGCTGAAGGCTCCTACAGGGGCGTCAGATGTCGATCTCCACCTCGACCATCATGCCCGGCTTCAGCATTCCTTCCTCCTGTTCGAGGTCGATGCGGACCTCGAGCCGCTGCGTGATCTTGGTGAAGTTGCCGCTGGGGTTGGGATTGGGCAGCAGCGCGAACTGGCTCGTCGCCGCGTTGCCCACCCGCCGGATCACCCCGTCGAACGTTTCACCGGGATAGGCGTCGACCCGCACCCTGGCGGTTTTCCCCGGTGACAGGTGGCGGATGTCCGTCTCCTTCACGTTCGCGCTGACCCAGACCTGCTCGGGATCGTGGATGACCATGAGCTGCTGGCCTGCGACGAGGTATTCGCCGGCATCGACGAATACTTCGTCCACCACGCCGTCGATCGGGCTCACCAACTGGTGATCCTCGAGATGGAACTTCAGCTGATCGCGGCGCGCCTCGGCTTCCTGCACGTCGAGCCGCATGCCCTGTAAGCGCACGTCGAACACGTCGAGCTCCTTTTGCTGCGCGCGGGCTTCGGCCACTGCGGCCGCGGCCGCACGCACTTCGGCACCGGCCAGCAGCGCCTGCTGCTCCGCCTGCGAGTGTTCGCTGCGTTTTTGCTCCCAGATCTCCCGCGAGATGATTTCGCGTTCGAAGAGCGGCGTGGCCCGGTCCCACTCGGCCTTGGCGCGCACGAGATCGGCCTCCGCACCCCGCGCCCGCGCGGCGGCGGCGAGTTGCTCCGACAGCATACGTTCGACGCGCGATTCCAGCGTGGCGGCAGCCAACCCGCGCTCGGCCCGCACACGCTCGAGTGCGGCGCGGAGCGCACCCACCTGGGCTTCGGAGCGACTGAGCGACAGCAATGCTTCGCGGCGGTCGATCACCGCGATCACGTCCCCTTTGACGATGTGTTGGCCTTCCTCCACCGGCAGTGAATCGATCCATCCGGGCACCCGCGTGCTGACGGCGACCATCGTGGCCGAGATGCGGGCATCGGAGACATGCACGTGGCTCAGGCGGTTCCATACCCAATACGCCCCGGCGAGGATCGATGCCACGGCGAACGCAGCGACCCAGACCTGTGTCGGCGAACGCGTCGGTGTCGCGGCGACGAGCACGGTGCCCGAGTCCGGGGACGATGCGTCGGGTGCGCGCAGCGGCGTCGCCACCGTTTCAATCCGTTTCGTCGGCGGCAGTGGGGTCCGCGGCGGCCGCTGCGTCGGCATTGGCGATGATCCGGCTCAATACCTGACGGCACGCGATCAACGCTTCGGGTTCGATGCCGCGCGTGAGCAGGGCGCGAGTCTCGTCGGCGACGGCGTCGAACGTCGACAACACGTCCGCCGACGCTGCCGTCAGATGTACCGTGCGCACGCGGCGGTCGGCGGGAGGCGTACGCCGGACGATGAGTCCGTCGCGTTCGAGGCGGTCGAGCGAGCGCACGAGCGTGGGCGCTTCGATGCCCATGAATTCCGCGAGCGTTCGCTGCTGCATGCCGTCGCCGCCCCGTGCCAGGTAGACGAGGGTCACCCAGGTGCCGTACGTGATCTCGCGGTTGCGCAGTCTCGCATCGAGCGCCCGGCGCCAGCGCCGGAACGCCCGCGACACGAGGAATCCGAGCGGCTCGGCCGCGAGCGCCGTCGACGACCCGGCGCGCGGGGCCGTGCCGCGCGGTGTGGCGCCGGGCCCGGGGGCGGTGACCATATCGATGCCGTGCAAACGATTAGCGTGCTAACGAAAATAGGCCGCAGGCACCGGATGCGTCAACCCGCCGGCTCGGCGCTGTGGTCGGTCAGCCGTCCAGGCGCCGGATGATGGTTCGGATGTGCGAGACGAGGTCGCGTTTGTCGGTCGCGTTCAAAAAGCTGCCGATCTCGAACGTGGCACCGCGTGACCGCACCGCCACGCGCTCGGCATACCAGGGGTGACGGGGCGGCTCGACCTGAAAGCGGGTCCAGAACCGGTCGTAGCGCAACGTCCGCTCCGGCGCCCGATGGCCAACCTCGATGAGAAGCTCGGCGGGCGAAAAGGTCAGCACCTCCTGGCGGTGCGTCCGGCGCACGCAGTAGTACAGACACCCGAAGAGAACCGCCATTTCCAGCGCCGAAAACGGCAGCACCATCCATAGCCCGCGCGCGGCGAAACTGGAGGCGATCAGCGCGGAAATCGTCGACAGCGTGATGAGCAGGTAGGTATTCGCGCGCCACGTCCACGACCGGTTCGGACGCAACACGATGGTGCCGACCTGTTTGGCTTCGTCGAAATCGGCGCTCACCATGAGACGCGCGCTCTCATCTGTTTGCTGAAAGAGCCTCAGCCGGTCACCCGGAGCGGGGCAGCCCGTGCACCCGTTCGGGCTCGTTCGTCACGTGCCCGAGCGCTGCGAGCGCGAGGTTCCTCAGGAACGGGTGGGAAAAGCTGAGCTCGTCGATTTCCGCGATGCGGCTCACCCACCGAAGATGCCGGTACCGGCTGCCCTGACGCAGTTGTGCCCGGTTGGACGACGTCGATGCCCGATGAAAGATGCTGAATGTGGCGCTTTCCGCCGCACGTTCGGGACCGGAATCCACCTGCAGCACCGACTCGATGTTGAGGTTTTCGAGGGCGAACTCGTCCGCGATAAAGCGCGTGAGCCCGACGTGCCAGTCCTCACCCACTACCAGGAACGTGCCGGGGAAGAGCCAGCGTCCGTGTTGCTGGGCAACCAGCAGCTTGGCTTGCGGGTTGACCACGAGGGCGCTCTGAAACACCTGGAAGTAATCCCGGCCCACCTCGAGCTCGTCGCGCATGCGCGTGACGCTTTGCCAGAGATGACGCCCCGTCTGGTTCAGAAAGCGGAGCCCCAGACCATCGTCGTCGATCCTGACCACCTCGAGATCGACCGTCGGCGTCGGCGTGTTTTCGATCAGTGCTGCGTTCAGAATCGTGACCTTGAGCTTCGACCCCTCCTTCAGCGCGGTGCTCGGCATCGCGACGAACAGGCCGCTTTCGGAAATGTCGCGCGCCACCGTGCGGACACGGCCGAGGATGGGATGCGCCACTTCGACTTCGAAGGGGAGCTGGATCCTGGGATGTTGCCGGGTTTCCATCGGAGTTCGCGCTACGAAGCGCGGGGACTCTACCCCGAGCCTCCACGAAGTTCCAGCGTGTGACCCAAACGTTGCGGGCCGTCACACGAATTCCGGCTACGCGGTTGAAAAGTCGGCCCCGGGACACATAAAGAAGACCGCCCTACGAGAGGACCGAACATGCGAATGGATCGCTTCACCAGCCGGCTTCAGGCCGCGCTCTCCGACGCGCAATCGATGGCAGTTGGGCGCGACCACAACTACGTGCATCCGGTGCACCTGCTGCTGGTGCTGCTGCAGGAAAAAGGCACCGCCGCCAGGGAGCTGTTGCGGAATGCCGGAGCTCGCGTCGACGCGCTCGAGCAGGCGCTCACCGCCGAGGTGGACAGGCTGGCGAGCGTGTCGAGACCCACCGGGGACGTATCGTTGTCTCCGGAGCTCGGGCGTCTGCTCAACCTCGCCGACCGGGCCGCGCAAAAGCGCGGCGATCAGTTCGTCTCGAGCGAGCTCGTGCTGCTCGCCGCCTGCGACGATTCCGGAACGGCCGGCAAGCTGCTGCGCGAGCACGGCGTGCGCAAGGAAGCGCTCGAGGCCGCGATCGACGCGTTGCGTCAGGGGGAATCGGTCGCCGATCCGAATGCCGAAGAGCATCGTCAGGCGCTCGACAAATACACGGTCGATCTCACGAAGCGGGCCGAAGACGGCAAGCTCGATCCGGTGATCGGCCGCGACGACGAAATCCGCCGCACGATCCAGGTGCTGCAACGGAGGACGAAGAACAACCCCGTGCTGATCGGCGAGCCGGGTGTCGGCAAAACCGCGATCGTCGAAGGCCTCGCGCAACGGATCCTGAACGGTGAAGTACCCGAAGGGTTGAAGAGCAAACGCATCCTCGCCCTCGACATGGGCGCGCTGATCGCCGGTGCCAAGTTCCGCGGAGAAT
>Ga0268386_10004167_pt1 | contig 10602 bp, 8 predicted proteins | sample RVTome_15_FD_200260 | JGI IMG/M metagenome (GOLD analysis project Ga0268386, IMG submission 200260) | Soil microbial communities from uranium-contaminated site in the Upper Colorado River Basin, Wyoming, United States - RVT150D86... ... | reverse complement strand
ACGAACAGACACGGGTCTCGCTGCGATCGAATCATGGAAAACTGCAGCATCTGCCAGGTTCTCGTACATCGCCGAGCCTTTCGCGCTGGAGAAGCAGGATCGCAAGTACATCGTCACGAGCCGAGTGACGGGCGGTTTTCCCGGCAGCCCGGTGGACCTTCAATTCATCTTCACGCTCGAGCGCGGCAAGATCGCATCGTTGGAGATCACGCCATGAGCTTCGATCTACAACTCGCGGGCATGCGCGCGTTGGTCACCGGCGGCACCCGCGGCGTCGGTGAAGCGGTGGTCCAAGCACTTGTGGAAGCGGACCTGCGAATCGTCGCTGCCGCGCGCTCGCTTCCGAGCCGAGCGGTCGAGAACGTGCGCTATGTCGCCGTGGACCTCTCGACCGCAGAAGGCGCGCAGCATGCTGCAGATTCAGTGCGCCAGCATCTCGGCGGCATCGACATCCTCATCAACGTGGTCGGCGGTTCGTCTGCGCCAGCCGGTGGGTTCGCAGCGCTCGATGATTCGCAGTGGTCGAAAGAGCTGGACCAGAACCTCATGTCCGCCGTCCGTCTAGATCGCGCTTTGTTGCCTTCGATGATCGCGCAGCGTTCCGGGGTGGTCATCCATGTCACCTCGATCCAGCGCGTTCTGCCGTTGCCGGACTCGACGATCGCTTATGCCGCGGCCAAGGCCGCGCTGTCGACCTACAGCAAGGCGCTCTCGAAAGAAGTCACGCCGAAAGGCATCCGCGTCGTCCGCGTTTCTCCCGGCTGGATCGAAACCGAAGCCGCCGTCGCGCTTGCCCAGCGATTGGCGACTCAAGCGGGCACGGACTATGAAGGAGGCAAGCAGCTCATCATGAAAGGATTGGGCGGTATCCCGTTGGGACGCCCGGCGAAGCCGCGCGAAGTCGCAGACCTCATCGCGTTTCTGGTCTCGCCTCGAGCGGCTTCCATATCGGGCGCGGAGTACGTCATCGACGGCGGCACCGTTCCGACCGTCTGATCTGTTGCACTGCGCCAACTGACTTAGTGGCTCGTCGCGCGGGGGAAACGATGGTGTCGAGAGGCGACGTACCACGTTGCTCGGGGGGCGGATCTCGCGCTATCCGACGCGGATATGTATTTGCCGATACCATGGTTTGACAGCGCTTGCGAGCGATGTGGCGCATCCTCGGTGCCATGGATCCCATCGAGCAGCCCGGTGCGCCCGATGCAATGACTACTCACGCGCTTGTCTCAGCGCACCTCCGAACCCGAGGACACTCCCATGATTAAGAGCACTCAACCTATCCTCGCGACCCTTGTGGCGGCAGCTGTGCTGAACAGTACAGCGGAGGGGCAGTCACCGACGGCTTCGCCGGGCAGCAATCCCGCGAAGAACATCGTGCTAGTACACGGTGCCTTTGCAGACGGCTCCGGGTGGCGCGGGGTCTATGACGAACTGACCCAGCGCGGATACCGCGTCACGATCGTGCAGAACCCGCTCACTTCGCTCGCCGATGATGTCGCCTCTACGCGGCGCGTGCTCGATCGACAGGGCGGCCCGACCATTCTCGTCGGCCACTCCTGGGGCGGTACCGTCATCACCGAAGCGGGCACGCACTCGAACGTTGTTGGCCTGGTTTACGTTTCCGCGCTCGCGCCCGATGCAGGTGAGTCGACGGCGCAACAGTATCAGGGGTTCGCGGCGACGCCTGAGTTCGTCATCGACACGCACAAAGACGGGTTCGGATTCTTGAGCTTGCAGAAGTTCAAGGCCGGCTTTGCCCACGATGTCAGCGATGCAGATGCTGCGTTCATGCGGGACTCGCAGGTGCCGATCAACATGTCGGTCTTCGAGACCAAGCTCAAGAATGCCGCGTGGCGAACGAAGCCGAGCTGGGCGGTGATCGCGACCGAGGACAAGGCATTCGATCAAGCAATGCTGATTCATATGGCAGAGCGCATCGGAGCGAACATCACGAAGGTTCCCGCCAGCCATGCGGTCTTCATGACGCAGCCGAAGGTGGTCGCGGGCACGATCGATCGCGCCGCGAAAGAAGCCGTGCAGAAGATCAAGCAACAGTAGTGCAGGCGCCGGGCTCGCGCAGGCGGAGTCACTCCGCCTCCCGTTGCCCGGCGCGAACGTGACTCGCCGTGGCCGCCCACACTAGAGGATGTCCTTCTATGAGTGCTTCGTTTCGGGTTCTCATTGCAACCGCAGCCTGCGACACGATCGGCTCGACGAGCAACCATCGCGGCGCTTGAGAGAGTGACGGTGTGGTCCGGTGATACCTATCGTCCGCAAAAACTCTTCATGCAGCCCGCTCAAGGGTGTACTCGTGATGGAGCCCACGCAGTATCGGTCGGGACACGACTCTGCTCAAAGGCGGCAACTGATGACGGTGATGCAGAACCGTCGTTCGGGGATTTCTCGGCCGCTCCGGTATGCCGGGACCCAAGGCACTATGGGGCCGTCCAGTGTTGATGGCCTATCCACTCGGCCAGGATGCGATACAGATGGCTAGCGGTCAGCGGAATCAAATAGTCCAGGCACTCTCGCCGCATCGTGCCGATCGTTCGCTCGCAGATTGCATTCGCCGTGGGCGCCCGACACGGCGTCTTCAGCACACGGAGACCAAGATGCGCGATTGACCGGTCCAGTTCGCCAGAAAATTTCCCATCTCGATCATGGATCAGGAACCGGTAATCATGATCACTGGGAATCGCCTGCCTGAGCTGCTGCAGGGTCCATGCGGCGGTCGGGTGCTCGGTAACGTTGAAGTAGAGAATTCTCCGTGTGGCATGCTCGACCACGACAAACACGTAAAGGAGCTTGAACGTCGCGGTGACCGCGACGAAAAAGTCGCAGGCGATGATCGCTTCGGCGTGATTGCGCACGAACGTGACCCAACGCTGGTCGCCCCGCCAGCCATCAGGGCCAGCACTGGTTCGTTGGGGCATATATTTTCGGACGGTACGCGGCGAGATGCCCAAACCGAGCTTGAGCAGGAGCTCGTTCGCAATCCGCTCCTCGCCCCAAATCGGGTTCTCCAAGGCCATTCGGCGGATCACGCCCCGAACATTCCGAGGTAACGGTGGCCTCCCCGGCCGAGATTTCAGCCGCCAGAACAAGCGAAATCCCTCGCGATGCCAGCGGATCAATGTCGCTGGCTTGACGATGACCAGTGCTCCTCGCCAGTTGAAGGCTTTCGCCAGCCAAACCAGCGCGGCGCGCGTGGCGTCATCTGCCCTTCTCGGCTTGACCTCCCGTTCCTGAAACAACGCAAGCTGTTTGCGCAGAAACAGATTCTCTGCAGCCAAGGCCCGCCTCGGCCGATGATAGTTGACAGCGTATTGAAACGCGGTCGCTCCCAGGCCAACGAGCGTTCGCAGAAGCCGACCGATGGCGCGGAGCAGACGGTCGGCTGCTCGCAGATCAAGTCTAAGCACCGCTTGTTAATTCTTATGCGGTATCAAGCCGTCTTCCGATAGGATACCGGGCGTACGAGAGGGAATCAGGAGTTTTTGCGGACCACAGGTAGTCTGCCTGCTCCTCGGGGCCGAACTCTTGTACTCATCAGCATTAGGATCGAGGCCCATATTGGTCCACTGCTGCCGAATACGATCGGTGAGATCTTCGTTTGAAGAGATAAGTGCGCCGATGATGAATTGATCACTATCTCTGATCGATTCGTCGAAGTATAGGTAAGACATCGACAGATCGCGTCCTCAATGGGTCTATAGCTCCGCAATGTTCATGCGCCCTGCAGTATCCCGAATCTCGAGTATTCGATTTCGCGTGACCCTCTCAAATGCCAGCCCACGAAGCTGCGGACTCATTGAGCCGCCTTTTGCGGCATGACCCTCGAGTTGTGAGTGTGCATCGCGGAAGGCTCGCCAATGTTCGTGCGATCGACTAAAGATCTCGCTGTCTTCAGTATCGAGTATTTTCAGAAACTCCGCGATCACTTGATTGAGCTGATCCTCAGCGGCCTGCGCCCGACGCCAAGCGTGTTCCGTCATGTCGGACTGAGTCAGTGGAGCGTTTGGATGCAAAACCTCGCTAATTAGCCACGATGTTGCGCCAGCAAACTGTTTCCCGGCACGCGCGAACCGTTTGGCATCGTCCTGCGAGATTTCCTCAAAACTCGCTACCTCGTGGCAGAGGATGTGCCGAGTTCTCATGGCATCGCTGAGGCCGGCAAGGACTTCCTTGAGTGACACTATTATTGGCTCATTCGGGCGGCGGTTGATCTCGACAGCCCACCGATCTTTCACCGTCGCTAGCTTTTCAAAGAAATCGAAGCCGAGCAGGGCCGACATTCGAGCATTGATCTCGGTCAAGTCGTGCCAAGTCAATGAGTGCGCGACGATGTCCCCGAGCGAAACACTTTCATCAAGAACAGCTCGAAGTACATCGAAGTCGATCTTTACTTGTTGGAAAAGCCTCTGAGCGTTGGCTAAATATGGTTCACCGTGATTTATTAGCGATGCCGTCGCAGACTTAAGACACCCTTCCACGCAGGCAATGACGCGGATCGGTACCAGCTGACAAAGACCATGTTTGGCGATGTCTGGATTCTCCAAATCACGCGCAAGTCTGGAGATCTCGGCTCCGGCAAGCGTCATGTCCAAGAGCCCCCATGGTGAGTGTCGTCGCTGAAGTTGAGCGACTAAGTGTCGTCCCTTCATTTCGCCTCCCGTGGGACCCTTGCGGACAGCCTTGGGGCTGCCGGGGTCTCGGTTACCGTCGACCGAAATCCGCCACCCCGGCCGCCGCGAGTATGCGTCGTCTCGCCGGGCCGCTTACGATGTGCTTACTGCCAGCATGGGATGCAGCTGAAGCGCAAGGAGTCGGGGTATGTTCTTGATTTGGTGGGCCGTGAAGGACTCGAACCTTCAACCTACTGATTAAGAGCTCATCGATGTCACATAAAGTTTTGATTTGTTTACGTTTGTTTCGGCGAGTCTAGACCGAACTTTTTCGATCCCGCGCAGCAGTTTAGGCCCCGGCGGCCACCTCAAACTCCCCCGCCCGTGGCCGGGTCAAATTCCCCCACTTGACAGCGGCGGGACGGCGGGATGATTACGCGCGGGCGGCGCGCTTGGCAACTCGTTCTGCGGCTTCTTTCAGTCGCCAGCTCTTGCCTTCGAACTTCAGCAGATGACCTCGATGCATCAGCCGGTCGAGCAACGGGGTGACGAGGACGACATCGCCGCCCAGGAGCTTCGGCCAGTCATCGACAGCTCTGTTCGAACTGATGATCGTTGAGAGCTTCTCGTAGCGGCCCATGAGCACGTCGGCGAGTTCGTCGCCGGCGTTGACGGGGAGCTTGCGCAGGAACAGATCGTCGATCACCAGAAGCTCGGCGCTCTTGAGCTGCGCGCGATATTTGCGCAGTTCGCCGAGCTCGCGTGCTTCGTTGATTTCCTCGATCAGCACGTGCGCCTCGCGATAGAACACCGTGTAGCCACGCTGGACGGCCAACTGCGCAAGTGCCTTGGCGCAGTGACTCTTACCGACCCCGGGCGGACCTATCAGCAAAGCCCCTTCGCGCGCATCGATGAACTTGAGGGTGGCGAGCTCGAGGATTTCGCGCTTCGGTGTCTTCGGATTGTAGGTCCAGTCGAAGTCCTTCAGATCCTTGCGCTCGGGTAGTCCGGAGAGGGTAAAGCGCCGATCGAGAAGGCGCGAGCGCCGCCGATCGAGCTCATCCTGCACGAGCCAGGAGAAGGCCTCGAGGAAGTTCATCTCGTGGCTGGCGACCTGCAGGGCGCGGGCCTCGAGCGTTGCGATCATGCCCGACAGACGTAGCGCACGCAGTGCGCGTTGTAGTTCTGGCATCGACATACTCATCGTGTGACTCCTACGGTTGATGGTCAGTGGTGGAGGGATCGTGCGCCGCTGGCAGCAACGCCAGTTGGGCGCACTGCTGCTCGAAGAAGCTCTGGTATTCCTCGATCGCACGGATGTGTTCGCCCTGCTGCTGCAGGCTCGCCTGGTCGGCGGCAGCGCGCGCTTCTTGGGCTGCGGCGTGTGCCGCGAGGATGCGCTTGAGGGCTTGGAAAGAAGGCTGGGAGAGCCGCAGCACCTGCTCGCACGCCCGTTCGATGTCTTCGCGGCGGTGATGCCGCGCAAGATTGGCGAGACCGTAGATGGCCTTCTGTCCGGGCCGGCCGAGGCGGGCGAAGATCTCGCGGGCGAGCTGCGCGCAGTGCGGCCCGATCTTGCTCACCTTGCCGATCAGGCGCGCAGTTTCACGCGAGGGATTGAAGATCCGGTCCGCCTCGGGCAGCACGTACTCGCCCTTGCGCGTGGACTTCGCGTGACGGCGCAACAGCTCTCCCTGCGCATCGAGGATCTCGACCTCGCGGTCATAGATGCGCACGGTCACTTGCGAGTACAGCGGTGCAGGGAGCGCCGCGTAGTACGAGCTGTCCACCGGCACCAGACCGGCGTCATCCACGGTGCGCGTCTCCTGCCTGAAGTAGCGGAAGCTCTCGAGCGGCAGCGGCTTCAGGTGCTGCTTCTCTTCCAGGAACATCGTGAGCACCTGGCGCTTCTTGCGCCCGTGAATGCGTGGGGCCGCCCAGCGCTCCTCCCAGTGCGCGAGCCACGCGTTCTGCGCCTCGATGGATTCGAAGCGCCGGCCCTTGAGCGCGGTATCCTGCGTATGTTGGATCGCTTTCTCGACCGCACCTTTTCGATTCGGGTCGCCCACGCGCGCCACATCGGCCACGGCGCCGTGATGCGCGAGCATCGCGGCGTACACCGGATTGAGCTGGGGCTCATACAGATCCGGCTTGATCACGCCCTGCTTCAAATTGTCGAGCACGACGTAGGCGACTGAACCGCCCATCGCCCGGAAGGCCTCCTCGTGCAAGCGCGCCCAAGTTTGCTGGTCGGCTTTCCACACGACCTTGCGGAAGGCTTTGCCCGAGTACTTCAGCGTCAGGACGAACAGAAACGGGCGGCGGTACTTGCCGGGCCGATACAGCGTCGGGGCGCCGAGGCCAAAATCGACCTGAGCCTCTTCGGCGGGCAGGCTCTCCAGTACATCGAAGCGCTCGGGCTCGCGCACCTTGAGCGTGCGTACGAAGCGCTTGACCGAGTTGTAGCGGTGGGCAAACGCAAAGCGCTCGACCAGATCCTGATAGATGCTCTGCGCGTTGCGGCCCAGGGCCAGCTGCTGCTCGATCCACTCGCGGTGCTCTTCGCACGCCGAGCGCGCCTGCTTCACCGGCCGAGCCGGTGGCCGGGGTGGGGGAATTTGATCGGAGGAATCTGCGGTATTCCCCGCAGAAAAGCCGGTGGCCACCCCGGGGGAATTTGCCGGCGTGCCGGTCAGAATCATGCGCTCGTAGCGACGGATCGTCTTGCGATCCACGCCCGTGATGCGTTCGATCTCCCGCTGGCTCGTGCCTCTACCCAGCAGCGTCTCGATCGTGATGCGTAAATGCGGCTTCAAGACGTTCAACTCCTGCGGCTCCTTCTCGCAAAAAGGAGCCAGCGTAACGTCCTGCCGCGTTCTGCCCTCGGCGCCGACCGGCGCCCGATCAGTTCAGGGGTGGGGGAATTTCAAGTGGCCACAGGTGGAGGAGTTTGGGTGGCCGCCAGGGTTTAGGCCAGTTCGGGCAAGTTAAGGCGAGCTGCGGACTGTACCTCTCTTGCACCTCAGCGAGCTGACCCGTATGAGCGCACGCTGAATCAATTACGCGCAAGCCGACCTGCCCGCTCAGCAGATCCGATCCCGAGCTTGAGCAATTCACCATGAATCCGAGGCACGCCCCAGAGCGGATTCGCGCGGCACATCCGCCGAATGAGGTGAATGATCTCAGGGTCAATCGTTGGTCGTCCAAGTCTTCGGCTCTTCCAGCACCGGCAGGCCGGTAGTACCGAAACCCCTGGCGATGCCAACGAACAGCCGTATCCGGCTGAACGACGTGCAGCACCTCTCGCCATGGATTAGGTGACATGCGGGATTCAAGAGAGCCGATCTATCTTTGTTCCGAAAAACCGATCTGTCCCCGGGCGGAGATGACCATGGCACGGACTCAGGTAGCAATCATCGGGGCGGGGCCGTCGCATCGTGCTCGAGGGAAAGATCGCTATGTGATAGGGGCTTGTTTTGGCTTTCGTGGGAATGACCGGTGTCGCAAAAGTAGACCGTAGCCTGTTTCGTCCATTTACGTAGCGTTCCTCTTTCGGTTGATCGTGGGTATCCATCCGCATCTAGCAACTCAACGGTAACTGCCAGGTAGATGCAGCAGCCCGTCACTCCAACGCAAGTAATGGTCGTATCGCCGAGGGTGCCGTCTGGAAGAACCCACCCTTGATCGACTCCAGCTGAGCAGCGACCCGAAGCAGCAGATCATCGCGCCCAGAGTCGGCAACGAGCTGTACACCAATCGGCGATCCGTTGCGTGTATGAGCCATGGGCAACGATATAGCTGGCTGTCCGGTTAGGTTCCAGGGAAGCGTGAATCGGCCATACGCCTTCATAAGCTGTTGGGGCTTAGTCCCGATCGGGGGTGTTGGCTGCGCCGCCGTCGGCGTAATCAACAAGTCATATCCTGACGCCCACCATTCGCATAGCTTGCGAACCAGAAGATTCCGTCGTTCGACATTGGCAAGGTACTCTCCGGCGCTGACGTGTCTCCCTTGCTCCGCCAGATGCCATGTCCAAGGCTCAACATCGTTCGGCCCGATCGAGGCCCCTGTTACCGACGACCACCGGTCCAACTCACGAGCGATATAAGTCCCCAACATTGATATCGATGGCGAGGGTGCATCGAGTAGCGCGCGTGGACCGGTGTCTTCCACATGGTGTCCTAGCGATTCGAGAAGATGCGCTGTGTCGACGACGGCTCTAACGCAATCAGGGTGAACCCCCTCATCCATCTCCGCTAGGTTCGTCACCATTCCGCATCGGAGAGTTCGTGGCGGACGCGCGATACATGACTCGAACGACTGGACGTACGAAGGCGCGGTGTTGGGGTCACCCGGCATCGCGCCGGACATGACATCCAGCACCGCGGCGGTATCACGCACGCTGCGGGTCAAAGCGCCGTCATGGGCTAGTCCACCCCAGTATTCACCGAATTCGGGACCGAGCGAGATCCTACCGCGGGACGGCTTCAGGCCCACCAGTCCGCAAGCTGCAGCAGGTATACGTATGGAGCCGCCCATATCGTTACCGTGCGCTACGGGTACCATACCGCTCGCGACAGCCGCGGCCGAGCCGCCGCTCGATCCGCCCGGGGACAAATCGAGAGCCCAGGGGTTCAGCGTGGCACCGTACGCCATCGGCTCTGTGGTAGCGGTTGCTGCCAGTTCCGATGTGTTAGTGCGACCGACGATTACGAAACCGGCACGACGGAGCTTACGAACGACGAAGCTATCTGCCGGCGCGACCCAGGCACGCCGACGTAGGAAAGCCATGCCAAGATGATAGGGATCTCCTGCAGATTGCGCGAGCAGATCCTTCAATAGAACTGGTACACCTCGGAACGGACCGTTCGCAAGTGAATCGGACGCAGCAGTATCGCGCGCCTTTTCGAACAGCGGATGGATAACAGCGTTCAGCAACGGATTCAGTTTTTCGATACGCCTGATCGAGTGTTCAATAGAATCAGTCGGGCTTAGGTCGCCATGCCTTATCGACTGAGCTATTGTGCAGGCGTCGGGCCATACGGCCTTATATTCAGCGATACTCATGGTGTTACAGATGGCATGCCCTTAGGGTTTGATACTGCCCATACGCGGCTTGGAGCAGGGCGAGGAACGGGGCATCGACCAAGGGTTGCGGTGGCGCTCGGCGGCGTCATTCCGGATAAGAAGGCGGGCCGACGGAAGAGAGGTCCCAGTAACACCAACGGATGCAAAGAAGTCGGGGCAAGCATCAGACTGCCAGCTGGCTCTCGGCTACCTGCGCCGCAAACGCGTCGGTATCCACATATTGCGACTTGCCACCCCTCGTCCCAGCGTTCTCTGCGAGGGCGCCCGACCGGTTAAACACCTCCAGTATCCCTGAACGAATAACGCGTATGTTGTCAGGTACGGATATCCAGGTGGTCGACTGCCAGCCTGCGGTGAACTCGGACCACGGCGCCAAATCGGGTAACCGATCATAGAAATGGGGTGCCAGAGTCATATGCGTGACGGGCTCACTTGCTGGCTGATAGCGATAGTCCACGGAGAGCCGAATGCGATCAGCTGTATTGGGCATTCCGGCATGCGCGATCAAGCTGTGAAATAGGACAGCATCGCCAGCCTCGAAATCTGCCGTCATCCACTCTGGATTATCGTTTTTGACATCTCTCAACCGTACGCCGCCTGCGCCCGGCGCAGGCTCCGTGTGCACCAGTCCGAGACGATGAGATCCGCGGAGCAAGCGCAGGCCGCCAAGGGCTCTAGGGCAGCTACCCAACGGTACCCACAACGTAAAGAAATCCACCGTACCACCGACCAACGGAAAATCCTGGTGCGCGGGCGTGATCAGATCCGGCTCATCGGGCCAGATGGCTCGCGCTATCTTCCTCGGGTGACAGAGAATTTCGGTACCAAAGAGCGACGCGAGTACGGACAAGACCGCCGGCGCATGAGCGAGCCGGTGTAGCGACTCCA
>Ga0268386_10004166_pt1 | contig 10605 bp, 14 predicted proteins | sample RVTome_15_FD_200260 | JGI IMG/M metagenome (GOLD analysis project Ga0268386, IMG submission 200260) | Soil microbial communities from uranium-contaminated site in the Upper Colorado River Basin, Wyoming, United States - RVT150D86... ... | reverse complement strand
ATCGTTGCCGCCGGCTTCGTCCTGCCGCACCGTGGCGACCAGGAGAACGGCCGCGCTCCCCGGATTGACCGCGAACCAGGCGATCCAGTCGAGCGTGGCGGCGTCGCTCCACTGCAGGTCGTCGATGAACAGGACCAGAGGTTCGGCGTCCGTGAGCGCCTCGAGCGCATCCCGCAGCTCGCGCTGCATGCGCCTGCACGTCGCCCCCGAGGTGCGCTGCCGAAGGCCCTGCCATTCGGCGGGCGTGCCCCTGCAGGGAAGCTCGGCCAGCCACGTCGGGGCACAGCGTCGCAGGATCGCTTCGTTGTCGGCGTGGCCGGACGATCCGCAAAGCCGGGCCAGGGCATCGAGCAACGGCCGGTAGGCGTCCCCCCTGCCCGACTCTTCGTCGCACGCGACGGCGCAGATCGGCGGCGTCCCCTCCCCGGCCACGCCGGCCAGGAAGGTCTCCGCCAGCGCCGTCTTGCCGATTCCGTCCTCGCCGGTGACGAAGACGACCTCGGTTGCGCCGTCCAGCACGCGCGCGCCGGCCCTGGAGAGTTCCTCGAGCTCGGCCTCGCGCCCCACGAGCGGCTCTGCCGCGCGTTGGAGCCAGTCCGCGGAAGGCCAGGTCGCAGGATCGGCCGCCTCCGCATGGCAGGGCGTCAGGAGCCGGTATCCCCGGCGGTGGACGGTTTCGATGTAAGACGGACGGCGGGCATCGTCGTGCAGCGCCCGGCGCAGCTCGAGGATGCAGGAGCTGAGGGCGGCCTCCGTGACCAGCGTGTTGGGCCAGACCAGCCGAAACAGGTCGTCCTTCGTGACGATCTCCCCCGCCCGCGCGGCCAGTGCCTGCAGCAGGGCCAGCGACTTTGGGGTGACGCGGATCTCCCGCTCGTCACGAGACAGGCCCTGCGTGGGATGCAGGCGGAACGGCCCAAAGCGGATGGGCGATGGCTGTGGACGCACGGGGCACCTCCCGCGGCACCTGCGTCGCCGGCTGGGGGCATGCCGGCATCGGCACGACAAATCAAAAGGTTATGAGTTATGCAGCCCCTGCCACGGGATCTGTTCCTACTAAGCGTAGCCGCTCCCAGAGAAACCCCAGAAAAACCCCGTGACGATCCCAAGCATCGGCGTCGACGGCTGCATAGGTTCGGGCGCTACGGGGCCGGCCCGGCGGGTTTTCGGGTTCCGGCGCTGAGCGAATCGCAACGGGAATCTACGGGGGCACCCATCATGAAGCAGCGGGAACAGCAATCGACGCCGACGCCTCGGCGCCACTCCAGGCTCCTGGCCGCCGCCACCGGAGTGGCATTGGCCGGGATCGCCATCCCCGCGGCCGCCGACCACGGCCTGCCGCACATCCAGCAGCTGGCGCGAGGAGAGTTCGTCGACGAGGTCGCGGCGACCATCAAGAGCAAAGGTCAGGACAACGGCACGGAAGTGACTCACATCAAGGACGCCTCCGACATGGTCGTCCTGGAAATCACCCTCCAGGCGGGCGGATTCGGCCCGTGGCACACGCATTCCGGCGGCGGCCTACTCGTGAACATGGGGCCTGGAACGCTCACCAACGTCGTCGGCGAAGACTGCGAGCCACGGCAGTTCTTCCCGGGCGAGGCGTTCGTCGATCCGGGCCATGGCGTGCTGCATGCCGTGCGGAACGACGGTCTCGAGGAGGTGGTGCTGGTGGCGGTGTTCTTCGGGATCGAGGACGGGCCCGTGACGCCCGAACCCGGTCCGGCGGATTGTGCGTTCCTGCCGTAGGGCCGCTTCATCGGCGCTCCGGCATTTCGGCCGCGTCCGGTGGGTGACGCCCCGCCGGCGCGGCCCCGCTCAGGTCAAGAGTGCGAGCCGCGAAACGCCTCGGCATGTTGCCGGCCCGCGTCTCCGATTTCATCCCAGACGGCCTTCGAGCCCACCCAGATGTGGTGGATCACCTCGAGCGCCTCACCGCCCTCGGTAATGGAGCCTGCCGGCACGAACATTCGGGTGGGGTCGTTCTCGCCGGGCACACGAGAGCCGCAGACGCTACAGAACCAGGTTTGCCAGTTCGTGTCCGGCTTGCTCCACGTTGCGATGTGCTCCTGCCCCCGAAGCCACCGGAACCGGTCGTTCGGAACGAGAACCACCGCGATGCCGTTGCTCCCCGTGGACCTGCGGCAGATCGAGCAGTGGCACACGAAGACGCCGGACAGATCCGCGTCGATCTCGAACTGAACCGCGCCGCAATTGCACTCGGCTCTGGCCATCCGACTTTCCTCTGCGCGACCAGCTCAATCACTCCCGTTCGCGGCGCGTTCACGTATCGTCCGGACCCTCGACCGATCCGAGGAGGTATTCGAACATGAGCCGGTCGCTCAATTCGTGCGCATCTCCGCGGCCGAAGTTCTCGCTCGTGATCACCGCAACCAGGCTGAGGTCGGGAACGACGAACACCTTGTTTCCACCGCTCCCCGTCATGTAATAGGTGGAGACCGGCCGCCCATGGACCTCCACCGAGCGCAGCCACCACAGATAGCCGAACTCGTTGCGCTCGTCGATCCGCGCATGGGGACGAGTCGACTCGGCGACCCAGGATCGCGGCACGATCTGGCGCCCCTTCCAGACCCCCTCGGCCAGATACAGCTGTCCGAGCTTCAGGAGGTCGCGGCTGCGGAGGCCGAGTCTGCCACCGGTCTGGGCCTGGCGGAGCGGTGAGAACTGCCACTCGCGCTCACTTCACCGCAGATACGAGAATGGCCGGGTTCGGAATCATGAAGACATCACCGTCCCGGTAGGCAATGGCGCGCTCCCGCACGGTGCCTTCAATCGCGCGCTGCACGTCACCTGGGAACGCCCGCAGGTTCGCCCAATCGCGAAATGCGGCCAGGAACGAATCAATGGAGGGTGTTCGCCACGCGATCTGGAGTTCCCTTGCCGACGAGTCACGAAAGCCGGCATCGCGAGCCATCTCATGGAACACCGTGAAGTCGCTGACGCCAAACAAAGGACCGTGAGGCAGCTCCGCAGCTCCGGCGTGCTCTTCCACTGCGGCGAGAAACAACCCGAAGGCCTCGAGCTTCGATAGATCCGCCCAAACGGTGAGCCCCACTCGGCCGTCCGCCCGCAGCACTCTGAACGCTTCCTTCAGAACACTGCTGGGGTCGCCCGAGTGATGAAGCACGAAGTTGCCGACGACTGCGTCAAACTCCTCGTCGCCAAAGGGCAAGGCCTCTGCCGACCCCTTGCGAAACTCGATCTTGGGATGAAGCCGCCGGGCCTCGGCCAGCATCGCCTCGGAGAAATCGAGCCCGACGGGGTCGGCTCCCCTCTCCCTGGCCATGGACGCGACCAGCCCGGGGCCCGTTCCCACATCCAGAACTCGATCTCCTTCACTGACTTTTGCTTCGTCCAGCAGAGAGGGGATCGACTCTGCAACCAGTGCGCCGAATCCCTCCATGTAACCCTTGGCACACCGGGACCAGGTCTCATTCTCGAATCGGGCGACTGCTTCTACATCAAACGGGTCTTGCATCTCCTCGTTTCCCTCCAGACGGAACTGGCGAAAGACCGGCAAGGAACTCGACCCCGAACATCGCAGCATTGATGATGGGCACGGCCTTGAGCATCGCGGCTTGCCGGTGCCGCAATGCTTCAAGTTCGCAGGTCTTGTTGGTGCAACAGTCACTCATAGCAGATCTAACGCAAAGCTCAGTGGCGGCAGTCAGCCGTCCGCTGGAGCGCCCTGTTGGCCATCCGCTTTGAATCCTTCATGGAAAGCGACAGTTCCCTGCGGTACATATCCGTCGAAAGAGAGAGCCAAGAAGACCTCCCGCGGCACCCCCTCGTGCACAATCCCTGGCATGTTCTTGAAGCCAAATCTCTTGTAGTAATCCGGATGCCCCACGTGGGGCCTTGGTGCCGGGGGCCTTGGTGCCGGGTTTCGGTATTTCGGTTCTTCCAGCTGCCCAGCACCGCGAGCACTAGCGTCGGATGTTCCCAGTCTTTCGGCGTCTTTCGCGGCCCAACGACCCAAATCAGCGGCCAAAGCAAGCTGGCGCGGCTCTTGCGAATGCAAGAGGCGTGGCAGCTTGCTTTGGTCCGTCTGCATCGATTTGTTATGCGTCGCTGTCAACGCTTGGCACAGAATGCGGCCCAGCTAGTGCTCTCAGCGCATCATCCGCGCGCTGCTCCAAGACCCTAGGGTCATCGGTTTCCCCAAGACCGAGAACACTCTGGGCAAGTGCTTGAAAGTCACGTTCAAGCCGGAGCTCCTCAGCCGTACGCACAAGCCTGGGCCCTGTTGATTCTAGCTCCGCGGTCGCGTACCACTTTGGTACGTTCGTCACGAGCGCTCCAATGCGAACTCCTAGATAAAGTAGGATCGACTGCCAAATCGAACATCCTCCAGCTCGGCAGGCATGATAGAACATACGGTCGGCCGCACGTCGCTTCGCTTGGTCACCACCCGCCTCGTCGCACGCAATATCATGAACGATCGACGCCCGACGGTAGTCACCCGTATAGGGAGAACCAACGATTGTCCACAATGCGCGTGGAATAGAAGCGCCATCGACTAATGACCCCTGCGGACCGGACCACCTTTTCATGGATGGATCGGTATAGAAGAAGTCGCGCAGGAGTCTCATCCTGCGGTCCACGGAGCCTTCCTCCGTCAGCCAGACAGCTTCGACCTCGCCCCAGAATTCGCCATGTTCCATCGGATCGCCCCTCCGCTCGACGCCTAACGATACCGCTGAGGCGCGTGCGTCCTCGCACGTCGCCTCCAGCGGTTTGTTAGATGGTCAGGGCTCACTGTGCCAGAGACCCATGCAGCTGGTGGTCAATACGTTCCGGCATAACCTGCGCGTGCGTACACGCCGCCTTCTCGATGACGCCATCGATGGCATACGACAATGCGGGGCTGAAAAGCACCACGGTCACGAGTTCGCCAGTCTTAGATGCCTCTGCAGCGTGCTTCGCAGCATTGTCAAAACTGACAACGAAGGGATCATCACTCTTATCGTCGCTGCCCTTTCCGAACTTCGGAATCTGAACTGACAGCTCGCGAACATCGAATTTCAGATCTATTCGTTCCCGAGCTGGATCACCTCGGGTGGCGTTGAAGAATGAGAACGACAGCTGCCCCGTAAAGGAAAACGACACCGTATCGGCTGAGATACTCGCGGCTTGAATAGCCCCCTTCAGTAAGACGAGGCCTTCTGCTCCCTTCGCATGGACCTGCGACGAAAGAAGCAACAATGCGCCGATGGAGAGAATACGTGTAGTTCTGGCTCTCATCTTGCTTCCATCCATCTAACGACCAAGCTCAGCGGCAGCGCGTTGTTAGGTGGCGCGCACGCCGGTTGAGGGCTCACTTTCTTCAATCATTCCCGCATTCGTCGAATCCCTGCTCGGGGTGCGTGTCATATTGAGGCGCATCGCCACCGATGTGATCCCATGGAGCCCGAGAGCCAACAAAAATATGCATCTCAATCTGAACACCAGGATCACCATCAACGCAACCGAGTGTGACTCCGTGAACCTCGTTCTTGTGAATGCCACAAAGTGTGGAACCACACTTGCCGCAGAACTGTAAGCCCCATCCAGGGGCGGCCTCGTACGTCACCAGCTCAGTCTGACCCGCAATCCATCTGAGCGAACCCGGCTCAAGTTCCGCGTATGCGGACCCGGCTCCGCTAAACGCCTTGCGACATCTCGAACAGTGACAACTGCGGGCACGCAGGAGAGGCGCGGACACCGCGTATTGAATTTTGCCGCAAAAGCAACTACCGGTTACAGGCATCGTGATCTCGCCAAGTGCCGCCTAACGATTAGCATCAGCGGCGGCGCGTAGCGCCGTCCGCTGCATGCTGTTGTTAGCGAGTATCTCGCAAGCGAAACGCAACTAGGTAGTCTCCTGTTCCAAAAACGTCACCCCCGCCAACGGCGATGATTACGAACTGCTCACCGGAGCGGAGTTGGTAGCTCATAGGCGTCGCTTTCCCACTTTCTGGCAGCGGTCCACGCCAGAGTTCCCGACCACTCTCGATGTCGTAAGCGTGGAGCCAGCGATCCAGTGCCGCCCCGACAAATACGACCCCCCCCGCCGTCGCGATCGGGCCGCCAAGATTCGGTGATCCCCATGCCTCGCTGATCTGGGACGCCATCTCCGGGCCGAACGGCCGGGTGAACGATCCGAGAGAAGTCTCCCACAACTTGCCGCCCGTCTTTAGATCGACTGCGACCAGCGCGCCCCAAGGGGGCGGCGAGCACGGTAGACCGGAGGGGCTCAACAAGATGCGGCGGCGCATCACGTACGGCGTGCCCAGCATCATGTTGTATTCGTAGTTGTGTCCAAGGCGCGTGTCTTCCGCCCGAAAGCGATCGCGATCGAACTCGTCGCGCGGGATTAACTGCACCAGCGAGGCGATCCGGTTGATTGGCACGACGGCGATCTGCCGTACGGGGTCGACGGTCACGCCTCCCCAGTGAGCTCCACCGATGTTGGAGGGTATCGCCAACGTGCCCTGCACGCTCGGAGGCGTGAAGATCCCCTCGTTCCGCAGGCCATCGAGGTCTGCGCGGCATGCAGCACGATCCGCGGCCGTTATACCCCAAGCATCCTCGGCCGCGAGCTGATGTGGGCTGAGCGGTGGGATCAGCGCGGTGAAGGGTTGTGTCGAAGCTGCTTCTTCGCCGGGAATGTCGCTTGCGGGGACCGGACGTTCCTCGATTGGGAAGATTGGCTCGCCGGTCTCTCGGTTGAGTACGAACAGCATGCCGGTCTTCGTGGCCTGTAGCACGACCGGAATTTCGGCGCCGTCGTGCGTGAGCGTCACCAATGCCGGCGGAGAAGCATTGTCGTAATCCCACAGATCGTGATGCACGGTCTGAAACGCCCACACCAGTTCGCCCGTGGACAAGCTGAGGGCCACGATCGAGTTGGCGTAGCGGTTATCCCCGAGCCGCAGGACCCCGTAATAGTCCGGAGCCGGGCTGGACGTCGGGACGAAAACGAGATCGCGTTCCGGGTCGGCGGACAGGACCGACCAGGCGTTCGCCCCGCCGGTGCCCTGCGCCAGTTCGCCTCGCCATGTTCTGTATGCAGGATCAGTCGGATCCTGCGGGATCGGATCCCAGCTCCAGCGTAACGTGCCACTGCGCGCGTCAAACGCCCGGATCTCACCGCTGGCAGGATTAGGACGGCTGTTGTCCGCTATGGACGAGCCGACCACCACGAGCCCATTCGCAACAACGGGCGGCGATGTCATCGAATACGCCTGGGTCTCGAACGGCGGAATCCGCAACCCCTGCCGGAGGTCGACCTTGCCATTGCTGCCGAACGCTGCGCAGGGTCGTCCATCGTTCGCATCCAATGCGATTAGTTGCGACTGCGCGTTGGCCACGTAGATGCTGCGCCGGCAGACAGCATCGGGTGGCGCCTCATCGTCAAGCCACGACGACACACCGCGACTGGCGAAATCACCGTATGGAACGTCACGCCGGATGTCAGGATCGAACACCCACAATTCCTCTCCGGTAGCTGGGTCCAACGCGATCACCCGCCCGAGAGGCGTGGACAGGTAGAGGGTTCCGTCCACTACGATCGGTGTCGCCTGAAACGAAGTCCCTCGCGCAGTCGCGAAACGCGGCTCCGTCTCACCAGTGCGATAAGTCCACGCTACTTCGAGCTGGTGAACGTTGTCGCGACTGATACCCGACGCGGGAAGATACCGTGTGCCTTGTACGTCTCGACCGTACGCGGCCCAGTCGACTGCCAGTTCTGGTACAGGCGGAGTCTGTTGAGCACAACCACTCAACAGGATCACAATTGGCAGCGTCCATAACACAATCCGACTCATCATTAGCGATTGGCTCCTGTCTCGCTAACGCTGCGCATCACCGGCAGAACAACGGCAAGCGTAGCGCCGCCGTTGAACTGTCCGGTGCATGCGCGGGTTCGGCGTCATGCGTTCACCTTGTGAACTGAACAATGTCGGTCGGAAAGCCCAGCCGTTCCAATACAACCTGGAGCTTTGTCGCGTACTCTCGGTTCACCTCTGAGCTCGCGTGTGTCGCGCCAAGATTGAATGTCGTAACCGCTCCAAACGTGCCGTCTTCAAAGGACGCAATGACCGACTCCGGACGATAAAGCTCGAGGTCTGGCCCGGCGTAAAGGGCTGCAATCTCCCGCTCAGTCAAAGCGAACACCATACCGTAAGCCTGAGCCCCGAACTGTGGCACGAGCAGCGCCCGGCCCCCGATTCGCAGCCGAAACCCCGGCACCACTGCTTTTCGCGGGCGCAGTGGATTGACACCTTTCTCTCGGAGGATCGCAGCGTCCATAAAGAGACCATAGAAGAACAGGTCGCGAGTTGTCTCTGACATCGGATCATCCGCCTCTCTATGACGCCGAACGCCTGGATTAAGCCGCGCCGCGAAGCGGCGTCGGCTTGAATGAATTGTTAGGCGGCGCACTAGTGCTATGACTCATTACTGTGCACCGGGGTGAGATGCGTGAGCATGCAGAGCCAAGTGTGATCTACCCGGCGATAGATGTCTGTAATGTATTCGTCTGCCCGAATCGGAGCTCCATTGAACGTACCGGTGTTCTGGCCTCGGCCCGTGACCCAGGCCATGTCACCAACTACGGCCGCATGTGTGGCCACTTTGGTCATTGCCGAATGAGTCAGACGACCGGAACCGACTACGTCAAGTATCCGGGCGCGTGGAACAGGCCCCGCCTCTGGTGTGACCAACAGCCAATCGTCCGTGATGCACTCGGCGATACGTTCAACATCATTGGAGATCATCGCTGCGTTGAAGCGCTCCTCCAGATCAGCGAGGAACTGTGGAATCTGTGTGGTAATCATTGGTTCACCCTGCTGCGCCCTGAGCCGCCTGACGTTTGAGCTGAGCGGCCGCCGCTGGCCTGGCGCTTGGGCCGCCAGGCCGATGATAGGCGGCACGGCCTCGCGGCCCAAGTGCCATGCCGGTGGAGGTCCGCTCGAGCGAAGGATTAGGCGTCTCGCCGCAGGTCTATGCGGACGCGCGGGTAATGAAATCTCTAACTGCCGCGAGCAGCAGGGAGACCTGTTCGCCTTGATACTCAGCGTACTTTCCGTGGGCGGCCTTGTTTCGCAGATCCAACCAAGCTGTGACGTTCTTCTGGACCGCCTTGTCGACCTCCGCACCCTTGGTCACGATCCGGCCCTCTCGTGCCTGCCGGCGTGCAGCCTCAAATATTCGCTTCCGAGCTTACCGCCGCGCTCAACCCACATATGGCCCTTCTCACACCGATGGCCTTGAACCCAAATCTCGGGCTGCTCGTACTTCGAAAGTTCGTTGCCGCACATCGGGCAAAACGAAAACGTGAGAGGTTCCGCCCGAGCGCTCTCCTCTAGGACTACCCTGAGCAGTTCCGCGAGCTGTTCGTTGAGAATGCGGCGAGCCCTGGAATGATAGCCAGAACCGAGTGATACCTTTCGGTTCTTGGTGATCCAATTGCTGGTATTCGGCCGATGAAGTCTGTTCGGTGCTTGAAGCAACCGGGATCTGGCATTAGGAAGAACCGGTGGCCATGAATGCAAGCCAAGCAAACTGCATAAGGGTCGACTGTTGCTGCCTCCGATAAACGTACACCACATGTCGGACACCAACAGCCTTCTTGACACTGCCCTGGAAGGCTTGCGCGACGCATTCTAATAGCTGCCTAACGCCCGAATTAGGCCGACCCGCGAAGCGGGTTCGGCTTGAATGAACTGTTAGGCCGCTGCTTCAAGCTAGCGCTGGCCACAACAGTGCAATGGCAAGCAAAATGATGCCGATGGTAGCAACGTTCCAGACAAGCGAGCGAACAACGGGAACACTGTAGAGCGGGACGTAGGCTAAGCGCGCCCAAAAGTAGAGGTGGACTGCCCAGAGGGTGAGCGCCCCCTGCCGATTCGCAAGCTGAGTGGCCAGTACAAGCACTGCAAAGATGGGGAATGTTTCCAAGAAGTTGCCAAGCGCGCGAGCGAACAGGTGCGCTGCGCCTGTCAGTGGAGGCGCCGCGCCCTCTCTTGAGCCCGCAGTCCACTTATAGCCGCGCTGAAGACTTGCGGTATGAGATGCAAGAATAACTTGTACGACACCAAGCAATGCGCTGAACCCGAGCATCTGAAGTTCAACGGTCACAAAAAGGGCCTCCGTCTGAGCCGCCTAACGTTTGAGCCCACCTGCGGGCGACAGCCGCAGGCTGGCGCACGTCAGGTTGAGCGAAGGGTTAGGCGTCACTGGTCCTGATAGGTTCGATACGAGGCTCGCCTACATCGTGCAAGCCTGCCAACTTGGCAAATGCCCAGATACCAAACATACACGCACCAAGTGCGGCGATGCCTATTGACGTCCCGGCTACGACAAGTTCCCCGAAGCCAGCAAATGGCCCCGACCCCGACGCCTGCTGAGAACGCTGCATAAACCAGGCAGCCAAGGCTATGCCGCTCACAGTGAGACATACGCCCAGAATGGAAAACACACGGTGAATAGCGACTGCACGACGAGTGCGAACCGCCGCCCATGCCCCGAGCGCACCACCCATCGGTAGTGCCAGGAGCGTTACGTCATCGTCAATACCAGTGAGCTGGGAGACGTTCGCCA
>Ga0268386_10004165_pt1 | contig 10607 bp, 12 predicted proteins | sample RVTome_15_FD_200260 | JGI IMG/M metagenome (GOLD analysis project Ga0268386, IMG submission 200260) | Soil microbial communities from uranium-contaminated site in the Upper Colorado River Basin, Wyoming, United States - RVT150D86... ... | reverse complement strand
CCGACGAAGAGGATGCTCCCCACGGGGAGCAGCGAAGTCATTGATGTGGCCAGCGAACGGGCGAGGACCGCGTTCATTCCGGTGTTGACGATCTCCGTGTACGTCTTCTCCTCCTCGAGGGCCACCAGCTCCTCGATCTTGTCGAACACGACCACGGTGTCGTAGAGGGAGTAACCGAGGACGACGAGAATGGCGACTACGGTGCCCGGGGTGACCGGGAAGCCTGTCAGCGCGTAGACCCCTACCGTTATCACCAAGTCGTGCATCAGCGCCACGATGCCGGCTGCTGCCATCTTGAATTCGAGTCGCCAGCTGATGAACAGGATCACTGCGCCGAGGAACACTCCGAGTGCGAGCAGGGCACGCCGGGCGATCAACGCACCGAACGTGGGGCCGACCGCCTCGATGGAGATGTCATCGCGATTCGACCCGGTCACCTCGGCGATCGCGTTCACAGCCGCGTTCTCTATCGCCGTGTCGAGCTCGCGGGTCGTGATGCGTACGCCTTCACCATCGTCGATGAGCTGGATGGTGGCATCGTCGATCCCCACCGCTTCGAGCGCCTGTCGCATCTCTGGCACATCGGCTCCGGCCGGGTTCGGTGCCTGCATCCCCAAGCCGCCGACGAACTCGATGCCGAGATTGAGCTCTCTGATGCCCAGAGCAGCCAGGGAGAGAACGAGGGCGATGGCGGAGATAGTGAACCAGCGGCGTCGGTGGCCGACGAAGTCGATCGTCGTCTCGCCTCTGTTGAGCTTGCGCAACACACTCATCGCGCGGCCCCCTCGATGCTGAACCAGCCCCCGGAGCCCAGTCGAGTCGTTGCGAGCAGGGCTGCCGCTCGGCGCGTGTACGAGCGGGCCACGATGATGTCGAGGACGGTGGCGAGGCCGAGAGCGATGGCGAAGCCCTTGACGGCGCCCACGGCGAGGAACCACAGGAGGATCGCCGCCAGAAGAGACACGGTGTCCGCGGTCAGGATCGTCCGGAAAGCCAGTCCGAAACCCGCCTCCGTGGCTTCTTCAACCGAGAGACCCTCCCGCAGCTTCTCCTTTATGCGCTCGTAGTAGACGATGTAACTGTCGGCGGTTATCCCGATGGACACGATGATCCCGGTCACCCCGGCGAGAGTGAGGGTCAGCCCCTGGAAATGGCCCAGCAACCCGAAAAGGGTGATCAGGAGCGAGGCGAAGACAGTGAGGCCGACGATCGCCACCAGGCCGAGGGATCGGTAGAAGAAGACCAGGACGATGGCCACCAGGGCGAGCCCGAGTGCTCCGGCGATGATGCCTGCCTGCAACGAGTCGGTTCCCAGGGTCGCCGAGACCCGCTGCACGGCCGATACCTCGAAGGCGACGGGGAGGGAGCCATATCGCAACGTCAGGGCGAGATCCTGCGCCGCCTGCTGGGACTCAGGATCGGAGCCAACCGTTATCAAGGCGCTGCCCCCGGTGATTCCTGTGGTGGGGCTCACGTCGGGATTGACCGCTGGAGCGGACATGACCTCTCCGTCGAGCACGATGGCGATTTGACGTCGGGGATCACCGACGGGGTACGAGGCCGCCTCGGCGGTGAGTTGGGCGAACTCGTCCGCGCCTTGCGACGTCAAGTCGAGTGACACCGCCCAGACTCCAGAGGTCGTGTCGAAGAAGGGCAGGGCCTGGTCCACATCGCTTCCCTCCAGGGCAGCCGGGCCGACATGGAGGACCTCGGATCCGAAAGTCTGATCGGCGTTCAGCAGGTGTGCCTCTTGGCTGATGTCGTCCTCGATGGTGAGCCCGGTCGCGTCGTCGATTCCGGGGGTGCCGGATCCCGCGAGAGGACCCGTCGTGCCGGGGAAGGCCTCCATGACCGGCCGAAATGACAACAGCCCGGTCTGGCCGACGGCGTCGATGGCGCGTTGCTCGTCTTCGACCCCGGGTAATTGAACCACGACGGTGTCGTCGCCCGAGATGGCGATGTCCGGCTCTTGCACCGCGCCGAAGTCCTCGATACGGCGGGTCATGATCTCGGTGGCGACCTGCAGTAGCTCGGGGTCGGTGCCTTCGGGGGCGGTGAGGACCACCGAGGTGCCACCCTGAAGATCGAGACCGAGGCGTGGTGTCCACCCAACGGCCACGATGGCGGCCAGCCCTCCCCAGGCGACACCGAGGACGATGAGGAGACCGACGAGACGTCGGGTCACTTAGGTCTCGTCCCCGACCCTCGTACCGATCGCTCGCTTGGAGAACCTGATCTGCCCGTCTTCGACCTTGAGAACGACACTGTCCTCGTCGATCGACATCACGACGCCGTGAATGCCGCCGATTGTGCGCACCTCGGCGCCAACCTCGAGAGATTCGGCCAACTGTTTCTGCTGTTGGCTGCGTTTGCGTTGGGGACGGATGATCAGGAAGTAGAAAACACCGACCATCACGGCCAGGAAGAGGATGGATGTCAGCCCGCTTCCCCCGGCCTCCTGGGCGAACACGACAGAGTTCACGGTTCCTCCGGAATGGGATTGTTGGAGGGGTGAGGTTAGGCCACGCTGTTCGTCTAGGACGAACCATTCATCCGGCGTGATCGCATCGTTTCGAGATATCTGCCGAATTCACCATCCACGATCGCCTGGCGTGCCCCGGCGACCAGGTCCAGGGTATAGACGAGATTGTGGATGGTGAGGAGTCGGTGCGCGCTCAGCTCATTCATTCGCACCAGATGGCGCAGGTAGGCCCGGCTATAGCGGGCACAGGTGAGGCAGGCGCACTCGGCATCGAGTGGGCCCTCGTCAGCCGTGAACTCGGCGCGGGCGAGATTGAAATCCCCCGTTCGACTCAAGGCACGCCCGTGCCGGGCGAGACGGGTCGGTATCACGCAGTCGAACATATCGGCGCCACGGGCGATGGCGTCGAGCAGTCCGTCGGTGTCGCCCAGACCCATGACGTATCGGGGGCGGTCGACGGGCAGCTCGGCGATGACTGCCTCCAGTGCATCGTTTCGCTCGTCCACCGGCTCGCCAACAGAGAGGCCCCCGATCGCCAGCCCCTCGAATCCCAGCTCCGCAGTCGCTCGGGCACTCTCGGCACGCAAGTCGAGATCCACTCCTCCCTGGACGATTCCAAATAGCGCCTGATCGCTCCTGTCATGCGCTCTGACGCTGCGTTCCGCCCAGCGCAGAGTGCGCCGCATCTGGTTCTGCACTTCCTCCCGCGTTGCGGGCAGGCCGACACAGATGTCGAGGGCCATGGCGATGTCCGCTCCGAGCCTTTCCTGGATCGAAACCGCGTCCTCCGGGGAGAGCTGCACCGCAGCGCCGTCGTAAACGGAGCGAAACGATGCCCCCTCCTCGGTGATCTCCGGCTCCAGCGAGAAGATCTGAAACCCGCCGGAGTCGGTGAGGACTGGCCCGTCCCAGCCCATGAAGCCGTGCAAGCCCCCCAAGTGGGCGATCAGGTCGGCGCCGGGGCGAAGCATCAGGTGGTAGGTATTGGCGAGGATGATCCCGGCACCAGCACCGAGGAGGTCGGCCGTGTCGACGGCCTTCACGGCGGCTCGGGTGCCCACGGGGATGAAGGCAGGTGTCGCCACACTTCCATGCGGCGTGCCGAGGGATCCTGCGCGCGCCGTCCCGTCAGTTGCCTCTAGCTTCCAGGTGACGGCGGCCATGGGCTCAGGCTAGGAACCGCGACGGACCGCGAGCATTGCATCTCCGAACGAGAGAAACCGGTAGCCCCGTTCCAGTGCGGTCTCGTATGCGACGCGCCAACAGGCGCCCATGAACGCGGCGAGAAGGACCAGCAATGTCGAGCCGGGGAGATGGAAGTTGGTGACCAATACGTCGACCACCTCGAAGCGATCACCGGGACGGAGGAAGAGATCGGTCTTTCCCGCGCCTGGCCTTACTCCGCCCCTGCCGTCGGCCCGGGACTCCAAGGTGCGGACCACGGTCGTCCCGACGGCCACCACCCGACCACCACGACGCCTGGTCTCACCGATCGCGGCGGCGGCGGACTCGGGGAGCGAGCACCACTCCGAATGCATGACGTGATCCTCGATGTCGGCAACGGACATCGGGCGGAACGTGTCCAGCGATACGTGGAGGTCGACTCGGGCCACGCCGATGCCACGATGTGCCAGTGCGGCCATGACCTCGTCGGTGAAATGCAGCCCGGCCGTCGGTGCCGCAACCGATCCGGGTGTCGTGGCGAACATCGTCTGGTATCGCCCGGGATCGTGCAGCGTCCCGCTGAAGTAGGGCGGCAAGGGGATTGTGCCTCGCTCGGCGAGCACTCGCTCGGGGTCGGCTACGTCGAAGCCCACGATCACCCGTCCGTCTTCGGGTCCACGCTCGACGTTCACCTCGAAGCCGTCGAAATCGATGATCACACCCGGTCGCAGTCTCCGCGCCGGCCGCGCCAGTGCCTCCCAAGTCCCGTCTGCGAGAGGCTCGAGGAAGAGCAACTCGACCCCACCGCCGGTCTCCCTTCTCACCCCATGAATGCGCGCCCGACGCACCTTCGTCTCGTTCACGACGAGGAGGTCCTCGGGCTGGAGGAGGTCGGCTAGCTCGAGGAATGTGTGATCGGACATGTCCCGGGTATCCAGGATCCGGGAGGCATGCCTGGGCTCGATGGCGTTCTGCGCTATCGCCGAGTGGGGAAGCTCGTAATCGAAGTCACTGACCTTCAGAGCAGTCTTCCCTGAGCGTCTTCGGGGGGCTCGAGTCCCAGGTGGGCGTAGGCGTGGACCGTTGCAGTCCGGCCCCGTGGTGTGCGTTGGATCAGACCGGACTGGAGCAAGAAGGGCTCATAGGCGTCCTCGACCGTCTCGGGCTCCTCCCCGACGGTGATGGCCAGCGTGGACAGCCCGACGGGGCCCCCGCCAAACTTGGTGACGATGGCTTCGAGGATGGCCCTGTCCACCTTGTCCAGGCCGAGGACGTCGACTTCGTAGATCTCCAGAGCCTCGGCCGCGACCTCGGTCGTGATTGTGCCCGAGGCCCGTGCCACGGCGAAATCGCGTATCCGAGCGAGAAGACGGTTGGCGATGCGGGGTGTTTGCCTGCTGCGCGCCGCGATCAGATCGGCAGCGTCGGACGCAATGGTCACATCGATGATCCCGGCGGATCTCCGGATGATCCGTGACAGATCCTCGGGCTCGTAATAGTCGAGGCGCTCCTCGATACCAAAACGATCGCGCAAGGGTGCGGTCACCTTTCCCTTCCGCGTGGTGGCACCGACGAGGGTGAACCTGGGGAGATCGATGCGTATCGACTGTGCGGTGGGCCCCTTGCCCAGGACGACATCGAGTTGGAAGTCTTCCATCGCCGGGTAGAGCACCTCTTCGACGGCACGGGGAAGGCGGTGGATCTCATCGATGAAGAAGACATCGTGCGGTTGGAGATTGGAGAGGATGGCGGCGAGATCACCGGGACGTTCCAGAGCCGGCCCCGAGGTAACGCGGAAACTGACTCCCTTCTCGGCGGCAAGGATGGCGGCGAGCGTGGTCTTGCCCAGACCCGGTGGTCCCGAGAAGAGGACATGATCGAGTGCCCGATCCTCCTGGATGGAGGCGTCGAGTGAGATCTGCAGGCGATCTTTCACCGGGTCCTGTCCCACGAACTCGGAGAAGTGCCGGGGGCGAAGCGAGAGCTCTTCGACATCCTCCAGCATGGGGCTGAGCAGGCTCTCCTCGCGGCTCACGGTCTGCCCAGCCTCTGCAAGGCGGCTTTGACCTGGGCCTCGATGGGCTCGCTTGGATCGAGGTCGGTGACCACCGAGTTGATCTCCACCGTCGAGTAACCGAGGCCCTCGAGTGCCTGGCGGACCCCGCCCAGAGAATGGCTTCCGATCACCTCGGTCTCCCGGCCGGCAAGCTTCGGGCCCAACTCGAGGACGATCTTCTGGGCCCCCCGCTTGCCGACTCCCGGGGTGATGGTCAGCGCCTCGGGATCTTCACCGGTAATCGCGCGCACGATCTCGTCCCCGGTCATCGATGCCAGCAGCGCCATGGCCACCTTGGGCCCTACGCCACTCGCTCCCAGGAGGATGCGGAACAAATCCCGATCTGGCTCTTTTCCAAATCCGTAGAGACTCATCTCTTCCTCACGCACGTGGGTGTGGATATGGACCACGATCTCCTCACCTATCCCGGGGAGCGTGGCGAGATCACGAGTCGTCATGGAGACTTCGTACCCGACTCCGGTGACGTCGATGACAATGCCGCTCTCGCGGCTCGATACCAACAGACCACGGAGCCGGCCGATCATCGACTCCTCCGAAGTGGGGCGGCTCGCAGGTGGCACAACGCGAGGGCTAGGGCGTCGGAGGCGTCGGCCGGCTTGGGAGCCTCTTCGAGGTCGAGGAGTCGGGCGACCATCTGCTGCACCTGGACCTTGTTAGCGGATCCGTCACCGGTGATCGCTGCTTTCACCGCGGTCGGAACGTATTCGAATACCGGCACACCGGCCTGCGCTGCGACGAGAAGGGCCACACCGGACGCGCGCCCCACCGATATCGCGGTCTGCAGGTTGCGATTGGTGAAGATGGTCTCCAATGCGATGGCGTCGGGGTGGGCGTCGGTGATGACTTGGGTGAGCCCGACATGGAGCTCGGCGAGTCGTTCTGGGGTGGCGGCATCTCGGTTGGTGCGGACAACGCCGGCGCGGTGCGCCCGGGGCGGGTGAGTTCCCTCGACGAGACCGTATCCGGTGGTCGAGAGACCGGGATCGATACCGAGAACGAACATACGTTCTGAACCGTAATCGGCGAGAGGTCGATGAGCGAGCCTTCTGAACCGAGTTTGAGGGTGGTGTAGGAGTCGGGTGAGGCGTGGGCCGAGTTTGGGTCTGGGCTGGGTTGGGGGGACCAGTCAGGCCCGCGGAATACCCGTTGGCTGGGGGTCCGGTGATGTGCCAGCGTGTTCGTGGACCCACCAGTGGTGGTATTCGCAGAAATGTCGCCACCACCATCGTAAGAACCTCTCAGTCCGAGAGATTGCGCTATTGGAGAGGCGCCGAAAGACGGAGCGCCAACCTGGCGAACTGGTCGGAGAACGTGCGCCGCGCCAGAAGCGGGTAGAACCACTTCGCCACCCCCGGCTTTCGCTTGAAAGTGGCCGACGTCCGCTGGATGACGGTCGCCCCACCGTCGGCGGGCTCCACCCGGAGGGCGACATCACGAGTCTGGAATCGGTCTTCCACCCGCCACTCGATGACGCCGTCGCCTATCGCCACGACCTCCACCTCGACCTCGGAATCGAGACGCCGGCCCCGCATCTCCACGCTCTGGTGGAATCGGAAACGGGAGCCAACGTCGACGCCATCTCCAGCCAATTGCTCGACAGCGCTGACGTTGGGGCACCACACGGGATCGTTGCGGGTGTCGGATACGAAGGCGAATACCACGTCGGCCGGGGCGGGCACGAAGGCGGAGACGGTCACCGGTCGAACCGGGTAGCTCATCGCGCCTCGTCCGGAAGAACGTAACTGGCCGTGGCGTGGGCGATCAACCGCTCCGGGGCGCCGTCCACGAATACATCGACCGCGGCATAGGCGATGCGTCTCCCCACCTTCAAGAGCTCGGCCCGAGCCAGGACGTCGCCATCCGTGGCCGGGCGGAGGAAGTTCATCTTCAGCTCGTTGGTCACTGCCAGCGGGACGATCCCGAGACGGCCGAAGATCGCCAGGTAGACGGCTACGTCTGCCAGCGCCATCAGAGTTCCCCCGTTTGTCACACCGTATGGCCGCGTCCAACGCTGGTCATAACGAAAGCGGGCCACCCCCACGCCATCCTCGATCGACTCGACAGCGAAACCGAATTCGATGAAGAAGGGGAGGTGGTCGTCGAAGAAGTCATTGACCTCTTGGAGCGTGACGATCACGCCTCGGCCAGGACTTTCTCCATGATCGAATCGTCGATGTCATAGTTGGAAAAGACGGCCTGTACGTCGTCGAGGTCGTCGAGGGCATCGATGAGCCGCAGCAGCTTCCTCGCGTCGCTCTCCCCGACCGGGACCACGTTGGCCGGCAATTGAGTGACATCGGCGGACTCCACCACCACTCCCCCGGCGGCCAATGCCTCTCGGACGGTGCGCATGTCACCGGCTTCGGTGATCACCTCGAAGGTTTCTTCGCCTGCCTCCCGCACGTCCTCCGCCCCGGCATCGAGCGCCGTGAGCATCACCACGTCCTCACTGCCGGTTGCCATGATCAGCCCTTTCTGCGAGAACAGGTACCCGACGGAGCCCGGCTCACCGAGATTGCCATGGTGCCGGGTGAACGTCGAGCGGACGTCGGAGGCGGCCCGATTGCGGTTGTCGGTCAAGACCTGCACGTAGAGCGCCACCCCACCTGGGCCGTATCCTTCATAGAAGAACTCCTCATAGGTCGCCCCTTCAGCGTCGCCGCTACCCCGCTTGATTGCCCGCTCGATGTTGTCGTTGGGCATGGAAGCCGCCTTGGCCTTTTCCACCGCTGTGGCCAGTGTCGGGTTGAAATCGACGTTTCCGCCGCCCTCGCGAGCAGCCACCTCGATCGCCTTGGCCAGCTTGCCGAACAGCTTGCCGCGGGCCGCGTCCTGGCGACCTTTCCGATGCTTGATGTTGGCCCATTTCGAATGTCCGGCCATGACGTGATCCTCAGATCGAGTCGAGAAGCATTTGGTGGATTCGGCCGTCACCGGCCAGCTCGGGATGGAACGAGGTGGCCAGGATCGAGCCTTGTCGCACCATCACCGCATGATCGCCCATCTCGGCCAGCACTTCCACCTCGGACCCGACTTTTTCGATCCAGGGGGCCCGGATGAAGACGGCGTGAAAAGGCGAGTCCAGCCCCGCGATCGCGATGTCGGCCTCGAAAGACTCGTTCTGACGGCCAAACGCGTTTCGTCTCACCATCACGTCGAGAGCGCCGATCAGGGGCTGGTCGCCTTCGGTGACCGACCCCCCCAACAAGATCATCCCTGCACACGTGCCGTAGACCGGCATTCCCGAATCGATGCTGGCCCGCAGCGGCTCGAGGAGCCCGAATCTGACGGCCATCTTGCCGATGGTTGTCGATTCACCACCGGGAATGACGAGGGCATCGATGTGCTCCAGCTGCTCGGGTCTCTTGACGCCATCGGATGTAACACCGAGTGAATCGAGGATCCGGAGGTGTTCGCGCACGTCGCCCTGGAGTGCCAGGACTCCGACGCGTGTCACGTCACCAACCTCGACGGGCGAGCTGCTCGGCCTCGGACAAAGCCGCCATCTCCAGGCCGGGCATGGCCGCGCCCAGGCCGCGCGACACCTTCGCCACGACTTCCGGTTCGCTCCAGAACGTCGTCGCCTCCACGATGGCGCGGGCGAAGCCTTCAGGATCAGAGCTCTTGAAGATGCCCGACCCGACGAAGACACCATCCACCCCGAGGCCCATCATCAGGGCCGCATCCGCGGGTGTTGCGATGCCGCCGGCGGCGAAGTTGACGACGGGGAGCTTCCCGGTCTCGGCAACCTCCCTGACCAGCTCGTAGGGGGCGCCCATGTCCCGCGCCGCGGACATGAGCTGCTCCTCACCCATTGTCGACACGGCCCGGATCTCGTTGGTGACAGTCCGCATGTGACGAACCGCCTCGACCACATTCCCCGTCCCGGCCTCGCCTTTGGTTCGGATCATGGCGGCGCCCTCGCCGATGCGACGCAGCGCCTCACCGAGGTTGCGGGCCCCGCAGACAAACGGTGTGGTGAAAGCCCATTTGTCCACGTGATGCTCCTCATCGGCGGGGGTAAGCACCTCCGACTCGTCGATGTAGTCGACGCCCAGGGACTGAAGGACGGCTGCCTCGGCGAAGTGACCGATGCGACACTTGGCCATCACCGGGATTGACACGGCGTTCTGAATCTCGCTGATCATGTTGGGATCCGACATGCGGGCCACGCCGCCCTGCTTCCGAATATCGGCCGGAACCCGCTCGAGTGCCATCACCGAGACCGCGCCGGCCTCCTCGGCGATCCGGGCCTGCTCGGCGTTCACGACGTCCATGATGACGCCGCCCTTCAACATCTCGGCTAATCCCCGCTTTACGCGGTCGGTGCCCTTCTCCACGGATGAAACTCCTTCGGGAAAAGACGAATTGTACCCCTCCCCGGCCCTCAGTCCTAAGAGAGAGCCTCGCGATAGATCTCCCGGTAGGCGGCGGCCACTCGTGGCCAATCGAATTGCTGAGCCCGTGTTCGCCCGGCGACCGCCATGGATCTACGTGCCGCGGTGTCGCCGAGGAGGGAAACGATCTGTGTGGCCAATGCCGTCGCGTCGCCGGGCGCGAAGTAACTGATGGCGTCTCCCCCGACGTGTCGAAACGAGTCGAGATCGGAAGCTATCACCGGCGCGCCCGCCGCCATCGCCTCCACCAGCACGATCCCGAACGACTCGCCTCCCAAATTGGGGGCGACATACAGGGTCGCAGAGGCCAGCGTCTCGGCCTTTGTGTCGTCGTCAACCCATCCCATCCAGGTGATCTGCTCATCAGCCCGATCGGCCCCCATCACCACCAGCTGGGCGCTCGCATCGCGCGCCAGCACCGCCGGCCAAGCCTCCAGGAGAACATCGAGCCCTTTGCGAGGCTCGTCGCGCCCCAGGAAGGCAACGC
>Ga0268386_10004163_pt1 | contig 10610 bp, 12 predicted proteins | sample RVTome_15_FD_200260 | JGI IMG/M metagenome (GOLD analysis project Ga0268386, IMG submission 200260) | Soil microbial communities from uranium-contaminated site in the Upper Colorado River Basin, Wyoming, United States - RVT150D86... ... | reverse complement strand
AACGTAATCCCCCTTTCCGACCTCCGACCTCCGATCTCCGACCTCGGGAGCCGCAGGTCCATTTTCCCGGGGGAGCATGTCGGCGAAAGCGGGGGGCAAGGCGGGAAAATGGACCAGTCCCCCACCGAGTGCCTCGTCTGCGGGTGCGGCGACTTGTGGCGGCAGAAGGACTTCCCGGTGCGGCTGGGCCTGCTGATGGTCGGCCTGGGGGCGGTGGGCAGCACCGTCGCGTGGATGTGGTACGAGCCGCTGTGGGCGATCGGCATCCTGATGGCCTTCGCGCTGGTCGACCTGCTGCTGTTTCTGTTCATGCCAGACGTGCTGGTCTGCTACCGCTGCGGCGCCCGGCACCGCGCCGCGGCGCTGGACGAATCGGTGCCGCATTTCAACCTCGAAGTCGCCGAAAAATACCGACAGGAGCAAATCCGCCTGCGGGAGGCGAACACAATTCCAAACCAACAGGAACAGAAGGTAACGAAGTGAACGAAGGGCTTTCCTGCTGACGAATCACCACATGGCGTCCGCCTCTGGTCGGAGAAGGCCGTCAATGATCAGTCGAAGGCCGACGGCGGGACCGATGTGGCTGTCGGACACGCGAAGGGAATCCTGCCAAAACCCTGATCCTGCAAGAGGCTGTTCCGGGCCCGCTCCGCACTTGAGTAAGTTTTCTCTTCGTTGTCTCCGTTTCCTTCTGTTCAAAGTCTCTCTTCTGTTGAACGGTATGTCGTGCAGGAAGAACGCCGACGCATTGCCGAAGACCTGGCGGGGTTGCTGGACGGCGAGCTGGATTGCCGGCCGGTGACGGCGGCGGTGTATTCCAGCGACGCCAGCATCTACCAGATCACGCCGCTGGCGGTGGCGTTTCCGCGGAGCGGCGGCGACGTGGTGACGCTCGCCCGGTACGCGGCGGAATCGGGCGTGCCGTTGTTTCCCCGCGGGGCGGGAACCGGAATCGCGGGGCAGGCCCTGGGGCGGGGGATCGTCGTCGATTTCTCGCGGTTCATGTCGGGCATCGTCGCGCTGGGGGAAGAGACCGTCCGCGTGCAGCCGGGAATCGTGCGAGACCGACTGAACGCCGCCCTGCGGAGCACCGGCCGCTATTTCTCCCCCGACCCGTCGAACACTTCGATTACGACCGTCGGCGGAATGATCGGCGTCGATGCGGCCGGTTCGCGGTCGGTCCGCGTCGGGTCCACCCGCGACCACGTGGCGTCGCTCGAGCTGGTCACACCCGGCGGGCATCGCGTCGAGTACGGCGTCGAGTCGCTGCAACTGCTGCACGACATTCCGCCGCGGCTGACGGACGATTCGCCCGACCGTCGTAGCAGAATTCGTGAGAATTCTGTAGGGCGAGAAACGGACGGCAGAATTCTCACGAATTCTGCTACCACCGCCGCGGAGAGGACGGCCTTGGAAGGCCGTCCTACTGACCCGGACCTCGGCGTGAAACGCAACGTCATCAGCAAGCTGGCCAAAATCCTCAAAGACAACCGCGAGCTGATCGAGCAGAAACAACCCCCGCTGGTCCGCAATTGCAGCGGCTATTACCTTCGCGGCGTCCTCGGCGGCGAGCAACTGCACATGCCGCGGCTGCTGGTCGGGTCGGAAGGCACGCTGGGGCTGTTCACCGAAGCCACGCTGCACACGTCGCCGTTGCCGAACCATCGCGGCGTCGTGCTGCTGTTGTTCGGCGAGTTGGAGGCGGCCATCCGCACGGTGCACGCGGTTTCCGGCCAGCAGCCCAGCGCCTGCGACCTGCTCGACCGCCGGCTGCTGTCGCTGGCCCGCGAGGCCGACCCGCGGTTCGCGAAGATCATCTCCCCGGCCGCCGAAGCGGCCCTGCTGGTCGAGCACATCGGCATGAGCGACCGGCAGGTGCGGGACCGCATCCGGCAGGTCGTCCAGGCCGTGCACGACGTCAACCTGCGGGCGATCGTCGCCCAGGAAGCCTATTCCCCGGACGAAGAAGGGGTCGAGTTTCTGTGGTCGCTGCCGGGGAAGGTCGTCCCGCTGCTGACGCGGCTGAAAGGGGAAGCCCGCCCGGTGCCGTTCGTGGAAGACGTCGCCGTCCCGCCGGAATCGCTGCACGAGTTCCTGATCGCGGCGCAGCGGGTGTTCCAGAAACATCAGGTGACGGCGACGGTCTACTCGCACGCGGCGGCGGGACAGGTGCACTGGCGGCCGTTCCTGCCGATGCCGACCCCCGCCGACGGCCAGCGGCTGGAAGCCATCGCGCGGGACCTGTACCAGGAAACGTTCGCCGTCGGTGGGACGATCAGCGGCGAGCACGGCGACGGGCTGTCGCGGACGGCGTTTCTCCGCTCGCAGTACGGCGACCTGTACCGGGTGTTCCGCGAGGTAAAGGACCTGTTCGACCCGCACAACCTGATGAACCCGGGCAAGATCATCAGCGACGACCCGCACATCACGCAGCGGAACATCCGCCCCGCCTGCCAGCCGACGCCGGAGACGGTCGAACTGAATCTCCGCTGGTCGCCGGAGCAGCTCGCGACCGCCGTCGGCCGCTGCAACGGCTGCGGGAACTGTCGCACGCAATCGCCGGCGATGCGAATGTGCCCCTTCTTCCGGCTCGACCAGACGGAAGCCGCGGCGCCGCGCTCGAAGGCGAACCTCGTGCGGAACCTGCTGTCAAATCAACTGAACGGCGGCGGGATGTCGGCCGACGACGTGCGGCAGCTCGCCGACTTGTGCTTCAACTGCAAGCAATGCCAGGCGGAATGCCCGTCGAACGTCAACATTCCGCACATGGTGATCGAAGCGAAGGCCGCCCACGTGGCCGCCAACGGGTTGAAGTGGTCCGACTGGACGCTCTCCCGCGTGCATTCGTTCGGGGCGGCGGGGAGCGCGGCGTGGATCGCGGCGAACTGGATCGTCCGCAGCCCGTTCGCCCGCTGGATGCTGGAGCGGATTCTGGGCGTCTCGCGGAAACGCAAGCTGCCCCTCTTCGCGCGGCGGACGTTCCTGCGTTCGATGGACCGCGACTGCCGCCGGCCACCGGCTCCCGACGAGAAGAATCGCACCGTCGTCTACTTCGTCAGCGAGTACGCGAACTTCTACGACCCGGAGCTGGCCCACGCGCTGGTGGCCGTCTTCCGGCACAACGGGTTCCGCGTGCACGTGCCGGCCGATCAGACGTCGTCGGGGATGGCGATGATCACCGCCGGCGACCTCGAAGCCGCCCGCGAAGTCGCCGACAAGAACCTGCGGGCGCTGGCGGAGCTGGCACGCGAGGGGTATCCCATCGTCTGTTCCGAACCGTCGGCGGCGATCGCGTTGAAGCACGAATACCCGATGGTCAGCGGGCATCCCGACGTCGCCGAGGTCGCCGACCGCATTACCGACGCAGGGCAGTTCCTCGCCGATCTGCACCGCGAGGGCCGGCTGCGAACCGACTTCGAGCCGCTGAAGCTCAACGTCGGCTACCACACCCCCTGCCATCTGAAGACGCTCACCGGCGAATCGGCGCTCGCGCCGCTGCTGTCTTTGATTCCCGGCCTCGCCGTCCATAGAATCGACGAAGGCTGCTCGGGAATGGCCGGCGCGTTCGGGCTGACGGCGGCGAACTTCGAGACGTCGATTCGCATCGGTTGGCCGCTGATCTCCCGCATCCGCCGCGGCGATCTCGATGCCGGCGCCACCGAATGCAGCAGTTGCAAGATGCAGATGGAACAGGGGACGGCGACGCCGACGCTGCATCCGTTGAAACTGCTGGCGCTGGCCTACGGGCTGATGCCGGAGATCCGGAAGAAACTGCGGCCGTCGAAACAGCGGCTGGTGGTCAGTTGAAAGCGACGAAGAGGCAAGCGAGGGCGAGGACGCTGGGGATGAATGTGAACGTCAAGTTGTTTGCTCGCGCCCGCGATGTCGCGGGGGCGGACTGCGTCACCGTCGAGCTGCCGGAGCCCGCGCGTGTCGGCGATCTGCGTGCGGCGTTGTGCGAACGCTACCCGGACCTGCGGCCGCTGGCGGCTTCGCTGCTGATTTCCGTCGGCACCGATTATGCGAAAGACGACGCGCCGATTCGTCCCGGCGACGAAATCGCCTGTTTTCCCCCCGTCAGCGGCGGGTAGCATTTGGAGTGCGGTGATCATTCACCGCTTTGGATTGGACGCGCGTGGACGCGTCGAATGCGTCATCTCCATCAAAGGGAAAGCGACGAAGAATCGCCGCACTCCAAAGCATGATCCAGCTCACCCCGTCTCCGATCAATTACACCGCCCTCACCGAGGCCGTCCGCTCGCCGCAGGCCGGGGCGGTCGTGCTGTTTCTCGGCACCGTCCGCGAGATGACCGCCGGCAAACAGACCGTCGCCCTCGATTACGACGCCTACCCGCAGATGGCCGAAGCCAAAATGGCCGAACTGGAAGCCGAGGCCCGGCAGCGCTGGCCGCTGATCGAAGCGGCGATCGTGCACCGCACCGGGCATCTCGAGCTGGGAGACATCAGCGTCGCCGTCGCCGTCAGCGCCCCGCATCGGCACCAGGCGTTCGAAGCCGGCCGGTTTCTGATCGACGAGCTGAAAATTCGCGTGCCGATCTGGAAGAAGGAGAATTGGGCCGACGGGTCGACCGAGTGGGTGCATCCCGGGACGTGAGTTGCGAGGACCGTTCCAACACGGGCGGAAGTTCGTCCGCTTTCCGCGAACCGGCACTCCGTCAGTCTGCGTTACCGTAATCCGCAAACCAGGACTCTTTGGTGAGTGAATCCAGTTTGGCGAAATACTTCGTATTGTCGACATCTCCGCCGCTTGGGTCCCCGCGCAGGATGTGCCAGATCTGATCGCTCAGGGCGGATCCGATTGCGTGAACTGCGTCGTGCCGGCTCAAGCCCTCGCGCATCAGCCGCTCGCACGCCGACACTGCTGGTCCGAGTTTCATCGCCAGTTGGTTTTCGACGATTGTGTGAAACAACGCGTGGGCTTGAAGCGACTCGCCGTACTCTCCGTGCTTGCGGTGGAAGCGTTTGACGAGCAGGACCCGCGTATCTTCAGGCAGCGCAAGCCACTCGTCGGGGTCGGGTGCCTTGTTTGGATCGTATTTCTTCATGGACGTTTCACCTGAGCACTTGAGAAGCGTGTGATGGGCCGGACGTTCGTGAGAGCCGCTCTCTCTGAGATTACCAGTTGCCGCCGCGACGACAACCGCCGGTCGTGAAGCCGCGTGGGATTTCGGTCGTTTCTTCCTTCCTCGAAATGTCGCGAATGTCGGCACCCCGCTGGTGGATGAGGCTCGCTGACCGGCTACAATAAAGGGATGAACGCCCTGATCGACACCTACGGCCGCCGCCACAACAACCTGCGGATCAGCGTCACTGACCGCTGCAACATCCGCTGCTTCTACTGCATGCCCGCGGACAACGTGCAGTTCATGGAACGCCGCGAACTGCTCACCTACGAAGAAATCGAACGCTTCGTGCGGGTCGCGGTCACGCTCGGCGTGAACAAAATCCGGCTCACCGGCGGCGAACCGCTCGTCCGCAGAGACCTGCACAAACTCGTCGCCCGGATCGCGGCCATCCCGCAGATCAAAGACGTCGGCGTCACCACCAACGGCATCCTGCTGGCCGAACAGGCGCGGCAACTCTGGGACGCCGGACTGCGGCGGATCAACGTCAGCCTCGACGCCTTGGACCCGGTGCGGTTCAAGGAGATCACGCGGCGGGACGGCTACGAAAAGGTGCTGGAAGGAATTCAAGCTGCGCAGCAGGCGGGGTTCGACCCCGTGAAGATCAACGCCGTCTCCGTGCGGGGCATGACGGAAGACCAGATCGTCCCCTTCGGGCACTTCGCGCGGGCGACGGGAGTCGAGTTGCGGTTCATCGAGTTCATGCCGCTGGACGCCGACAACGCCTGGGAACGCGACAAGGTGCTCTTCGCGCACGAGATCATCGAGACGCTGTCGCGGGAGATCATGCCGCTGCTTCCGGCCGGCGTCGACGACCCATCGGCCCCGGCGACCGACTACGAATTCGCCGACGGCGTGGGGCGGGTCGGTTTCATCGCGTCGGTCAGCCGGCCGTTCTGCATGAGCTGCAACCGCTTCCGCCTGACGGCCGACGGCAAACTCCGCAACTGTCTGTTCAGCCTGGAAGAAACCGACGTCAAGAGCTTGATTCGCGATTCCGACGCGACCGATAAAGACATCGCGGCGGCGATCCGCGAGTGCATCGCGGCGAAGAAGGAAGGGCACGAGATCAACACGGCCCGGTTCATTCAGCCGGAGCGGCCGATGTATTCGATCGGGGGGTGACGCAGAGACTCGAAAGGGAATTGCAAATGAACGATTCAGCGAGCACCAACCTAGCCGACGACGCGTTCAAACAAGTGGTGAAGGACGCGTTAATCGACGCCCTCCGCGAGGAGAGGGATCTCTTTCATGAGATCTTCTCAGAAGTACTCGAGGATTTCGCGCTCGCCGAAGCGATTCGTGAAGGGCGTGAGACAAAGGAGGTCAGCGAGGATGACGTTTTCAAAATCCTTGAATCGTGATCGAGCATGAAAACGTCGTACCGGAAGAGCTTCACGAAAGACCTGAAGAAGCTTAAGGATCGCTCGCTGCGCGAACGCGTTCGGCAGGTTATCGAAGTCGTCAAGGCCGCCGATCAGCCACAGGATATCGTGGGTCTGAAGAAGCTTTCCGGAACGAACGACTGTTATCGCCTCCGGGTCAGCGAATATCGCCTGGGGATCATCATCGCAGGTGACGAGGTGGATTTCTTGCGGTGCCTCCACCGCCGGGATTTGTATCGCTGCTTTCCCTGATCGAGACCCTACTTCCGATTAATCAGCGCCATCGCCTCCGCCCGGCTCGACTGGTTCGTCTTGAACAGCCCCCGCACGGCACTGGTGATCGTGATGCTCCCCGGCTTGCGGACGCCGCGGATCGTCATGCAGGTGTGAATCGCCTCCAGCACGACAACGACCCCCTTCGCGTTGAGCTCGTCGTTCATCAGGTCGGCAATCTGGTGCGTCATTCGCTCCTGCACCTGCGGGCGGCGGGAAATCTCCTCCACCACGCGGGCCATCTTGCTCAGACCGATCACCCGGCCGTTCGGCAGATAACCGACGTGGGCCGTCCCCATGAACGGCAGCAGGTGGTGCTCGCACATGCTGTTGAACGGGATGTCCCGCACCAGCACCAGCTCGTCGTACTGCTCGATGAAGAACTTCTTCAGGTGCCGCGCCGGGTCGCTGTGCAGGCCGGAAAACAGCTCGGCATACATCCGCGCAACGCGGGCCGGAGTCTCTTCCAGGCTGGCCCGGTCGGGATCTTCACCAATCGCCGCCAGAATCTCCCGCACGGCCCGCTCGATCCGCGGCAGATCGACGGCGGGCGTCTCGACCGTGTCGATCGCCTCCGACACGGTACTGATGCAGGGGTCGTCGAGAAACTGAAGCGATTCGGGCATTGCGGGCGGCGAAAGTGGGTGGGACGAAGAGTCGAAGGTCGGAAGTCGAAGGTCAGAACCGTCTGAGCGATTCTAGGCGCGACGTTCGACGGGGGTCAACCGGACCGTCCGGACGAGTCATCTGAAGCCGTGAAGCTTGACCGCGGCAGGAAGAGGCTGAATTCGTTGGCGCGCGAAGAAAACCGTAACCGATTGCCGGCCCGTGGGAATGAGGGAAACGCTTGCACGTGCGGCGGCCGATACTTTTGTGTGTGGTTCAGACCATGACCCGACTTCCGGACCGACCGACGGCTAAGCCGCAAGCGGCGTGACGTTCCGGCCTTTGACCTTCGACTCTTCGACCTTACGACCCTCTGCCGATGCTGCGTTCCCGCACGATTCTGTTCCTGCTGGCGGCGTGTCTGGCCGGTTGCGGCCGGGCGGAGCTGGATTTCCGCGAAATCAAGCGCGTGCACGACAAGGTCACCGACGACGAGTTGCAGCGGTTTCTGCGGATCGTCGATTCGCTGCCGGAGAAGAAGCTGCCCGACTTTCCCCCGGTGTACCGGCCGTTGCCGAACTGGGCGCCGGCGCGGACCCTTCCGGTGAACGAACTGGCGAAAGAGGAACGCGAGCTGCTCGACGAAGGCTGGGACGTCGAAGCGCTGGCCCGGTCTCTGAAAACCGACCGCTACCTCGAACAGGCCGTGCGGAACGAACAACTGACGCTGAAGCAGTTCGCCGGGCTGCTGCTCTCGCTCGGGGCCGCCCGCAGCCACAGCATTCTGCGGAAAGACCAGGACCTCGACGCCGTCGTCAAGCGCGGCCGGGACGCGGCGCTGCGCCTCGAAAAGGACAACCGCAAGTTCGCCAACCTCGGCCGCGAAGTGCGGTTTACGGTGTTGAGGCGGGCGGGCTGGATCACCCGCGTGCATCGCGCCACGCTGCTCAAGGAGGTGCCGCCCGAAAACGTCGCCCTGGTCAAGTCCCACGCGGAACAGCTCGACGCGATCCTCCCGGAGTACTTCCGCACCAATCCGCTGGATGACATCGCCGACCTGCTGGAAGAGCGGGGAATGCCGTTCGAAGAGCCGCCCGGCAGCGTCCGCGACGACGAACTCACCTGGGGTCCGGACGACAACCCGCTGGTGGGCAAAGCAGCGGCAGAAGCGAACCCGCAAGCCGGATCACGCACTCTTCCGGCCGCAGGACCGTGAGTTGATGAGGGATGAGAGATGAGAGATGAGAGATGAGGGATGAGGGATGAGGGATGAGGGATGAGGGATGAGAGATGAGAGATGAGAGATGAGAGATGAGAGATGAGAGATGAGAGATCAATCCTATCCTTCATCTTCCATCTTCCATCTTTCATCTTTCATCCTTCATCCTTCATCCTTCATCCTTCATCCTTCATCCCACTCACCACCCCATCACCGTCATTGCGCGCTCGTCATATCCGGCCGCAGCTTTTTCGCCTCTCCCAGATAGACGTGCCGGATCTCGTCCTGCGATTTCGACGTGTTCACGTGCAGCAGGATGCGGATGCAGCGGGGCATGCTGCCGGGAACGGGGATTTCCGTGGCGCACAGCAGCGGCACCAGTTCCATGCCCATGCTGCGGGCGGCCTCGGCGGGGAAGGTCGACGTCAGGTCGGACGTGGTCGTGAAGATCGCCGAGCAGATGTCGGCGAAATCCGTGATCTCGTTCGCCTGGCAGATCGCCTCCAGCAGCTCCCGCGTGGCCGCGAGAATCTGCGCCGGTTCGTCGGCCGCCACCGAGTTGGCGCCTCGAATTCCGCGCACCACCATGATTCATCCCTGTTCGTGAAGAGACCGCAACGTCGTCTGGCCGATCGTGGATCAAATGTAGCAGCGATGCGGGCGATTGGCTATTCCGCCAGAGCTGGTGTGCCGACCTCAGTCGGCCCGTAGCAGAATTCGTGAGGATTCTGCACGATCGCGGTTCCCGGCAGAATTCTCACGAATTCTGCTACCCGCTCGCCACCTGCCGCGCGAACTCGCGGATCCGCTGCACCATCCCCCCCAGTCCGTTGCGGCGGGCGGGGCTGAGATGGCGGTCGAGGCCCAGCCGCATGAACACCTCCCGCGGGTCGATTTCCAGAATCCGTTGCGGCGTCTGCCCGGAGTACAGCGCCAGCAGAACGGCGATCAGCCCGCGGACGATCATCGCGTCGCTGTCGGCCTGGATTTCGACGGCGTTGCCGTTCCCCTCGTGCCGGGCGAGCGTCATCCACACGTTGCTCTGGCAGCCGTGCACGCGGTTCGCTTCGGTCTTTTCTTCGTCGGGGAATTCGGGCAGATCGAAACCGAGGTCGATCAGGTAGTCGCACCGGTCTTCCCAGTTGTCGAGCCCGTCGAATTCCTCGTAGATTTCGTCGATCGTCATGAACGTGGACTTCAACCGTCGCCTCGCTGCGGTCTCTGGAGGATGAGGAATCTTTCGAACGGATGTCACCTGCCATTGTAGACCGACCGGCGGGCCGATCCAAGCAGCGCGTTCTGTCCCGGAACGAAGGGAGTGTGACCGGTGGTTGGTGGACGTGGCTGATGCTGCCGGCATCCGCGCGGACGCTGGCAGCGTCCGCCACGGAATCGTGTCGCGGCGGAACGGTTCCCCTACTTCGTCGCCCAGTAGTCGAACACCAGCACGTCTTCGATCGCCGGGCCGGCGATGCTGACGAACGCCTTGTGGGCCGGGTGCGGCAGGTATTCGTCGCGCCCCTTCTCGTCGCGGAACGTCACCACGAAGCCATGCGTGAAACCTTTCGACTTCTTCTCCGGGCTGTTGTCGGTCCCCATTTCGAAATCGGCGATGGCGTCGATCTTCTTCGGCAGGGCGGCGAATTCGGTGACGACCTTCTGAACCTGCGCCTTCGTGGCCGTCTTCTTGAACTTGAACAGCACGACGTGTCGGAGCATGCGTTTGGCTTTCTGCGGTTTGGCGGTTTCGGACCTCGCAGCCGTCGCCCGCGGCCCGTCGAACTTCGCCAGCATCAGGACGGCGAACAAAAGCAGGACGACGGCGGCAGTCAGGGAATGGCGGCGCATGAGTGGCTCCTGGAAATGTTCGAGTGAAGCGGCGTCACGGTGGGACGGAAATCGCGTATTATTCTACCGGCTTGAAGGGCGACGCGGCAGTGACGGACAATCAAGGGGGAAGGGGTCGGGGGGGCCGCAGTAAAA
>Ga0268386_10004162_pt1 | contig 10610 bp, 12 predicted proteins | sample RVTome_15_FD_200260 | JGI IMG/M metagenome (GOLD analysis project Ga0268386, IMG submission 200260) | Soil microbial communities from uranium-contaminated site in the Upper Colorado River Basin, Wyoming, United States - RVT150D86... ... | reverse complement strand
GGGGAATGACCTGGTCCAGGACCGAGTAATCGATATCTGACCCCTCATCCGGCGTGACCAGGTCGAAGGTCTCGCGGCTTACCCACGCGTTCACCCTGTACACACCTTCTCGGGCGAGATTCGACGACTCGTCGAAACCGGGGTAGTCATTGACGACGATCGTCGCGTATGGAAGACGCTTCGACGGGTCGGTGACGCCGTCCGGGTCGTAGAAGAAGAACGTGTCTCCCCATGCCATCTTCGGGGCGCCGCCATCCTCGGAGGCGACGACGACCTCGGTTCCGGGGAGCTCTCTCTCTACGAACTCGACCACTTCGTCCTGAGTCATACGACAAACGTTAGGCAGCACGTGAGTCGGACGACTACGACGACTTCAACGCAGCTCGGAGTGTGGAAATGTGCTCCGGAGTCGTTCCGCAACATCCACCGATCAGGGTGACACCGAGATCGGCCCACTTCCTGGCCAACTCCGCATAGTCCGCGGGCGATGTGGTCTCGGCGAACACCCAATTCGGTGGTTCGAACCAGCCGGTCTCGGCGTAGGCCATGAGCGGGCCATCCCAATGCTCGGCGAGCACGCCCAAGGCCGGGCCTGTGACATCGACGTGGGAGTGCATGATCCCGGCGACTTCTCCTCCGAGCGACGTGCCGAGCGCCATCAGCTCGGAGAACGAGTAACGCGGGGGCTCGACCTGTCTCACGCTTCGATACGGAACGGCCCGACCGTCTCCACCAGGCGACGCGCTCCAGCCAACCAGCACCGGTAAGCCGGTTTTTCCTGCCGCCTCGAGGACGAGCGAGGCGTTGGGGATGTCGATCATCATCTCTGCCAGGATCACGTCGACGCCCTCGTCGCGAAGCGTCGACGCCTGCTCTTCGTAGCTGGCAGCCACCTGGTCTCCGATCGGCCGCGAGGCCGGTTCATCGAGTGGCCGAGTCGAGGACATCGATCCAGCGATGAGGACATCTCGCCCGCTCTGCTCGACAGCCTGACGCGCCAGCCGTACCGCGTCCTGATTGATTCGCTCGGTCTCACCCCCCAGACCTGCGGCCCCCAGCACATGGCGGGCAGTGGAGAAGGTGTTGGTCGTGATGATGTCAGCACCGGCCTCGATGTAGTCGAGATGGATTTGACGCAACAGTTCGGGATGTGATGCCGTGGCAACGGCACACCAGGCCACCGAGTCCATCGGAGCGCCTCGTCTCTGCAGCTCGGTGCCGATGGCGCCGTCGAGTATGAGGATCTCACCCTCGTCGAGACGGTCGAGAAGCCGAGCCATGCTCATCCCCGAATCATCGCAGGTGCGGGTGTCAGGAGATCAGGTTCACACAGACTCGGTCAGCCTCGCCCCATGCCGATGACTGAGGAGATGGTCGACGACATATCCGGAGTCACGACCCACGGCCAAAAGAGTGTCCGAAAGCACCGAGTACTGGAACTTGAGAGCCACGAAGTAGAGGCCGGGCTCTGCTTCGACGACTCCCCGGTCGTGGATGACGTCGCCTTGCTCGTCGAACACGTCGATCTCGATCCATGAGAACCCGGGACCGAAACCGGTGCACCAGACGACGTTGGCCACATCGAGCACAGTCCCATCAGCCAGCCGGGGGTAGCCGTCGACGGTGCCTGTCGTTCGGCCAACTCGCTGTACGCCGGCTGCCATCAAATCCTTCGGTTTGACCCGCATGAGGGGCATGGCCTTGTGCATCATCTTGGAGCGAGCCTTCCTCCCCATCGGAGTGCTGGTGGTGAGGAGTCGGTTGAGGATGATCGGGCCCACGATGGGCATGAGGATCCGGCCGGAGAGTTTCTCGGGTCGGAAGGGCTGGACGGCGGTGGGCTCACCGGACAGCCATACCTGGCGATCTGTCACGAGGTCCTTCGCCACCTCGGCACCAGAGTTGCCTAGACCGACCACGAGAACAGGACCTTCCCGGAGCTGGCCCGGGTTCTCGTAGTCGTCTATGTGGATCTGGAAGATCCTCGAATCGAGCTCGTCGGCGAACGAAGGCCGCTTCGGCACCTGATAATTGGCCATGGCCACGATGACGTTGCCGGCTTCGTACGTGGTGTCACCAGCTCTCACCAGAAACCCGTCCTCGTTCCGGGTGAGATGATCCACGCGCACTCCGTGACGGATGGGGAGCTCGAAGTGTCGTGCGTATGACTCCAGGTAGTCGGCAACTTCGTCCTTGGTTGGGAATCCCCAGTCGTCGCCGGTTATGGGCAAGCCTGGGAGGCTGTTGAACCGGTTGGGAGTGAACAAGCGCAACGAGTCCCATCGGTTCCGCCAGGCATCGCCGGTTCGCTGGTTGGCGTCGACGATCTGGAAAGGCACGCCGGCCTGAGTCAGGTGATAGCCCACGGCCAAACCAGCCTGCCCGCCGCCGATCACAAGGGTGTCGATTTTCTCTCTTGTTCCGTCGCTCATGTCCTCAGACCGTAAAGGGCGTGATCGAAGCTGTGAATGAGGAAAACTCCCCATACCCGCTAGTTCAGGACGAAACGAGACCGTTCTCGGCAGCGAACAGGGTGGCGGCCGCTCGTGACGACACTCCCATCTTGCGGTAACTGTTCTGGATGTGCCGGTCGACCGTTTTTGGCGAGATGTCGAGATGGCGTGCGATCTGCTTGGTCTGCAGCCCGCGCGCCAGCAGGCCAATGACCTCCAGCTCGCGCTCGGTCAGACCCATCGGGCGGTCGATGGTCGGAGGCGACTGCCCGGCGGCCTTCGCGACGGCCCTGACCATCTCTGGATCGAACCCGCCGTGCTCGGCTTTCCGCACCAATGCATCAGTCGCAGCATCGGGTGACATCGCGTCGCGATAAGGACGGGTCTCCGTCTTGGAGCGGAATGCGTCGGCGGCGGCGAGGAGCCGCGCCGCCGGTGACAACGCGGATACCCCGAGCCCCCGGTGATAGCCCGAGCCGTCGAGACGCTCGTGATGCGCCATCGCAATCGAGGCGACCTCTGAGAGAAAACCGGAGTGGGCCAACACACGCTCGGTCTGATATGGATGGAGCCTTGCTTGCTCTCTCTCATGGGCGGTGAGTGGTCCCGGCTTGTTCCATATCCGAGATGAGATGGCTGTCCGCCCAACGTCATGAACGTAGCCGGCCCGACGTATCGACGAGACCTCAGACGCCGCGAAACCGTGGATCTCGGCGGCCGACGCAGCGAGCGCGGCGACCCCGGTGGAGTGTCCTGTCAGATACGGCGAGACCAGGTCTGCGAAGGTCCCGATGGCGTTCAATGCTCGGTCGATCTCAAGTCCCTCGAGAGTGAGCCTGGGTTTGGGTTCCGTCGCCAGGACGTCCTCCCAGGCGCTCTCCGGCGCGTCTGCCGGCCCGAGCAACTCCATCGCGTTGTCCAAGAAGACGTCGACGATGCTCGGGTCGAATGCCCGCCCGCCTCTGGATCTGATCACGTCTCTGACATGTCGTTCGTCACCGAAGAGTCTCTGATAGCTGGCGTCGCGGGCGACCTGGATGATCCGCACGGGAAGCGGGATTCCGTCGCCACGAGCACGCCCGAGAAGGCCTTTGCCGTCCCACCGCTCGGTGATCAGGGGAAACATGCCATGAATCGACTCGGGCACCCCGAGACGCTCGGCGAGCATCCCGGCCACCTCGCACAGGGCCCCCAAGTGACCGTTGATGAACCTCCTCGCCCGGGGCAGACCGCCCACGACCTCCCATGAACGCCGGGGCAGCGATGCCCCCGGCGATTGCAGGGCACGTGACACACCGAGGGTCATCTCGAGCTGCGACCCGAATTGCCGAGGTGTCAGGTGCTCAGCCATGCTCCCCGGAAAGAGTTGTGATCGCTCCAGTTCGTCGACCGTGCATCCCACATACATGAGGAGGCTGGCGTAGAAGGTTCGCGACTCGGTCTCGGCGTCAACATCCAGAGCATCACAGAGCCGCATTGTGGTGAGAGTCGCCTGGAGTCCGTGCTCGAAGGGAAAGCCCATGCCCAGGTCGGTGGCGAGGCACATGGACGCGATCACCTCGGCGGCCCGCACCTGATCGGCCGGAGATTGCGGCGATTGGGTCACCTGGAAACGGTAGTGCATGCCTGTGATCGTCTTCTGCGAAGGTGATGAACAACGATGAGCGCCTATCGATGTTCACGACCGCGAGACTGAATGCCTGGCTGACCGAGTCTTGGCCGCACGGCGCTATCGAATCTGTTGGATCGACTCGGATCGGTGAGGACTACGGCTTCGGCGGTCACGTCTACCGCCTCGACGTGGAAACCGCCAACGGCTCACGATCCCTGGTGGCGAAACGTGAGACTCCTGATGAAGTCAGCCGTGTTGTCGACGCATACCGGCAAATGGGAGAGGGTTTGAGCCGTCGGGTGCCGGCGCTGTACGGCTGGGCGGACGAGGTGACTCTCTTCGAGTTGATCGCTCCAGCCACACAAGGGGACGAGCTCGACTTCGAGCCAGGGCAGGTCGAGGCCCTGATCCAACTTCTTGCCGATCTCCATGCCGCGCACGTGGTCGTATGTGCCGGGAAGATGGTCCACCGAGCACTGGGACGACGCCCGCTGGCAGGCTCGATTGGATCTGGCAGGAGAGCGATATCCCGACCTGATGACCGACCGGCTCCGGGATCGGTTGGTTCATCTCCACGGTGAGATGCCAGCGGCGATCTCTCGCATGCAGAACGGATCTGTGGCACTGGTCCACATGGACAGTGGCTACGACAACACCCTGTGGCGGCCCGATGGGTCGCTGGTGCTACTCGACTGGTCGAACTCCGGCCCCGGTCCCCCGACTCTCGATCTGGCAGCCCATATCACTGACACGGAGCCGGCTCGTGTCATCGACGTCTATACGAGCCGACTTCTTGCGAACGATTTGAATGTCAGACGTCAGGAGGTCGTCGCCGGGTTGCAACAGACCACCAGGCTCTTCGTTCGCGGAATGGTCGGCTTCGCCGGTCGGGCCGGCGAGCCGGACCAACCGAGGCTGCGGCGATTGCGTGATAGCGCCCTCGATGTGGTGAGACGATGCCTGGACTGGATCGATGGCTGGTCCTAGAGCGTTTGCCATGGGCCACATCGGGGTATCTGAGTGGTACCGAAGAATGAAAGGTACGTCATGCCACGCTCAGGACTCATCTGGACGATCGTGGGCATCTTGCTCATCGTCGCCCTCCTGATCTATATCCTCTAAGACGATCGAGACCGCCCCTCGCGGGGCGGTCTCATCGCGTCGCCGGGGTCCCACTAGCGTCGGATCCGAGCAAGGAGAGTCATGGCAGGCATGTGGGTCGTTCACATCGATGTGAAGGACGGGGAGAAGTACGGCGAGTACATCAAGGAGTCGAGCAGGATCGTGGCCGATCACGGGGGTGAGTTCATCGCTCGGGGTGGCCTCTATCAGCAGAAGGAGGGACGCGAGTTCCCACGGAACGTGCTGGTCAGGTTCCCAACTTATGACCGTGCCGTCGAGGCGTACGAATCGGATGCATACCAGGCGATCGTCGGCATCGCCAAGGAGTCGTCCGATCGCCTCTTGACCATTGTGGAGATCGACGACTGATCGCAAATGGGGAGTGCGCGCAGATCCTGGTCACTTTCCACGATCGCACTCGTCCTGGGCGCGATCCTCACCGCATCCGGGCTTTTCTTACTCGGGCTCTACCTGGCCGGCGTCGTCGACGTCGTGATCGACCAGCCTGCCGACCGGTCATGGCTGTTCTGGGGTCTTGGGGTCGCGTTCATCGGCGTCACCCTTCTCGTGGGCGGTGTGGCGCTGATCGTCGTCTGGTGGAGAACTCGATCCGACCGAGAACCGGATTGACGTGCATTCAGCACGGGTATCTTGAACCAGAGGAGGTAGCCATGCCCGCCAACCCACCCGACGGATACCACACCGTGACGCCACAGATCGTCGTGAACGACGCCCGTGCCACCATCGATTTCATGGAGAAGGTTCTCGATGCCGAGGTCAAAGAGCTCTACGAGGACGAGGGTCGGGTTATGCACTCGGAGATGACGGTCGGAGACTCCCTCGTGTTCGTGGCCGAGGCCAACGAGGACTTCGCCTCGTTTCCGGCGATGCTCAACGTCTACGTGGAGGATGTCGATGCAACATTTGCCCGTGCGCTCGAGGCAGGGGCGACCGCCATCCGGGAGCCGGACGACCAGTTCTACGGCGACCGCACCGGAGGGGTCTTAGACGAGCAAGGCAACCAGTGGTGGGTCTCGACCCACATCGAGGATGTCTCCGAAGAGGAGATGCGTCGCCGCATGGCCGAGCTCGGCGGTTGACCGCAGACATCTATCACCTGGCTCTACCAGGCGACTGGGCCGCCAGCACCGATGAGTATCGGACCTCGAGCCTGGGCGAGGAAGGTTTCATCCACTGTTCCACCGCCGATCAGTTGGGCGCCGTGGCGAGACGGCACTTCCGCCATCACAACGACCTAATCCTCCTGACGATCGAACCCTCCTCGCTGGGGGAGTCACTCGTCTACGAGGATCTCTACGACCTCGGTGAGGAGTTCCCCCACATCTATGGCCCGTTGCCAACCAGCGCCGTGGTCTCGACGGGCCCCTATCTGGAGCATCTCGAGGAGGGCATCTGGCGGGAAGAAGTCATGTTGGGTCTGGAATGGGTGGACAGGGTGCTTCATCCCGAATTCAGCGCGATAGACAGAATCGGGCGCACTTACACCAGAGAAGAGAACTTCGCCGCCGCGTCCACAGAGGTCGGGGTGAAAATGCCCTTGGAGAGATACCGGTTGCAGCTCATCGACGAGGACGTCGCCCTCGTCCGATATCTGAGCAACGAGACGCTCGACGGCGGGTCGCGGTCCACCGAGCGCACGTCGATCTGGGTGAACACGAATGATGGCTGGCAGCTCAGGTTTCACCAGGGCACCCCGTTGCCGGACGTCTGAAAGGCCGGGTCAAGAGACTCAGTGCCGGCTTCCAGACCTCCTGGGATAGCGGGCTCCAACTTCTCCAGCCGGCATCAATTAGGCTGCCCGCCTTCGACGATCGGAACCACTGTCGCGTCTCTCCCAAGAAAATCGCTCGAGGACATCGATCACCCGGCCGCGGAGACATCGGAGCCGGTGCCCGGCTCCGAGTATCCGGTCCACCTCCTCCAGGTCGAGACCTGGGATGGTCTCTACGCCCCCATAGGGCTACGTCTGCCCGAGGGGCCTGGGCCTTTCCCGACGGTTGTCATGGCCTCGGGCAATGGCGGTGGGGGGATGGCGTGGATCAGAGACGCCGTGAACAACCGGGCCTACACGATGGAGAGGCTCCTCGAAGCCGGATATGGGTGTGCCTGGATCCGATATCGCAGCGAAGTGGAGCTGGGCTATCACAACGGCGGGCTCCTGGTCAGGGATCATCGTCAGGGTGGGGACATGTTCAACCGTGCGCCACTCGAGTACGAAGACGAGATCGCCATCATCGAGTACCTGAAGGGACGGCCCGACGTCGACGGGGATCGTGTGGCGCACATCGGCAGCAGCCACGGTGGGGAGATGGCCCTGAAGATCACCTCCGAGTATCACGGTCTGGCCGCGGCGGTGGCCAACGAGCCCGCAGCCCACGAGTTCCTCGCTCTCACCCCCGACGAGACCGCCCCAATGAACGAGGTGACCGGACTTCGCAACATCGAGAACATGCAGATGACCGAGGTGGAGAAGGTGCGTTCACGAATCGATACCGCCCTGGCGATGGAGCGGATCGCCGGGATCGAGACACCGATACTCGTGATCGGGAGGGAAACCGACCATCTCCAGGGCATCTTTCGTACCACCTTCGAGCTACTGGAGGAAGCGGGCAAGGACGTGGAGTGGGTTTCCTACGACCATCCCATCCATGGCTTCGTCTTCCCCTTCCGGGGAGATGACGGTGAATACGACGTCGACGCGATGCAGGATGATGCCATCACCGCGATCATCGACTACCTGGGTCGCCACCTCGGAGGTTGATCAGCCAACCGGTTCGAGCGCTCGGGCGAGCGCAGACACCATGGAGGCGTCGTTGGGGCTTCCCATGGTGAAGATGACCACGTCGACACCGTTGCCGAGGTGGCGGGCCGCCTGCTCGGCGACTTCGGCGACATCGTCCTCCTTGGAGTAGCGCACGTGGACCGAGCAATCGATCTCCGCTGAGTCGCGTCCCACCTCGCCACAGTGTTCCTCGAGCACCTCACGGAGCCGGGTCCACTCATCGGTGTCGACCAACAGGGCATCCCACATCTGCGCCCAACGGGCGACGGCGCGCAGCGTCCGCTTCTCGCCCGTTCCTCCGATGACGATCGGCGGGTGCGGCTGCTGGGTCGCCTTCGGCTCGCTGAGGGCACCCTTCAACTCGTAGAAGTCACCGGAGAAGCTGGTCTCCTCGTTGGTCAGCAGACTCACGATCACCTCCAGCCCTTCGTCGAAGCGGTCGAACCGCTCTCGGAGAGAGCCGAGCTCGATGCCGTGGGCCTCAGCCTCCTCTTCGAACCATCCCGCACCCAGCCCCAGGTAGGCCCTGCCGGCGGAGACGTGATCCAGCGTCACAGCCATCTTGGCGGTGATCGACGGGTGCCGAAAATGCATCCCGTTGACCATGGAGCCGATCCGAATCCGGCTCGTCTCCCGTGCCAATGCCGACAGTGTCACCCAGCCGTCGAGTGAGAGGCCGTGTGGGTCGCTGCGGAGGGGATAGAGATGGTCCCAGTTCCACGCCGACTCGAACAATTCGATACCGTCGGCCTCCCGCCAGACCTCCAACATGTTGTCCCAGGTCGTGTGGTGGTTCGGTGTCTTGATCCCGTATCTGGCCATTCGATCCTCCTAGCGGCGCACGTCGGCGAACACTTTGCCCCGGTCGATACCGAGGTCGTCCAGCATCACCCAGGCGGCGTTCCGGCCAGGGCCTGCCGACACCGAGGGCCCCGGATAAGTGGTGGCACCGGTCTGATAGAGCCCGGCTATGGGCATTCGGTGCTGTGCCCACCCGTACACGGGCCGGAAGGCGCCTGATTGAGCCATGTCCTGATCCCCGCCGTGACAGGACCCGTGCCAATTGTGCGCGTTCATCCGCTCCAGGTCGAGCGGGCTCTTCACCGCACTCGCCAGGATCATCTCGTCTGTCGGTTTGGGCGAGTAGCGGCGCAGGTGGTCCATATGCGCCGCGGCCACCTCAGTTTTGACCTCGTCCCACTTCTCAGCTCCGGCTGCCAGCTCATAGGGATGAAAGCCGATCACCTTCAATGTGTGATTGCCGTCCGGGGCCCGGATGGGGTCGGCCACCGTGGGACAGAGCACCAAGAGCGGGGGGTCGTCGAGGGCGACCGATCCGGTGAGGAAGTCGTGCTCGATCCGGAGCATCCGCTCGACGGAGTGCGGCATCCCCGAGGCCAGGGGGCGGATAGTCCCTTCCGGGGTATCGAACTCCGGGGCCTCGGTGGTGGCGTAATGGGCGGGACAGAGGGCGACCCCGGCACGCCACTCGTCCACTCCTGTGACGAAGTCACTTCCCCATCTCTCCTTTGGCGCCATGTCCAGCAGGTGCTTGATGTGGATGGTGGAAAGCACCGCTTTCGAGGCGCGATGCTCCTCACCGGTCTCATCGACAACGCCGACGCAACGGTCGTTCTCCACGATGAGACGATCGACGCGGCGCCCGGCGAGGATCGTCCCTTCGTTGGCCTCTATGACCCGGCTCAACGCCAGCGGCAAAGCCGCCGAGCCACCCTTGGGGATTATCCAAGAGCTGGTCTGGCGTCCGAACGCCAGCGAGTATGCGAGACGGCCGGTCCCGACCCGCTGCGGGGGCTGGACGGTCATGAATGCCAGCCAGAGCATGAAGGCGCGACTGTTGGGATGCTCGAACTCCCTGCTGATGATGTCCCAGGCGCTGGAGGCGATGCGTTTCCTCCACATGGCACCCTCCGGATGCTCGGTCAACCGCTGGTCCACGGTGGGGCCAGAGCCGAACGGCGTGTACCTGCTGTCGGCGAAGACTCCCTTCACCCGGTCGTACTCCTCCATCATGCGCCGGTAGGCGGCACCGTCCGACCTGGAGAATCGATCGAGCTCGGCGACGGTCTGGTCGATGTCCCGCCACATCGTCACCGACGTGCCGTCCGGAAACGGGATGTGCACCACAGGGTCGGGTTGGATGTACTCGAGACCGAAGTCGCCGAGGCCGAGCTCGTTGAAGCGGAGGGTGGGGCTGGCCTGGATGATGTTGTGGGCGGTGGAACAGCTGTCGTGGTGGTAGCCCGGGAGGGTGAGCTCTTCGGTGGCAGTGTTTCCTCCGATCGTCGATCTCGCCTCCAATACGAGGCAACGGAGACCGGCCTTGGCGAGATAGGCCGCCGACACCAGGCTGTTGTGACCGGCGCCGGCCACGACCACGTCATATTGATCCTCAGGCATTCTCATCGACTCCTCGGGCACGGCAGTTTCTGCAAACGATTGCCAGGACCATAATCGCCTAGCCTGCGGGCTCGAATGGCCGAGGGAATAGACATCGATTGGGACGTCCCCATCGAGATGGACGACGGTCTCGTAGTGCGCGCCGACGTGTATCGGCCCGACGATGATGGGCAATACCCGGTCATCCTGTCGTATGGGC
>Ga0268386_10004161_pt1 | contig 10611 bp, 11 predicted proteins | sample RVTome_15_FD_200260 | JGI IMG/M metagenome (GOLD analysis project Ga0268386, IMG submission 200260) | Soil microbial communities from uranium-contaminated site in the Upper Colorado River Basin, Wyoming, United States - RVT150D86... ... | reverse complement strand
CCGTCCCTCGCGCTCCCACTCCTCCAGGCCGCGCTCGAGGTTGAACGCATCGAACCCGCGGGCCCGGAGCATCAGCGTCGCGAGCTCGCTCCGGCTGCCCGAACGGCAGACGACCACCGTCGTCCGGGTGTCGTCCAGCTGCCCGGTGGCGCCGGCGAGGATCGTGTTCAGCGGGATGTGGATCGATCCCTCGATCCGGCCCGCCTGCCACTCGTAGGGCTCCCGGCAGTCGACGACCTGGACCTCCTCGAGGTGATCGGCGAGGCCGGCTGAGGTGGTGAGGTCGGTCGTGACGTCGCTCATGCTGATCTCGAATCCTACCAACGGGGTGCGGAACGACGGAAGACGCGCTGCTCGTCAGCCGGCGAGCGCCGCCTCGAAGGCCTCGAACGCCTTGCGGCCGAATAGCACGAACCGAACTTCCTTCACGGAGATGGATGGCTCGGCGCCCCGAACGGCGCCGACCGCCACTTCCGCGGCATCGTCGAGCGGGTAGCCGTAGACACCGGTCGAGATCGCCGGGAAGGCGACGGTCGTCGCGCCGAGCTCGTCCGCGAGGCGCAGGGACTCCGTGTGACAGGAGGCGAGGAGGCCGGAAGGATCGTCGACCTCCCCGTAGATCGGGCCGACCGCGTGGATCACCCAGCGTGCGGGCAGGTTCCCCGCCGTGGTCGCCACCGCCTGGCCGGTCGGGAGGCCGTCGGGGTAGCGCGACCGCCGGATCTCGCCGCATTCCTCGAGGATCGCCGGGCCGCCGGCCCGGTGGATCGCTCCGTCGACGCCGCCCCCGCCCATGAGGGAAGGGTTCGCCGCGTTCACGATCGCGTCGACCTCCTGCCGGGTGATGTTGCCCTCGACGAGCCGGATGTAGCCCTCGACGACGAAGCGTTCCACCACGGCATCGTAGTCTCGCGTCGTGGCAGACGGTCCCGAGCGTGCGCGAACGCTAGACCTCGCGGCGTCGGTCCGGGCCGCGCTCGAGCGGCACCCGAACGTCCTCGGCGTCGAGCTCGTCGGATCGCGAGCGGAAGGCACCCCGGTGCCGCTGTCCGACTGGGACTTCGTGGTCCGCGCGGACGACGTCGATGCCGTCGCCCGGGACCTCCCCGCCCTCGTCGCGGAGCTCGATCCCATCGCCGGGCAGTGGGACCGGCTCGGTCCGCCCGAGTACTCCTGCTACATGCTGTTCCTCGAGGGTCCGGTCAAGGTCGACCTGATCGTCGACACGCCCCACGAGCTCGAGCCCCCGTGGCGCGTCGAGGCCGAGACCCTCGAGGGGATCGACCGGCACTTCTGGGACTGGACCCTGTGGCTGGCCTCCAAGCGGCAGCGCGGGCAGGACGATCTCGTGCGCGAGCAGCTCGAGGCGATGAGCGCACACCTGCTGCGGCCGCTCGGGGTCACCGAGGTGCCCCGCTCGATCGGGGACGCGATCGCCGCCTACCGAGCGGCGCGTGACCTGCGGGAGGCGGAGCTGGGGGTCGCCGTCCCGCGACGCCTCGAGCGGGAGGTCCTCCGGGTCGTTCCGCCTGACCGTCGCCCGGCTCGACCGGGGCTCGGTTCATGAGGTTGAATGTTCGCACGGTCCGCGAGGAGGAACGGCATGGCCGAGATCGTGCTCGACGGGATTTCAAAGGTCTTTCCGGACGGCACGACCGCCGTGAGGGATCTGAACGTCGACATCAAGGACGGCGAGTTCATCGTCCTCGTCGGTCCCTCGGGTTGCGGCAAGACCACCGCGCTCCGGATGGTCGCGGGTTTGGAGAGCATCACGGAGGGAACGGTCACGATCGGCGACCAGGTCGTGAACGCCGTCCCGCCGAAGGAACGCGATATCGCGATGGTCTTCCAGAACTACGCGCTGTACCCGCACATGAGCGTGTACGGCAACATGGCCTTCGGCCTCAAGCTCCGCAAGATCTCCAAGGAGGAGATCGATCGCCGGGTCCGTCGTGCGGCGGACATCCTCGGGCTCGAGGAGTTCCTGCAGCGGAAGCCCAAGGCGCTGTCCGGGGGCCAGCGGCAGCGGGTGGCGATGGGACGCGCGATCGTTCGGGAGCCGCAGGCGTTCCTGATGGACGAACCGCTCTCGAACCTCGACGCGAAGCTCCGCGTGCAGATGCGTGCTGAGGTCTCCCGCCTCCAGAGCGATCTGGGCGTTACGACGATCTACGTCACGCACGACCAGACAGAGGCGATGACGATGGGGGATCGGGTCGCCGTGATCAAGAAGGGGGAACTGCAACAGGTCGACGCTCCTCAGTTCCTTTACGACCACCCCGCGAATCTCTTCGTCGCCGGCTTCATCGGGTCGCCGGCCATGAACATGGTCGAAGCCGGCCTGACGCGCGAGGACGGTGCGTTCTTCGTCTCGTTCGGCAGCACGAAGCTTCGCGTGGACGACGCCATCGTGTCGAGACGTTCTGGGATCCGGGCTTACGAGGGTCGCCGTGTGATCGTCGGCATCCGACCCGAGAACATGGAGGACGCCTCGATCATGCCGAGTATCCCGGAGGATCGCAGGATCAAGATCGAGGTCCTGCTTCGAGAGGCCCTCGGGTCGGAGGTCCTCGTGCACTTCCAGGTGGATGCCCCTCCCGTCCTGACCGAGGACACCCGCGAGCTTGTGGGAGAGCAAGGCGGTCCGATGGCCCAGGCGAACGTGGTCGTCCAAGAGCTCGAGCGTGCCGCCGAGATCGGGACATCCACGTTCGTTGCTCGCCTCGACCCGCGGACGAACGCCGCCGAGCGCCAGTCGCTCGAGCTTGCCATCGACACGGCGCGGATGCATTTCTTCGACCCCGAGACCGGCCTCGGGATCTACGACGGCAGCTGAGAGACGACGTGCCCGACCCGAGCTGAGACCTGACCCTTCGCGTACGGCGGACGTCGCTCAACAGCTGTTCGTTCGCGTCTCGCCGGTGCGTTGCGGGGTATCAGGGTGTGTGATTGGGTGGAAGTGTGCAGACCGATGGTCTACACGTCCGGCTCTGGGTGCCTGACCCGGTGGGAGGATAGGGACGCTGTGGCCTGGGGAAGGACGGATCGGGCAGGCGACGATGTGCCCGGTCACGGAACCACGATCGACGGAGCTTTCCAGTCTGGAACCTCGGCGCGATCCCGCCTGGGCCGATGGTTCCGGGCGCATCAGTTCGAGATTTGGCTGACCCTCCCGCTCGTTGCCTATGTGTTGGCGCTGACGGTCACGCCCATCATCAACACGTTCCGTCTCTCCCTCACGGATCCGCAGCAGGGCGGCCTCACCCTGGACAACTACGGAAGGATCTTCGAGGGCGCCGTCTTCCGTTCTGCGGTCGTCAACACCGTGATCGTGGCCGCCATGTCGTTGATCCTGGAGCTCGGTCTCGGACTCATCATCGCGTTGACGCTGCACGCCGCGTTCCGCGGTCGAGGGTTCGTCCGGACGATCACCCTCGTTCCATTGGGCGTGCCGACGATCGTAGCGGGAGCGGTGATGCTCCTCATCTTCGCCCGCGCCGGCTACCTGAACTCGATCATCTTCCTGATCCAGGACCTCGTGAATCTGCTGCCAGGTGTCGACTGGCAGTACCAACCGATCAGCCTGACCGTGGCCGGAGGGATCCCGACCTTGTTCACGGTGGCTATCGCCGACACTTGGAAGGTCCTGCCCATCGTCGTGCTGATCTTCCTCGCGGGCCTTCAATCCATCCCCGAGGACATCTACGAGGCCGCTGACATGGATGGCGCCACCAAGTGGCAACGGTTCACGCGGGTCACGTTCCCGCTCCTGATTCCGTACATGACGATGGCGATCATCCTGCGCGCCATCGATGCGTTCAGGATCTACGAGCTCGCGCTGGTCCTGGCGGGTGGGGTCGAACCCGTACTCGGGACGTACATCTTCGACCGATACCTGCCGCCGACGAGCGATGAGTACACCGCAGCCTCCGCGTCGATCGTCTTGTTCGCCATCATCATGATCTTCGTCATCCTGTACCTGAGGTTCGTCGCTCCGCGAGGGAGGTCGGGAGGGTGAGCGCGAGCCACACCCGGCAGCGCCGTGATCGGTTGGATCCCGTGCTCAAGGTGGCGTTCCCCGTGTGGGTGGTCGCGACGGTGGTCATCGTGCTGTTCCCCATCTACCTGATCTTCCTCGTGTCCTTCGCGCCGGGCTCGGCGCTGTTTGGGGATCGGCCGCCGTTGGTGATCACGGACTTCACGTTGCAGTGGTGGGACCGTGTGCTGGAAGGCGGGGAGCTGATCCCCCCCCTCGTCAAAAGCCTCACCGTGGCAACCGTCACCACCGCTCTGGCGATCCTGATCGCCGCCCCAGCCGCGTACGTCATCTCGCGACTCCGTCCGGCCGTCGCCTACACGATCGTCCTGGCCCTCCTCGTGACACGCATGTTCCCGGAGTTCACGATCGGCATCTCGGTGGCCACGTGGTTCGCAAGCTTTGGGCTGATCGATACGTACGTCGGTCTGGTCCTAGCCCACCTCATCGGGTCGCTGCCGTTCATCGCGTGGATCCTCGTCGGAACTTTCGAGACGGTTCCCCGAGACCTGGAGGAGGCGGCGCAGATCGACGGCGCGTCGAGGCTGGGGACGTTGATCCGCGTGGTCTTCCCACTCGCGGCTCCCGGCATCGCCGTGGCGTCGCTGTTCGTGTGGCTCTACTCATGGAACGAGTTCCTGTATGCGCGGCTGCTCACGACGAACCAGAACACGTTGCCGCTCCAGGTGTTCCAGGCGATCGACCGCGGCACTCTGCAACAGATGGCGACGGTTGCGGCGGTGCTCACGCTGCCGATCCTGCTTGTCGTCTACTTCTTGCAGCGCTACCTGCGACCGGGGGCGCTGACGGGGGCGGTCAAGGGATGAGAACCTACGGAGAATGGTCGAGGCACGGCGCCCGAGGCGGGCGCCCCGAGTTCAGGAGGTGACCGGATGAGACGCTGGAAACACGTATTGGTGGTCGTAGCCAGCCTTGGCTTGCTCACGGCGAGCTGCGGAGATGACGGCGACGGCGGTGGGGGCGAACTGCCGGAGGGCGAGTTCGACGGGGTCTCGATCACGTTCAGCACGTCGCTAGCCGAGACGGAGGTCGCGGCGATCCAGCAGCTGATGGACACCTTTGAGGGGACCACGGGCGCCACCGTCGAGCTGACCCAGGTCGCATCGGGCGACCTGCCGCAGAAGCTCCAGGTCGAGGTCGATTCCGGCAGCCACACGATCCACCTCTTCGCCCAGGACAACCTCGCGCTCCGCGTCCTGGTCGACGACGAGCTCGTCGAGGATCTCTCTGACGTCGAGATCGCTGAGGGCGTCAACCCATCGCTGATCCCCGAGCAGTTCGACGGCGTGCAGTACTTCCTGCCGTACCGTCCGAACGTCAAGGTGGTTTACGTGAACAAGGGTCGGTTCGAGTCGGCGGGGGCGACGCCCCCCGAGACCGTCGATGAGTTCATCGCGACGGCCGAGGACTTGAAGCAGGAGGCGGGACAGCCCAAGGTCGTCCTCCAGCTCGAAGGTTCTAGCGGTGCCGCGGCTGTGACCATCTCCGAGTGGATCGTTTCCTACGGCGGAGATCCTCTCGTCCTCAACGACGAGGGGTCCGTTGCGGCATTCACGACGCTCCAGCAGCTGTGGCAGGACGAGCTCCTTGCCAGGGAGAGCCTGCAATCGAAGTTCGACACCGATGTGGACTACCTACAAGGGGAGACGGCATGGATGGCGCAGAACTGGCCGTTCACGTCCGCGGAGTTCGCCGATCAGGGGATCCTTGGCGAGTTCACGGTGTACGCCGGGTGGTCCGGCCCCGAGCAGCCGGCGCACGTGATCGGCGGTGAGGTCCTGGGCATCCCACGGGGAGTCTCCGGACAGCAGCGGGAGGCGGCGGTCGCGCTTGCGGAGTACTTGATGTCGCAGGAAGCGCAGGAGATCCTCGTCTCGGAGAATGCGTGGCCGTCGGTCCGTGACGACGCGCTCGGCCAGGTACCCGAGGAGCAGGCGGAGACCTTCGACGCGATCCAGGAGGCCCTGCAGAACGGCTGGTACCGGCCGAACGTCGCGTACTGGGCGGACGTGGACGAGGCGATCAACACGGCGGTGCAGGAGGTCATCGTGAACGGGGCCGATGTGCAGTCGACGCTCGACGGTCTCCATGGGGAGATCGAGCAGGCTGCCCAGGCCGTCGGGGCGGAGTACCCCCCGTCGTCGTAGGAGCCCGATGAGGAAGGGAGGCCCGTCAGGGCCTCCCTTTCGTGCCGCGCCTAGTCACCGAGGGTAGGCGTCCCTATCAACGTGCCGTCGCTGGCCGACGATCGCACGAGGTCTTCGGCGCACGGCTGCCCTCGCGGTCCCTTAGCGGCATGCCCGTTCCGACCAGGCCCAGGTGCGGTTCGCGCCGGCTCGTCCATGTGACGTACGATGCCTCCACAGCTCGACGAGGAGGTCGACGGTGGTCAGCGCGTTCATCCTGATCCAGACCGAGGTGGGCAGGGCCAGCAACGTCACCCGCGAGATCTCGGGCGTGAAGGGGATCTCCTCCGTGGACCCGGTGACCGGCCCCTACGACGTCATCGCCCGCGGCGAGGCGGCCGACCTGGACGAGCTCGCGAAGACGATCGTGATGCCGATCCAGTCCGTCGAGGGCGTCACGCGCACGCTCACGTGCCCCGTGCTCGCGCTCTGAGCCTCCGACCGCTCGGGGATCGAACCCGCCCTTCAGGCGCTCCCCGGCGCCGCCGATACCCACGCCGAAGGGTCCGGCCGGAGGGGCGCCATGGGGTCCGAACGCGGCTACGTCGAGATGCGGTTGGTGATCGTGTTGGCGCTGGTGGCCGCCCTCGTGTGGGTGCTGCCGTTCGTGCTGCTCGGTGACGGTGGCTCCGCACCCGAGCCGTCGGCGGCGACGGCTCCGTTCGGCGTTACTGCCCCGCCCCCGGAGGTGACCCTGCCTGACGTCGTCGCGCCACCGGCGACCGGTCCGGCGGCGACCGGCGCGAGCGGCGTCCCGGAGCCGGTCGACCAGGCGTACGACCTCGAGGCCCAGAGCCTGCTGAACGACGCGGTGCGGGTCGCGCTGGTGTACCACGCGGAGAAGGGGAGCTTCCAGGGGTTCGGGCCCGACGTCGCCGTCGGCTATGACCCCTCGATCGTGTACTCGCAGGGCTCCCCGATCGCGAACATGGTGTTCATGACGGTCACCTCGACGACCGTCGTCCTCGTCACGATCGTCGACGGGCTCGACGGTGCGGGCGGCCACCTCTGCGCCGCCGTGGACCAGGACGTGGTCACGTTCGGGCGCGTCAACGCGACGATGCCCTCGCAGTGCCGGGGCGGGTGGGGATGACGAGGGCGACCCGGTAGCCTCGTTCGGAGGGCACGACCGAAGGAGGCCGCCGATGCCGATCAAGGTCCGGCACGACGAGGACATCAACGACGTCGAGGGCGGGTGGTTCCGGGCCCGCTGGCACTACTCCTTCGACCGCTATTACGACCCCGAGTACATGAACTTCGGGACGCTCCGGGTCTTCAACGACGACCGCCTGATCCCGGGGGCGATCTGGCCGATGCACCCCCACCGGGACATCGAGGGGCTGACCTACGTCGTCGAGGGGACGTTCCGTCACCAGGACGACGTCGGCGGCTCGCCCGGACCGCTCCCCGCGGGCTCGGTGCAACGGATGACGCTCGGGAGCGGCGCGAACCACTCCGAGCAGAACGCGTCGGACACGGAGCCGATGCGGTTCATCCAGATGTGGATCATCCCGGCGGAGCGGGGACTGCAGCCGGGCGTGGAGCAGAAGGTCTTCACCGAGCAGGACCGCACCGACCGGCTGCTCGAGGTCATCAGCGGCGACGACGGCGACGCGGTCCTCGTCCACCAGGACGCCCGCGTGCTGGTCTCGAGGCTCGGACCCCGCGTCGGCGTCGAGCATCCGCTCGGCGAGGGCCGAGGCGTCTACCTGTACGTGATCGACGGCGACGTGACCGCGAACGGCGAGCCGATGCGGACGGGGTCGGCCGCGCAGATCACGGACGAGCGCTCGGTCGAGATCGCGGCGTCCGAGACCTCGGAGCTGATCCTCGTCGACGTCGTCGTCGGGTGACGCTCACTCCTCGTCCGGAAGATTCGCCGGGAACGGCAGCGCCATCGGGTCGAGCGCGGTCGAACGACCGTCCGCGTCGAACCGGTCGAGTCCCAGTCCCGCGACGTCGGTGACCTCCGTCGCCCCGGCGGTCGCGAGGTCGGCGGCGATCTTCGCCACGGCGGGTCCCCACATCATCCCGTGGCCGCCGGCGCTCGCGACGGTCGCGCCGCCGATCGCTTCCCGGTCGGCAGTGACGGCCGGGCCGACGATCGGCAGATGGTCCGGCGTGTAGTCGATCGTCGCGGCCCAGACCTTGCGCAGGCCGAGCCCCCGCGTGGCGGGAACGAAGCCCTCGAGCCGCCGCCGCATCTCCTCGAGGTACGGCCAGTCGATCGTGCGCGCCGGTCCCGGCGCCTCGTCCGGGTTGCTCATGCCGAAGAGCAGGCCGCCGTCCTCGAGGCGCCAGTACAGGCCCGCGTGGAGGTCGAAGACCATCGGGAGCCGCTCGGCCTCGAAGGCCTCGTGCGGTTCGGTGACGGCCACCTGGTGACGGGTGCCGCCCGCGGGGACGCGCATCCCGGCGAGCCGGCCGACGGCCCGGAGCGTCGGGCCGCCGGTAAGGACGACGCGTTCGGTCGAGATCGTGTCGTTCGAGGTCCGAACGCCGATCACGCGATCCGCCGACCGCTCGAGCCCCGCGAACGCCGTGCGTTCCCGAAGGTCGACGCCGGAGATCCGCATCGCCGCGAGGTAGGCGGCGACGTTCCGCGGCGGATCGATGAACCCGTCGGTCTCCACGTACGAGCCGCCGCGGTGTCCCGCCCTCGACAGCGTCGGATTGAGGGCCGCGGCCTCGCTCGCGTCGACCCATCGAGCGTCGAGGCCGGCAGCCCGCTGCATCTCGACGCGCTCGCGCCCCTCCCGCTCGTCCGATGCCGAGACGGCGAGGATCAGGTAGCCGAGCTCGGTGAACCCCGAGTCGACGCCGAGGAGCGCTCGCTGGCTGCGGTAGAAGTCGATCGACCACCGACCGAGCGCGACCGTCTGCGGGATCCCTCCCTGCGCTCGGACGATCCCGGCCGCGCGGCTCGACGCGCCGCTGCCGGCCAGGTGGCGTTCGAGCACCACGACCCGCTCGGCTCCGTTCTCGCGCGCGAACCAGGATGCCCATCCGCCGATCGCTCCCGCTCCGACGACGACGAGATCGGCAACGTCCCTGGCCATCGGGTGCGGAGTCTAGTCGCGCTCGTACAGGTCCACGACGCTGCGGATCGGGAGCTCGAGCGTCTCGGGGAGCCCGCGCGAGCGGTCGCGGATGCGCGCGAGGAGCGCCGACCGCTCCGGCTCGGCGACCGAGGCGACGTCGCTCGAGGTGGCGTACAGGTCCGCGAGGCGCGCGGACGACAGCACGTGGATCGTCGGGAACTCACGGCGCTCGACGTTCGGGTAGCCCGGCGCAGGGTGCGGCGCCTCCGACCAGTCGAGGTAGGCGTCCACGATCGTCGAGGCGGCGCGCGAGCGCGCGACCACCTCGTCGATCTCGCGCAGGCCGGCCCGGACCGGGCCGCCCGCCTCGGACGACCGTGCCCAGAAGATCCCGAGCGATCCGTTCGGCCGCAGGACCCGCCGGATCTCGGCGAAGGCGGCGGCCTCGTCGAGATGGTGGAACGCGTTGCCGACGACCACGGCGCCGGCGACGCCGTCGTCCAGCGGGATCCGCTCGGCGACGCCGTCCAGGATCCGAACGGCGGGCAGCGCTTGCGCGAGCACCTGCCGCATGTTCCGGGCCGGCTCGACCGCGACGACCCGGACGCCGAGCTCGACGAAGCGGCGCGACAGCTGTCCCGTCCCGGCCGCGAGATCGACCACGAGCGATCCGGGTCGCAGCCCCGCCCGTTCGAACACCCAGCCCGCGGCCTCGGGCGCGTAGCCGGGACGGAGCTCCTCGTAGTCGCGGGCGTTCACGATCTCGAAGCTGAAGCCCATCGACGCGCATCGTACGCGGTGGCCGTACCCTTGCGGTCCGTGAACACGCGCCCCGCGCAGTCGGCGCCGCTCCCCAAGCGCACGCTCGCCGAGGAGACCCTCGTCGTCCTGTCGCTGTCGCTGCTCGCGAGCGCCGTGTTCGCGATCCTCAGCCTGCTCGAGGCGCCGCTCCGCGGCGTCACGGTCGCGTCGGTCTCGCAGAGCACGCAGCTCGCGCGGCAGGTGTTCGGCTCGCTGTTCTCCGTCGCGCCGGTCTGGCTCGTGACCTACCTCGTTCGTCGCAGCGGTGAGGAGCTCGCCGGCATCGGACTGGCATGGGACCGGCCGCGCGAGGACGTGACCAGGGGCGTGCTGCTCTTCGTGGTGGTGGGCGTGGCCGGCATCGGGGTGTACCTGGCCGCGGTCGCGATCGGCGTGAACCGGTTCGTCGTCCCGGTCCCTCCGCTCGGCCAGTGGTGGACCGTCCCGGTGCTGCTGCTCAACGCCGCCGAGGCCGCGCTGCTCGAGGAGGTCGTCGTGGTCGCGTACCTCGTCCCGCGGCTTCGGC
>Ga0268386_10004160_pt1 | contig 10613 bp, 8 predicted proteins | sample RVTome_15_FD_200260 | JGI IMG/M metagenome (GOLD analysis project Ga0268386, IMG submission 200260) | Soil microbial communities from uranium-contaminated site in the Upper Colorado River Basin, Wyoming, United States - RVT150D86... ... | reverse complement strand
GCCCCACTCGCGCAGACCCTGCTGGTAGACGCCGGCCCATGATGGGTGGGCGCGCACGAGCGTGTCACCCAGATCGAGGAGCACGGCACGGGTATCGTCGAGCGGCACCTGGCCAGTCTATCGATCGAGGGCGCGGACCGGCGGCGGCCTAGTCGTTGTAGAGCCGTTCCTCGATCAGCTTCTCGGTCACCTGCCGACCGCTCGGATCGAACATCGAGAACTGGAAGTGCTTCTCGAACTCGAAGTCGATCGAGTGGGCGCCGGCACGGTTCTTCTCGACGGTCAACACGATCCAGTCGCGGAAGCGCTGCGCCTGGTAGGGGTTGAACTCGATGTTGGCCTTGGCCACGATGTTGTATTTCTCGTTCAGGATCAGGATGATGTCGGCCTCGTAGTTGATGGCCGATGACCCGCGCAGGTGATGATTGCGCAGGCGGGCGGCCTTCAGGCCCTCCTTGTCGGCCGCGACGATGCTGACCATCGGCACGCTCTGCGACAGGGCGATGTCCTTCATGCCGTTGACGACGATGGTCACCTTCTCGGTTTCCGTCGGCGGCTCGGGGATGACCGGCACCTTCTGCAGGTAATCGACGATTACGACCAGCTGGCGACCGGGGTCGAAGGCGCGATACTTCTCGACCAGGCGGCGCATGTTGTCGATGGTCGAGGTCGTCTGCGAGCCGCGCATCATGTACAGCGTCTGGCCATAGCGGGTGATGTGCTCGAGCGCCGGACGCAGGCGCGGGTTGGCGGTCAGGTCGGGTGGCTGGTCGGCACCCTGCGCCATCCAGGTGGCGACGATCTCCTGGCGCACGTCCTGCAGGCGGATGCCGGTCGTCGGCGGCATGCCACCGGACAGCGCAGATTCCATCGCGATCAGCCGGTTGAGCAGGTACTCCTCTTCGTGCTCGAAGCAGATGTACAGCACGCTGGCCTGGCCACCGAGGGCGATGTTGCGCGCCATCTGCAGCGCGAGCGTGGTCTTGCCCGTGCCCTGCGCGCCACCCAGCAGCAGCATCTCGCCCGACCGGATGCCGCCACCCAGGCTCTTGTCGAGCGGCGTGAAGCCGAAGGGAATCGCTTGGTACTCGGAGACGGCACCCGAGCTCACCTTGCCCGTCAGGCCCTGCAGCACCTCGAGCGTGGAGGTCGGCTCGATGGCTGTGCCGGCGGTCTCCACGCGCCAGCTGTTCGGCGCCTTGTCGACGGTCGACTCGGCGGCGGGCGAAGCGGGTGTCGTTGTGGGCGGCACGGGCTGCGCGGTAGGCGGCGCCACTGGACGCTCACTCTCGGTCTGCTGGGCAGACGCCCATTGGTCGGCCAGTGATCGCGGATCCTGACTGCTATCCAAGGCACCCTCCGCCGGCAGTGACATGTACGCAGGCTACACGCGGCCACCCAGCCGCGGCACCATCCTAACCTCCTACCCCAGGCACCACCAGAGTCCCGTCAGAGAGCGACCTCGGCCAGCCGCTGCCAGTAGCGAACGATGGTCCGCAGCCCACCCTCGTAGTTGTCGAGCGACATCCACTCGTTGGGCGCGTGCGCCTGATCGTCGGGCGGCGTGAAACCGAGCAGCACGACGGGCAGCTCGAGGAGCGACCCGAAGAGGGCCGCCGCCGGGATCGAGCCCCCCTCGCGCAGGTAGTAGGGCTGTTCGCCGAAAACGTCGACCAGCGCCGCCGACGCCGCCTCCGTCGCCGGGTGGTCGATCGCTGTAAGGCTCCACTGGCCGACGTTGATCAGCCGCACGTCGACATCCACGCCGGCTGGCGCGCCGGCCAGCACGAAGTCGCGCAGCCGCTCGAAGGTGCGCTCCGGATCCATGTCGGGCACCAGCCGGCAGCTGATCTTGGCGTGGGCGTGCGCCGGGATGATCGTCTTGCTGCCCTCGCCCGAGAAACCACCCCAAATGCCGTTGACATCGAGCGTCGGGCGCGCGCCGCGCCGTTCGAGGGGCAGGTGACCGGGCTCGCCGACGACCGAGTGCAGGCCATGCCCGCGGGCGAAGTCGGCCTCATCGAAGGGCAATCGGGCAAACTCCTCCCGCTCGCGCTCGGTCAACGGCCGCCACTCGTCATAGAAGCCGGGCACCGCGACGCTGCCGTCGGCGTTCTTGAGCCGGGCGACGATTGCCGCCAGCGCGTTGGCCGGGTTCTGGACGTTGCCGCCGTACGTGCCCGAATGGAGATCGACGCGCGGGCCGGTCACGTCGATCTGGGCATACATCAGGCCGCGCAGGCCGATCGTGATCGCCGGCCGGTTGCCCTCGAAGAAGCCAGTGTCACTGATCAGCGCCAGATCGGCGGCTAGCCGCTGGCGGTTGGCGGCGAGCCACGGCTCGAAGTTGGTCGAGCCCGACTCCTCCTCGCCCTCGAACACGAAGCGCAGGTTGAGCGGCAGGCGGCCGCCCGCCTCGAGCAGCGCGCGAGCCGCCCATAGGTGGAGATGAAGCTGCCCCTTGTCGTCGGCAGCGCCGCGCGCGAAGACCCGCCCATCCTCGACGACCGGTTCGAATGGCGGCCGGCGCCAGAGGTCGAGCGGATCGACCGGCTGGACGTCGTAATGGGCATAAACGAGCACCGTCGGGGCGCCCGCGGCGTGGAGCCAGTCGCCGTAGACGATGGGATGGCCCGCGGTTGGCGACACCTCGACGTTGTCAATGCCCATCCGCTTCAGCCGCTCGGCCACGAACTCGGCCGCGGCCACCATGTCGGCGCGGTGGTCGCTGAGCGTGCCGATGGATGGGATACGCAGGAAGTCGAGGTAATCCGCCAGCCGCTCGTCCGCCGTTCGTTGCAGGTACGTCTCGAGCCGCTCGTCGGCGAGCGGCCTGAAGCTCAGTGCCTGCCCGTTCACCAACTTGGCGTCGCGGACCGGCTAGGCCGGCTGCGGCGAGGGCTTGGGCGCCGGGCTCGGGGCTGGCGTCTCGGTGTCGGCCGCCGGCGGCGGGCCGGCCAGCGGCATCGGCGTGATATGGGTGTCCTTCCGCGGGTCGGGGATGTCGGCGAACATCTGCTCAAAGGCTTCCTGCTCGATGGTCTCTTCGGCCACCAGCCGTTCGGCCAGCTGAATCAGGCGGTCCTTGTAGCGCGTCAGGACGTCTACTGCCCGCGCGTAGCCGCGGTCGATGATGGCGCGCACTTCCTCGTCGATCTGCTTGGCCACATCATCGGAGTAGTTGCGCTGCTCGCCGATCTCGCGGCCGAGGAAGACCAGCTCGTCGCGCTTGCCGAAGGCCAGCGGCCCGAGCTTGTCGCTCATGCCGAACTCGGTGACCATCCGCCGCGCAAGCGTCGTTGCCTTCTCGATGTCGTTCGACGAACCGGTCGTCGTGTCGCCGAAGATCAGCTTCTCGGCGGCATTGCCACCGAGCATGCCGGCGATCTTGTCCTCGAACTCGCTCTTGCTCTGCAGGTAGCGGTCCTCGGTCGGCAGGCCCATCGTGTAGCCGAGGGCCATGCCGCGGCTGATGATGCTGACCTTGGCGACCGGGTCGGTCTTGGGCAGGATGCGCTGGACGATGGCGTGGCCGCCCTCGTGGTAGGCGATGATCGCCTTCTCGGCGTCGCTGATCACCCGGCTCTTGCGCTCCGGGCCGGCCACCACCCGCTCGAGCGCCTCACTGAACTCGGGCGTCGAGATGGTCTTCCTGTTGCGCCGCGCGGCGAGGATGGCCGCCTCGTTGACGAGGTTGGCCAGGTCGGCGCCGGAAAAGCCGGGCGACTGGCGGGCAATGGTCTGCAGGTCGATCGTCTTGTCCAGTGGCTTGCCCTTGATGTGGACGCGCAGGATCTCGAGCCGGCCCTTCATGTCTGGCCGATCGAGAATGACCTGCCGGTCGAAGCGGCCCGGCCGGAGTAGTGCCGGGTCGAGCACGTCGGGCCGGTTGGTGGCGGCAACGACGATGACGTTGGTGTTGGTGTCGAAGCCGTCCATCTCGACCAGGATCTGGTTGAGCGTCTGCTCGCGCTCGTCGTGGCTGCCGCCCAGACCTGCACCGCGCTGGCGGCCGACGGCGTCGATCTCGTCGACGAACACGATGCACGGGCTGTTGCGCTTGGCCTGGTCGAACAGGTCGCGCACTCTCGATGCGCCGACGCCGACGAACATCTCGACGAACTCCGAGCCACTGATGCTGAAGAAGGGCACGCCGGCCTCGCCGGCGACGGCGCGGGCGAGCAGCGTCTTGCCCGTGCCGGGCGGTCCGACGAGCAGCACGCCGCGCGGGATGCGCGCGCCGAGCTGGTTGAACTTCTCGGGGTACTTCAGGAACTCGACGACTTCCTGCAGCTCGGTCTTGGCCTCGTCGACGCCGGCCACGTCACTGAAGGTAACCACCGTCTTGTTGCCCAGGAACATCCGCGCCCGGCTCTTGCCGAAGCTCATTGCCTGGTTGTTGGTGCCCTGCGCCTGGCGGAACATGAAGAACAGGAAGGCGCCGATGATCAGCAGCGGCAGGAGCATGTAGATGCCGATGGTCAGCCAGCCGCCGCTGTCCGGCCGGTCGGCGGCGAACAGGTTGGGCGGAGCAGAACATTGGGGCGAGGCGGCGCAGGCGGCGGCCATGTCGGCGCGCACGTCGGTCACGAACTCGCTCGGCACGACGGTGTTCACCACCTTCGGCGTGCCTTGAGGGTCCTCCTCGTTGAGCGTCACCTCGAGCTGGTTGCCGCGCTGGGTGACCTCCGCGACCTGGCCGGCAGCGACCATCTCGAGGAAAGACTTCGAGCCGTCGTAGGGCACTGGATCGGCTGGCTGGTCTTGGAATAGGAACATGTACAGCAGCGCGGCCGTGCCCACGACGAGCACAAGGGTGACGATGCCGTTCCGCAGGAATCGACTGTTCAATGGGATACGTGGCCTCCGGTTGGCCGCCGACGCGTGCGGCAGGCTGGCCGATTATAGGGCCGATTGGCAGCGGACCCAGCGGTACGATCGGCCGGTGCGCGCAGTCAGTCACGTTAAGAGCCTGGTGGCGACTGGTAGCGGAGGGCGGATTCGAACCACCGACCAAGGGCTTATGAGTCCCCTGCTCTACCACTGAGCTACTCCGCCACGGGCGCCGATTCTAGCGCACACGGTTCAGCCAACGGCCAACGGGTCATCCGAAGCGGGTGATGGATGGCGTTCGCCGCTTCTGGCACGATGCCCGCGTCTGAGCAGAGGGGACACCGCTGCGCGTTGTCGCAGGACAGTAGGAATTGCGCTAGGAAGGGAGCGATCCGTGACTTTTGCCGAACTGATATGGGGCATGTTCGTGTTCTTCTTCTGGTTCATGGCAATCTGGATCTTCATCCAGATCTTCGCCGACATCTTCCGTCGCCGCGACCTCTCCGGTGGCTGGAAGGCCGTCTGGATCGTCCTGCTGATCGCCCTGCCCTTCCTCGGCGCGCTCATCTACGTCATCGCCCGGCCGCGGATGACCGAACAGGACAAGGAAGACCTCGACAAGGCGATGGAGGTGCAGCGGCGGATGCAGGGTTACTCGCCCGCCGATGAGATCGCTAAGCTGAACGCGCTCAAAGAGTCTGGCCAGATCACGGCCGAGGAGTACGACAAGCTCAAGGCCCGCGCGATGATGGACATCTGAGTGACGGGGCCAGCAGAAGGAGGGTTCGAAATGGACGTCATGAAGGAAGCGACAAGACTGGCCAGCCTGGCCACGGTTTTCGTCTGGCTGGGTTGGATCGGCATCGCCTGGGCGCTGATCGCCGGCGTGCTGTGGTGGCTGGACCTGTTGGGGCAACCGAACATCAACTTCCTGCAGGCGTTCGCGCTGTCGTCGAGCGCCATCGGCGGGCCACTGTTCCTGGCGATCATCGTGGCCACCTTTGGCCACGCGATCCGCCTGTACGCGATGAACGTAGCCAGCCGCTCCTGACCACGAGCTGAACTGACCGGCCGGCAGCGCCGCGGGCGTGCCGGCCGGTTCGTTATTGCTGGCCGCACGAAGGTCGCCCGTCGCCAGCTGTCACCGCCTCGATCGGGGTGGGTGACGCACCCACACCGCACGAGACCACCGTCGACCGCACCGCAGGCGACCGACGGGGGTACGAACGCCCTCGAAACTGACCGTCGGAGGTCATCTACGCCTCCTGCCCGGCGGGCTCTACGGTGGCAGCCTCTGCTGCAAGGAGGCTGCGAGATGGGACACCAGGAGGCGCCGGGCGACGGGTCCGGGTCGATTCAGCTTGTGCTCGTCGACGAGCACCCGCTCATTCGAGCGGGAGTGCGGACGATGCTCGAGAACGAGTGGGGTATCGAGGTCATCGCCGACGTCGATTCGATCGATGCGGCGCTGGCCTACTGCAGTAGCGGGCGGCCGGACGTGGTACTGATGGACCTCGACCTGCCCGCACCGGGACTGCTCCAGGGCGTGCAGCGGCTGCGCCGCGAGTGCGCCGACTGTGCCGTCGTGATCCTCGCCCATCGCGACGACGACGACGACCTGTATCGAGCGGTCGTGGCCGGGGCGAACGGCCACGTTGTCGACGACGCCCAGCCAAGCGAGCTGGCGCTGACGATCCGCCGCGCGGCAAGCGGCGACGAGCCGATCGGGCAGTCGCTGGCCGAACGGCCGTCGGTCAGCCAGCGCGTGCTCGAGGCCTACCGCAAGCTGGCCATCTATGGCCCGCCGCTGCGCCGCGAAGAGGAGGTGCCGCTGACCGCCCGCCAGCTGACGATCCTGCGCTATGCCGCCGAGGGCATGACCAACCGTCAGATAGCCCGCGTGATGGGCTACAGCGAGCACACCATCAAGGGCGAGATGTCAGCGATCCTGGCCGAGCTGTGCCTGAAGCACCGCACCGAGGCGGTGGTCCACGCCGTTCGACGAGGCTGGATCAGCCTACCCGAGCCAATGGTCGGCGAGCATCTGAACTGAGGCGGCGGGCGACGCTCAGTGCTGCGGGCCGGCGGCCTGCCCGCCGAAGCGGGCGAGCAGCTCGCCGACGGTCATCTGTCCGTAGGTAGCCGATAGCCGGTCGCGACCCAGCCGCCAGACTGCGCGAATGGGCCGAGACCCCCGCTGGTCGAGCTCGGACAGCTGGACGTCGACGTAGCGATCGAGGCCCGGCACCAGTCGCAGCCGGTCGGCCAGGAAGGTGGCCGCCTCGGCCAGTGGCGTGGCTGCCGTGATCGAGGCGGCCATCGACGCCGGGCGATCGCCGATGGGCATGGCCGGCATCGGCGGCATCACCGGCGACGGCGCAGCGACGGAGTCGCTTGCGTCCCGTAGCGCGGCCTCGGCTGCCTCGCTCGCGCTGGCGACCTGCGCCGATAGTTCGCTTTCGGTCGCCGCAACGCCGGCCGCCTGTTGGCCGCTGTTGCCGGCCGCCTTCTGGCCGGTGGCTGCCTGACGCGATCGGCGCGCCGCCCGCCCGCCACTACTCGGCGCGGGCGCGGCGGAGGCGGCCGCGGGGGACGGCGCCGACTCGCGCGCGGCACGCCCGCCGCTTCGCCCACCTCCACCGCCGCTCGACGAGCCACCGCCGCCGGTCGCGCCGGCCATCGCGGTGTTGATCAGCGCCGGCACGTCGAGGCCGGTCAGCCCCTTGACCGTCGCGCTCGCCTCGGTGACCGTGCGTGTCGTATTGCGCACGAGCTCGGATGCGCCGTCGTTGGACAGCACGGTCAGGTTGTCGATGCGGCCCATCGGCTCGGCCGCGGCGCGAACGATGTCGGGCAGCTGGCCGAGGACGGTCTGGATGACGGCCGCCTCGTTGAACTGCTTGAACGCCTCGGCCCGCAGGGCGAGTGCCTTGGCTTCCGATTCGCCCTTGTTGAGGATGATCTCGGCCTCGGCATTGCCCTCAAGCTGGACGCGCTGCGCCTCGGCGTGGGCATTGACCTCGACCACCTTCGCCTGCGCCTCGCCCTTGGCCTGGATGACCGCTGCCTGCGCCTGGCCGGCCAGCTTCTCGCGCTCGGCATCGGCCTGCGCGGCGGCGATACGCGCCTGGCGATCGCCCTCGGCACGCCGCACGACGGCCTCGGCCTCGGCCTCCGCCGGCCGGACGGTTGTCGCCAGCAGCTCCTTCTCGGTGCGCGCCGCCTCAAGGTCGGCCAGGTCGGTCTGCTTGCGCGTCACCTCCTGCTGCGCCTCGGCCTGGGCCAGCGGTCCGGCCTGGCCGGCGCGCGCCTGGGCGGCAGACGTCTGGGTCAGCACCTCGGCCTTGCGCAGCTCGACGTCGCGCTGGGCATTGACCTTGACCTGCTCCGCTTCGGCCTCGCGGACCGCGGCGTCCTGGTCGGCGCTCGCCTTGGCGATGCGCGCGTCGCGCTCGACGATGGCCAATTTCTGCTGGCCCAGCAGGTCGACGTAACCGCGCTCGTCGTTGATGCTCTGAATGGTGAACGAGTCAATCTGCAGGCCCGAGGTCGCCAGATCGCCCTTCGCCGCGTCCTGCACCTGCTGCAGCAGCTTCTGGCGATCCATGATCAGCTCCTCGATGGTCAGCGTGCCGACGATCGAGCGCAGCGATCCCTCGAGAACGTTCTTGACGATCGAGTCGACCTGTTCGTCCCGCGCGTCGAGGAACCGCTCGGCGGCGTTGCGGATCGACTCGACGTCACGGCCGATCTTGAACGTGGCCACGCCCTGGACAGCAACCTTGATGCCCTGGATCGTCACCGCGTCGGCGAGCGAGACACTGATCTGGCGCGCGGTCAGCTTCAGTCGGCCGGCTTTGTGGATCAGCGGCAGTACGAACGTTCCGCCACCCACGACGACCTTGATGCCCTTGTCGGCGGCACTTACGGCGGCGATCTCGCCTTTCTCGTCGCGCACTTTGGCGCCCCGCGAGCCGGCCACGATCAGCGCTTCATTGGCGTTGGCCACCTTCCAGCGACTGGCGACGTAGAAGACGAGCAGGCCGAGGACGACGACCAGCAGCACGCCCAGCAGCGGGCCGGTGCCGGTGAACTCGAGCAGTTCAGACATCAAGCCTTCCTCCCTCGCCGGCGGGCTGCCCGGCCGGCGCGACAACCAGTGTGGAGCCGGCAACGTCGGTGACAGTCACCAGACTGCCCACCGGGATGTCGACGTCGGCGGTGGCGGTCATGTTGTGAATACCGCCGCCGTAACTGAGCAGCACCGAGCCGGCTCGACCCTGATCGATGGTCACTGACACTCGGCCGCGCTGGCCGACCATCTCCTCGAGGCTGAAGACGGGCGGCGCTTCCGAGCGGCGCAGAAAGCGGAACATCAGCCACACGACCGCGACACCAACCATGCCGAAGGCGAGACCAACGACCGACGCCGGCCCCGGCTCGAGCTGGAAGATCTCGGTGCCGAACAGGCCGCCTACGCCGAACATCGTGACGAAACCGAGCAGCAGCGGCATCAACGTCACCCCGCCCAGGTCGAAGTCGATGTTGAAGGCGTCGAACAGGCCGCCAAGCAGATCGTCGAGCAGCAACGTCAGCAGCAGCAGTACGCCGCCGACCGCGACACAGATAACGAAGATCGTGTTGGCCAGATCGATGGCCACGTCCCTCTCCCGCTTGCTGCGGCCGCCCGGCCGGGCATACTGGGTCGCCCCGGGCGCCACCAAAAGGATACGGCAGCCGGCTTGGCGCCGGTACACGAATCGGTGCCGGCTCAGGGCCGGTTGGCGATCGGATCCAGGTCGCGCGAAGCCTCGTTCATCAGGTTGGCGACAGCGTCGGGCGCAACGAGGGCGATGGCCAATGCGACCGCGGCGAACAGGCCGAGGGTGACGGCATAATCGCGCAGGCGGACCGCGTCGCGCCAGTCCGTCTCGAGCGCGGCGCGATCGCCACGGCGCAGGAACGGTACGGCGGCCAGTGCGACGACCAGGCCGTGCACCCAGACGATGGGCAGCGCGACGGTTGCCGCGACGGCCACCGTCCACGGTCGGTCGGTGCGTGCTCCCCAGACTACGATCAGCACCGCCAGCGGCAGCCGGAATGGCAGCGCCGGTGGAATGGAGAACGGCTGCGGCCGATCTACGTTGCTGAGCGTGGCCGCGATCCATTCGCTCCACCAGTTGGGCGCCACGACATAGCTGGCGATCGACACGATCGCCGTCGCGCCGAGCGCGATGGCAAGCGCGCGCCACTCGCGGCGGACGGCGAACCACAGCAGCCCGATACCGGGTGTGACTTTGGTCAACAAGACGAACGACCACGTCCACGGATGGCGGAAGCCGAGCGCAACGGCGGCGGCGATAAGCCAGTGGACGTTGCCGTGGTATAGCTCGAGCGCGACCGCCGGCAGAGCCAGCAGGACCAACCCCCAGCGTCCGCCGAGCCAGACGATGGTGGCCAGCATCAGCGCCAGCCACAGCCACAGGAACAGCCACCAGGGCAGCGCCGCGAGCGGCGCGAAGAGCAGCGCGATGGGCGGGCCGTAACGAAACGCGCCGAGGCCATAGTTGTTGTCCAGCGTTCGCCCGTACAGGTCGGTCAGGTCGATCGACCAGTAGGAGTAGGCGTCGTAGCCCATGCTCCGCGCGAGGGCGGTGACGACAATCAGCACGAAGCCGGTCACCAGCCAGCCCGAGATGATCAACCCGTCGCGGACTGCGCGGCGGCGCAGCGCGGGCGTCAGCCCGGGCAGTGACTCGAACGGCGGCCAGCTCATCGCG
>Ga0268386_10004159_pt1 | contig 10614 bp, 10 predicted proteins | sample RVTome_15_FD_200260 | JGI IMG/M metagenome (GOLD analysis project Ga0268386, IMG submission 200260) | Soil microbial communities from uranium-contaminated site in the Upper Colorado River Basin, Wyoming, United States - RVT150D86... ... | reverse complement strand
GAGGAGCCGGATCACGGCGGAGAGCGTCCACACGATGGCGAGGTACGTGACCGCGAGCACGGTGAAGGTCTCGACGGTCTCGAGCGTGAGCGCGTTGATCTGGAGCGCGGTCGTGGTCAGCTCCGGGTAGGCGATCACGTACATGAGCGAGGTGTTCTTGACCACGCTGATGTACGTGTTGATCGAGGACGGCAGCGCGATGCGACCGCCGATCGGCAGGGTCACGTTCAGGAAGGTCGAGACGCCGCGGAAGCCGAGCGCGAGCCCGGCCTCGCGGTAGCGATTGGGCACGGCCTCGAAGCCGGCGCGGAAGTTCTCGGTGTTGAACGCGCCGCCCCAGATCATCACGGAGAGCCAGGCCACGGTGAAGGCCTCGAGCCGGATCCCGACCTGGGGGAGCGCGAAGTAGAGCATGAAGATCTGGACGAGGATCGGCGTGTTCCGGATCACCTCGACGTAGACGGCCGCGAGCTGGCTCACGACCGGGATCCGGTGGGCTCGCGCCGCTCCGAGGACGAGCCCGATCGCGAAGGCGCCGGCGATGGCGATCGCCGAGACCGTGAGCGTGCGACGGAGCCCGGCGGCCAGCTCGTCGGCGTTCTCCTCGACGAAGGACCAGACCTCTGCGACGAACGCGAGCGTGACGAGGAACGCCGTCACGAGCGCGAAGGGGCGGTCGCGCCTGCGACCGCCCCTTCCTGATGTGCGTTCCGGCCCGTTACGGGCACTGCGTGGTGGCGTCTCCCCGCGTGTAGCCGAAGTTGTTGTTCGGCCTCAGGATGTTCTGCTGGAAGCTCGGGAACACCCGTGCCGGCACGTTGTTGCGAAGGATCGTGTTGAACGTGTCCCGGCGCTTCATGACGTTGAGCCGGGAGTCGATCCAGCGCTTGAGGGCCCTGTTGCCCTGCTTGATGCCGATGCCGTATGGCAACAGCAGGAACTGGTCGTTCGTGAGCTTCAGCGTGCGATCCTGGGCCGCGATGCCGACGAGGACGGTGTCGTCCCACATGAGCGCGTCCGCCCGGCCGTTGCGGAACTCGAGCAGCGCGTTCGTGAAGCTGTCGGTTGCGACGACTCTCGTGTCCCTGAAGCAGTTCTTCATCCAGCGGTCGTAGATCGAGCCGGTGGTCGTCGCGATCGTCTTGCCGCCCAGCTGCGGCAGGTACGAGTTCGGGGCGCTGTTCGGCACGAGGATGCGGCCCGTGGCCTTGTAGTACGCCCGCGAGAAGTCGATCCGTGTGTCGCGGTCCTGCGTGTACGTGAACGTCGCGACGACCATGTCGGCCCGGTCCGACGTGAGCACGGGCTCGCGCGCCGGCGTCGTGACGCAGCTGAGGTTGACGCGGTTCGGCTTCCCGAAGGCGAAGCGGGAGAACCAGCGGGCGATCTCGACGTCGAAACCGGCGTGGCGGCCGCGGACGTCGATGTAGCCGAACGGCGGCGAGTCGCACTTGATCGCGATGTTGAAGCGACCTCGCTGCTTGATGTTCGTGGGCAGGGGCGGCAGGTTGGGCCGCGGCTGTGCCGCGGCCTCCGGGCCGGCCTCACGGGCCGACGCGGCGCTGCCCCAGGTTGCAAGCACAGCCAGCGCGAGCGCGCCGACGGCGACGAGTATTGCGATTCGTCTCACGGTGCTCCTCCTTCCGAGGATGTCTCTGCTTCCTCCATCGTGAGATCGTCGAGCGAGTGTGCGAGCTGCAAGCTCCTGCGCAGGAACCGCCGTGTGCGCTCCTTCTGCGGGCGGTCGAGCACGTCGGCCGGCGGCCCCTCCTCGACGATCTTCCCTTCGTCCATGAACACCACGCGATCGCCCACCTCGCGTGCGAACTGCATCTCGTGCGTGACCACGAGCATGGTCATCCCGCTCCGGGCCAGGTCGCGCATCACGACCAGCACCTCGCCGACGAGCTCCGGGTCGAGCGCGGAGGTGACCTCGTCGAAGAGCATGACGTGGGGGTTCATCATCAGCGCCCGCGCGATCGCGACCCGCTGTTGCTGACCGCCCGAGAGCTGGTGGGGGTGCTGGTCGGCCTTCTCCTCGAGGCCGACCGTCGCCAGGAGCTCCTGCGCGCGAGCCCTGGCGTCCTTGCGCGACATCTTCTTGATGCGCCGCGCGGCGAGCGTCAGGTTGTCGATCGCGGTGAGGTGGGGGAAGAGGTTGAACTGTTGGAACACGATCCCGATCCGCTGGCGGACGGCCGTGACGTCGGCGCCCTTGCGTGTGATCTCCTCGCCCTCGAGGGAGATCCGGCCGGCGTTTATCGGCTCGAGCAGGTTGACGCAGCGAAGGAGCGTGCTCTTGCCGCTCCCGCTCGGGCCGATGACGACGAGCACCTCCCCGTGCTCGACGCTCAGGTCGATGCCGTCGAGCACGACGGTGTCCCCGAAGCTCTTGTGCACGCCCTCGAGGCGGACCATGGGCTCGGCCACCGCTCCGGACGGTCCCTCCGACCCCACGAGCTCGCTCCGTAGCTCCGTCATCCGTCCGCCGGGATCAAAGGAGACCGGCGGCTCCGAGTCAAGGCCCGATGATCGCCTGGGTCTGCGTCGTGCGTGCCACGTGCTTGCCGCTCGCGTCGTGGACGTCCGTCTCCACCACGATCGTCGAGCGGCCGCGATGGAGGGGGCGCGAGCGCGCGCGCACCTCGCCCTCGCGCACCGCCGCGAAGAAGTTCGTCTTCGACTCGATCGTCGTCGTGGTGGCGCCCTCCTGGAGGTTGAGGAACGCGCAGACCGCGCCGGCGGAGTCGGCCAGCGCCATGAGGACGCCGCCGTGGAGCACCCCTCCCGCGGTACAGAGCTCCGGCGCCCACCCGAGCGTCGCCTCGACCTCGTCCGGGCCGCCGCGCATCCGGATGCCGAGCGTCCGTCCGAGCGGCATCTGCTCGTTGACGAGGGCGGTGAGGTCGGGAGCGTCGCTCACGGCTCCCCCTCGTGGGCGGGCGGCCGCTCCACGGGTGCGCGGGAGCGCTCGAGCTCGTCCCGCGCGCGGCGCCGCGAGACCAGCAGGTACTGGACGCCGAGCACGAAGAGCGCCGCGATGATCGCCCCCGCGAGCGTCGCGCCGCGGAAGCCGGGCGCCTCGACGTCGAGCGTGCGCTCTCCGGCGTGTGCGGCGTTCCCGCGGCCGAGGACGATGCCGAGGGTGAACAGGTTCGGGAGCGCGAGGAGGACGGCGGCGACTGCGAAGGCGAGGTACGCCTTCCAGGAGCGCCGCTTGCGGGCGGCCCAGACGACGACGGCGAGCGGGAGCACGGTGAAGAGGAACCCGTAGACGAGCCCGAGCGTGATGCCTGCCGGGATGCTCCCGTCGACCTGTGCACCGATCCGCTGCGACCACCAGCGGGGCACGAACGCGGCGCCGATCCAGCCGCCGACGAGGACGACCGCGAGGGCGAGGCCCGCGTAGACGAGGCGCCGCTTCCAGGGCGACCGCTCGCGGCCGATCTCGGTGGGTGGCTGCTGCGACTCGACGGAGCCGAGGATAAACGCCTGTTAGCGCCGGAGGCGCGTCACCCAGTACTCCGCGGGCGGGGTCGTCGGCGTGCCGAAGCGCGCGTTCACGACGTACAGCCGGCTCCCGTGCAGGTCGCCGGTCGTCGGCACGTCGAGCAGGGAGTCCGTGATCGTGCGCACGATGCGGCCCGAGCGGAGCCCCGGCCGCAACGAGACCTTGGCGACCTGGTTCAGCTGGTTCTGCACGACGTAGAGCGTCCGGCCCTGGAGCACGAGGCCGTCGCCGTTCGGGACGCCGGCGCCGCCGAGGTCGATGGTGCGCGCGACTCCGGTGCGCGGGTCGACCGTGAAGAGCGTGGCCGTGCTCGACTGGACGACGACGAGCGTCGCGCCGTTCGCGGTCGCCTCGATGCCGTTCAGGTTGAAGCCCGACTGGTGCTGATAGTCGCCGGTGAGCGAGAGGCTCTGCACCGACGGCTGCCCGCCGGGACGCCCGTTCGGCCCGAGCGGCAGGCGGTAGAGCACGGGGCGGAACGAGTCGGTGAACCAGGCCGCACGCCTCGTCACGACGACGTCGTTCACGAACGTGCCCCCTCCGGTCGCGAGCGTGCGCTCGGCGAGCAGTCGTCCCGAGCGCGCGTCGTAGACGAACGCCTTCCCCGTCGGTCCTCCGGCCACGAAGAGCCGTCCGCGGTCCACCTCGAGCCCGATCGCCGCGCGGCCGGTCGCCGCGGGGACGAGCACGGATCCCTGGCCCGTGCGCAGGCTTCCGCGATAGATCGCCCCGGTCGGGATGGAACCGACGTAGAATTGGTTGCCCGCGATCGAGATGCCCTCCGGCTGGAAGCCGTCCGGAAGTGCGATGCGCTTCGGGAACGCCGTTCCCGAGGCCGATGCGAAGGCGGCGCCGACGGCGAGAACGAGTACCGCCGCGCCCATGACGAGCTTGGTCATGGCTGCCCCTCTCGAGAGATTCCCCTGTCGGGCCAGGGTAGCGAGCGACCGCAGGGCCACGCGGCGCGTTGACGGCGTGCCCGCCGGCACGTACCCTGGACGGGTTCCGTCGTCGAGCGAGAGGAGGCGTGCAATGAAAGTCGTCAGCGGCACCACTCTCCGGCTCGGCGTCCCCGCCTAGGCACTTCGCCGGCGGCCGCGCGAGCCGCGGTCAGGTTCACCACCGAGCGAAGGAGTCTCACGTTGTCCGATGGAACCCTGGCCGTCCTCGACTGGACCGACGAGCTCGAGGCGGCCGACACACGCTTCATCCGTCGTGCGCGGGAGGGGACATGAGCGCCCGTGTCTCAGACGTGCTGCGTCCGGACGGACGCCTGCTGGTCCGGTCGGCGGGCGAGTGGACGGACGAGACGGCTGCCGCCGCGGTCGAGCTCGCGGATCGCCGCGGCCTGCCCGCGCTCGCCCACGTCTCCGACCAGGCGGAGTCCGAGCGCGCCGCGCTGGCGCGTGCAGGCTTCGTCGAGGCACGGCGTCAGGCTGTCGTGGCGATCTCCCTCGAGCGGGCGCTCGTGGCGCTCGCCGACGCCAGCGTGCCCGCGGGCATCCAGGTGCGGTCCGCCGCGGACGTCGATCCGCACCGGCTTCGGCTCCTCGACGACGAGCTCAGGCAGGACGTGCCCGGCACGTCCGGCTGGCGGAGCACGCCGGAGGAGTTCGACGACGACACGTTCGCCGACCCCGCGTTCGACCCCCGGACGTACCTCGTCGCGGTCGACGAGGCATCCGGGGAGTACCTCGGGCTCGTCCGGGTCTGGATGAACGAGCGGGGCCCGCGACTGGGCCTGGTGGGTGTCCGGGGCGATCGACGCCGCCAGGGCCTGGCGAGCGCGCTCCTCGCCTGCGCACTGACGGCCGTGCGCGCGACCGGCGCGGCCGAGGTCACGGCCGAGCACGACCTCGGGAACGAGGCGTCGGCGGCGCTCGTGGCGGGCCTCGGCGCACGCCGGGTCGGGGTGCAGGTCGAGCTCGTCCACGACCCGCCCCGAAGCGGAACGACCGCACGTCGTGCCCGGGAGCGCTCCCGTGTCGGCTAGCGCGCTGGCCGCCCTCGGCTGGACCGACGAGCTCGAGGCGGCCTTCGCACCGTATGCCGAGCGCGGGTTCGAGCCCGCGAGGGTGGTGGCGGAGCACCGCGGCGGATACCTCGTCCGCGGCGAGCGCGACGAGCGGCTGGCGCACGCGCGAGGGCGGCTCCGCGACGACGAGCTCATGGGCGGGATGCCGGCGGTGGGGGACTGGGTCGCGGTATGCGACGCCCCCGGCGATCGCGCGGCCATCGAGGCGCTCCTCCCGCGGCGCACGAGAGTCTCGCGAAAGACCCCCTGGCTCAAGGCGGAGGAGCACGTGCTCGTCGCGAACGTCGACACGGTGTTCCTCGTGACGGGCCTGGACGGCGACTTCAACCCGCGCCGGCTCGAGCGCTACCTCGTGGCTGCGTGGGACAGCGGGGCGGACCCGGTCGTCGTCCTCACCAAGCTCGACGTCCTCGACGACGAGTCGAAGCTCGTCGAGGCGGAGGCGATCGCGATCGGCGTTCCCGTGGTCGCCGTCTCGAACGTCACCGGCGAGGGGATCGACGAGCTGGCCGCGTTCCTGCGACCCGCACGCACGTTCGTCCTGCTCGGCTCGTCGGGCGTCGGGAAGTCCACGCTCGTGAACCGGCTCGCCGGGCGCACCGTCATGCCGATCGGAGACTTGCGCCGGGACGGGCGCGGCCGGCACACCACGCGCCACCGCCAGCTGCACGTCCTCCCCGACGGGGCGCTCGTCGTCGACACCCCGGGCCTGCGCGAGCTCCAGGTGTGGGAGGGCGACGTCGACAGTGCCTTCGCCGACATCGCCGAGCTCGCCGCGGAGTGCAAGTTCTCGGACTGCGCGCACGCGAGCGAGCCCGGGTGCGCGGTCCTGGAGGCGCTCGACTCGGGCGAGCTCGACCCGGAGAGGTGGGCGAACTACGGGAAGCTCCAGCGCGAGCTCAGGTCGATCGAGGCGAGGTCGAGCACGCGGGTGCGTCGGGAGCTCAAGCGGCGCTGGCGGCAACGGGCACGGGAGGTGCGTGCGGAGCGGCGCTACCGGCGCCGGCTGGGTTAGGTGCTAGGTCGTCAGGCTCTGGCGAGGTCGGCGCGCCGAGGTGGAGCCTCGAGCGCGCGGGCGAGATCCGTGATCGAGAGCAGTCCGACGAGGCGCTCCCCGTCCAGGACGAGCCCACGGCCCAGGCTCGACCGCGTCAGCCTCGCGAATGCCTCGAGCGCGTCGTCGTCCTCGCGCAGGACCGGCACCTCGGCGAGCGGGAGCATGGACTCGCGCACACGGCGCCGATCCCACTCCGCCCGCGTGATCTCGGCGACGCGCCGGAATGGGAGCAGACCGATCGCTGTGCTCCCCTCGACGACCGGGTACGTCGTGTAGCGGCGACGCCAGACGACCTCGTCCATGAACTCGCCCAGCGTCAGGTCCGGCTCGACCGCGACCGGGTCCGCGGCCATCAGGTCGCGCACGACGAGACCGTCGAGCGCCTGCCGGGCGCTGGCGTACTGGCCCTCCGCGCCCGCCGCGCTCAGCAGGAACCAGCCGAGGAAGGCGAGCCAGACCCCGCTGAACGCGTTGCCGACGATGAAGAACACGATCCCGCCTGCGACGAGGGCGTAGCCGAAGCCGCTCCCGATCGTCGCCGCGGTGCGCGTCGCACGCGCGAAGTCGCCGCGCAGGTGCCAGAGCGCGGCGTGCAGGATCCGGCCGCCGTCGAGCGGCACCGCCGGCACGAGGTTGAAGAGAAGGAGTGCGAGGTTGACGTAGCCGAGCCAGGCGGCGACGCCTTCCACGGACTGCGCAGGCGCCAGGAGCGCCACAACGACGAACAGGACCCCGAGCACCAGGGACACGACGGGGCCGGCCACGGCGATCCGGAACTCCGCGCCGGCGCTCTTGAACGCCCCCTTGAGCGTGGCCACGCCGCCGAAGAGCCAGAGCGTGATGCCCTCGATCTCGATCTGCTCCCGCCGCGCCTGCAGCGCATGGCCGAGCTCGTGGAGAAGGACCGAGACGAAGAACAGGATCGCGGCCACGACGGCCATCGCGAAGTGTGCGCCGTCGCTGAGCCCGGGATTGGTCGCGGGGAAGACCCCGCTCGAGAGCGTCCACACGAAGAGCGTGAAGACCACGATCCAGCTCCAGTGGATCCCGATGCGGATGCCGAGGATGCGACCGACCTGGATGCCCGGGCCCATGTCGCCCCAGCGTAGGTGGCAGGGCGAGGCTGGGCGAGCAGTCGTGGAAACGCGACGGTGGCCTGGCGCGGGCAGACGGCACCTATCCCGCGCCGAGGCGCCCTGCGGATGGGCGGAGAGAATGGCCCGGGAGGAGTCGAACATCCGCAGGCAGATTCGAGTCTCGACCAGACAGGCTCAGCCAAGCGGTCTCGCGTCAGGTGCGCCAGTGCACGCGCGTTGCGCCCCGTTTGCTTCGACGGTTGTCTCGCTGCAGTGCGGAAGCGACGCGGGCGAAAGGGGCGCGGGGGCGAGACCCGACCGCTGTGCCGCGAACGCCTACCCGTCGACGATCTCGATATCCGGCCGGAAGGCGGCCACCGCGAACCAGAATGGCTCGTGGAACGGGATCGGCTCTCCACCGAGGAGCACCGACGATGCTCCGACGTCCCGGCCGGTCGAGATCACGCCGTCGTCGAGCGCAGAGGCGACGCCACCACGCCAGCGGACGACGACGGTGCCCCTGCGCGTCTCGATCTCGACCGTCCGCTTCGTCGCAAGCGACGAGAACGGGACGGCGTAGGCGCACTCCCCGACTTCCACGTAGACGACCCGCTCCTTCGGCGGCAGCCGATCGTCGTCGTCGTTTCGCGTGGCGAAGAGGGGTGAGCTGTCGATTCGGTCGTAGCCCGAGTACGGATTCACGCCGTAGTCGCGCGAGAAGCCCGTGTCGCGGCTCAACACGAGCCCCTCGGCGTGCTCCCGGCGGAACTCCGCCCAGGAGACGATCCGGGCCGGGATCTGGCGAAGCCTCGCGCCAGTGAGCTCGCCAACGACGGCCTCGCCGCCGAACTGTTGCCACCACGACTCCGTTTGGCGGTCGTACATTACGAGGTCGGAGTCGCGGAGCTTGCCGGTCGTCCCGAAGTCGAGGATCCTTCCGTCCACGCGCCGGTCGAAGACGATCGCGGTGTTGCAGAGCGGGCAGAAGGTGACCGCGACGACCATATCGCCGAGGCGGGCGTTCACGATCTCGTGCCACATGAGGATCTGGATCGGGTACGCGTGCGTCACGCCGTCGACCGCAACGAGGATCATCGGCTCGCGATCGTCGAGGAAGTCCACGTCCTTCGCGTGGAAGTAGCGGGGCTCGTCGATGGCAGGGATGCCGTCCTTCGGCGGCCCTCCCGACTGGAACTCGTCGAGTGGAACGCTCGCCTTCGAGAAGTCGGTGGCCCAGTCGCCGGCGTCCGGCGGCGGCGACCCCTCGCCGAGACCGACGTTCGGCACCTCCTTGTTGATCTCTTCCGCGAGCTCCGCGAGCTCCTCCTCGCTCGGGCCGCTCTCGCCGTTCCCGCCGCAGCCCGCGACGAGAGCGAGCGCAGCAGCTGAGAGGACGACCGCGAGCAGCGCGCGTCGGCTCATACGTGGTTCGATGCGACGGCGCGCGGCGGAGATTCAGCGCGATGCGCGGCGGCGGAGGCGGCCCGCGCCGGCGGCCGATGTGAAGGGGTCCGCCTTCCGCTGCCCGGTGGAGTGGAAGCGCAGCGCCTTAAGCCTCTGTTCACGCCGACGTAAGCCGTGGGCAAGGCTCGCCCGGTACCTCTCCTCGTATCGAGAGAGGGGAGAGTTCGATGCGAGTACGAACCGCCGCGCTCATCGCCGCACTCGCGGCCGGCGCGGTCCTTGCGTTTGGTACGGCGGCCTCGGCCGAGGCGCCCGTCGCGACGTACGAGGTGACGATCACCGACCTGACCGGTGGGCAGCCGCTGACGCCGCCGGTGGTCGCGACTCATCGAGCGGCGACAAGCCTGTTCACCGTCGGTCAGCCGGCGAGCGTTGCCCTGAAGGAGATCGCGGAGAACGGGAACCTGGCACCCATGATCGCCCAGGTCGAGTCGGACAAGCACGTTGCCGACTCCGCTGCGGCCGCCGCGCCGCTCGTTCCGTCCGGACTTCCCGGGTCGGCGATGTTCGACGACTCGGTGACGCTGACCGTGACGGCGTCCAAGGGGGCGACGTTCGTGTCCTTCGTGAGCATGCTGATCTGCACGAACGACGGCTTCACCGGCGTGGACTCGCTCCGCTTGCCGAAGGGTGTCGGCGATCGCGTCGGCGTTCGGTCCGACGGCTACGACGCCGGGAGCGAGCTCAACACGGAGGACTTCGCCGACATCGTCCCGCCCTGCCAGGGTCTCGTCGGAGTGTCCTCGGGTGACGCGGGCACGGGCACGAGCAACCCCGCGCTCGCCGAGGGCGGGGTGACTCACCATCACCCGGGCATCCTCGGTGGTGCGGATCTCTTTCCGGCGATCCACGGCTGGACCGACCCGGTCGCCGAGATCGCGGTCGAGCGCGTGAGCTAGCGGCTTCGTTCAGGACGGATGCCTCTGTGGCGTCCGTCCTGAACGACGCGCGTTACGCGGATTGAGCTCACGGCGGGGCCTGCGCGCTGCCCGCGTACGCTCTACCCAGATCTTCGCGGTCCGTGCGAACGCCGCCCCGCCTAGGCGTCGGCGTCGGCGTCGGCGTGCTCGTAGTCGTCGGGAGTCATGTTTCTGGGCTCCGCCGCGCGGCCTGACGTTCCGCCTCGGCTTTGACGGCCGCAAGCGAGCCGCGAACCGTCGCCTCCCAGCGGCGCGCGACGAAGTGGCCCCACGCCCGCCCCAGCGCCCACAGGTCGGTGCCGAGCTCGCCCGTGTACTCGAGCTCGGTGCCCCGCTCGCTCTCGCGGAGCGCGAACTGCTCGACCACGTGCGGAACCGGGCCGCGCGTCAGGCGGAAGTGGAGGCGCTCGGGCGGCTCGAACCGGACCGTCTCGAGCGTCGTCGTGACGAGGGGGCCTACGGGGGTGTAGTGCTCGGCCAGGACCATCCCCGGCGAGCGCTCGAGGACACGCAGCTTTCGCTCGAGCGCGCGAGCCGTCGGGCGGAGGTAC
>Ga0268386_10004158_pt1 | contig 10614 bp, 8 predicted proteins | sample RVTome_15_FD_200260 | JGI IMG/M metagenome (GOLD analysis project Ga0268386, IMG submission 200260) | Soil microbial communities from uranium-contaminated site in the Upper Colorado River Basin, Wyoming, United States - RVT150D86... ... | reverse complement strand
AATCAGGCCGGGCCTCAAAGACGGCAACTCTCTAGCGTTTGGTCACGGCTTCAACATTCATTTCAAGCGCATCGTGCCGCCCGGCGGCGTGAACGTTTTCATGGTCGCTCCGAAAGGCCCGGGTCACCTCGTGCGCAGCGAATACCAGAAAGGCCGCGGCGTGCCATGTCTGCTGGCGATCCATCAAGATCCTTCGGGCAACACCCGAAAGGTCGGGCTGGCTTATGCCAGCGCCATTGGCGGCGCGCGTGCGGCGGTGATCGAGACGACTTTCAAGGACGAGACCGAAACTGATCTGTTCGGCGAGCAATCGGTCTTATGCGGCGGATTGTGCGCGCTGATTCAAGCCGGCTATGAAACCTTGGTCGATGCCGGCTATCCGCCGGAGATGGCCTATTTCGAATGCGTCCATGAAGTGAAGCTGATCGTCGATCTGATCTACGAGGGCGGCTTGACCAACATGCGTTACTCGATCAGCAACACGGCGGAATACGGCGACTTGACGCGCGGCAAGCGCGTCATCGGTCCCGAAGTGCGCCAGGCCATGCAGAAGATTCTGCAAGATATCCAGTCGGGCCAATTTGCCGAGGAGTGGATCAACGAATATAAGTGCGGCTCGCCGCACTTCACCGAGCTGCGTAAGGAAGCCGCCAACCATCCGCTGGAAAAGGTCGGTGAACGATTGCGTGGCATGATGCCGTGGTTGGGCCAGAACCGTTTGGTGGATAAGAGCCGCAACTAGAGCGCAAGTGTTTCAATCCAAGGATTATGGCATCGGATGAGAATCGCAAAGGAAGGTTATCCGCTGATTCTGACGGGTGCGGCTCTGACGACCGTCGCTGCCGCCGCCGGTTGGAAAGTCGCATCTGGGGCGTTGGGGCTTGCGACCCTGGCGATCGCGGGATTTTTTCGCGATCCCGAGCGTCGCATCCCGGCTGCTGAAGGAGTGGTTGTCGCCCCCGCTGACGGCAGGATTGTGAGCATTGCCGACGTCAGCGGCGGTTCGACGTTTGCCGGCGCGGTAACGCGCGTGAGTATTTTTCTTTCGCCGCTCGACGTGCATATCAACCGCATGCCGGTCGCGGGCAGAGTCCAGGACGTTCACTATCAGCCGGGAAAATTTCTCCCGGCATACAAGGATGAGGCGACGCAGCAAAACGAGCAAAATTCGCTTGGGGTCATGGATCCGCAGGAGCGCCTTTTCGGCGTCGTCCAGGTCGCCGGCGTGCTGGCGCGCCGGATCGTGTGTTGGGTCAAAAGCGGTGATGCGCTGCGGCGCGGCGACCGCTTTGGCCTGATCATGTTCGGCTCGCGAACCGACCTGTATTTGCCGCGCGGCTGCAAGCTTGAGGTCGGCAAAGGACAGAAAGTGAAGGGTGGCGAGACGATCGTCGGGAGATTCGCATGAGCGCCATGAATGCTCAAGAGCCTAACCCCCCGGGGGAAACCGGCAAGGTTCGGCTGTTGCGTCGGCGCGGCAGGCCGCGCGTGCCGCTGCGCCAGCGCATGCCCGCCGATAAGCTCAGAAAGGGTGTCTACCTGATCCCGAGCTTGTTTACCGCCGGCAATCTCATGTGCGGCTTTTTCTCGATCATCGCAACCTTTAACGGCGAGTTTATCAACGCCGCGCTTTTTATTATTTTGGCCAATATTCTCGACGGGATCGACGGCTACGCCGCGCGCCTAACCAAGACCACGAGTCAGTTCGGCGTGGAATTCGATTCCCTGGCCGACGTGGTTTCGTTCGGGGTCGCCCCGGCGGTGCTGGTCTACTTGTGGGCGCTGGTGCCGTGGCAAACCTGGGGTTGGCTGGCGGCCTGCACCTATGTCGTCTGCGGCGCGCTCAGGCTGTCGCGCTTTAACGTCCAAGCCCAGGTCGTTTCGAAAAATCACTTCGTCGGCCTGCCGATTCCGGCGGCGGCGCAAATGATTACATCCACGGTGTTGTTGTATTATTATCTGGGTGGCGCAGGGTCGCCCAACCGGCACGTGATCCTGTTATCGGTGATTTACGGCTTGGCGGTGTTGATGGTCAGCAATATTCCTTATTTCAGCTTGAAAAACAGCGACGTCAAAAAGCGTCACCCGATCTGGATGTTGGTTTCCGGGATCATTTTGATTACATTGTTTATCGCAGAGCGGCATGTCATGTTCTTCACGTTAGTCTTACTGTACACGTTATCCGGGCCTCTGTTATGGTGTTTAACGACCTACAAACGCCAGCGGGAGACGAGAGGGAGCGCGGCGCAAGCGATGCCGTGAGATCCTGACTCGGCTATCACTCAGACAGCTACTCCCGTTGGCCCGGCCGCGGGAGTTTTTATTTCTGGGGCCGGAGCCAACGGATCAACGATCGAGGAGATTCAACGATGGAAAAGGTAACCCAAACCCAAAGCGACGTCGTCCAGATTTTCGACACGACCCTGCGGGACGGCGAGCAGTCGCCCGGCGCGAGCATGACGGCGGAGCAAAAGGTCGTGATCGCGCGGCAACTCGAGAAACTCGGCGTCGATGTCATCGAAGCGGGATTTGCCGCATCGTCGGACGGCGATTTCGACTCCGTACGTAGAGTTTGCCAGGAGATGACTCGTCCGAGAGTCGTGAGTCTGGCGCGTGCCCAAGACGGCGATATCGAGCGCGCCTTGAAGGCGGTCGAACCGGCGAAAAATCCCGGCATTCACACTTTTATCGCCACGTCGGACATTCACTTGAAGCATAAGCTGCGGATGACCCGCGAGCAGGTTCTCGAAGCGGCCGTCAAGGCGGTGAGTCATGCCAGGCAATTCACCGACTACATCGAATTTTCCGCCGAGGACGCCTCACGCAGTGATCCGGAATTCTTGATTCAAGTGTTTCGCGAGGTGATTCGCGCCGGCGCGAGAGTCATCAACGTGCCCGACACGACCGGCTACGCGATTCCGTCCGAATTCGGCGCCTTGATCGCCAACTTGATCGAGCGCACCGCCGGCGGCGACCGCGTTATCTGGAGCGCCCATTGCCATAACGACCTGGGGCTCGCCGTGGCCAATTCGCTCGCGGCCGTGCATAACGGCGCGCGCCAGGTGGAGTGCACCATCAACGGGATCGGTGAGCGTGCCGGCAACACCTCTCTCGAAGAGGTCGTGATGGCGCTGCGCACGCGAAAAAACTATCTCGGTCTCGACACTCACGTCGTGAGCGAGCAGCTCTATCCGACCTCGCGGCTGGTTTCGCAAGTCACCGGGATTTCGATCCCGATCAACAAACCGATCGTCGGGGACAACGCTTTTGCGCACGAAGCCGGCATCCATCAGGACGGCGTGCTCAAACACAAGCAGACCTACGAAATTATGACGCCCGAGTCGATCGGCATTCCCGGCAACCGTCTGGTCATGGGCAAACACTCCGGACGCCACGCGTTCGACGAGCGGCTCAAGCATCTCGGTTTTAATCTGAATAAAGAAGATATGAACCGCGCGTTCCTGCGCTTCAAGGAACTCGCCGACAAAAAGAAAAACGTCTACGACGAAGATATCGAAGCGATCGTCGCCGAAGAGGTCCTCAGAGTGCCGGGCCGCCCGGATAAGTATGAATTGCTCTACATGAACGTCAATTCGAGCTCCGACGGGATTCCCGCCGCGACGGTTAAAATGCGGGTGGACGGAGCGGAGATTACCGATCACGCTTCGGGTGATGGCGTGGTCGATGCGTGCTATCAAGTCATTACGAAAATCACCGGCTCGCAATCGCAACTGGTGCGTTACTCGGTCAATGCCATTACCGGCGGCGCGGACGCGCAGGGCGAGGTCTCGTGTGTTATCGAGGACGACGGTATCCGCGTCTCAGGGCAGGGAGCGCACACCGACATCATCATGGCGAGTGCTTTGGCTTACATTAACGGACTCAATAAACTCGAGGGAAGAAAACACTATCGGCAGGTGGTGGAGAAAGAGGGACCATGAGCTACAAAATCGCGGTATTGCCGGGCGACGGCATCGGCCCCGAGGTGATGCACGAAGGCATCGAGGTGCTTAAGCAGGTCGCCAAAGTGTACGGCTTCAACGTCGAATTGGCGGAAGGAATCGTCGGCGGCGCGTCCATCGATGCGCACGGCAAACCGCTGACGGATAGCGTGCTCCAGTTGGCCAAGGAAAGCGACGCGGTCATGCTTGGCGCCATGGGCGGGCCCCAATGGGACGGTCTCGATTATTCGATCCGACCGGAACGCGCGCTGCTCCGCTTACGCCAGGAGCTGGGCTTGTTCGCCAATCTTCGCCCGGTGAAGTTGTTCTCCGCTTTAGCCTCGGCATCCACCCTCAAGCGCGACGTGGTGGAAGGCACCGACCTGCTGGTCGTGCGCGAGCTGACCGGCGGCATTTATTTCGGCCAGCCGAAGGGCGTCACCCAACTGCCGGACGGGACGGAGCGCGGCGTCAACACCGAGGTCTACACCACGCCGGAAATCGAGCGCATCGCGCGCGTGGCGTTCCAGGCCGCGCTGAAGCGGCGCAAGAAAGTCACGTCGGTCGACAAAGCCAACGTTCTCGAAGTCACCGAGCTTTGGCGTAAAGTCGTCACGCGCACGCACAAAGACGAGGGTTACGCCGGTATCGAATTGGAACATATGCTGGTCGACAACTGCGCCATGCAGCTGATCCGAAATCCCAAGCAGTTCGACGTACTCGTGACGACCAACATGTTCGGCGATATTCTCAGCGACGAGGCGGCGATGCTCACTGGATCCATCGGTATGCTGCCGTCGGCGAGCCTGGGCGGCAAGGTCGGCATGTACGAGCCGGTCCACGGCAGCGCGCCGGACATTGCCGGACAGGATAAGGCCAATCCGTTGGCAACCATTCTCAGCGTCGCCATGATGTCGCGTCACTCGTTGGATCAAGGCGTTGCGGCGGATCGGATCGAAAAGGCGGTCGAAGCTGTCTTGAACGACGGTTACCGCACCGCCGATATTCTAGAGCCTGGCGCCAAGCTTGTCGGATGCCGGCAAATGGGCCAGCTCGTGCGCGACCAGATCGCCCGGCCGCAGGGGTAGTTGTGAAAAAAGAAAAATATAACGTCGCGATTGTCGGTGCCACCGGCGCGGTCGGCGAACAGCTGCGCGAAGTGTTGGAGGAGCGCCAATTTCCGGTCGGCGAGCTGCGGCTTTTGGCCTCGGAGCGATCCGCCGGACAATTTCTGCCGTTCCACAACAAGCAGGTGCGCGTCGATATTTTGAAGGACGATTCTTTTCGGGATATCGACATCGGTTTGTTTTCAGCGGGCAGCAGCGTGAGCGCTCAATTCGCGCCCGGCGCGGTTGCGGCGGGTGCCGTGGTGGTGGATAACACGGCGCACTTCCGCATGGAACCGGATATCCCGTTGGTCGTGCCGGAGGTGAACGCCCAAGAGATCGTCAAGTACAAAAATCATGGCATCGTTGCCAATCCGAACTGCTCGACCATTCAAATGGTCGTGGCGTTAAAACCGATCCACGATGCCGCGCGCATCAAGCGCGTGGTGGTTTCGACCTATCAATCGGTCTCGGGCGCCGGGCGCATGGCGATGGAGGAGCTGAGCCAGCAAGTCGGCGCGCTGTTCAACGGGCGCGAAATTAAGAAAGAAAAATTTCCCCATCAGATCGCGTTCAATTGTATTCCGCACATCGATGCTTTCATGGAGGGCGGCTACACCAAGGAAGAATGGAAAATGATCCATGAAACGCGCAAGATCCTCGGCGATCCGGCGCTGCCGGTGACGGCTACGAGCGTGCGCGTGCCGGTCTTTTGCGGCCATTCGGAGTCGGTCAACGTCGAGACCGAGACCCAGCTTACGGCGGCGCAGGCCAAGGCGTTACTGCGCGAAGCTCCGGGAGTGATTCTAGCCGACATTCCGGAAGAAAATATTTACCCGATGGCGATCGACACGGTCGGGAAGGACGCGACCTACGTCGGCCGGGTCCGTGAGGACCCTTCCGTCGCCCATGGGCTCAATCTCTGGGTCGTGACCGACAACCTGCGCAAAGGCGCCGCGCTCAACGCCGTTCAAATCGCTGAGATTTTGATTCGCGATTATCTTTAATCCGCACAGCCGTGGAAATGGCGGTGATCGGTCGGGCTGGCGAGTTCGGATAGAAATTTCCAGACTCGAGAGCGAAATCCGAACCCCGAGACTTTATTCGCGTGAATATCAAGATCACCGTTGAGTATGACGGCACCCAGTATTGCGGTTGGCAAATTCAGCCCAACGGTGAATCCATTCAGGCCGTGTTGGAACGCGCAGTTTCGACGTTCTTAGGCATATCGACAAGAATCACCGGATCGGGGCGCACAGATGCCGGCGTCCATGCGCTCGGACAGGTGGCCAATTTTTTCGCCGACAAGGAATTCGACCGCCACCGCATTCTGCGCGCTCTAAACGCGCTTACGCCCCCGGACATCACGATCCAAGACGCCGAGATCGTGCCCGATTCCTTCGATGCCCGTCGTGACGGCCGCAGCCGGCTCTATGAGTATCATGTTCTCAATCGCTCGATGCCTTCCCCGTTTCATCGCAATCGTGCCTGGCATGTGCACGAGCCTCTGGATGTCCGCGCCATGCGTGCGGCGATTGCTTGTTTGCCCGGCGAGCATGATTTCTCATCCTTCCGCGCCGCCGGCTGTGAAGCGGCGCATCCGATTCGAAAGGTTTACAGCACATCGCTGGAACAGCGCGGCGAGTTGCTCGTCTATTCGATCGAGGCGACCGCGTTTCTGCGCCACATGGTGCGCAACCTCATGGGCACGCTCGTGGAAGTCGGTCGCCAATTGCGCACCGCCCAATCGTTTTGCGATGTGCTCGAAAGCCGTGACCGCACCCAAGCCGGCCCGACCGCGCCGCCGCACGGATTGTATTTGGTCGCAGTCAAGTATTAGCGAGCTGCGGCTCGATCGAAATCGTCGATTTATTTGACACCCTCTTGCGATTTCCATATACCCAGACGGTGAGTCCATTCTGCGTCAGCAGGCCGAGGAGGTTTGGCGGGTTATGATGCCGCGGCACGATAATTTTTACGACGTTTACTCCAAAGCAAAAAAGATCAAGATCCACTGGCCCAACGGCGCGCGCATGGCGGTCGCGTTGGCCGGCAATCTCGAAGCCTGGAGCGAGATTCCCGATCCCAAACACCGGCGCACGCACCATGTCGGTGGATCCAATCCGATCAAGGAAGACGATGTCGTCTCGCTTTACGACTGCCGCACGGCGAGCGAGAACGATTACGGCGGCCGGACCGGGGTGTGGCGCATCTTGCGCATCCTCGACAAGTACGGAGTCAAAGCATCGTTCAACACCAATGCGCTGTGTATTCATCGTTATCCCGAGGCGGTAAAAGCGGTGCACGAACGCGGCCACGAGATCGTCGGTCATTCATACGCCGAGGACATTCAGTTGATGCAGCTCACCGAAGAGCAGGAGCGCGACGAGATCCGCACTTGCGCGAAGATGTTTCACGACTTTGTCGGGGTGCGGCCCACCGGATGGCTGACCTCCGGTATGCGCCACACGGAACGGACCCTGGGGATTCTAGCCGACGAAGGATTTACCTGGCATGGCGACGCCGTCAACGACGACAATCCCTATCCGGTGAGCATCCATGGCAAAACGATGATTATCGTGCCTTACAAAAATGCCGTCAGCGGGCTGAACGATACCGGCATGTACCGCCGTGGCATCACGGCCCGGGACGTGTTCAATTCGTTCAAGGACGAGTTCGATTTGTTGTACGAAGAATCGGCCGAGGAGCCGAAGATGCTGACCCTGGCGATGCACTGCCAGATGGCCTTTCCGGCGACGGGCAAGGTTTATGACGAGTGCATCAAGTACGCCAAGTCGTTTCCTGATCTGTGGTTCGCGAAGCGATGTGAGATCGTCGACTGGGTGAAGCAGAACTGTCTCTGAAGAATGGAGTCATGGAGTGGTGGAGTAATAGGTTGGATGGGGGAGCTTTTCCCAACACTCCAGGACTCCAATACTCCATCACTCCAATTTTCCCCGAAGGAGCCCTTTCATGTGCGATACAGCGGATGACGGCGTGGGTATCGGCAATTCCGTTCCGCAAGAGTTGCGGTTGCGCAACCGCGGGCTACGCACGGCGGATCTTTCCGCGTTGATGCCGTTCGCGCGCGCGCTCGCCAATTCACGCGAGAACCGCGATAGCCACATTGGCTTCGTCGGCTATGACAAGACAAAATCCGGCAACAAGATCCTCATCGCCATCGACCGGGAGTACGATTTGGATGTGCCGCACGCGGTGGCGGCGGCGCTGCGCGAAAAGGGCGCTCACGTGGATCTGCTGGTCGCAGACATGGGGGATCCGGACCGCGTGTTCGACTACACCGACGAGGTGGAGGTCATCATGCGGCGCGAGCCGTGGGATCATCGCCCGCGACGCTGGGAAGGCATGCCGTACATTGAAAATTTCGCGCTGCGCGGCGGCTACGATCTGCTCATTCATGGTAAAGGGGGGCCGATCCCCAAGACGGAATTTCGTTACGAACAGATTCCGTGGCTGCGCGCCGAGCATTTTTTGCAGCGCTCGACGACCTATCCGCTCGATCTCCATCTGCTGATCAACCAAAAGACCTGGGATCCGATTTGGGAACACGGCCGCGGTGGGCGCGCTTGGTTGACCGACGCCGAAGGCACGGACATCAGCTGGACTTATTGGGACGAGTATTACGACGGCACACGCTACGGCTTTTCGTCGACGCCGCGCAACGGCCATCTGTTCGGCCATCCAGTGCCGCCGATTATCGCCAAAGAAGACGCGGCGGGCGTGGTGGCGGGAACGACCAGCCACTTTTCCAAGGCGTTTCCTCAGGTCAAGGTCGAACTGGAAGGCGGGCAGGTGGTCAGGGTGAGCGGCGGTGCGGCTTACGGTGACGCCTGGCGCGATCTCCTCGAAGAGAGCCGGCGCACGCAATATCCCTGCTTTCCGCGCCCCGGACTATTTTATCTTTGGGAAGTTGCCATCGGCACCAATCCCAAGATCATGCGTCCGAGCGGCATCAAGAAACATTCTTCCGGCGGGTTTGAATGGGAGCGACGCCGTTCCGGCGTCATTCACATGGGTTTCGGAACGCTGTGGCGTTCAGCCGAGGAAAAATGGGCCGGCGAGAACGGCATTCTGTACGGCCATCTGCACATTCACCTCTTATTTCCGACTTTCACGATCGCCTCCAAGAGCGGCAAGGAATACACGATCATTCGCGACGGCCGGCTCACGGCGCTGGACGATCCCGAAGTGCGCCAGCTCGCCGAGAAGTACGGCGATCCGAACGATCTGTTGCGCGAGGATTGGATTCCGCAGATTCCCGGCATCACTTGCGCCGGCTCCTACGACGATTACGCGCGCAATCCGGGAAAGTGGATTTACGGGCAGAACGCGTAAAAGCCGTGATCGTGTTCGTGGGACGTGTTCGTGCCGGACCCGATCACGAGCACCAACACGGAAGTGGTTGCCGTAAGCCAGAGCGAGCCAATGGTATCGACGGAGGCTTAAATGCCTACCCCGGTTACGATTTCACGTCGCCGCGGCTCTTGAAGTCATAGGGTGGGGTCGATATTATCCCCGCGAAGGAGAGTTTTTTAATGGCGGGACGGACGCTTTACGACAAGATCTGGGAATCCCATACGGTTGGGATTCTGCCGACCGGTCAGACGCAGCTTTTCATCGGGCTTCACCTGATTCACGAGATCACCACGGCGCCGGCGTTCGACATGCTCCGGGAACACGGCATGGACGTGGCGTTTCGCGATCGCACGTTCGCGACGGTGGATCATATCGTGCCGACGGATATGCGCCAGCGGCCGTTCCTTGATCGCGAAGCGGAAGAGCTGACTCAGGCGCTGGAGAAAAATGTCGAGCAATTCGGCGTCGAGTTTTTCGGCCTGGACAGCATGAATCAGGGCATTGTTCATGTCATCGGGCCGCAGCTCGGCTTGACCCAACCGGGGATGACGCTTGCCTGCGGCGACAGTCACACCAGCACGCACGGCGCCTTCGGCACGTTGGCCTTCGGCATCGGCACCAGCCAGGTGCGCGATGTATTGGCGACGCAGACGCTGGCGATGGACAAACTCCAAGTCCGCCGTATCAACATCAACGGCGCGCTCGGCACGGGCGTTTACGCCAAGGACGTGATCCTGTATATCATTCGCCGCCTTGGCGTCGCCGGCGGAAAAGGCTTTGCATACGAGTACGGCGGCGAGGTGATCGACCGTATGAGCATGGAAGAGCGTATGACGGTCTGCAACATGAGCATCGAGGGCGGTGCTTTGGTCGGTTACGTCAACCCGGACCAGACCACCTTCGATTATCTGAAAGGGCGGCCGCACGCGCCCAACGGCGATGCCTTCGAGCGCGCGCTGAAGTACTGGAAGTCGGTCGCGTCGGATAGCGATGCCAAGTACGACGACATTGTCGGCTACGAAGCCAGGGAGATCGAACCGACGGTGACCTGGGGCATTAACCCAGGGCAGTCGGTGGGTATTTCCGAAAGGCTGCCCAAACCCGCCGAATATGCCGATCCCGACGGTGCCAAGAAAGCTTACGAGCATATGGGCTGGCAGCCGGGGGCGCCGATCCTCGGCACGCCGATC
>Ga0268386_10004157_pt1 | contig 10615 bp, 12 predicted proteins | sample RVTome_15_FD_200260 | JGI IMG/M metagenome (GOLD analysis project Ga0268386, IMG submission 200260) | Soil microbial communities from uranium-contaminated site in the Upper Colorado River Basin, Wyoming, United States - RVT150D86... ... | reverse complement strand
GTGGTCGGGCATGCGCGCTGCAGAGCAGACCGGCTTCGAGCCGATCGGGCGGGTCACGCTCCTCGTCCGCGAGGTGCGCGCGCAGGTCCGGCAGCCGGCACTGATGCCGGTGACCACCCGGTGACGAATGCAGGGGAGGGTGAACACGACGTGGCACGCCGCGAGACGACCGACGACCTCGACGCCCTCATGGAGTCGCTGCCTCCGGAGATCTGCGAGCGCCTGACAGGGCTCGCCAACCGGACCGACCTGCTCGAGGTGGTGATGGATCTCGGCCGCCGGCCGCAGGCGCGCTTCACCACCGGCGAGCAGGATCTCCTCGACCGCGAGATCACCGAGGCCGATATCGCCTACGTCATCGACCACATCGGCGTGTTCGGCGACGACAACCGCGCCGGCATCGAGCGGACGCTCCACCGCATCAGCGCCATCCGCAATCGCTCCGGCAAGGTGGTGGGGCTGACCTGTCGCATCGGCCGCGCGGTCTTCGGGACCATCGACATCATCCGCGACATGGTCGAGTCCGGGCAGTCGGTCCTCCTCCTCGGCCGCCCCGGCGTCGGCAAGACGACGATGCTGCGCGAGGTCGCCCGCGTCCTGGCCGACGACCTCGGCAAGCGGGTGATCGTGGTGGATACCTCGAACGAGATCGCCGGTGACGGCGACATCCCGCATCCGGGGATCGGCGACGCGCGGCGGATGCAGGTCCGCACCCCGACCGAGCAACACTCGGTGATGATCGAGGCGGTCGAGAACCACATGCCCGAGGTGATCGTCATCGACGAGATCGGGACCGAGCTCGAGACGGGGGCTGCGCGGACGATCGCCGAGCGCGGTGTCCAACTGGTCGGCACCGCGCACGGCAACACGCTCGACAATCTGATGCTCAACCCGACGCTGTCGGACCTCATCGGCGGCATCCAGCCGGTGACGCTCGGCGACGAGGAGGCGCGGCGCCGCGGCACCCAGAAGACGGTCCTCGAGCGCAAGGCGCCGCCGACCTTCGACGTCCTGGTCGAGATCGTTGAGCGCGACAACGTCATCGTGCACCGCAACGTGGCCGAGACGGTCGACGCCATCCTGCGCGGTCACATGGTGCCGCCGGAGTCCCGCTACCGCGACGATGGCGGGGACCTCAAGGCCGTGACCAAGTACGACTACCGGATCAGCGAGACCCCGGCCGGCAACCCGACCTTCGCGCCGCTGGAGCCGACCGGCGGCTTCGGCGCGTTCGGACGGGGCGGGCGCGCCGGCGGCGGTGGTGGACGCTACGAGCGCGGCCTGCGTCCCCTCCCGGGCGGCGAGTCCGACGGCGGCGGCCGCAACCAGCGCACGTTGCCCGGCGAGCGGATCGCCGGGGTGTCGGCCAGCCCGGAGCGCAGCCCGCGCCGCGAGCTCGAGCAGGCGCTGGCCGAGATGGGCGACGCCGCCGCGGTCGATCGGCCGATCGGCGCGCAGCGGCCGGCCTCCGGCCGGGTCCAGAACGCGCGGCCGATGAGCGTCTTCGCCTTCGGCGTGAGCCGCAAGCGGCTCGAGCAGGCGGTGCGCGAGCTGGGCGTGCCGGTCAACGTGGCCCGCGAGCTCGACGAGGCCGATGCCGTCGTGACGCTGCGCAACTACTACAAGCGGAAGCCCGCCGCGCTGCGGGACGCGGAGTCGAACGGCGTGCCGATCTACGTGCTCAAGACGAACACCGTCGTCCAGATGGAGAACATGCTCGCCAGCCTGTTCGACCTCGAGGCCGATCCACAGGAGGCGGCGCTGCGCGAGACCGCCGAGGCGATCGGCCTGGTGCAGGCCTCCGGGCGGCCGCTGGAGCTCACGCCGCAGAACGCGTACGTGCGCCGCCTCCAGCACCAGATGGCCGAGCGCAACGCCCTGATGTCGCGGTCGCGCGGGTCGGAGCCCAACCGCCGGGTCGAGCTGCTGCCCGAGGACGGGAAGGCGTGGCGATGAGCCGCGGCGCCCGCATCGCGGTCCTCGTCGTGTTGGGGCTGCTGGTCGTGGCCATGGTCGCCACCAGCGTCCTGCCGCCGGCGTGACGCGCGGCCGGTTCATCACCCTCGAGGGACCGGAGGGCAGCGGCAAGACGACGGCCGCGCGCCACCTCGCGGCGTGGCTGCGCGAGCGCGGCCGGGCCGTGGTGCTCACCCACGAGCCGGGAGGCACGCCGCTCGGCGACGAGATCCGGCGGATCGTGCTTCACATGCGCGGCATGAGCGACGACCTCGACCCGCGGGCCGATGCGCTCCTCTACGCGGCCGGCCGCGCCCAGCACGTGGAACGGGTGATCCGTCCTGCCCTCGAGCGCGGCGAGTGGGTGGTCTGCGCCCGCTACCTGGACTCGTCGCTGGCCTACCAGGGCGCCGGGTACGGCAACGACATGGCCGAGCTGCGCCGCCTCCAGGCCTTCGCCACCGGCGGCCTGCTCCCTGACCTGACGCTCCTGCTCGACGTGCCGGTGGACGTCGGCCTGGAGCGCACGCGCCGCCGCGCGGAGTGGAACCGCTTCGAGGACACCGAGGAGCTCGCCTTCTTCGACAACGTCCGGGCCGCCTACCTGCGCCTTGCCGCCGACGAGCCGGACCGCTTCCGCGTGATCGACGGCTCCGGCTCGGTCGACGAGGCCGATGCGGCCATCCGCGACGTGGTGGCCGCGGAGCTGCACCCGTAGGCTCGCGTCCGCGCGGCGCGGCACGCACGCGGACGCGCTTGACAAACGAGATCCAGAAGCGGGCACGCGAGTCGAGACGGGTGGCCCTCGGATGCTCCCCTGCGCCATACTGTCCACCCGTGTCTCGTCGTGCCCGCCGTGAACGAAGGAGCCCACCCGGATGAAGCTCGTCACCGCCATCGTCCACAACGAGGATGCCGCGACGCTCGTCGACGCCCTCCTCGAGAAGGACTACCGCGCCACGCGGCTCAACTCCTCGGGCGGCTTCCTCAAGCAGGGCAACGCCACCATCCTGGTGGGGGTGGATGACGGCAAGGTCGACGCCGTGCTCGAGCTCATCAGCGCCAACTGCCACTCGCGGAAGCAGTTCGTGAACCCGATGCCGCCGATCATGGAGCCGGGCGAGTTCTACATGCCCTACCCGGTCGAGGTGGAGGTCGGCGGCGCCACCGTGTTCGTCCTTGACGTGGAGCGCTTCGAGAGGCTCTAGCGCACCCATCTGCGTCAGGGTCGGTCGCCGGGGCCCGCAGGAGATTACGGCCGCATCCCATCGGAGCAGGAGCATCTCGGGCCACGCGTGAGTGAGGTAGCACCGATGAACGACCAGCCGCGTGATCTGGCGACCCTGCCCAAGGCGCACCTTCAGCGCGCGGACGACTGGGTCGCCCGCCTGCAGGCCGATGCGCCCGATGTCGTCGCCTGCTGGCGCGTCTTCACCTGGGACCTGTCGGGCCTGCGGCTCCTGCGTCGCGAGCTCCGGCCGCGGGTCGAGCAGGGTGCCGCGCCGCGCATCCTCGCCCAGCAGGAGGCGATCGGCGACGCCCTGGAGGCCGTGCTGCGCTCGCTGCCGGATCGGCTCCTGCAGGCGCCGGGCGGTGAGGAGGACTGGAACGTGGCCCAGGCCTTCGCCCACACCACCGCCGCCCGCCGCTTCCTCGGGACATGGGCAGCGCTCGACGTCGACGGGAGCTGGCCGGAGCATCGTTCGCCCACCGTGATCCCGTCGATCCCGGGACCGCCGGACGCGTCCCGCGAGCGCCTGCTGAGCCTCCTCGACAAGTCGCGCCGCGCCATCCGCGAGGCGGCGGCGCGGATCGAGGGCCACGAGCTGCGGCGCTGCCGGATGGAGCATCCGCTCGTCGGCCAACTGCGCTGCGGCGAGTGGCTGCTCTTCCTCGGCATCCACGACCTCATGCACCTCGAGCAGCTCCACCGCCTGCGCGAGACCGATGCGGCCGCGGCCGCGGGCACCGTATCCGATGCCGGTGCGGCTGTCGATGCCGATGGCGGTGCCTGAGCGGCCGGCCCCGCTCGTCCTCGTCACGACACCGGTGGAGGGCCAGCCCTTCGGCAGCCACGCCGCCGTCGCGGCCGATGCCAAGCGGCTGCTCGCCGCGGAGCTCTCGCGGCGGCTCGGCCGCCTCGGCGCCGCCGTGGCACCCCTCCCCGCCGCCGGGCCCGAGGGATTCCACTGGGGCCGCTGGTTCGCCGCCGGCGCGCGGGCGGCGCTGGAGCGTGCCGACGGCGCGGTCGACGCCATCGGCTACGTGGGCGGTGGCGCCCTCCCGCTGCTCGCCGACGACGCGCTCGACACCCTCCTCTCCCCGATCCCCGCCGAGGTGGTCGCCAACAACCGCTTCAGCGCCGATGCGTTCGTGGTGGCGGGCGACCTGCCGGCGGCGATCGATACGCTGGCGTCCTGCGACTCCGACAACGCGGCGCCGCGGCGCCTGTCCGAGGCCGGGTTCGCCTGGCGCGACCTCGGGGCCGCACCGTGGGCGCGATTCGACGTCGACACGACGCTCGACCTTGCCCTGCTGCGGGTCGCCGGCCGCCTGGAGGGAACGCGTTCTCTGCCCGACCCGGTGCGAGGCTTCCTCGAGATGGCGCGGCTGCCGGGCGGTCGCGCGCTGGAGGTGCCGCACCTGGGGCGCATCGGTGAGGTCATCCGCGACCGGGAGGCGGAGCTCGTGGTCGCCGGCCGCGTCCCCGGCGTCACCACCGCCGAGCTCGAGACCGAGACCGCCTGCCGGGTGCGCGTTTTCGTCGAGGAGCGCGGCATGCGCTCGGCACGTCGGGGCGCGCCACCCCGATCGCTGCTGGCGGCCTTCATGGAGCGCACCTCGCCGGCCGAGCTGATCGCCGAGCTGTGCGCTCTGGGGGATGCCGTGGTGCTCGATACGCGCGTGCTGATGGCGGCGCGCGCCGGCTCTGCGGACGCGTCCGACTGGCCGCCGGAGGAGGAGCGGCTCGCGTCGGACTTCGCGGATGCGGGGCTGGTCGCCACGCCGTGGCTCCGCGAGCTGACCGAGGCCGCGGCGCGGGCCCCGGTGCCGGTGCTGTGCGGCGGCCATGCCCTGGTCAGCGACGGCCTGCGGATCATCGTTCGGAGCGCCTGGCAGGGCCGATGACGCCGGCGAGTGGCAGGGCTGCGCGCGCGGCGTCAGTCTGCTGTGCCAACCAGGCTGGCGCAACGATCAACGGGTGAGCCGATGCGACCTGAACAGCCCGTGAGCAGGGCCGATCGGCCCCGACGGAGCTCGGCCGGGCTCCGGGCGCCCCTGCTAGACTATCGATCGAGGCGTCGACACGGGACACGCCTCGAAGCACTGACACGACACGAACGCGTTGGGCCACGGCCCGACACCACGCACACCGCGCGCGCCAACCGGAGTGGAGATGGATCACACCGGCCTGCTCTACGTCATCGGGTTCGCCTTCGCCGCGACGCTCTTCGTCTTCGGCACGATCCTGTTCAGCTGGCTCATCACGCATCGGCGACGGCGCCCGCAGAAGGGCCTGCCGTACGAGTGCGGGATCGACACCATCGGCGATACGTGGAGCCGGTTCGGCCTCGCCTTCTACCTCTACGCCCTGCTCTTCGTGGCCTTCGACGTGGAGATCATCTTCGTCTACCTGTGGGCCATCACCGTGCGGGCCCTCGAGTTCCAGGGAATCGTCCTCATCGGCATCTTCCTTGCGATCCTCATGTTCGGTGAGTTCTACGCGTGGAAGAAGGGTGACCTCCGATGGCAATAGAGCGACCGACCACCACCGAGCCGACGCCGCCCGACGGCGCCCCGACTGGACCGATCATCATCCCGGACAGCGCGGGCGACGACGAGCTGCTGCGCGAGTTCCAGATGGAGGAGCACCCCCAGGGCGGCTTCCACGGCCTGCTCGAGGTGATCCCCACCAAGGCCGACTACGTCCTCGACCTCATCCGCGCCAACTCGCTGTGGCCGCTGCTCTCCGGCCTGAGCTGCTGCGCCATCGAGATGATGAGCACCGCGACCAGCGTCAACGACATCGACCGCTTCGGCATGTTCCCGTTTCGCGCCAGCCCGCGCCAGGCGGACGTGCTGATCGTGGCCGGAACGCTGACCACGAAGATGGCCGGGCCGCTGGTCCGCCTCTGGGAGCAGATGCCCGAGCCAAAGTGGTGTGTGGCCATGGGCACCTGCACGACGTCGGGCGGCCGGTTCAAGCGAAGCTACTCCGTGGTCCAGGGCGTCGACCGCGTCATGCCGGTGGACGTCTACGTACCGGGCTGCCCGCCACGCCCCGAGGGCCTGATCTACGGGATGATGAAGCTCCACGAGCTCGTGAAGGAACGCCGCGGCCAGTGGCGGACGTACGTCGATCGCGGCCCGCAGCGGACGCGCTGGGAAGGGGACGTCCGCTGAGCGCCCCCGCCACCGCCGGCGCGCTCGTCCGCCTCCTGCACGAGCGGCTCGGCGACGACTTGCGCGAGCTGTGGACCGACGAGGACACCGTCGAGTTCCAGGTCGACGCCGCGCGGAACGTGGACGTGCTCACCACGCTCCGCGACGATCCGGACCTCGACTTCTTCTTCCTGGCCGATGCGGCCGCCGTCGACTACGGGACCGACGCGCACTTCGAGGTGGTCTATCACCTGTTCAGCTGGAAGCATCCCGCCTGGGTCCGGGTCCGCGCCAGCGTCGACCGCCGGGACGCCCGCATCCCGACCATCACCACCCTCTGGGAGGGCGCGATGTTCCACGAGCGCGAGATGTACGACATGATGGGCATCGTCTTCGATGGCAATCGCGACCTGCGCCGCATCTACATGTCGCCCGACTACCGCTCGTTCCCGCAGCGCAAGGACTTCGTGCTGCCGGACGACGCGGCCGATACCGCCGCCGCGGGCGTCAACCCGCTCGAGCGCCCCGAGACCTGGGACCTCGCCCGCTTCCATGACGAGCTGACGCACTCGACCGCGCCGACCTACGCTCCGAGCCCGCTCGACACCAGCGCAGAGGCCGGCGAGGTCTCCGACTCCGAGAGCCGCCCGCGATGACGACGATCGATCCCGAGACCCGCATCCCCGACCCGATCGAGCTCGATCGGCGCGAGGAGGAGCGGCTGCGCGCCGCCGCCGGCCTGGGTCCCGCCCCCACGCCGGGTGGCGAGTACGCCGGCTTCGACACCGTCGGCATTCCCGACCGCCCGCCGCAGACCGAGCGGGAGCGCGAGGTCTACACCCTCGACGAGGGCGAGATGCTCGTCAACATGGGGCCGCAGCACCCGTCGACGCACGGCGTGATGCGGATCGTGGTCAAGGTGCGCGGCGAGATCGTGGTCGATGTGGACCCGGTCCTCGGCTACCTGCACCGCGGCATCGAGAAGCTGTGCGAGAACGCCACCTACACCACGGTGCTCACCTACGTCGACCCGATGGACTACCTGTCGACGATGCACAACGAGCACGCGCCGGCGATCGCGTTCGAGAAGCTCTATGGCATCAAGGCGCCGCCGCGTGCCGAGTACATCCGCGCGCTGGTGGTGGAGCTGAACCGGATCTTCAGCCACGGCCTGATGGTGGGCTTCCTGGCGCTCGACATCGGCGGCCTGACGCCGATCCTGTACAGCTTCATCAACCGCGACGAGGTGGTCGACATGCTGTCGGCCATCAGCGGGCAGCGGATGCTGTTCAACTTCTTCCGCGTCGGCGGCGTGAACTGGGACACGAACGACGAGTTCCTCAGCCGCCTCGGGACGTGGCGCGCGCACGTGCTCGAGAGCGTCGAGATGAACGAGCGGATGATCACCGAGAACGAGATCTTCCGCGGCCGCACCCTCGGCATGGGCCGCCTGACCGGCGAGGACGCCATCAAGCTCGGGGTCTCCGGCCCGAACCTGCGTGCCTCGGGCGTGCCGTTCGACGTGCGCAAGGCCCACCCCTATTCGATCTACCCTGAGCTCGAGTTCGACGTGATCACGCAGGAGGGCGGTGACTCGTACAGCCGCTATCTCCAGCGCATCGCCGAGATCAAGCAGAGCATCCACCTCATCGACCAGATCATCGACAGGATGCCGCACGGACCGGTGCAGGCCCAGGTGCCGGGCATCATCCGGCCGAAGCCCGGCCGCGCCTACGGCGCGGTCGAGTCGCCGCGCGGCCTCTACAGCGTGTACGCCATCAGCGACGGCGGCCCGAACCCGTATCGGTTCCGGATGCGCGATCCCAGCTTCATCAGCCTGCAGGCGATCCCCAAGCTCATGCCGGGTCGCCTCGTGGCCGATACGATGGCGGTCATGGCGAGCTTCGACCCGGTCATGGGCGGCGTGGACAAGTAGCCGATGGATTGGGACCTGCTGCTCGGCATCGGCCGATTCATCCTGGCGACCACGCTGCTCCTGCTGCTCACGGTCCCGACCGCGTTCATCATCATCCAGATGGAGATGAAGATCATCGCGCAGCTGGCGTTGCGCTACGGGCCGAACCGCATCGGTCCCAAGGGGATCTTCCAGTCGACGATCCACGGATTCAAGGTGCTGGCCAAGGAGGACACCGTCCCCGACCGGGCGGACCGGTCGACCTTCACCCTCGCCCCGTGGATGGTCTACATGGCGGCGGCGATGAGCATGCTCGTCATCCCGTTCGCGCCCGGCGCGATCGCGGCCGACTTCAACATCGGCATCGTCTACTTCTTCGCCGTGCTGGGGCTCTCGGTGGTCGGGCTGCTGGTGGCCGGCTGGGCGAGCTACAACAAGTACTCGCTGCTCGGGGGGCTCCGCGCCGCGGCGCAGATGGTCAGCTACGAGATCCCGCTCACCCTCTCGATCGTGGGGGCGGTGGTGCTGGCCGACACGCTCAGCTTCAGCGACCTGATCCAGTGGCAGCGCGAGAACGGATGGCTGTTCATCTGGCAGCCGATCGGGCTCGGCATCTTCTACATCGCCAGCCTGGCGGAGATCAATCGCACCCCGTTCGACATGGTCGAGGCCGACAGCGAGCTCGTCGCCGGGCCGTTCACCGAGTACTCGGGCATGCGTTTCGGCTTCTTCTTCTTCGCCGAGTACGTGGCGCTGTTCATCATGAGCGGGATCCTGATCACGCTCTTCTTCGGCGGCTTCCTGGCACCGTGGCCGTTCCCCGCCCAGCTCGAGGGCTTCGCCGGCACACTGTACGGCGCGTTCTGGTTCTTCCTGAAGACCTACATCTTCGTGGCGATCGCGGTCTGGTTGCGCGGGACGCTGCCGCGCGTGCGCGTGGACCAGCTGATGAACATGGCCTGGAAGGTCCTGCTGCCGCTCGCCCTCGTCAACCTGTTCGTCACCGCCATCGCGGTCGTGGTGTTCGACCTGTGATCGAGAGGATCGACCGATGACCTTCCCCGGGCTCGGCATCGCCAAGGGCATGGCGACGACGTTCAAGAACTTCTTCGCGCCCAAGGTGACCCGGCAGTACCCCGAGGAGCGGCCGCCGATCCCCGACCGCTGGCGGGGGCGCCTCGACCTGATCTACGACCCGTTCGGTGAGCACAAGTGCGAGGTCTGCTTCCAGTGCGCCCAGGTCTGCCCGGTCGAGGCGATCGACATGAGCGGCTTCGACTCGCAGGGCAACCGGATCCGCTACGGGATGCCGGAGATCTACGACGAGCGGCGTGACCCGAACGCCTACCGCCGCGCAGGGCTTGCGGCGCGTCCGATGCGCAACCCCGCGCGCTGGGACGAGGAGATCGACACGCCGACGGTCGACGAGATCATCGACGGCTTCGGTGGACGGCCCGAGGCGCTGGTCGCGATCTTCGGCGCGGTCCAGGAGCGCCACGGCTACCTGCCGGAGCGCGCCCTGCGGCGGATCAGCGACCGGATGAGCATCCACTGGGCCCAGGTCTTCGGCGCGGCGGGCCTGGGCGGCTTCCGCCTGCTGCCGGCCACCGGGCACGTCATCACCGTCTGCGACTGCGCCTCCTGCCGCTTCAGCGGCGGGGATGCCGTGCTGCGCGCCATCGAGACCGAGCTCGGCATCCGGGCGGGCGAGACGACGCCGGACGGCACCTTCACCCTCGAGATGCGTCCCGACGTCGGCGCCGGCGCGATCAGCCCCGCGATCCGCATCGACACCCTGGTGTACGGGCCGGTCGACGCCGAGAAGGCGCTCCACGTCGTCCAGGAGCGCCGGCGCGCAGGCCGGCCCGCCGAAGGCGCGAAGGCCGCCGAGACGCCCGGGGCCGCCGGCCGATGACGAGCACCATCTCCCCGCAGATCCGGATCCTGTCGTCCGGCGAGCCACGGCTGCTGACCGACATCGGCCGCATCGACCCGACCAGCCTGACCAGCTACCGCGAGCACTCCGGCTACGCGGCGCTGGAGCGGGCGGTGACGAGGATGACCCCCGAGGAGGTCATCCTGGAGATCGAGGCCGCCGGCCTGCGTGGCCGTGGCGGCTCCGGCTACCCGGCCGCCGCGAAGTGGCGCACCGCGCGCGACACCGCCGCCGACCGGAAGATCGTGGTCGCCAACCTCATGGCCGCCGACCCGAGCGCCCTCGGCGACCGCGCCCTAGCCGAGGGCAATCCGCACCTCGTCGTCGAGGGCCTGCTGATCGCCGCCTACGCGGTGGGCGCCGGGGAGGCGATCATCGCCGTCCGCCGCGACTGGACCGTCGCCATCGAGCGGCTTCGCGCCGCG
>Ga0268386_10004156_pt1 | contig 10620 bp, 10 predicted proteins | sample RVTome_15_FD_200260 | JGI IMG/M metagenome (GOLD analysis project Ga0268386, IMG submission 200260) | Soil microbial communities from uranium-contaminated site in the Upper Colorado River Basin, Wyoming, United States - RVT150D86... ... | reverse complement strand
CACGACGTGCACCGGCGCCAGGCCGGCGGGTTCGGCGCCCTCGTCTCCTTCGACGTGGGGAGCCTGGACGCGGCTCGGCGCTTGCTGGGAGCGGTGCGGCTGTGCTCCCTGGGGGAGAGCCTCGGCGGCGTCGAGACGCTCATCTCGCACCCCGCGACCATGACCCACGCGGGCTACACGCAAGCCGAGCGCGACGAGCTGGGGATAGGGGACGGGCTCGTCCGGATCAGCGTCGGGATCGAGGACGCCTCCGACCTGGTCGCGGACCTGCGCCAGGCCCTGGACGCGGTCTAGACGCCCTGCCCGCTCCCGGGACCGACGCTCCGGTCCATCCACTCCAGGTAGGGCGCGTGGCCGCGGTCGATCCGCAGGCCGATCACCTCTGGCACCTCGTAGGGGTGCAGCGCCACCACGCGCTCGCGCACGCGCTCGAAGTCCTCCTCGCGGATCTTGATCAGGAGCAGCCTCTCCTCGTCGCGCTCCAGCCGGCCCTTCCACCGGTAGAACGAGGTCACCGAGGGCAGCACGTTCACGCACGCCGCCAGCCGCCCCTCGACGAGCTCGCGGGCGAGGCGTTCGGCGTCCTCCGGCTTCGACACCGTCGACAGAACGACCATCTTGCCCGTCACTTCCGGCTATTCTCCTCGATGGCCTTCCATTGCGCCTCGGTCAGGGGCACCACCGACAGGCGGCCCTGCCGCACCAGGGGGCTGCCGGCGAAGACCGCCAGTTTCTTGATCTCGTCGAGGCCGACGGGCCGGCCCAGCCGTCGCTCCGCGGCGAGATCCACGACCAGGCGCCGCGGGTTGTGCTGCCGGGGGTCCGGATACGCCGCCCGCCTGACCCGCGCGATCCCGACCGCGGCGCGGGTCGTCCCCGTGTGGTACACGAACGCCCGGTCCGCGGCCTTCATGGCAGCGAGGTTCCTCAGGGCCACGGGGTTGGTGACGCCGTCCCAGACCGTCTCGCCCTCGCGCTCCAGGTCGTCGTAGCTGTAGGCCGACGGCTCAGTCTTCAGCAGCCACATCGTCGCCCACCTCCCTCTCCGGATCATAACCCTGGGCCCCGCGCCGCCCCGCATCCCCCGGTCCGGGGCTCGCCGTCCCCACCGGGAAGCCACGGCCGAGGCTGCGGCGAGAGGACGGCGGAAGGCCGGAAGGCCCTTGACACGCGACGCGCCTGCCGCTATGTTCTTACAGTCATTTTATCTATAGCACTGCAAGATCCATCAGGGGCTCGCGAGATGCCCAGCGCGGACGATCTCCGGAAGCGGGTGAGGGAGAGGCTGGCCGAGCAGCGGAGGCTCGTACGGTCCCTCCTGGCCCTGCGCGAGCAGCTCCAGGGATCCCTGTTCGCCCGATACGGCGAGTGCGGCAAGGAAAGCTGCGCCTGCCGCACGGGGAGGAAGCACGGCCCCTACTACGTGCTCTCGCAGCGCAGCGGCGGCAGGGGGGCCTTCGCCTACCTGGAGGGTGCCGGCGTGGAGGAAGCGCGCGTCCTGGTGTCGCGCTCGCGGACGTTCCGCGACGGGATGCGCCGCCTCAAGAAGGTCAATCTAGAGCTGGTGGACCTCCTGCGCCGGTACCAGCGGACGATGTCCAGGAAGGGTGGACAGCGCTTGAGAACGTTGACCGCCGGATAGGTGCCCTTTCGATGTATGTTACGATCATCGGCCTAAAGTAGAACGTGAGCTCACGAGAGGACTATCGCCGCGGCGAGGCGGGCCTTCGCAAGAAGGCCGCAACCCTCGCGTCCGTGATCGCCCTCCTCGCCCTGGTCGTGGGCTCGCTATTCGGCGATCGCGGGATCCTCCATCTCATGAGCGAGCGCGAGAAAGCGGAGCGCCTGGCACGCGAGATCGAGGAGTTGCGGTCGGAGAACGCGCGCCTCGCCGCCGAGATCGCCGCGCTCGCCACCGATCCGCTGGCGATCGAACGACTCGCCCGCGAGGAGCTCGGGCTCGCCGCACCCGGCGAAACCGTCTTCGTGATCCGCGAGGACTCCCCGACCGATCCGCGTTGAAGGCGCCGCCACCCGCCCTGGGCGCGCCCCGGAAGCGTGTCGGCGCGCACGCGAGCCTGGAGAATCCTGTTGACAGCGGCCCGGAAAACCCATGTAGAATGGCCGCTCTCTAATTTGCTCGCCCGCCCGCGACAGCAGGAAGAGCCCACGCTCAGGAGGATTGACTCGATGGGAAAGCCGATGACCAAGTCGAAGATCGTTGCGGCCATGGCCGAGAAGGTCGACATCCCGAAGAAGGCCTCGGCGGCCTATCTCGACGCCCTCGCCGCGATGGCCTACAAGGAGGCCAAGAACGGCTTCACGATCCCAGGAATCGGGAAGCTGGTGGTCCGCCAGTACAAGGCCCGCATGGGCCGCAACCCCCAGACCGGCGAGGCCATGAAGATCCCGGCCCGGCGGCGCCTCAAGTTCGTGGTGGCCAAGGCCGCCAAGGACGCCGCACTCGGAGCCAAATAGACGAACGGCGGGGCGCGAGGAGGCCCGAAGACCTTCTCGCGCCTGGCCCACTGTGGCGAGCGGGACGCGGCCTGGGTCCCGGCGTTCCTCCTCCCCCATCGCCGTGTTCGCGTTCCCCGACGCCCCTCGCGATCGCCAGCCGCCGCCTGCCGCGGCCGCTTCGAGCGGTCCCCGGCGGACCGCTCGGGCGTAGCAAGGCGATCCCCGCGGCCCTCCCCGGCGGTGCCCCCTGAATCCCGAACCGAGCGCGCCTGCCGAGGCGCGGGACGGGCGGTCGCGTCGCGGCCCGGAGCGCTCCCCGGCATCGGCGGCGCCGCTACGCCCCCCGGTCTTGCTCGCGGCCGTCACGATGCTCGCGGCCGGGTTCCTGGTCCAGGCGAATTTCCTGGCCACCCACCGGCACCCCACGCTCTTCGGCGACGCCGCCGGCTATCACCGCGTGGGCCAGCGGCTCCAGGAGGCGGCCCGAGCCTGGTGGGGCGGCGAGTCCCTCCGCGACGCGTCCGAGCGCGTGCGACCCGTCGCTCCCCTCGCCGGGGCCGGTCTCCTGTATGCGGCGTTGGACCGGGCATGGCCCGGCGACGAGCACTCGTTCCGCGTCGCCTTCGCGGCGGTCAACACCGTGGCGATGCTGGGCGCCTTCTTCCTGGCTCGCGCGCTCGCCGGAAGCGCGGCCGCGGGGCTGCTCGCGCTGCTCCTGGCCGTCCTTCACCCCAGCTGGTCGGTCCAGACCGCGCGCCTCCTGCCCGACCCCGCCACCGGCTGCCTCTGGGTCTGGGGAGCGTTCCTCCTCGTAGAGGGCACGCGGCGGTCCGCGCGGCGCTGGGAGACGCGGTGATAGCGCGGTGGCGACCGCGCTGGCGGCAGCGCCAGTGGTACGCGGCGCCCTTCGATACGACGTGGCTGCCCGGCTCCGGCCCCGCCGTGCTCCGGATCGACCTCCAGGCGCGGTCCGGTCGCTGGCTTCTCTTCGCCGACCGCTTTCGGGACCAGCAGGCGCACTACGAGGGACCGTCCTTCGGCGAGTGGCCGCGGCTGTCCAGCGTGAAGCTCGAGTACGACGGCGACTACCGGCTGGCCGCCCGCTATCCCCTCGCGAGCGCGTCGACGCGGAGCCTCCTGGCCGACGGCAGCGGACGCTCCCGCCCGGTTCGCGGCTCGTGGCGCATCCGCGTCCTCACCCTCGCCAGCGACGGCGGCCACCTCCGCTGGGAGAGCGCTGCCCTGCCCGCTGCGCCCCGAGTCGTCCTGGGCTTCGCCGCCTACTCGGGCGACCGCGGCGAGGCGCGCCTTCAGCGAGACGGCCGGACGCTGCTGTCGTTCCCGCTCGAGGGGAACCGGGACTTCGAGCGGGAAGGCGGGGGACATCGGCTGTGCTACCTCGAGGAAGGCTCCCGCGGCGACAAGCCCTACGGCGCCTACTTCCTGTTCGGCCCGGCGGCCGAGCCGTCTCCGGCGCAGCTCGGGGTCAGCTTCCACTCGGGGATGAGCGTCGAGCCGATGCGCTTCATCGTCGACACACGGCGCGACCCGGCCGAGCTGGAGACACTCCTCCCGCGCTGCGAGCCGCCCGGCTCCACGACCTTCGTCCCCGGCGCCGCGCGCCTCCTGGACGCGAGCCGCAACAGCTATCCTGAGGATACGGGACGGTGGACCGTGGCCGAAGTCTACTGAACGGCGCCGGGCGGAGCTGGACGGGGAACGGGACCTCGAACGGGCGACCGGCTCGGCGACGCTGTCGCTCACACGCCTGCCCCCGGCGCTTGGGGATCAGCCGCAAGTGGCTCCGCGGGCGGCAGCGACCTGCGGTCCGGCCTGGTCGCGCCGCCGGCGCAGCCGGCAGCCCGGGACGACGAGAAATCGGCAACCACGCGGACGCTGGTGCCGTATGCTCCCGTGGACGGCGGCGGCACTCGGCCGACCGGAGCCGCTGGAGGTGCGATGGGCGACTGGCTGCAGGACCTGCGGCTCGGGGGACGGCTGCTCGTCCGCCACAAGGGCTTCACGATGGCGGCGGCGGCCTCGCTGGCGGTCGGCATAGGCATCAACACGACGATGTTCAGCGTGGTGAACGCCGTGCTCCTCCGGCGAAACCTGACCGCCGAGCCGGAGAGGCTCGTCGAGCTCTACTCGAGCGCGTCGGCGGACTACCCGCTGCTGACCACCTCCCATGCCGACTACGAGGACGTCCGCGAAGGCGCCGACGCCTTCTCCGGGGTGGTGGCGCATGCGATGGTGCGGGGCATCCTCACCAGCGACGGTCGGTCGGAGCTGGTGACCGGAGAGGTCGCGACCCCGGGCTATTTCGGCGTCCTCGGCATCCCGCCGGCGCTGGGCCGCGAGTTCCTGTCCGAAGAGGACTCGGCGGAGGGCGGCCACCCCGTCGTGATCCTGGGCCACGGCCTCTGGCAGCGCCGCTTCGGCGGGAGGGGCGACGTCCTGGGCAGGACCCTGAAGATCAGCAGCGTCACGTACACGGTCGTCGGCATAGCCCCTGCCGGCTTCTCGGGGACGATCCCCGGGCTCCAGCCCGATTTCTGGGCGCCGACCTCCATGGTCGAGAGCCTCTCCTTCAACGGCATCCAGAGCGTGGCCGACTCGCCCGGCGACACCCGCCGGCAGCGCCGCGGCCAGCGCTGGCTGTTCGTCACCGGCCGGCTCGCCGCCGGCCGCACGGTCGAGGAGGCGCGGGCGCAAGTCGAGACGATCTACGCCCGGCTGCGGAGCGAGCACCCGGTCAGCAACAAGGACGTGAAGCCGACGCTGCTCGCCTCCTCCAGCATCCGGTTCCACCCGCTGGTGGACGGGTACGTGCGGGCGGCGAGCGCGGTCCTGCTGTTCGCGGTGGCGCTCGTGCTCACCATCGCCTGCGCCAACGTGGCCAACATGCTGCTGGCCCGCTCCGCCGCCCGCCGGCGCGAGTTCGCGGTGCGATCAGCGATCGGTGCGAGCCGGGCGCGCATCGCGCGACAGCTCTTCGTGGAGAGCCTGCTGCTCGCCGGCCTGGGGGGCGCCCTGGGTCTGGCCATCGCCTACGGAGCAGGAGGCGCCCTGTCGCGCCTTGGCACGGGGGCGCTGCCGATCCCGCTGAGCTTCTCCTACCACGTGGACGGCAACGTGCTCGCCTACGCGGTCCTGGCCTCGCTGTTCACCGCGATCGGGTTCGGCTTGACACCGGCGCTGATCGCTTCGCGAGGCGACCTGGTCCCCGCGCTGAAGGCCGACGCCACCGGTGAGGGCTCGGAGCGCCGGAAGCTGACGCTGCGCAACCTGCTGGTCACCGCGCAGCTCGCGACGTCCCTGGTGCTGCTTGTGGCCGGTGCCCTGCTGGGGCGCGGGCTCCTCGCCGCCCGCTCCACCGACCTCGGCTTCGACCCCACCCGCATCGCCGCCCTCGGGTTCAACCTGCAGATGAACGGCTACGACCTGGAGCGGGCGAGCGCGCTGCGCGACCGGCTCCTGGAGAAGCTGCGCGGGCTCCCGGGCGTCGAGGCGGCCGCCCTCGCCACCCGGCTGCCGCTGGCGCCGGACATCAACATGGAGGGCGTCAAGGTTCCCGGCCACCAGGGCCCCGAGGACGACGCGGTGCCCATCGACGCGGTCGGGGTGGGACCCGGGTACTTCGAGGCCGTCGGGGTGGGGATCGTGGAGGGGCGCGCGTTCACCGAAACCGACCGCAAGGGGAGCGCGAAGGTCGTGATCGTGAACCAGACCATGGCGCGGAAGTACTGGCCCGGCGAGAGCCCGATCGGCAAGCAGGTCTACCTGGGCGACTACGACGACCCGCCCTCGGCGGTCGTCGGGGTGAGCCGCGACCACAGGGTCCGCTCGGTCGGCGAGGAGCCGCGGCCGTATCTCCACACCCCTTGGCTGGAGAGCCCGGGAAGGAACCTCGGGTTCGCGGTGCGCACGTCGGGCGCCGCGCAGGCGGCGCTTCCGATGCTCCGCCGGGCGATCCTCGAGCTCGAGCCCGAGATCGTTTTCACCGACGACGAGACCGCCGAGACCGTGGCCGCGGTGACGCTGATGCCGACGCGTATCGGCGCCGCGATCCTGGGCGCCTTCGGCCTGCTCGCCTTGCTCCTCGCTGCGGTCGGCCTCTACGGCCTGGTCGCTTACTCGGTCTCCCGCCGCACCCGCGAGATCGGCGTCCGCATGGCACTCGGCGCCCGGCCCGCCCATGTGCTCGCGCTCGTGCTGGGCCAGGGCCTGCGGCTGGCCGTGGTGGGCATCGGCCTGGGTGCCCTGGCCGCGGCCGCGGTCGCGCAGGTCCTCCAGTCGCTGCTCTATGGCGTCAGCGCGTTCGATCCGCTCGCCTACGGGGCGGCGGCGGTCGTCCTGCTGGCGGTGGCCGCCGCGGCCAACGCCGTGCCGGCCTGGCGCGCCTCCCGCATCCACCCGATGCGCGCGCTGAGGTACGAGTAGCGAGTCAGGCGGTCGCCCGGCGGATCTCCCCCTCGAGCCCCGCGAGCCAGCCCTCGAAGTCGGCGGCGTCGACGACGATCTCGACCTTGCCGCCGGGCATCCGGCGGACGCGTCCGGGATGGCGCGGCGCGAGCGGGATCACGAGCGCCTCGCGGTGGATCCCCATCGCGTCCGTCACCGCGAAGATCCGCTCGATCTCCCGCATCGTCACCGCCTCGAGCATCGGGCCGTACCTCCCCCGCTAGCATTTCCGCCTCGCGGCACCGCGGTCAAGTCGTTGCGCCGCTGGACGACCGCGGATTACAGTGCGGGCATGCACGAGGCGACGCCCGCGCCGCCGCCGACGCTCGAGCAGGTCCAGGACCGCGTCGTCGAGATCGTCAGGAGCCTCGCCGCGGAGCTCGGCGGCAGCCGTGCCGCCCGCGCGGCCGCGCCCGGCGCCTCGCTCGAGCGGGAGATGGGCTTCGGGAGCCTCGAGCGCGTCGAGCTGTTGCTGCGCCTGGAGGCGGCCTTCGGCCGGCGGCTGGACGACGCCCACCTCCGGCTCGACTCGGCCGCCGAGCTGGCCCGGGTCATCGCGGAGGAGTCGGATGCGGAGCCGTCCCGGTCCCGGGCACCGGCCGCCGCCCTCGGCCAGGCGGCTTCGGTGCCGCCGGCTCCCACCGTTCACGAGTCGCTCTGGCGTCGCGCCGAAGCGGAGCCGGACCGCCCGCACGTCTACATGCGCGAGGAGGACGGCCGCGAGCACACGGTGACGTACGGCCGGCTGCTGACCGGGGCGGCGGCGGTGGCAGGGGCGCTCCGGGAGCGTGGGGTCCGGCGTGGCGAGACGGTGGGCCTGATGTTGCCGACCGGCTTCGACTTCCTGCGCTCCTTCCAGGGGATCCTGATCGCGGGGGCGGTGCCGGTCCCGATCTACCCTCCCGCACGCCTCGACCGGCTCGAGGAGTACGCGCGACGTCAGTCCGCGATCCTCGCCGACGCCGGGGTGCGCGTCCTCGTCACCGTGGCACGGGCCCGGGCCATCGCGGCGCTGCTGCGCCCGGCGGTCCCCACCCTGGACGCCGTCGTCACGCCCGACGAGCTCGCCGAAGCCGGCGCCTCCTGGGCGGCGCCGGAAGGCTCGGGCAGCGATCCCGCGTTCATCCAGTACACGTCCGGCAGCACCGGCAGCCCCAAGGGCGTCCTCCTCACGCACGACAACCTCCTCGCCAACATACGCGCCATCGCCGCGGGGCTGTGCGCCGTGCCCACCGACGTGGGCGCGAGCTGGCTGCCGCTGTACCACGACATGGGTTTGATCGGCTCCTGGCTCTTCTGCATGCACCAGGGCATCCCGATCTCGATCCAGTCACCCCTCGCCTTCCTCGCCCGGCCCGAGCGCTGGCTGTGGACGATCCACGAGCGGCGGGTGACGCTGTCGGCGGCGCCGAACTTCGCCTACGAGCTGTGCGTGCGGAAGATCGCCGACTCCGCCCTGGAAGGGCTGGACCTCTCGTCGTGGCGCTGCGCGCTCAACGGGGCCGAGCCCGTCAACCCCGAGACCATCGAACGGTTCGCCCGCCGTTTCGCCCCGTTCGGCTTCCGGCGCGAGGCGCTCATGCCCGTTTACGGCCTCGCGGAGAACTCGGTGGCGCTGTGCGTCCCGCCGGTCGGACGCGGGCCGCGCGTGGACCGCGTGGCCCGGGGGGACTTCGAGCGCGAGGGCCGGGCGGTGCCGGCGCCCTCCGGCGACGCCACCGCCCTGCGCTTCGTGTCGGTCGGAAGCGCGCTGCCCGAGCACGAGGTCCGCGTGATCGACGACGAGGGAGCGGTCCTCCCCGAGCGGAGGGTGGGACGGCTGGTCTTCCGGGGGCCGTCGATGACTTCGGGGTACTTCCGGCAGCCCGAGACGACCGCGGCGATCACGGTCCCGGGCGGCTGGCTGGACAGCGGCGACCTCGGATACGTCGCCGAGGGCGAGGTCCACGTCAGCGGCCGCCGCAAGGACCTCATCATCAAGGCGGGACGGAACCTGGTCCCGCAGGAGATCGAGGAGGTGTCCGCCTCCGTCGAAGGGATCCGGAAGGGCTGCGTGGTCGCGTTCGGCCTCGACCGGCCTGAGCAGGGGACCGAGAGCCTCGTGGTCGTGGCCGAGACCCGCGCGACCCGAGCGGAAGAGCGCGAGCGCCTGGCCGCCATGGTTACGGAGCGCGTGGCCGGCGCGGTGGGGCTTCCGCCCGACGAGGTGGCCCTGGTCCCGCCGGGCTCGGTACCCAAGACTTCGAGCGGCAAGGTGCGGCGGGCCGCCACCCGCGAGCTCTACCTGGCCGGGTCGCTGGGACGCCCGGCCCGCCTGGCGCTCTCCACCCGCGTGCGCCTGGTGGCCGCGGCGGCATGGGCCGAGGCGCGGACGCGGATCGGCTGGATCCAGCGGGCGTTCTATGCGGTGCACTTCGCCCTCGTGGCGGTCTTCGTGTTCCTGCCCCTGTGGATCGCCGCGGTCTCGCTCCCCGGCCGACGCACCACGCTCGCGATCGGCCGCTTCGGAGCCCGGATGATCCTGCGGTTGCTGGGCTGCCGCACGGACGCGGAAGGCCTCGAGAACCTGGCCGGGCCGGGTCCCTTCGTGCTCGCGTCGAACCACGCGTCGTACGCCGACGTGCCCACCCTGATGGCGCTGCTGCCGTCGGACTTCCTGTTCGTGGCCAAGCAGGAGGTCCGGCGCTGGCCCCTGGTCGGCCCGTACGTGAGGAAGGCCGGTCACCTCCTGGTGGACCGGTCGGACTTCCGGCAGGGGGCCGCCGACGCCGGGCGCGTGGCCCGGGCGATCGAGGAGGGCCAGTCCGTTCTGCTGTTCCCCGAGGGCACGTTCACCTCCGCGGCGGGCCTGCGGCCCTTCCGTCTCGGCGCCTTCAAGATCGCCGTGGAGACGGGCGCGCCGGTCGTCCCCATGGCGCTGGAGGGTACGCGGCGCGTCCTGCCCGACGAGTGGTGGCTGCCCCGGCCGGGCCGGGTGCGCCTCTGGATCGGGACACCGGTCCATCCCGATGGCGACGGCTGGAGGGCGGTGGTGGACCTGCGGGACCGCGTGGCCGACGCCATTGCCGCGCACTGCGGCGAGCCGCGGCTGGACCTCGTCGCCGCGGGTCCCGAACGGCCTTGACGCAGGCGCTGCTCACCCTCCACGAGGTGGAGCGGGCGCGGCGGGCCATCGCAGCCCACCTCCTGCCCACGCCCCTCCGCCGGTCGTTCGCGCAGCGGACCGGGCCCGTCTACCTGAAGCTCGAGTGCTGGCAGCCCACGGGATCCTTCAAGGTCCGGGGCGCCGTAAACGCGCTCGCCGCGCTCCGGCCGGACGAGCGCGCCCGGGGGGTGGCGGCGGCCTCCGCCGGCAACCATGCCCTGGGCGTCGCGTTCGCGGCCGAGGCGCTCGCGGGCGGCGTCCCCGTGACCCTGTTCGTTCCCGAGGGCGCGCCGCGGTCCAAGGTCGACAAGCTCCGCTCCTTCCCGGTCACCGTCGTCGAGCGCGGCGCCACCTACGACGACGCCCACGCCGAGGCCATGGTCCACGTGGAGCGGACGGGCGCGCGCTACGTACACGCGTTCGCGGACCGGGCCACCGCGGCCGGCCAGGGGACGCTCGCCCTGGAGATCCTCGAGCAGCTCCCCCAGGTCGCGGCCGTGCTCGTCCCCGTGGGCGGCGGCGGCCTGATCGCCGCCGCCGCGACCGCGGTC
>Ga0268386_10004154_pt1 | contig 10621 bp, 10 predicted proteins | sample RVTome_15_FD_200260 | JGI IMG/M metagenome (GOLD analysis project Ga0268386, IMG submission 200260) | Soil microbial communities from uranium-contaminated site in the Upper Colorado River Basin, Wyoming, United States - RVT150D86... ... | reverse complement strand
GGACGGCTCCGCCTCCAGGAGCTCACCGTCACGCCGGTGCCGTTCCTGTGCGGCGACGGCGGGCTCGTGGATCCGCGTGTGGATCGCGCCGTCCGAATCGGCGTCAGGCTCTGTATCGCATAGGACGATCGCTACCAGCTCCCGCCGCCGCCTCCTCCTCCTCCGCCCCCCACCGATCCGCCGCCGCCCGCGCCCGAGCTCGAGCCGGGCGACGACCCCATCGTCCGCGTCGCGGCCGACCGGAAGTCGGCCAGCCCGCTCTGGAAGCCGCTCGCGTTGAAGCCTCCCCCGTAGCCGGTTCCGACGTACCAGGTAGGCGGCGAGGCCGCCAGGACCTCCGCGAACTCCTCGACCCAGATCTCGCTCACGTCGAGCGCGACCGCGTAGGGGAGGAGCGTCTCGAACAGGCGGGTCGTCTTTTCGGGGGCCTGGCTGAACTCGAGCTCCGCCTTCTCGGCCCGCCGGATGTACTCCTCGAGTCCCTTGATCTCGCGCCACCGCCGGGAGCCCTCCAGCGTCATGGCCGGCATGAACGAGCTGAAGGCGAGGACGACCAGTCCGGCCAGCGCGACCCCGATCCCCAGGATCAGGTTGTCCGTCTGCATCCACAGGAACACGCCGAGCGCGAGCCCGCCCAGGCCCGCCCACCGGTAGACCTTGCGGACCGTGTCCGGACTTTGCCGGAAGAGCTTCTTCTGGACGAGGAGGTCGTACATGCCGTCGTGGATCTCCGGGAGGTGCTCGTAGAACTCGTTGTGGAGGTCGCTCATCCGCGTCCGGACGTCGCCCTTGAAGACACCCCGCAAGACCCTCGCCTCGTAGGGCGTGAGGTCGCCGTCGGCGGTCGGCTTCGCGGTCCGGTCGAGGATCCAGTCCGTCTTGTAAAGACCGAGCGTCTTCAACGCCTTGCCGGCGAACGACTCCTCCCCGACCATCCCCATGACACCGTCCGGCGAGGTCTCGCGGATCTGGATGTAGCCGCGGACCGCCAGATCGAGCAGCGTGGCGACGACGTCGTCCATGTCGGCCCGCTGGTCGACCAGGGTCCCGGCGGCGCCGGGGGGGAGGCCGTCCGGGGCGCGCCACACGGGGACCACGCTCCCGGCCGAAGGCTCGCGCCCGCGGGTCCCCCAGAGGCCGAGCATGAGGAAGAAGGCGGCGAACGGGACGCCCACCGGCCACCACGTGGCGACCGCTTCGGCGACCTTCTCGGCTCCTGTCGGCGCTCGCACGACGCCTTTGGGGAAGGCGGCCACGAGCGTCAGGCCTTCGCTCGCCTCCAGGCGACCCGACTCGAAGCGATACCGCCCGGCATCGACCACCGCCGCCGTGCACCGCTCGCCGCTCGTGCTCTCAAACCAGCCGGCGTAGCACCACGCCGACCATCCCGCGGCGTCGCGCTGGGCCCACGACTCGGCCGGCGGCAGCGTGACGGTGGCCGAGGCCTGGAGGATCGGCACCGGCCATTCGGTGCCGGTCACCTGCCAGTACAGCTCGTCGTGGTCCTCGAAGAACCCGAGCCCGCTCCCGAGCCGGTAATGGATCACGTACGTCTGCCAGCCGGTGATGGTGCGATTCGGATCTCCGATCCGGATTCTCACGCGGTCGCCGCGGTCGACCTTGGTCTGCAGCTCCCGGCCGCGGGCGTCGGTCACCTCCTCGAGGTCGAGATCGACGCTGACGCGCCCCTCCAAGGGGAGTCCCTCGCGGACGACCTTCCGGTACCGGACCGGGATCTCGCGGTAGATGCCGTGCCGCTGGAGCCGGCCGAAGTCGACCGCGATCCGCTCGACCACGTCGATCGAACGATCCGCTCGGACGGTGTAATCGGTGTGGAACGAGGTGATCGCCCAGCCCGTGTCCTGAGCGGCCGCGGTGCTGGAGACCGCGAGGAGAGCGAGGAAGGCGAGGAACGCGGGGATCACTCCACGCATGTCGAGGTCGGTGTGGTGGAGACTGTTACGTGTCCTCGCGGTTGTCGACCGGTGATGCCGACTGTTCGTTCGCCGGAGGCTCCTCAGGCCGGGCGTCCGCCAGGGGAGGCTCCGATCGGACGTCCGCGACCGGCGCCTCCCGCTCGGCCAGGTCGGCCAGCTCGAAGTACTCGCCTGCGTGGAAGCCGAGTGGTCCCGCGATCAGCAGGTTCGGGAACGTCTCGCGGAGGGTGTTGAAGTCGCGGACGACGGCGTTGTAGTAGCGGCGCCCCGAGGCGATGTCGTTCTCGGTCTCGGCGAGCTGCGACTGGAGCTGGAGAAAGCTCACGCTCGCCTTGAGATCGGGGTAATTCTCGACCACGGCGAAGAGCTGGCGGACTCCGCTCGTGAGCTGGTTCTCGGCGTGGGCCCGGGCCGAGGTGTTGTCGGGGGCGCCGCCCGCCATGAGCGCGTTCGAGCGGGCGGTCGTGACCCGCGAGAGGGTCCGGCTCTCGTGGCCCACGTACCCCTTGACCGCCTCGACGAGGTTCGGGATCAGGTCGGCGCGACGCTTGAGGAGGGCGTCCACGTCTCCCCAGGCGGCCTTGAGGCGGTTCCGGAGTCCGACCAGCCGGTTGTACGTCCAGGCGAGCCAGCCCACCGCGAGGACGAGGAGGACGAGGGCGATCGCTCCGAGGACGGTGGCCATGGCCAGGAATACTAGCAAACTCCGGACCTTGTCGCATCGCTATCGTTGTTTTCGCCCCTCTGAATGTAGGCTGCCTGGCGCGCGGTCTTCCTGGCTCGGTGCGAGACGGTTACCGGGAGCTCTGCCGGTCCCTCGAAGACACGGTAGCCGGGACGGCTGGGAGATCCTGCGCCGACGACCGCTTTGTGACTGGCGGGACCGCGTCCAGGACATCGCAATCCCTACATCTGGGCAGCGTCAGCATAAAGCTCGTGACGGCCAGGAAACACAGCACGGCAATAGCCCCGAAAATGACCTTCAGGTAACGCGGATCCAGCGTCCCAGCCATCCCCCCGAAGAACAGAATGGAGGCGAACAGAACTGTCAAGAGGATGTAGGTATCGGAGATCTCGTCCATCTCCTGGGCGCGGGCGAATAGCTTCTGGCCCTGCTCCTGATGGCGGTTGACTTCCTGCTCCTGCGGCAGCACGTACCATTGCGGCTGGAAAGGATGCGGGGGCGCCTCGAGATCCCGGAACGGATCGGTCTCCAGCCAGGCGTCGACGGCCCTTTTCATCTCCGGCCGGAAACGGTCATAGAGGAATTTCTCCAGCTCCGATGAGCCGTCGTCCTTTGCTGCCACGTACTCGATGAACATGGATGCGTCGAATGCGCGAAACTGATTCGCCACGAGCGCATTTTGGCTCGCCGTGCGCTCGGCCTTGGAAAGGGCGACAAGGCTGAAGGTCTGCGCACCTCCCCAGAGCGCGGACTGGTACGCGCACCATGCTGAAGCCAAAGTGGCGAAGGATAGGATGATCGCCATGCCGATGTCGAGCAGCTGATCGCCGCCGTTAGTAGCCTCATCACTCAACGCCAGCCTCGCTGTCCCAGCGTAGTATCCCCGCTTCATGAAGCGCCTTCACCCGTTTCGCGACGGGGGACGAGTCGGCTCCGAAGGCCGCCACGCGATCCCACAGGCCGCCGTACTGCTTCATCTGTTCAAAATAGCTCTCGAGATTAACGGCTGGAGTCATGTGGCGACCCGCGGCGAGCAGGAGCAAAGCGCGGAGCCCCCAAGGAGCAAGGAAGGCGCCGTAGCAGTCTTCGGAGAAAGCCCGCGCCTTCCTAACGGGCAGGCTGATCCAGGGCATCTTGAGCACGTACCAGAGGAGAAGCTCGTTCCACCATGTGGTGTGGCCGAGATGGATCGCACCGACCTGCCGTCCGAGAAAGAATGCGATTACGTCGTGGCTTTCCTCAAAGTCGCCCAGATTGTCGGTGCTGAGGACGATGTAGTTCCGCTTCCACGCCGAGAAGGCATGCGACTCATCGGCCGTGTTAGACAAGTATAGCTCGGGAATCTCCGTGATTCCGAGCTTTTCGCATTGCTCGACGAGAATACCGTAGATCTCCGGAAACTGATCGGGAGACAGTTGGATAGAGTTTCCACGGACGCTTCCCCGACGCGCGTTGCGGATCAGCCCGATCACGGGCGGCGCGACGATCGCAGCGATCGCCAGCATTCGCACCTCTTCGATCCGTTTCGCCAGAAATGGATGGATCTCCAACCATTCTGTACCGTAGGCCATAATCGCGATGGCCGCGATCATGAAACTCAAGTTGAGGAGGATGGATAGTGCGGAAATCGGTCGTTCCCATCGCCATCGCAGCTGCGACTCCTTGACCGCGGGTTGCATCCGCCCTCCTCTTCGCCTGAGCCCTGCGGACCTTATTTCCCGGGGGCTGGGGCGCCGCCTGAGGGGCCGATGCTCCCCTTCCGAGATATCAGGTGATGAGCGATCCGACCGATCGGGCCTCTCATCAAGAGGTAGGGGAGGAAGGCGAGAACGAATCCCACGACCAGGGCTTCACCCGGATAGACCCGCTTGATCACCATGATCTGGTAGATGACATCGAGCACCACCGCGACCGTGAACACCTTGGCCACGGCTTTCCATCCCTCGCGAAGCAGCCGCCGCCGCTCGTCGGCGCGGGTGAAGATAGCCCAGAAGTAGGGAGGTCGGCCCTGGCGGGCATCCCTCACTCCGTCCCGGAACGCGAGGATCGTCGCCACGGCCGGCTGGATCAGGAATCGAAAGGTCAGGGGACCGCTCAGGCGACCGACGAGATCGTTCCAGAAACGCACGAGCATGTCATCCATTAGTGGCGTCTTCCTTCCCGGCTCGCTCGAGGTCCTTTTCGAGGAAGTAGTTCAGAAACGTTCGGATGACCGCGATAGCCCCCAGTTCCCCGATTTCGATCCACGTGGGTGCGATCACGCTGTGAACGATGTCGGCGGCCAGCTCGAACTCCAGGCCGAGGACCAGCCATGCCCCGAAACGACGCCAGATCTCCTTCTTTCGCGCATGCGTCCCGGCGCGAGGCAAGAGAGCTCTGACCAGCCCGAGCAGCGCTTCCAGGGCGCCGAAGGTGACGACCAGGACGGCCACCACTTCGATGCCGAGTGCGATGTTTCCTGCGAATTCCCGAAAGAGGGCTTCCAATTCCTACGTCTCTCGGACGATGCAACGGAACCCCAGGTGACAGGTCGATGTATCCACGGGCTGAGGCATGCGCGCGGCGGGCCGATAGCGCATGCAGTAATTCGGCGCGCACAGGTACGATCCCCCCTTCATCACCTTGCGCGGAATCTTGACCTCGGGCGCGCACGGATCGTAGCTCAGCTCCCGGTCCCCGCCCCTAGGATTTTCCAGAGTGCAACAAGCTTTCTCGATGCGGCCATGCTCCTGATACCAGTCCGTGGTCCACTCCCAGACGTTGCCGGCCATTTCGTACAGGCCGTATCCATTGGGAGGGAAAGAACCGACCGGCGCCGTCCATTCGAACTCGTCTGCCAACTGGTTCTGCCATGGGAACTCTCCCTGCCACGTGTTGGCCACGACCTGGCCGCCGGGAGCAAACTCGTCGCCCCAGACGAACTCGGCGCCCTCAAGGCCACCGCGCGCGGCGAACTCCCATTCGGCCTCGGTCGGCAGCTCCTTGCCTTTCCAGTTCACGAAGGCTTCGACGTCTTCGAAGGCGACGTGCACGACGGGGTGATCCCACAGGCCGTCCAGCGAGCTTTCCGGCCCGCGTGGATGACGCCAGTCGGCGCCCGCCGTGTAGACCCACCAGTTGTAGGGGTTGCTCAGGTCTACCGGGTGAGACGATTTCTGGAACATGACTGAGGACGGTACGAGCAACTCGGGCTTCGCGCCCGGATAGTCCTCTGCGTTCGCGGGGCGCTCGGCGAGCGTCACGTGACCGGTAGCCTCGACGAAGCGGCTATACTCCGCGTTGGTCACCGTATGCCGATCCATCCAGAAGCCGTCCACGGCCACTTTGTGGCTAGGCGCCTCCTCTGCGTAGTGGCGGTCGGAGCCCATGCGGAACGGGCCGCCAGGAATCCAGACCATGTCCTCCGATGCGAGATTTCTTGGAGACGGCTGACGATCGTTCACCCCTAACGCTCCTTGGACCATGCTCTGGCGAACAGCAGCGCGAGGACGGCGTGGAGAACGATGGCTGGCAGTAAGAGCCGCCCGACGAGCTCGCCGCCGAGCCGCAGGTAAGCGAGGTAAACCGTCGCCAGCAGATTGTACGTGAACATCGCTTGAATCGCCGGGAGAGCCGCCCCCGCGCGTGGCCAGCAGGCCAACCCCAGAGACAACAAACCAAAGCCCGCGACCCTGCCGAGCGCCAGCCCCGCCCCGGAAAGGGCTCCACCGAGCAGCAACCGGACGACCAACGCCGGATGGAAGGTCAAAGCGAGGCCCATAAGCGCTTCGATTATGGCCCCGAGAGCAAGCAACGTCTTGCTCCTCATGACCTTGCCGTTCACCGCGCCGCCCTCACCGACCGAATGGCGCGGTCCTGTTGGCCCAGCTTACATGCTCCCGCCCCAGCAGCGGGACCCACCCCTTCGCTCACTGCTTAGCGCCGCTGGCATCGACGGTCAGCCTTTCTAACACCTGATCGATCCCGAAGCTTGCTGGTTTCTGCCGCTGGGGAAACTCCTTGAAGCTCTGGAGCCAACGCATCACAAAGGACCCACGTGCGGCTGATCCGGTATCGGAAGGATGTGTCGAGGAACGTCGGCGCCGCTCACGGTTCAAGCTCCTTGATTGAGTGTGATCTCGATTTTTCTGCGCGCGGCCCGGCCTCGTCGTGGGTCGTCTCAGCGCCTCTTTTCGACTACTGCCGCGCCATGGCCACGCGAATGCGTTCTTCCGGATCGATGAAGTGGTCGGCATCCTCGGCGTCCTCGCCCAGGTCGATCTGCACCCAGTTGATCTTGCCGTTGAACCTGCTGGCGTGGGCGGTGTAGTCGGGGCTGACCGTGGTCCCGGACTCGTAGCCGACGTCGGTCGTCTCGTCCGCCGAGAAAATGAACCCTTGTGTTTGCTCGACGCGGCCCTTGCCGACTTCTTTGCCACCGTAGTAGAGCGTGACATCCCCGCCCTTGCCCATGCCGCCGCCGTCATAGGCGAACTCCATGCGGACTTGGGTCTCGCCGGCCGGAATGGGCTTGGTGGCTTCGATGCCGAACGACTTGATGCCAAGCACGTTGTAATGGAACTTGGCTTTGCCGCCCTTGGCATACAGGCTCCAGCCGCCGAACCGACCGCCCTGGGCAATGATCACGCCCTCGGCGCCCTTCGCTGGCACTTCCAGGTCAGCGGTCACGGCGAACGACTTGTTCTTGATGTTGATCACGCTGTTCTCGGACAGACGCCCCATTCCCGCAAACAGCACTTGCGAGTTGCCTTTGACAAGCACGGGGCGGCCCGCCAGGTCGGAGTTGATGCGCTCGATCTGCCGGTCATCCAGCGGAAGCACGTTGTACTTGACCGCTTCAATCAGCCATAGCCGCTGTAGTTCATGCAGCTTCTCGGGCATCTCCTTCGACAGGTCCTTGGACTGAGTCCAGTCCTTGCTGCCGTCGTAGAGTTCCCAGACGTCGTCGTCGAAGGCCGGCATTGCCTGCCCGCCCATCAACCACGGGGTGCGGTGCTTGGTCACCGCGCTCCAGCCCTTGTGGTAGATGCCCCGGTTGCAGAACATCTCGAAGTACTGGGTCTCGTGCCGCTCGGACGCCTTGGCGTCATTCAAGCTGTACACAATGCTCGTGCCCTCGTACGGGCTCTGCTGCACGCCGTTGACCATCGTCGGCTCGGGGATACCCGCAGCCTCCAGCACCGTAGGCGCGACGTCGATGACATGGCAGAACTGGCTGCGCATGCCGCCCTTTTCCTTGATCCCCTTGGGCCAGTGCACGATGGTGCCGTTGCGCGTGCCGCCCCAGTGCGAAGCCACCTGCTTGGTCCACTGGTAGGGTGTATCCATCGCCCAGGCCCAGCCCACGGCGTAGTGGCCGTAGGATCCCTCCCCACCGAACTCGTCGAGCTTGGACATCATGAATTCGGGGGTTTCGATGTCGGCCAGTCCATTGAAGTTGGCCATCTCGTTGAAGGCGCCCTGGAGCGTGCCCTCCGCGGAGGCGCCGTTGTCGCCGATCATGAGGATGATGAGCGTGTCGTCGAGCACCTGTCCCAGCGCATCGATCAGCCGGCCGACCTGATGGTCGGTGTGCTCCATGAACGCGGCGTACACCTCCATCTCGCGCTCCAGCGCGGGCTTGAGCTTCGGATCCATCTCATCCCAGGCCGGGATCTCCTTGTGGCGCGGGGTCAGCACGGCATCGGCCGCAATGACGCCCAGTTCCTTCTGCTTCTTGAAGGTGATCTCCCGCTGCTTGTCCCAGCCGTGGGCGAACTTGCCCTTGTACTTGTCGATCCATTCCTTCGACACGTGGTGCGGCGCGTGGGTGGCGCCCGGCGCGAAGTACATGAAGAACGGCTTGTCACCCATCAGCGCCTTCTGCTGGCGCCCCCAGGCGATCGCCTTGTCCGCCAGATCCTCGGTCAGGTGGTAGCCCTCCGCCGGCGTCTTCGGAGGCTCGATCGGAGCCGTTCCTTCATACAGGGCCGGGTCCCACTGGTTGTTCTCGCCCCCGATGAAGCCGTAGAAATACTCGAACCCGCCGCCGCCGGTCGGCCACGCATTGAAGGGCCCCGCGGGACTCGTCTGCCAGACGGGAACCTCGTGGCATTTGCCGAATTGCGCCGTGGAATACCCGTTGAGCTTGAGCGTCAGGGCCAGCGGCGCTTTGTTGTTCGGCAACACGGAGCTGTAGCCGGGAGCGGCGGTCGCGATCTCGGTGATGCCGCCCATGCCGACCGAGTGATGGTTGCGGCCGGTGAGAAGCGCCTGCCGCGTGGGCGAGCACAGGGCCGTGGTGTGAAAGCGTGTGTATTTCAATCCGCCCGCAGCGAGCTTCTCGAAGTTGGGCGTGTGGCACGGACCGCCGAAGACACTCGCGGCGCCGTAACCCACGTCGTCGATCAGAATGATCAGCACATTGGGCGCGCCCTTGGGCGGCCGCACGTCCCGGATCGGCGGAAACTTCGTATCCGGATCCTTGGCGTCATACGTCATCAACCCGACATACTGCGGATCCGGTATCGGAAGGATGTGTCGAGGAACGTCGTTACTACTCATAGTCCAAGCTCCTGATTGAGTAAGACACGGTCCATGCCAGCGCCTAGAGGGCGCGGAAGAACACGGTCACGAACGCGAATATCCCGATGACGGCCAAGCCGATTGCGACCACGAAGAGCGGCGTTCGCACCGGCGACTCCTTCGCTCCGGCGATGGGCTGGAAGTCAGCCTGCCAGAGGTAGTTGAGGAGAGTGTGGTACTGCCAGACGGAGATGATGAGGGAAACAACCCCGGCAGCGATCAGCGACAGTCCGACGACTCGAGGTCCCTGCGGCCGGAGGGCCGGAGCCACCCCTTCCATCGAGGAAAGACGCTCGAAGAACTGGACGATCGTGAAGCCGAAGCCAATCAGCGCTACGGCCGTCCGTACCCACGCCATGAGCGTACGCTCGAGGGCGAAGCGAGTCCGCATCCACGCGAAGTGGCTGTCGGCGGTCGCATGGACGACAAATCTCTGGGGATGCGCTTCGTTTTGCTCGTCAGCCATTCGATGGGAACCTCCGGCCGCTGACTCGCATGTCTCAGCGCCGACCGAAGTCGACACCAACGTGGACAAGGATCCAGACCGGCACGATCGAACATGAACGCGCTGAAACGCGTCCAAACGGCCGCTACGATACGTCCGGCCATGGTGTCGGTCAAGCGGGCCGCACGGAGATCCTTGACAGCCAAATGACGACCGATAAGGATCGATGATTAATTGCCAGGGGAGACCACCAGTTAGGCGCCCGATCAGGAGAATGGAGGAGTTGTGATTGGCACGGGCATTTTTCGGCCAAGAACCCTTCGAATCGCCTCTGCCTGCATATTCTCACTCCCGGCGCTCGGGCAGACTCAGGAGCAGCCCCAGCCGGAGGAGGAGCTCGCGAAGCAGCTCTCGAACCCGGTGGCCGACCTGGTGAGCATTCCGCTCCAATTCAACTGGGAGAACGACGTGGGGTCCGATGAGGAGCTGCGCTTTGTTCTCAACTTCCAGCCGGTCGTGCCCTTTTCCCTCAGCGAAAACTGGAACTTCATCGGGCGCCTCATCCTGCCGATCGTCTCCCAGCCCGCGCTGACTCCCGGCGGCGAGGCGGAGTTCGGCACGAGCGACATCGTCCTCTCGGGTTTCTTTTCCCCGACCGGGTCCGGGGGTCCCATCTGGGGCGTCGGACCGGTGTTCGGCCTGCCGACGACGACCGATCCCGTGCTGGGAACGGGGAAGTGGCAGGTCGGCCCTACGGCGGTCGTGCTCAAGCAGACGGGACCCTGGACGTACGGGGCTCTTGTCAACCACCTTTGGTCGTTTGCCGATACCGGTGACATCGAGCGCGACGACGTCAGCAAGTCATTCGTCCAGCCCTTCCTGGCCTTTACCACCGGGACGGCCGTCACCTACAGCATCAACGCCGAGTCCACCTACGACTGGGAGGTTGAGAGCGGCGAGAAATGGACCGCCCCGATCAACGTCTCGGTC
>Ga0268386_10004153_pt1 | contig 10621 bp, 5 predicted proteins | sample RVTome_15_FD_200260 | JGI IMG/M metagenome (GOLD analysis project Ga0268386, IMG submission 200260) | Soil microbial communities from uranium-contaminated site in the Upper Colorado River Basin, Wyoming, United States - RVT150D86... ... | reverse complement strand
GTGGTGTTCGCCCCGATCGACGAGCCCGGGCTGGTCATCCTGCTCGACGTGCGGACCACCCTGCCCATGACGATCACCGGCTCCTTCCGCCCCCGGCTCCGGCCGATGTGGCCGGCCGGCCTGATGACCCCGAACCTGGAGTGGGACGCGGAGGGCCGCCTCTACCGGATCACCGAGGAGTCCGGGCGCTTCGCGGGCGTCATCGGGGCTCCGGGCGCCCGCGACGTCTCGGTCATGCCCTACCAGGAGGAGCCGCGCGACCTGCCGATCCGCTTCCGGATCGAGCTCCTCCCGGAGGAGGCGGAGCGCGCCTACGTGCCGATCGTGGTCGCGGGGAGCGCGAGCGGACGGGCGGCGGCCCGGGAGGCCTACGACCGGATCCTCGCCGGCGTGCCCGGCCTCTACGAGAAGACGGTCGCCCACTACCGCCGGCTGCTCGAGGAGACCCTGTCCGTCCGGACTCCCGACCCCCGTCTCGACGCGTCCTTCGCCTGGGCCAAGGTCGGGGTCGACAAGGGCCTCGCCACCAACCCCATGCTCGGCACCGGCCTCCTCGCAGGCTTCCGCGCCTCGGGAGACAGCGAGCGGCCCGGCTTCGCCTGGTTCTTCGGCCGGGACGCCCTCTGGACCGCGTTCGCCCTCCACGCCTACGGCGACTTCGCCTCCGCCCGGACCGCCCTCGCCTTCCTGCGCGAGCACCAGCGGGAGGACGGCAAGGTGCCCCACGAGATCTCCCAGAGCGCCGCCCTCGTCCCCTGGTTCACGGACTACCCCTACCCCTGGAACAGCGCCGACGCCACCCCGCTCTACGTGATCGCCCAGGCCGACCTCTACGCCGCCACCGGCGACCGCGCCTTCCTGGACGAGAGCTGGGACTCGATCGTGAGGGCCTGGCGCTTCTCGGCCGCGACGGACACCGACGGGAACGGCCTCGTCGAGAACACGAAGTTCGGCCACGGGTGGGTGGAGGGCGGGGCGCTCTACCCCCCCCACGAGGAGATCTACCAGCAGGGGGTGTGGATGGAGGCCTGCCGGAGCCTGGCCGAGCTGGCCGAGGCCCGGGGGGAGGGCGCCCTCGCCGCCGAGGCCCGCGCCGCCGCCGAGGCCACGCGGACGGCGCTCGAGCGGACCTACTGGCTCCCCGAGAGGGGCTTCTACGCCTACGCGACCCGGCTCCCGCGCGAAGAGCCGGTGAAGGCGGAGGCGGGACCGGAGCGGGCGCGGCGCCAGCGGCGGCTCGACGCCCTCGCGGGCGTCCGCCTCTACGACGAGGACACCGTGCTCCCCGCGGTGCCGATGTGGTGGGGCTGGCTCGACGAGGAGCGCGCCCAGTCGGAGATCGACCGCCTGGGAGGGGCGGCGCTCGCCTCCGACTGGGGCACCCGCATCCTGTCCGCGGACAGCGAGCTCTTCGACCCGCTCTCCTACCACTACGGCTCGGTCTGGCCGCTCTTCACCGGCTGGGCCTCGATGGCCGCCTACCGCTACGGCCGCCCCCACGTCGGCTACCAGGCCCTCATGGCGAACGCGCTGCTCCGCTCGGCGAGCGCGCTCGGGTACGTCACCGAGCTGCTGTCCGGCCGCTTCGCCGCCGCCTTCGGCCGCTCGTCCCACCACCAGGTGTGGTCGGAGGCCATGGTGGCAACCCCGCTCGTGCGGGGCCTCCTCGGCATCGAGGTCGGCGAGGGCGGCCGGGCGCTCCGCTTCGCCCCCCAGCTCCCCGCCGACTGGGACCGGGTGTCGCTCGAGCGGGTGCCCCTCGCGGAGGGTCCGGCCGGGCTGTCCCTCGTGCGCGCCCCGGGTCGCCTCACCGTGACGCTCACGCGCCCGAAGCCGGCCGGGCGCGTGCGGCTCGCCCTCGCCCCCGCCTTCCCCCTCGACGCCCGGGTGCGCTCGGCATCCGCCGGGCCCCTCCGGGTCACCCGGCAAGGCGACGTTCAGCGGGCCGAGGTGACGGTGGACGCGACGGGTCCCCGGACCGAGGTCGCCTTCGATTTCGACGAGGGGACGGACGTCCACCTCCGCCGCGAGCCGGCAGAGGCGGGGGAGGAGAGCACGGGGCTGCGCGTGCTCCGCTCGCGAGCGGAGAGGCACGCGTTGCGGCTCCTGCTCGAGGGAAGGGCCGGACGCACGTACGCCCTCGGCCTCCGCACGCCGCGCGCTCCCGGACCCGCCCCCGGCGTCGCCGTGCGGAAGCTCGGGCGGCACTTCGAGGTCGACGTCCGGTTCGAGGGGGCCGGCGGCTACGTGCGCCGGGAGGTCGAGATCCCTCTGCGCTGAGGGCGGCCGTCCGTCCGCGGGACCCGGCTCGGCTTCCCGCCCGATCGGCGAGGGTCAGGAGACGGGCACGACGTCCGTGTGCGCGAAGTCCTCGCCCTTGAAGAGCAGCGGCTCGCCGGAGTGGCGGGACAGGGCATACGCGCAGCAGTCGCCGAGGTTCAGGCCGGCCAGGTGACGGCCCTTCCCGTACCTCTCCCACGCTTCGCGGGCCAGCCGCAGGTGGTCCTCGGTGAACGACACCACGCTGACCCCCGCCCGGTGGAACAGCAGATCCAGCTCGCGGAGCCCGGAGGGGCCCTTTCGCGCGGACACCACGATGGCGGCCTCGAGCGCGTTCACCGCGCTGACGAGCCGCTCTCCCGCGGCGGCGAGGGCGGTCGCGAAGGCGTCGCGCTCCGGCTCCTTGAACAGGATCGCCAGGATCGCCGAGGTGTCGACGACCATCAGCGGAACGCCCCCCGCTCGTCGTAGCCCAGGATCTCCTCGGCGCTCCTCGTGTCGAGGTCGGGCAGCGCGGCGCAGCGGTCGGAGACCTCCAGGATCGCGTCGCGGACCGAGGGCGCGGCCCTTCGCCCGCGAGCCCGCCGCAGGGCCTCCTCGAGGGCGTCGATCACCGACGCGGTGACGGTGGTTCCCCTCTCGCGAGCCAGCTCCTTGGCCAGCCGCTCGGCTTCCGGGTTCTTGATGCTCAGCGCCACCCGATCGACCTCCTACCACCTGTCTTGCCATATTCTACCACAGCCGGCCGGGCTTCTCCCCTTGACATCTGAGCGGGGGCGATGTCTTAATCCGACCGGAAAGCGATCAAGACGGCGACGGCGAGGGCTCATTGCCGGGGGTCCCTCCATGCCCCGAGCCACGACTCGAGGGTCCGCGTTCGCGTGGGCGCGTTGCGCCCCGATCTGGAAGGAGACCGACCGATGAAGACGAGCAAGGTCCGCCGCGGCCTGTGCGCCGCCGTGGCCGTCGCCGGCCTGGTCCTGGGCGCGGGCTGCCGCCGGGAGGAGAAGCCGGAGCCCGGCAAGGTCCAGGACGAGGCCCGCCGCGCCGGACGCGCCCCCGACTCCTTCCCCGCCGCCGACGAGGACTACTTCCACGACATGGACGGCGGCATCCCGCTCACCCCCGACGAGGTGAAGGGCCGCAACATGTGGAACGTCTGGACCGGGGGCAACGACCGCTTCTGGAACACGATCACCCGGAACAGCGTCGGCACCCTCGACCTCCTGAAGACCCTCTCCTCGCATCCCAAGCTGAAGTTCAGCCGGGACAGCCGCTGGAACTACCTCGGCCTCGTGAACGAGCCCTGCTTCGAGAAGGCGACCGGCCCGGACCCCCAGCGGTTCGGGCTGTGGCTGGACACGCGGCGGGCGGACTGCCCCGCCGACCCCTTCGAGAACGATCAGAAGTACCCGGGAGTCCAGGTGGGGGCGCGGGGGAAGAACCTGCCCGCGGGGTCCTACTACGGCTGGGCCAGCGGGATCGTGGGCCTCCGGCTCTTCCCGAACCCCGAATTCGACGAGGCGGCGGCCGGCCGGTGGGACCCCGTCCGCTACTACGACGACCCCGGGTACTACCTGTCGAAGGAGCTCGTGAGGCCGTATCGGGTCGGGATGGCCTGCGCCTTCTGCCACGTGGGCCCGAGCCCCCTCCACCCCCCCGCCGACCCCGAGCGGCCCGAGTGGGCCGACCTCAGCACGAACGTGGGCGCCCAGTACTACTGGATCGACCGGATCTTCGCCTGGGAGGCCGACGAGTCGAGCTTCGCCTACCAGCTCTTCCACACCTCGCGCCCGGGCGCCCTCGACACCTCCCTCGTCTCCACCGACAGCATCAACAACCCGAGGACGATGAACGCGGTCTACGCCCTGGGGCCCCGGCTCGAGCAGGCGAAGCGCACCGGGAAGGAGACCCTCGGAGGAGGCAGCCTCGACAACCGGCAGTTCAACGACTACGTCCCCCCCGGCGACCCGCTCGCCCAGTTCTTCCAGAAGCCGGCCACCGTCTGGACCCCCCGGGTGCTCAAGGACGGCTCCGACTCCGTGGGCGCCCTCGGGGCCCTCAACCGCGTGTACCTCAACATCGGCCTCTTCAGCGAGGAGTGGCTCCTCCACTTCAACGCCCTCGTGGGGGGCAAGCCCACCACCCCCATCGCGATCGCGGTGGCCCGGGAGAACTCGGCCTACTGGCAGGCCACCGAGGCCCAGACCCCCTACATGGCCCGCTTCTTCCTGAAGGGCACCGCCCCCCACCGGCTGAAGGACGCCCCCGGGGGCGCGGCCTACCTCACCGCGGACCGGGCGACCCTCACCCGGGGCAAGGAGGTCTTCGCCGAGCGGTGCGCGCGCTGCCACTCGACCAGGCTGCCCCCCCCGCCCCCCGGGGCCGACCCCGGGGCCTGCGCCGGCCCGCAGTACCTCGAGTGCTGGGACCGCTACTGGGCCTGGACCAAGACCGACGACTTCAAGACGAAGGCAAGGGCCCTCGTCCTCGCCGAGGACTTCCTCGAGGACAACTTCCTCTCCACCGACCTCCGGGTGCCCGTGACCCTCCTGGAGACGAACGCGTGCAGCCCGCTCGCGACCAACTCCCTCGCCAACAACATCTGGGACAACTTCTCCTCGCAGACCTACAAGGACCTCCCGTCGGTGGGGACGATCACCGTCCACCACCCGTTCACCGGGGAGCCCCGCGAGTACCGGATGCCGGGGGGCGGCCGCGGCTTCACCCGCCCCGCCTCCCTGGTCAGCCTGTGGTCGACCGCGCCCTTCCTCCTGAACAACGCCCTCGGAGAGTTCGACCCGAGCCCCTCCGTGGAGGCGCGGATGGGCTCCTTCCAGGACTCGATCGAGAAGCTGCTGTGGCCGGAGAAGCGCGAGCGGGACAAGGCGATCGAGGCGTTCGCGGTGCGCCTCGGCGAGACCGACGTGAAGCTCCCCGGGGTCATCGACCGCACCACCGGGCAGAGCTACCTGCGAGTCCCCGCCGGCTACCTGCCCGACTTCCTGCTGCCCCTCCTCGGGGTGGGCGAGCGCCTCGCTCCCTGGCTCGTCGGGGAAGGGGGCGTGGAGATCGGACCCATCCCCACCGGCAGCCCGGTCAACCTCCTCGCGAACGTGGAGATGCAGCTCGACGACGCCTCCGAGGGGGACCGGATCCGGCACAAGGCGGAGCTGCTCAAGCTGCTCCTCAAGGCCAAGCGCGACCTCAAGGCGCTCCCCCGGGGGGCGACCGACGAGCAGGCCCGGGAGGCGTTCGCCGACCTCGTGGAGCCGCTGCTCAAGCTCAACAAGTGCCCCGACTTCGTGGTCAACCGGGGGCATTACTTCGGGACGGACTACCTGAAGGACAAGGATGAGCCCGGACTCGGAGACGGAGACAAGCTGGCGCTCGTCGAGTTCCTGAAGACGATGTAGGGGCGGACGGCTCTGAAACGAATGGGGTGTTGAACGGCCCGGAACAAGGGACTACAGGGAAGAGCCAGGAGGGAGGAGGCGCGGCGCACGGGGTGGGCTGACGCGGTTCGGCCTCCCCCGGGCTAGCGCCCGGGGGGACATGGGCTATCGCCCGGGGGAGGACATGGATTCCGAATACGTGGTCGTGGGATCAGGTGCGGGGGGGGGGACGGTCGCGGCCCGGCTGGCCGAGGCGGGCCGCCGGGTGGTGGTCCTCGAGGCGGGGGGCGACCCCCGGGCCCTCCAGGGCGGCGACCCGGTCGAGCCCGCGGGGGAGCGCCTCCCCGACGACTACGACGTGCCGGTGTTCCACGCGATCGCGTCGGAGAACGACGCGATGAAGTGGGACTTCTTCGTCCGGCACTACGGCGACGACGCCCAGCAGCGCCGCGACACCAAGTACCGCGAGGAGTGGGACGGGAAGAGGGTGGACGGCGTCCTCTACCCCCGGGCGGGCACCCTCGGGGGCTGCACCGCCCACAACGCGATGATCCTCGTCTACCCCCACAACGCCGACTGGGACGGCATCGCCGAGCTGACCGGCGACTCCTCCTGGCGAGCGGAGAACATGCGGGGCTACTTCGAGCGGCTGGAGGACTGCCGCCACCGCCCCCCCTACCGCTGGCTGGGCATGATGGGCTTGAACCCCACCCGCCACGGCTGGGGAGGCTGGCTCCAGTCGGAGAAGGCCATCCCCGTCTCGGCCCTCGGCGACGAGGACCTCGTCAAGGTGATCCTCGACGCCGCCCACGACGCCTTCGAGAAGGTGGCCCACCCCGTCAAGCGCGTGAAGTGGTTCCTGCTGGGGCAGGCGGACCCCAACGACTGGCGCCTCGTGAAGGGCAACGCGGAGGGGATCCGCTACCCGCCCCTCGCCACCCGCGGCCACCAGCGCACGGGCACCCGCGAGCGCCTCCTCGAGGTGGCCCGCCGCTACCCCGACCGGCTCCGGATCGAGCTGGACGCCCTCGCCACCCGGGTCGTCTTCGAGGACGGGCGGGCGGTGGGGGTGGAGTACCGCAAGGGAACCCGCCTCTACCGGGCCCACGCCCGCCCGAGCGCGGACGACGGCGAGCCTCGGGTGGTCCGGGCCTCCCGGGAGGTGATCCTCGCCGGGGGGGCGTTCAACACCCCGCAGCTCCTGATGCTCTCGGGGATCGGCCCGCGGGAGACCCTGGACCGGCACGGCATCCCCGTGCGGGTGGACCTCCCCGGGGTCGGCCGGAACCTCCAGGACCGCTACGAGGTCGGGGTGGTCAACCGCATGAGCTTCCCCGCCTGGGAGGTCCTCGAGGGGGCGAAGTTCGCGAAGGGCGACCCCCAGTACCGCCAGTGGGCGGAGGGCCGCAAGGGCGTCTACACCACCAACGGCGCCGTCCTCGCGGTGATCAAGCGCTCGGCCGAGGAGCGGGCCCTCCCCGACCTCTTCTGCTTCGCCCTCCTCGGCAAGTTCGAGGGCTACTTCCCCACCTACTCGGCCCTCTTCCCCAGGCACCTCAACTACCTGACCTGGGCCATCCTGAAGGCCCACACGAACAACCGGGCGGGGGAAGTCACCCTCCGCTCGGCCGACCCCCGCGACACCCCCCTCGTCAACTTCCGCTACTTCGACGAGGGGAGCGACACGGGCGGGGAGGACCTGGACTCGGTGGTCGACGGCATCCGCTTCGTGCGCACGATGACCGCCGACCTCAAGGAGAAGAAGCTGCTCGTCGAGGAGCTCCCCGGCGACGACGTGCGGACCGACGACGAGCTCCGGCGCTTCGTCCGGGACAACGCCTGGGGCCACCACGCCTCCTGCACCTGCCCGATCGGGCCCCGCGACCGGGGCGGGGTCACGACCGGGGACTTCCGGGTGCACGGGACCGAGGGTCTGCGGGTGGTGGACGCGTCGGTCTTCCCCCGCATCCCCGGCTTCTTCATCGTCAGCTCGATCTACATGGTCGGGGAGAAGGCGGCCGACGTGATCCTGAAGGATGCCGCGAGCCGGTGACGGGCGGCGGGGCGGGGCCTCCCTTCACCTTCGCCCAGGTCCTCTGGGCCGAGCTCGCCCACCTCGGGCGGCGGCGAGGGGAGGAGCCGGCGCCGGGACTGAAGGATGTCTACCGGCGGATCGGCGACCTCGGCCCGGACCGGGCCCTCTCCGCCCTCTGCCTGTCGGGGGGCGGGATCCGCTCCGCGACCTTCAACCTCGGGGTGCTCCAGGCCCTCGCGCGTCTGGGGCTCCTCGGGCGCTTCGACTACCTGTCGAGCGTCTCCGGAGGGGGCTACATCGCGGGCTGGCTGCGCAAGTGGCTGCACATCGTCCCGATGGAGAAGGTGGCGGCCGCCCTCTCCCGCCCCGCCGAGGCGGAGTCCTTCGACCCCCTGGCCCCCGAGCCCCGCCCCCTCGACCACCTCCGCGAGTTCAGCAACTACCTCACCCCGCGGGTCGGGCTCTTCTCGGCGGACACCTGGGCCGCGGCCGCCCTGATCATCCGCAACCTCGTCCTCAACTGGCTGGTCCTCGTCCCCGTGCTCGCCGCGTTCGTGGCCCTTCCCCAGGCCGGCCTCATCCTCGCCGCCGCGTCGCCCCTTCCCCCGGGCCCGGGCTGGGCGAGCCCGGCCGAGCCCTGGGGCTGGGCGGCGCTCCACGCGGCGGTCGTGCTCGCGCTGGTGGCGAGCGCCGCGATCTACCATCTCCGCCGCCAGCGCAACTCACCCCCCCCGGAGAGGGTGGTCCTCGCCCTCGGGGTGGCTCCCCTCTGGCTCTCCTGCCTCGCCCTCTCCCTCGCCGGCCTGTGGCTGCCGGAAGTGGCCTACGACCGCAACGACCTGTGGATGTTCTCCGTCCTCTGGTGCGTCTTCATCCCGCTCCTCGGATGGCTGCTCGCCCGCCTCTCGACCCCCGGCCAGGTCGACGCGCCCTCCGGGAAGGCGGACCTCGCCGGCGTCGTCTTGTCCGGACTGGCCGCGGCGGCCGCGCTCGTGGCGATGATCATGGCGTGGCTTCCCGCCCTGAAGGACCGGCCCCCCCTGTTCGTCGTCCTCGTGGTGCCCATCCTCCTCGGCCTCTACCTGTTGGCGCGGGCGCTCTTCGTGGCCTTCGCGAGCCTGGGCGAGAGAGGGCGGCCCGCGCCGCCCCCCGCCGCCCCGGAGAGCGAGCGCGCCTACGGGGACCGCGAGTGGTGGGCCCGGCTCTCCGGCTGGGTCCTGCTCCTCGCCCTGGCCTGGATGGCGGTGAGCTTCCTCGTCGTCCTCGCCGGCTACCTGATCGACGTCTACCTCGGCAAGGCCTTCGTGGCCATGGGAGGGGCGACCGGCCTCGCCACCGCCCTCCTCGGGGCCAGCCCGCGGACCTCGGGGGGGAAGGAGGAGCCCGCCGGCCCCTCGCCGTTCAAGGAGTGGGCCCTGCGACTCCTCGCCCCCGCCACCGTCGTCATCCTCGTGGTGCTGCTGGCCCAGTTCACCGCCTGGCTGGCCCGCGTCGTCACCGGCGTGCCGGACCTCCTCTCGGTCACCGGGCCGGCCACGCGGTTCGACCTCTTCGGGAGGAGCCTGCTCGAGGTCCTCGTCGGCTTCGCGGTCGTCCCCCTCGGCCTGACCCTCCTCTCCTGGCTCCTCGGCTGGGTGGTGAACGTCAACCGCTTCTCCGCCCACGGGCTCTACCGGAACCGCCTGATCCGGGCCTTCCTCGGGGCCTCGAACCCCAGCCGCCAGCCCGACCCCTTCACCGGCTTCGATCCCCGGGACAACGTCCCCCTCCACGAGCTGGCCCGGGGAGCGTCCCCGCGGCCCCTCCCGGTGGTGAACGTGACCCTCAACCTCGTGCGGGGCCACCGGCTGGCCTGGCAGCAGCGCAAGGCGGAGTCCTTCTCAATGACCCCCCTCTTCTGCGGGAACTTCCACGAGGGCTATCGCCCCTCGGCGGAGTACGGGGGGCGCACCGGCATCTCCCTCGGCACCGCGCTCACGATCTCGGGGGCCGCCGCCAATCCCAGCGCGGGCTACCACTCCTCCCCCCTCGTGTCCTTCCTCATGACGCTCTTCAACGTGCGCCTCGGCTGCTGGCTCGGCAACCCCAACGAGAAGGGGGCGGGGGTCTTCCGCCGCAGCGGCCCCCGCCACGCCTGGATGTCGCTCTTCGCCGACCTGCTGAGCCTCACGAGCGCGGACCACCCCTACGTGAGCCTCTCCGACGGCGGGCACTTCGAGAACCTGGGGATCTACGAGATGGTGCTGCGCCGCTGCCGGCTGATCGTGGCGAGCGACGCCGGCCAGGACGGGAGGCACGACTTCGAGGACCTCGGGGGCCTCGTCCGGAAGGTCCGCATCGACTTCGGCATCCCCATCCGCTTCGAGAGTCCGATCTGCATCCTCCCCCGCTCGTCCGCGGGACCCGGCCTCGTCTGCGCCCTCGCCACCGTGGGCTACGACGAGGTGGACCGCGACACCCCTCCGGGGCGGCTGCTCTACCTCAAGCCCACCCTCCGCGCGGGGGGGCGCCCCCTCCCCTACGACGTCTTCGCCTACGCCCGGACCTCCGGGCTCTTCCCCCACGAGCCGACCTACGACCAGTGGTTCAACGAGTCCCAGTTCGAGAGCTACCGGGCCCTCGGGAGCCACCTCGCGTCCCAGCTCGGCGGGGGAGGTCCCGTCCCCGACCTGCCCTCGTTCCTCGACGCGGTCGGGAAGGAGCTGGAGCAGGCGGCGGCGGCGCAGGCCTGCCCGCAGGCGCCCATCGTCTGACGGGAGTCCTCCCTCGCCGGCCGCCGCCCTGAGCCCGGCCGGGAGCCTCAGTACATGCCGCCGCCCTGGGGCATCCCGCCCTGGTCGCCCTCCCCCTTGCTCCCCGCGATCTCGCAGACGATGGCCTCGGTGGTGAGGAGCAGCGAGGCGATGGACGC
>Ga0268386_10004152_pt1 | contig 10621 bp, 7 predicted proteins | sample RVTome_15_FD_200260 | JGI IMG/M metagenome (GOLD analysis project Ga0268386, IMG submission 200260) | Soil microbial communities from uranium-contaminated site in the Upper Colorado River Basin, Wyoming, United States - RVT150D86... ... | reverse complement strand
TTTCCGCTGGAAGGGCTTGCCGGCACCTCACAATCGCCGGGCATGGCCGCGGTGTTGTATCGGATGCGGACGCCGGTGAAACCGGGCCCCGCCGGATTCGACCACTGGAGCACCACCTGCCCGCTCCCCGGGGTGGCGCCCCCGGTGGCGGTCGCGGTGACGAAGCTCGCGCAGGCGGCCCCGGTCGTGTTGAGGAGGATCCGGACCCCGCCGAAGATCACCACGATGTCGTCGAGGACGTCGCCGTCGAAGTCCCCCGCGGCCTCGCCGGTGGGGTTGCCTCCGCCGAGGGACTCGGTATGCAACGAGACGAAGGTCCCGTCCCCGGCGCCGACCAGGGTCTCGATGTCCACGCTCCCCTGCTCGGTCACCGACAGGTCCGGGTAGGCGTCCCCGTCGAGGTTGGCGGTCACGACGTTGTGCGGGATGTTCGTGGCGAGGTCGGAAAAGAGCGCGGGCCCGAACGTCCCGTCGCCGTTGCCCGCGCGCACGTAGACGCCCTTGCCCGGGGCCTGGCTGATGACGACGAGGTCGAGGTTCCCGTCGAGGTCGACGTCGCCCAGCACGAAGTCCGCGGTGGCGTCGGGGAAGGGGCTCGGGGGGGAAAGCAGGCTCGGGAAGCCGCCGGACCCGTCGTTGAGGGCGACCGCCACGTCGTCGGTGCCGAAGCGGAGGAGGGCGAGGTCGGGGAACAGGTCTCCGTTCAGGTCTCCCACCCTCACGACGTCCGAGGGTCCGAGGGTGGTGCTCACCGGGGGGTCGAAGGTCCCGTCGCCGTTGCCGGTGAGCAGGTACACGGTGACGCTCGCCCCCACCGCGAGGGCATCGACCTCACCGTCCTGGTCGAAGTCCGCGGTGGCCAGGGACCGGATGGTGGACCCCACCGTGTAGGGGCCGCCTCCGGCGGTGAAGCCCGACGGCGACCCCAGGAAGACCGAGATCGACGTCCCGGAGGCGACCGCCACGTCGAGGTAGGGATCGTCGTCGAACCGGCCCACCGCCGAGGCCGAGGGGTTGGCCGGGCCGGCGGTCGTCGCCGTACCGGTGAAAGTCCCGTCGCCCGCGCCGAACGCCACCTTGACGCTCCCGTCCTCGACCGACACGATGTCGAGCTTCCCGTCGGCGTTCACGTCGCCGAGGTGGATCTGCTCGGGATCGAGGACCGGGGAGGTGGCGGTCGCGAACCTCGGTTCGTCGCAGGGGGTCTGGGCCCGGACGGCCACCGCGGAGGCGCCGAGGACGAGAACGGCCACCGCCCCGCGGACGAGCGCGTCGAGAGAGGAGCACCGCGAGGGCGAAGCTCGGTGATCGTCGTCCTGACGCCTCCGGAGCTTAGCCTCCATGAAGGCTACCCCCAATATCGGGACCTGGAACGGTCAGCCCCGAGGGTTGAAACGGGTTGGGCACGGCTCGGTCTGTACCTGACTCTTGTACCACGTTTCCCGCATCGGGCGGAGGCTATTTCGCTCTCTAAGTCGAAGTCTGACAGCTTGTTAGGCGATAGACGTATCGGCGCTATACACTCGGCGTCATGCCCGACAGACGAGCCCGGATCTCGGGCCACGGTGGCCGGACGGGCGACCAGGCGAGCCGCTCGACGGGCGTGTCGCGGACGAGCCGGCCGAGGGTCGCGAGAGCCGCCTCCCAGAGGGGAGGGCCGGGGGGGACCATGAGGACGCCCACCAGCCTCACGAGCGCCTCGCGGGTCCCGAGGCGCTCGAAGCGCGGCTCCGGCCGTCCCTTGCCGAGCTCGACCAGCGCCGCGAGGGGCCAGGAGCCCGGATGCGAGCGGCCTCCGTCGAGGGTCCCCCAGAAGCCCGTCGCGGTCAGGGAGAAAGGCCGCCCCGGCACGACCGCGACCAGCTCGTCGGAGAGGACCGGATGGGGCGAGACCCCGGCCAGCGTGGACTTGCCCGCTCCCGAGGGGCCGAAGAAGACCACCCCCCTCCCGTCCACGACCAGGCCGGCCGCGTGCAGGGGCAGCCCGCCGTCGAGGGGAAGCCGGCTGCAGAGCGCGGCGCGCAGGGCGACCTCGAGGCCGGAAGCGCGTCCCGGGGCCCGGTAGAGGGAGCCCGAGAGGCCGGCCGGGTCCAGTTCCGCGACGAAGCGGGCGTGGCCGATCCGGACGCGCCCGTCCGTCCAGTCGATCACCGACGGCCCGTCTTCGGGGAGCGGGGCCGCGCTCCTCCACGGAGGCTCGGAGACGAGATCCAGCCGGAAGGGCGGCGGCGCCTCGCCCTCCGGCTCGCCCGCCGAGAGCCGGGCGATCGCCCTCCGTTCCGCCGGGGTCAGCTCGCTGTCGGGGCCGACCTCGAAGGGCCGGCCCCCCGCGAGGAACGCCCTCAGGCGGGCCCGGCGCGCAGGCGCGCCACCGTCTCGGCCTGCTCGACGTGGAACGGGTCCGGGCGCAGCGGGTCGCCGGTGGTCTGGAACGCCAGGGCGGGGCAGTAGGGGAAGCTGGATACGGCCTCGCCCATCCCCCGCACCGCCTCGTTGGCCTCGAGCGCCACCCGGGCGGCCTCCTGGCGCTCGAGGGAGCCGTGCCACAGCTCCCGGAGCGGCGTCCGGCGCACGTTGCCGAGAGAGGTGCGCTTCCACTGGAGGCAGGGGTAGACGTTGCCCTCGGGATCGACGGCGAGGGTGATGCGGCCGAGCCCGCAGTTGACCATCCCCGGTTCCCGGTCGGTGTGGGGCAGGCGCCCCCGCTCGGCCACGAGGCGGTACATGCGCTCCACGCCCGCCGGCGAGGCACGGTAGCCGAGCGGTCCGAGATCGCCGTCGTCCCGGGGGTTGATCACGGCGTCGAGCTTGTGGGCGACCCCGAGGGCGTCGACCAGGTCGACGACCGCCTCCAGCTCGTGCTCGTTGAGCCGCGTGAGGGGTGTCTTGAGGAGCAGCCGGAGTCCCCGCCGCTGCAGGCGGGCCAGGCCCTCGAGGAGGGCGGCGAAGGAGCCCGGCCGTCCCGTCGTCCGATCGTGGGTTTCCGCGGTCGCGCCGTGCAGGCTCAGCTCGACGCCCACCGGGTCGAGCCCGGCCAGCGCATCGGCCATCGCTTCGTCCACGAGGGCGCCGTTCGTGAACACGCGCACCGCGAGGCTTCGCGCGCGGGCCGCCCGGGCGATGGCCAGGAAGTCGCGGTGGAGCAGCGATTCGCCCCCCGTCAGGGTGACGGTGAGGGTCCCCAGGGCCCGCAGGTCGTCGAGGACAGCGATCCACTCGGCGCCGGTCAGGCCGCGCGGGTCGTGGTGCCGCGGGTTGTAGCAGAAGACGCACCGCCAGTTGCAGCCGTAGGTCAGCTCCAGGATCGCGGAGAGTGGCTGGGCGATCGCCACCGCTCGTCGCTTGAGAGGAACCCAGCCGGGGGTGGGGATGCCCTTCGCCATCAGGCGACGAGGACGAGCCCACCGTCTTGCAGCGAGCGCAGGAAGGCCGACACGTCCAACCGGGCCTCTTCGTAGGGAACGTCGAACTGCCGGGATACCTCCTCGGCGATGGCGGCCTCGGGATGGTCGGGCACGAGTGCCCAGATGAGGGAGCCCACCGGGTTCAGGCCGAGGGTCCTCCCCCGGGCAAGGTCGATGATCACGGCCTCGCCCTCGATCCTCTGCCAGGCCAGCTGGGGCGCGTGCCGATAGGCCATTTCAGCTGCTGGAGACCGAGTCGCACTCCATGGACTGCCCTCCGACCTTGTTGCAGCCCGCGAGCAGGCCCGGCCGGGTCTCGAGCTGCTCCTCCCAGGCGATGGCGGGCTTCTCGTAGGGCTTCCTGTCCGGGGCGGCGCCGGGAGCGCCGTCGCGCTTTGGACCGCCCGGGGAATCGACCATCAGACCTCCCTTGCCGCTGGAGCTTCCGTCCATTCTAGAGCGTCTTGTGGAGGGAAGCGAAACCGGAGACGAACCCGGGCCGGTCGTTGACCAGGATCCCGCCGGCCTCGAGCCAGGCGTGGCCCTCGAGGGCCCCCCCGGCCCGCCGCATTCCCAGCCGGAGCGTGGCGGGGACGCCGTCCCTCCGGAGGAGGTGCTGGAGGGCCATCGCCCGGGGCAGGCAGGACACGCCGAACACGTGCTCCCGGGCGGCGCGGTTGAACAGCTCGAGGAGCGGTCCGGGCGGGGGAGCGCCGTCTCCCGCCTCCTCGGGCCAGGCGCGGGCGACCAGGCCGGAAGCCGGCACGTGGCGGGCATGACGCAGCCGGAGGCGGCACACGAGCAGCTCCCACCAGGCCCGGCCGTAGAGCCTTCGCTCCGCGGGAGGGAGCGAGATCCAGGTGGCCGCGCTCCGCGCGAGGCGGCGGGCCCGGGTGCCCGCGGTCATGGCTCGAGGGTGAACGGCTTGGCCGGGCCGCAGGGCTGTCCGTCGAGGTAGGGTCGAACCGTCCAGCGGCCGTACAGGGAATTGGTGGTGATCGCGGTCCCCGCCACGGGGAGGGAGGCCTCGAGGGTCGGCCGCCCGGACGAATCGACCTCGGCCTCGTTCAGGACCGGCACCTCCCCGAGCGCTTCCGGTCCGGTCGTGCCCCCGTCCTTGCGCTTCCTCGTCCGGGGCCTCGGCTTCGGCTCGAGGGTGTAGGGGACGCTCAGGGTCTGGTACAGGAAGCCCCGGGGCGTGTGGACGCGGAACTCGACGGTGTGCGCGCCCTCGAGATCGTTCCCGAGCCGGGCCTTGAGGTGCAGGTCCAGGCTCCGGCTGGCCGAGAACACGTCGCGCCGGCCGGGCTGGCGCAGCGAGAACACCTGGACGGCCTGGCACTGGCTGGGGGCCCGCCGGGCCACGGCCCCGGCGTCGGGGACCGGCCCGACGGGAGGGACGAGGAGAAGCGCGCCGAGGATCAGCATGGAACCACCTCAGTTCATCTGGACGGCGTAGACGACGCCGGCCTCGGTGCCAGCGTAGAGGAAGCCCTCGCGGATGTCGAGGGTGGGGCTGCCCACGGCGGCGTCGGCTTCGCCGAGGGGGATGGCCTCCTGGGTGAGGCCGGTCTCGTAGTCGAGACGGTACAGGTGGCCGTCGCTCGAGCCGACCCAGAGCGAGGGCCCCCCCCCGAGGTAGGCGGGGGTCGAGGGATCGGGGATCGGGCTGGCATCCGCCAGGGCATTCCGGACCCACACGACGTCGGACACCCCGGGGGGCGCGGTCGAGCCCGGCTGGTCGTTCAGGGCGAAGATCTTGTTCTGGGTGGAGAAGAGGAGCCGCCCGCTGGGGCTGAGGCGGTCCGCGCCCACGTAGAGCTTGACCGGGCCCTCGCCATCGCCCGTGTCGAAGGTGGCCGCTCCCCAGACCGGGTCGCCGGTCGCGGCGTCGAGGGCGTGGATCTGCGCCCCCCCCGGACCACCGTCGTAGCTTCCCACGTAGAGGCGGCCGTTGCGGACGATGGGGCTGCCGGTGACGTCGGGGATCGAGACGGCCCAGACGAGGCTGCCGTCGGTGAGGTCGAGGCACCAGACGGTGTCGGTCTCCCCGAGGCCGGCCCCGAAAGCGACGCTCGCGAAGTAGACCCGCCGGTTCACGTAGTCCACGGTGGCCTGGCCCGCGATCATGCCGATCTTCCTCGAGTCGGCGTTGCCGTCGTAGGACCAGGCCACGCTCCCGTCGGCGAGGTCGAGGGCGTAGAAGCTGTTCAGGCCGCCGAGGCCGTTGCGGGTGCCCACGAGGACGCGGTCGACGCCGGGATCGCCGCCGAAGAAGGAGAGCCAGGCGGAGGGGGCGGCCTGCACGGGGGCGGGGACGGGAGCGGGAAGGGCGGACGGCCACGCCACGCCGCCGGTGTCGGCGTCCATGGCGTAGACGAACCCCCCCTGCGAGCCGAGAAAGATGACGCGGCTCGCCCCCGCGACGGGGGCGGGGAGGTTGAGGGTGGAGGGCCGGCCCTGGGAGGGTCCGGCGAGGGAGCGGGGGAGCCAGTCGGCCGGCCAGGTCCCTCCCGCCGCGCCCTTGACCATCGAGTGGAGGGTGTCCTGGGCGACCGCATGGATGCGGCCGTTGCCGTTGCCCGGGGGGACGATGGAGAACGCCCCCGCGTTGTAGGCCCATTTCACCGGGGAAGCCGCGGTATCGACGGGACGGCCGGTGATCGTCGTCACGGGGAAGGATGTGAAGACGCCTCCCCCCTGGTGGACGAACACCGCATAGCAGTAGACCGTCCCGTCGTCGAGGAGGCCGGAGTTGACGGCGGAGTCCTTGTCCCCGGGGACGCCGGGCTCGAGCGCGACCTGGGTGCCGTCGTCCGGGTCGGCCGGGAACGCGCACAGCGAGGCGGCGGGGGCCGTGGTGTAGCGCACCAGCATGTCCGAGAACCCGAAAGGCGCGGGGTCGTTGGTGGGGTTCACCCACTGGACCACGTCCTCGCCGTCCCGCGAGGTCACGGTGACGGAGAGCGGGAGATGGCCCAGATCACTCTCCCAGACGAGCACGCGGATCTCGTTCGAGTAGAGAGTTCCCGTGCATCCGGTGGCTTCGGCCACGAGGAAGTACTCGCCGAGGCTTCCTCCCGGCAGGCCGAGGTCGGCGTTGGTGATGACGTAGCTGGGGGAGGTCGCGCCCGCGATCGGGTTGAAGGGGCCGCCGCTGGTGGCCCGCCATCCCCACTGGACGGACCCCCCGCCGGTCAGGACCGCGGAGGCGGTCCCGCCCGTACAGGAGGGACAGATCGCCAGGCTGGGGACCACGGTGGACCCGGTGACCGAGGCCACGACCGACGTGAGGGGGCCGGCGTGCGACGTCACCACGATCTCTTCGAAGTCCGCGCAGGTGTTCGAGGTCACGTCCACCCGCAGCGTATGGGGGCCGGCGGGGAGGGTCAGGGTGACCATCTGGCCGCTCCCGACCGGCGCGCCGTCGAGCTGCCAGGCGTAGGTCTCGAAGCCCGGCCCGGCGTCCCAGGTCGCGGGGTCGCTCGCGCAGACCTCCGTCGGTCCGACGATCGCGAGGGGGGCGCTCACGTTGACGAGCCGGCCGAGGGCGGTCAGGCCGGTGGCGCCGTGGGCGTACCTCAGACGGTAGCCCGCCCCCGGCAGGTCGATCGCGGCGCCGGTGAGGGTGGCGAGGCCGAAGCTGAAGCTCAGCGGGTCGTGGGTCAGCGTCGCCCCGGGCGTGCCGGTGCCGGCGACGATCGACGCGCTCGCCGCCGGGTCGACGCACCGGGCGAGGTTCCCGCCGTCGTCGTAGACGCCGACGAGGGGCTGGGTGGGGAAGGGGGAGCCCGCCTCGTTGCAGACCGACGCCTCGGTCTCGTTCCGCAGGCGCCGGGCGTCGCAGTCGGTGTTCATCAGCAGGGTGGCGCCCCCCTGGGTGAGGCCGGCCACCGCCACGAGGTCCGCCTTGTCGTCGCGGTCGAAGTCCCCCGCCCCGAGGGACCAGGGGTTGCCGTAGGTCCCCCAGTCCACCGCGGGGTCGAACTCGCCGTTGCCCCGGCCGAACGCCACCGACACGCTCTGCGCGAGCATGTTCGCGGTGGCGAAGTCGGCCTTCCCGTCGGCGTTGAAGTCCCCGGTGACGACGGCCTGGGGGCTCCGCCCGACCGCCACGATCTGGCCCCCGGTGAAGAAGCCCGCCCCCGCGTTGCCGAGGAAGGTCGAGACCGAGTCCACGTCGGGCCCCCGGTTGGCGACCGCGAGGTCGAGGAAGCCGTCGCGGTTGAAGTCGGCCACCGCGATCGCGGTCGGCCCGTCCCCGGTCGCGAGCGCGGTCCCGAGGATGTTGAAGTCGCCGGTGCCGTCGCCCCGGAGCAGGGCCAGGTCGTCGGCCGTCCCGTTCTTGGCGACCACGAGGTCCGGGATACCGTCCCGGTCGAAGTCGATGACGGCCAGGGCTTCCGCCGGGTCGAGCAGCTCATGGTCGGCCGGGAGCGAGAAGGACCCGCTCCCGTTGCCGAAGGCGACCCGGACCTGGGTCCCGTTGGCCACGGCCACGTCCAGGTTCCCGTCCCGGTTGAAGTCGCCGGGGGCGATCGCGGTGGGCGTCGAGGGGGTCGCGAGGAGGTCGCCCGCGGTGAAGGCGATTCCCGTCCCCCGGCCGAACCGGACCCCCCCGGCCTCCCCCACCACCACGTCGAGGCTCCCGTCGGCGTCGAAGTCCCCGGCCGCGATCGGGTTCGGGGAGGTGAAGCCGGGGGAGGGGGGCTGGGCCGCGAACGTCCCTCCCGCCTGGCCCTTCTGGAACACCAGGTGGTCCGCGACCTGGTCCGTCACCACGAAGTCGAGGAAGCCGTCGCGGTCGAAGTCCGCGACCACGGTCTTCCGGAGGTTGTTGGCCGGGAACGCCGCGGTGAAGAGCGCGCTCGCGGCGGTGAAGGTGGCGTCGCCGTTGCCCGCGAGCAGCGAGACGTTGTTGCCGCCGGCGTTGGTCACCGCGAGGTCCAGGTGCCCGTCGCGGTTGTAGTCCAGGGCCGCCGCCGCGAAGGGCCCGGAGCCCACCAGGAACGTCTGGGAGGGGAGGAACCCGCCGGTCCCGCTCCCCGGCACCACGGTCACGTCGAAGCTCTGGTTGTTGACCACCGCCACGTCGGGGTTGCCGTCGCCGTTGAAGTCGCCCTCGGCGAGGTGGGTGGGGAGGGTCCCCGCGGGAGCGGTGAGGGAAGCGCCGAAGGTGAGGTCGCCGTTGCCCAGGAAGCGGGCGACCCGGCTCCCGGTGGACTCCGCCACCAGGAGGTCGAGCCGGCCGTCCTTGTCGAAGTCGGCGGCGGCGAGCGCCCGCGGCGCGCCCAGGCCGGCCAGGGTCGTCACCAGGGCGAACGTGCCGTCGCCGTTGCCGCGGTAGATGAAGACGGTCCCCCCCAGCTCGTTGGCCACCGCGAGGTCGGGCCGCCCGTCGCCGTTCCAGTCGCCCACCGCCACCGCCGCCGGGTGGTCGAGGCCGCCGATGGTGTCCACCGAGGCGACGCCGCCCGACCCGTCTCCCCGGACGATCGTGAGGTCTCCCGACAGGTAGTTCGCCACCGCGAGGTCGGGGTTGCCGTCGACGTCGAAGTCGCCCGCCGCCACCGCTCCCGGCTGGCTGCCCGCGGGGACGGTGACGAGCACGGTGAAGCCGAGGGCGCCGTCCCCCCGCAGCACGTGGACCTCCCCGGAGTCCTGGTCCCCCACCGCCACGTCCAGGTTGCCGTCCCGGTCGAAGTCCAGCGTCGCGAGGCCCGTCAGCAGGTGGCCCGCCGCGATCGCCGACGGCGGGAGGGCCACGAAGCCCTGCCCGGTGCCCCGGAGGACCGACACCGAGCCGTCGGTGTGGGACACCACGAGGTCGACGGCGCCGTTCGCGTCGAAGTCCCCCCGAGCCACGAAGATGGGCTGGGGAGTGCGCACCATCCGTCCGGTCGGGCCGAACGACGGCGCCGCGCACTTGACCCCGGTGATGCTGTTCCTGGCCTGGAGCCGGTCGAGTATGGGGAGGCTGAGCGCGAGGTCGAGCCGGCCGTCGCCCGCGAAGTCGGCGACCGCCAGCGACGAGGCAGGGACGGAATTGAAGAGCGCGGTTCCCGTCGGGAAGCCCCCGGCTCCGTCCCCCAGCCTCGGCCGGATCCAGCCCGACGTCGTCTCCGACACCGCGAGGTCGAGCCGGCCGTCGGCGTCGAAGTCGCCGGACACGAGAGCGGACCCCGCGCCGAAGGCGGTGACGAGCGACGAGACGTAGCCTCCCGCCCCGTCGTCCCTCAGGATCTGCACCCCCGGCGTGGCCGCGGCGGGGTCGAGGATGGCCACGTCCAGCCGCGCGTCGCGGGTGAAGTCGGCCGCGACCATGCCCGGCGTCGGGCCCGTCGTCGTGGCCACCGGCCCCGCCGGGTCCTGGGTGAAGGAGCTGCCGCCGTCCCCGAGCAGGCGGACGACGGTGGACCCGATCGCGACGAGCAGGTCCTGGTTGGCGTCGCGGTCGAAGTCGCCGGCCGCGAGGGCGCCGAAGGGCGCGCCGGTGAGGATGTCCGGGAGGGCGGCGAAGGTGCCGTCGCCGTTCCCGGCGAACAGCCGGAGGGATCCCGTTCCCGACTGGTCGGACGCGACCACGTCGAGGCGGCTGGGATCGCGGAAGGGGCCGGCCGCGAGGGCGACGTAGTTCCCGCCGGTGGCGAACGCCTCGGGCGCCCCGAACGTGCCGTTGCCGTTGCCGCGCATGATCGCCAGAGTGTCGGGGGTCCCCTCGAGGACGAGGACGACGTCGAGGATCCCGTTCCGGTCGAAGTCGCCGGTCACGAATGCGCCGACCGGGGCGGCGGTCGGCGTCTGGACGGTGCCGCCGAAGCTCCCCGAGCCCAGGCCGGCGTAGAAGTAGATCCCGGAGGACAGGATGCCGGCCGCGAGGACGTCCTGCTTGCCGTCGCGGTTGAAGTCGCCGGTGACGACCGCGCCCGGGCCCAGCACGGCGAGCGCGATCGGGCTCCCGAACGAGAGGCCGCACGACTGGGAATGCGATGGACGGGGGACCGCCAGGGCCAGGAGGCCCAGGAGGGCCAGGGTGGAGATTCCGCGCCTCGAGCACCCCTCCGACGACCCGAACCGCCCCATCTCGCCTCCTCGCCCGACGGTGCCGGGGCCGTCCCGGCGCCGTTCGACCGACAGACAAAGTCTCGTCCCGAAGGGTCCCGCGGGGAGCGGGTGCCGGCGCGCGCAAACGTGCGACCGCCGAGCCCCTACTCGGC
>Ga0268386_10004151_pt1 | contig 10622 bp, 9 predicted proteins | sample RVTome_15_FD_200260 | JGI IMG/M metagenome (GOLD analysis project Ga0268386, IMG submission 200260) | Soil microbial communities from uranium-contaminated site in the Upper Colorado River Basin, Wyoming, United States - RVT150D86... ... | reverse complement strand
TATCTGCAACGGAGTGTCGATGCTCTGTCTCACTTCCAGGAGCTCGAGGCCCACAGAAGCTCTCATGTCTCTTCGGATGCGGTTCACGACCGGGCTCGGCTCGGCCATGGCCACCATCGTCAGCGGGTAGCCGAAGAGCTTTCGCAGGATCACCGCGCCGAGCTCCCAGCTGCCGAAATGGGCAGCCACCAGAAGGATGCCCTTCCCCTCGGCGAGAAGACGATCGAAAATCCCTCGATCCAGGTCGACGATCCTGCACGCGAGTACGTCGGGCGGAGTCGAGAGGCTCCGAATGAAATCGATGGTGTCATAGGCGTAACTGCGATAGGTCAGAACAGCAAGGGCTCCGAGTTGTCGTTCGTCGAGCTCGGGGAAGACCTGGCGCAAATTGTCGACCAGCGCCGAGGTCACGCGACGCATCGTCTTCGCCGCGAGCCACGTCCCAATCGTGCCGATACCGTAGCTGACACTCACCGGCAGGCGGCTCACGCCATGATAGGTGGCGCTGAAAATGAGCCCGTTATTGAGGGCATGCTCCGCCCAACGCACTTTGCGCACCTGGTCGAGCTCGAGCGCGCGTTGAAGAGGCGGGGCCATGCTCGACGTCAGGCGCGCCAGAAGAAGCGATACTGCATCGTCAACATGCAGATCCGGAAAACGTCCCGGATGGGCCTCATCTTACTCCTCGTTCCACGATAGGTGCTCGCCACCGCCACCCCCTCGACTTTCGCGCCGCGCCGAACGAGCTTCACCAAGATCTCGGCCTCTATCTCATAGCGCCGCGCCGTCAGAGTCAATGGCTTCAAGAGGTCGCTTCGGATCAAACGAAAGCCGCTCTGGCTGTCGCGGATCGGTGTGGCCGTCAACCGGGACATGACTCGGCTCCCGATAGTATTGGCATAGTACCGGGATCTCGGCATGCTCTCTTTGCTGAAAGCCCTCTCAGCCAAGACGAAATCTCCCACGCCGTCCCTGGCTCGGTCGACGAGCAGCCTGATGTCGGAGGGGTTGTGCTGCATGTCGGCGTCGATGAAGAGCACGTGGGTGAAGTCTTGTCGAAGGACGTAGGAGAGCCCGGTGCGAACCGCTGCTCCTTTGCCTTCGTTCGCTCGATGGCGAATCACGCGAGCGCCAGCCCGTTGGGCCACCGCGGCCGTCTGGTCCTGGGAGCCGTCGTCGACGACGACGATGTCTTCCAGAAACGGCCGCGCGCCCAGAACGACGTCGACTATCGTCGACTCTTCGTTGAACGCCGCTACCAATCCGCAGATTCTCAACGTCTCCGCTCTCCGAGGAGGACGGGCAAGACGAGAAGCGACGCGAAGGCCGAGAACATGACGTTCGCGGCCACCACCACGCCAAGTCTCGCGAGCGGCTGATAGCTGGAAAACGCCAGGGTCCCGAAACCGATCATCGTCGTCACCGCCGCGAGAGCGATGGCGGCTCCAGTCCACGGCAGGAACTCGCCGAGCCTTCGGCCGTCGTGAGACTGCAACCGATGCAGGACATGGACGCCATAGTCGACACCTATCCCGATGGCCATGACGATACCAAAGATACTGAAGAGATCCAGCTCCATCCCGACGGCAGCCAAGAGACCCGCGCTCCAAAGCAGCCCGAGAACCGTAGGGAGAAGACAGAACAGCGTAAGCCGCACCGAGCGAAAGTCGACATAAAGCAGCAGGATGACCGCGAGGGAACCGATGGCGATGCCTTTGAGAAATTCAGGAAGCAAGCTCGCCCGGAGCTCGCTGTTCACCAGCGCCTGTCCGGTCACGAGGAACGACGGGTCGATTTTGGTCACCACGCCCGCCAATCTCGAAACATCGGATTCGGTCTCGGGATAGAGGTAGGTCACAGCCAGGTAGCCCGTGTCTTCGCGCACGACGAAGCGCGACACGACGGGGCCGAGCCCATGCTCCAGCAACCCATCCAAGGTAATCCGCTCCCCGGGGTCGAAGAGAACCGGGAGTCGCTCCTCGAAATCCCGGAACGCGCCCCGACGGAACCCCGCCGCCTCCCGAGCTTCGTCGAAATTCGGCAAAACGTTGTCCGCCGTCAAACCAACGCTCTCGATTAACTCGCTCACGGCCGCCTGCTCGCTCGACGGCGGCAAAAAGGCGAGGGGATTGTCGACGGATACGGTTTCCCCTCGTGCCGTGAGCTCGCGCTCGAGTGTTCGGTGCTTTTCCAAAACAGGGTCGAGCTCACGCCCCCGAACCAAAACCAGCATCACGTTCTTCTCGAACTCGAATCGCTCCTCGAGCTCGTCCTCGACTGCCGAGCCCGCGGTGAGCGGCCGAATCTTCTCGAGGCTGGCGATGACCTCGAGTCGCGGCAACACCAAAAGCGACGCCATCGTGAGTGCACCCGCGGTCCAAAGGATGGCGGTCGAGCGCCGCTCCACGAGCTCGGTCAATCGAGGCAGGCGCGGAGACCTGTCCGGATGGGTCGACCGGTGGAAAGAAAGGAATGCAGGGACGAAGAACAGTGTGAGACCGGCGGATAGAAGCATGCCGACCGCGACGAGGAGGCCCAGTTCTTCGAGACTCGGGAAATCGATGAGCACCAGGGCCGCGAAGGTTGCCACGGTCGTGATGAACGCGAGAAAGACACTGGACACGGTCTCGCTCAAACGTCTCGTCGCCACCTCCAGACTCGCCCCCCGCGCGCGTTCCTCCAGGAACCGCACGTAGAGCAGCATGAGCCCGTCGTCCCCGAGCCCGAAGACCATGGCCGCTCCCCCGCTTGCCGCCGCCAGCAAGTCCCCCCGTGCCAGACCCACGATGACCATCGCCAGGAGGCCCGCCAACCCGAGTGTCGTTGCCGCGCAGAGGAGGATCGAGTAGCTGCGAAAGACGACGAAGATTACGGCCAGGAGCAGTGCCAGCGAAACGAACGAGTTGCGCATCATTTCGCTGCGGATGAGACTCTCGGCTTCCAAGGAATCGCGATAGGCGCCTGCGACTTCGATCAGAGCCGGCGGGAGTGCATCCTCGTCCTCCTGGTGGACGACGCTCGTGGCCGCCGACCGAACGCGCCTCTCCACGTCAGCGAGCTCGTCGAGGAGCTCCTTGCAGAACGCCGCGTCGAAGGCCGGCGCGATAGGCTTGGCGATGACCAGTCGCGACCGGCCATCGGAGCTCACATAGCCGTCCGCTGCGGCATCGAACCGCGAGAAGCCCTTGTTGCCGGCGAAACGCGAACGGAGGTCGAGGACCAGGCCCAGCGGGTCCCGCTGGATTCGTTCCCTTGCCGACGTTCCCGGGATCGCCAACGCTTCTCGCGAGCGGAGAAGAGCAGCCTCCAGGCTTTCTGGCTGGAATCTCGCCAATGCGTTTCGGGCGCCCTCTCGTCCCAGCAACAGCAGAATCCGGTCCAGCAGATAATCCCAGTCTCTGCCGGAGTCGAACAACGCCGCATCCACGTAGGCGATTTGGGGAACCGTCCTCAATTCGGCGATGTACGCCTCGACGAGGTCTTCGTACTCCGAAATGGCATGCCCTGGAGGGGCGTCGAATAGAACGTAGACGAAGTCGAGACTGTCGAAGCGATCGACATAGGCTTGAAAGGCCTGCACCGCCGGCCCGCCTTGCGGTATGAGCTTCAGAACGTCCGATTCGAAGGGAACCCGGGTCAAGGCGGCTGTTCCGCCAATGGTGAGGGCCAGACCCGAAATCAGTACGGCGAAACGCCTTCTTCGGGCGAAGTCGAGGACGAGCTCGTACCGCTCAGTCACCGGGTCTAACGCGGACTGGGAACGTCGCGACTGTCAAATCCACGCGGTCGATCGGATGTTTCCGATGGAAGCTCGACTCGAAACTCCTCGTCCTCGAGGGGGACATTGGCAAGAAGGTTCGAAAGTTCGATGGTCTTGCTCCCTGCGGCGCCGGGGTAGACCAACCGCATCTTCACCATGTAGAGCGTGCGGTCGTCCACCCACAATTCCAGCCGTTCGATACCCTCTTGGATCTGCTTTCGCCTGGCGATCATCTCGACCCGGCGCGTGCCCGGGAGCTCGGGATCCGAGGTAACGTGAATTGTGAAATGACCTCGGAGCTCCTTCTCCGAAGCCTGGTAGAAGTACTTGTCAACGGTTTGCTGTACCTTGGCGATTGGCATGCGTTCCGATTGCGCGCGCTCGGGCCAGACCATGAGCAGTTGATCCCCGTCGATGAGGAGCAGTTTCTTCTCGGGCTTTTCGTACCGAAGCAGGACACGTATGGGACGAGCGGCGATCAACTTCCCGCTCTCGACGATGGGCTCGACCAGAAGATCGGACTCCGTCGTCTCGACGAAGTCCGCACGGAGGGTAACGAGGCTTCGTTCCACTTCCCGCGCCCGCTGGTGAAGCTCGGTGAAGGGGTCTGGCTCCTGTGTTGACGCGATTGCCGGAAGAAGCGCGAAGCTGAACGACGCTAGGCCGCCGGCGAATGGCACGTTCAGAACGTAGCATACGGTGGAGTTGACGGGCAAGTTGCTCTGTACGATAGACTTCCGTGGTGGAACGCGTCGCCATAACCGGACTGGGGCTCCTCTCGACTCTGGGTCGAGACCCGACGAGTTTCGTCGACGCATTGCTCGCCGGAACCAGGGGAATATCGGAAATCACCGCCTTCGATACGAGAGCCTGCCGATCTCATCGAGCGGGCAAGCTCAGGGATTTTGATCCCTCCGAGTACATCGATCCAAACAAGCTTCGCCGGATCGACGAAGTAGGACGCCTCGCCGTCTCCTCCGGGAAGCTCGCCCTCGCCGATGCGGGCATCGAGACCAACGGAGTGGCCGCGAGCGAGATTGGCGTCGTGATAGGCACTTATACCGCGGGCCTGGACAGCACGGTCGACTTTCTGAGCGGGCTGGTCCGAAGCGGTCCAGCCGACGTCTCACCGCTTATCTTCAGCAATACGGTGGGTAACGCGCCGGCGAGTCTCTGTGCTCTCGAGTTCGGTCTCAAGGGCGGAAACGTCACCGTGACGAACAGGGAAGCGTCCTCGCTGGCCGCAGTTGCCTATTCCCTGAACCTATTGCGTCATCGGCGCGCGTCGGCGTTGATTACCGGAGGTGTCGACCACATCGAAGCAAACTTCTTCCGCATCCACGACCGATTCCATGTGTTGTCACCAGTGGGCCGAGGGGAAGAGACAGCTCGGCCGTTCGATCGGTTGCGGAACGGTTTCGTTCTCGGTGAAGGCGCGTTCGCTCTACTCGTTGAGGAATGGTCACGGGCGACGAACCGCGGGGCGCGGATCTACGCGGAGATCCTGGGCGTCGGAGGCACCTCTTCACCCACGGGAATCAACCGCTGGCCGGAAGAACCGACGCATCTCTCTCGCGCGATGCAACTCGCGCTTTCCGACGCCGGATGTACGGCGAAGGACGTTGCTGCAGTGTTTGCCTCCGCAAACGGTACGGTCGTTCTGGATCGCGCCGAAGCGGAGGCCATTGGCGCGGTCTTTGGCGCGCGCGCCGTACCTGTTGTTTCCATCAAAGGTGCTCTTGGCGAATCGGGCGCCTCGGGCGCAGCGTCGATAACTGCCGCCATCCTCAGCCTCCGCCAGAATGGAATTCCGCCAACCGCAGGGCTACGGGAGGTGGCGCCGGATTGTCCAGTCGACGCAAGCGGCGAGTCCCGTTGCACCTCGGGACGAGTCGCCCTCGTCAACAGCTTCGCGAGCGGCGGAGCGAACTACTCCGTTCTTTTGCGCGTCGAGCCATCGGGATAGAGCGAACGCTTCTCGATGAAGCGCCTGCACGGAATGCTCCTCTACTGAGAGCGGGTTACAGCCACCAGGGCATTATCCCAACGTCTGGCAGCCAGGCTCGAAGCTCCACGAGCGGAGCCTGTAGTCTAACGAAATCGAACGTATATCGAGAAGATCACCGCAAACGTCATGAACACCAGGCCCGCGAGGGCCCAGACGCGCAGCGCCCGGGAGGGCCGCATCGATTCATCGTCGATGAGCCTCGTGACGCAGTAGTAGTTGAGCCCGTAGAGCACGGGCGCGACGAGGAGGCTGACGATGCCCACGAGCTGGATCATCGCGACCGGGTTCGGGAGGATCCGGTTGGCGCCGACGGCGAAGACGAAGATGAAGCCCATGAATCCCCAGTAGGCCGGCGGCGAGGCTCGCTTCAGGATCCGGGCCCGGGGAAAGAGGGTATCGAGAAGCCGGGCGAATGTTCGGGGAAAGCCGTCCATCACCGAGTACGCAGTCGAGAACATCGCCGCGAAGGCGGCGAGCATGAAGACCGGGAACATCCACGCTCCCAGGACTTCGGTATAGAGGCGGGAAAGCGTAATGGCGACGTCCACTCCGTCCGGAACCAGCCCGCGGGGCTTGAGCAGGTTCGCCCCGAGCGAGATGAATACGACGGCGAGAACGGCAGAGAGGAGGTAACCGACGCGCAGGTCGAGGAGTCCCAGGGCAAGGATCTGTTTCTTGTCGGTGGTGACCCTCTTCCACTTCGGGAGATGCTCGACCGCCCAGAGCGAGTGCCAGATGGCGACGTTGATCCCGGTCGGCATGAGGCCCAGGATCGAGGCGGAGAGAACGAGCGCGCCGTCGGGTACGGAAGGCACGAACATTCGAGCGAGATCGCTGACCCGCGGGGGAACGGCGGCCAACGCGACGAGGCTCACCAGCGCCAGAACCAGCATCGCGAGCTTGCTTCCGAACGCGAGCGCGGGGTATTTCCCCGTTGCGTGCAGGACGACGATTCCGATCCCGAGGAGGACCACCCAGGCTGCGGGCGAGAACCCGCCCACGAAGCCCACCAGCACCGCGGCGGTCACGGAGAGCGTCCCCGCGAGGATGGTCAACCCCTGGAGCACCGTGGTCGCGAGGAACACCCAGACCGCCCACTTCCGCGGGCCCGGCACTCTCTCGAAGCCCTCGATGAGCGAGACTCCATTCGCGATCGCGAACCGGGGGCCGAACTCGAACGCGGGGTATTTGAAAAAGTGGGAGAAGAGGACGAGCCAGATGAGTTCGTAGCCGAAGCGCGCTCCCGCCACCGGACTGAGGATGATGTGGCTCGAGCCTATGGCGGTCGCCGCCATGATGATGCCAGGACCGAGCGCCCGGAGCGAGCGACTCATATCAGTGGAAGCGGATCCACACAGAAAGGGAGCGCATGGGCGCGAGCACCGCGCGGCCGTCGTTCCGCCTGCGGGCGAATCTCATTTCGCTGGTATTCTTCCACGTCTCCCCGGTTCTCTTCAGATACACGCTCTCGCGCATCCGACGTCCCAGTCGCCGTCATTCCCGGGAGAGCGTAGTGCGGCCGAGGGCGGGGATCAATGCTTTCGCGGCGGCCTCGAAGTCGTGGCGCAGCCTCGGAAACATCGACTGGGAAAGACGCTGCCGCTCGTCCGCCGCCGGTGTTATCATGAGGGCCAGATGTTCGCGCATGGTGTCGGACTCCGCGCTCCCGGGACGAGAATGGGAGCGGGGACGGACCCTCACGAAGAGTGAGGACATTGACCGAATCGGCAGATCCAGGGTTGGATGAGGCGCTCACCCGCGTCATGCAGCGCTTCCGTGATTTCTTCATCGAACAGGGAGTGGAGCCCGAGGGGGTTCCTTTCAGACGGCGCGCTGAGTTCGCTGCTCCCCTGGTGACCCTTCGCGGCTACACCTACGGAGTTCGCTGGATCGCAGAGGAGGCACCCGAGCGTAAGCGCGTGGCGATCGAGGTCAGCGCCAATGTCTACAGCGGCGAGTTCGACATGGAGCACTTCGGGAAGGGACTCGCCGAGTCCTACCGTACCGAGAAGGCCGAGCGTACTATGCGCAACTTCATGGCGGGCGACGACGAGGCCCTCATCGGCGGGAGCCCTCTTCACCTGGAATCGTTCTTCGCGCTCGATTTCGATCGCGATCTGGCGCTCGTCGAGAAGCAGAAGACGACGGCGAGTGAAGTGACCGGCCAGCTGCGGGATACGATACTCCGGATGAGATACTGGATCCGTCCGGAGAAGATCGTAGCTCTGACTCGAAAGCGGGATTTGTTCGGCACGGCCGTCTACCTTTACTGCCTGAGAATCTTCGTACTTGCGTACCACAAGACGCTGACGGCCTACGAGCAGCAGATTCCCTTCCGCGCCGGAAGGCGGGCCATCTAGCCTGGGCCAGGTTGTCCGCAACGAACTACCCTCGTCCGCGATTCCCCCGAGCCCGAACCCTGGAGCGAACGGCCTCCCTTCTCTCGCGGCGTTGGGCCACGCCCTCGATTTGAGATAGTATCGGGAAGTCATCGACGCGCCGTAGGAGGGTCACTTGAAACTCTTGCCGCAGCGTCGTATCGCCCCCGACCTTCCCCTCATCGGCTCCGTCGCGAGCCTCGCCCTCCTCGTCCTGCTTCGGTTTCCCGCCGAGGCCGCCTGGCCGACGTCGCTCCCGCTCGGCCGCGAAAGCATGTATGCGGATCTGAACCAGGGGAACCTCGTCCTCGCCGATCAAATGCTCGACGACTACTGGCCCGCTCGGGGCCATCCATCCGCATATCTTCCGCGGCCGCTCACCTGGACGGAAGACCCATACAACGATTCGTTCTGGCGTTTCATGTTTTACAGCCTGAGGTATACCTCGAATCTCCTTTGGGCTTTCGGAACCACGGGGGAGCCGGAGTATCTGGATCGCCTGGTGGAGATTCTCCGAAGCTACGCCGCCTACGACAGGACGCGGCCGTTCAACGGAAAGACGTTCGACAACAAGCACACCGCGGCGTACCGGGCGATGGTGCTGGTCAATACCCATCGCAAGCTCGAGGCCTGGGGAATGCTGTCGCAGGCTCTCGCGCGCGACCTGACTTCCTCCATCGCACGATTGGGAACGTTTCTCGCCGACCCGCGGAACTACGAGCCGGGATTCAACCACGGGTTCAACGAAGCGGCGGGACTCCTTCTCATCGCGACGAACTTCCCCGAGCTGGATCTGTCGGGTGCGTGGCGGAGAACGGCGATCGATCGATTGCTCGATATGCTCGCGACCAACGTCGATGCCGATGGGGTCGATATCGAGAACTCCCCCTTCTACCACTACTACGTGATGGGCATGGCGTCTCAGATCGCCGCCTGGGCGGCGGAGCACGAGACCGAGCTCGCGCCCACCTATACCGACGCGCGGCGACGAATGACACACCATGCCGCGATGATAGTGCAGCCGGACGGGCGGCTCCCCATGCTGGGCGCTACGGCGACGACCTACGTCCCCGGTCAGGACCCTGCCGTCTACGGTCCCCTGACCGAGCTCGATACCCACTTCGCCTGGGTCTTCACCAAGGGGGAGGTTGGACTGCCGCCGCCGCGGGGTGTGGAGCTGTTCCCGGTCTCCGGGCTCTTTCTCATGAGGTCCGCGACACCGCCCCCGACCGAGCTTCCGAACCAGACGTTCATCACGTTCGACAGTGGCGTCTTCCGCACCGACCACAGCCAGCTCGACGCCCTCGGGTTGACGTACTACTCCGACGGTAGACTCCTCCTGCGCGACTCGGGACTATTCACCTACGATCGAGGCCCGGACCGGGATTACTTTCACGGGACGCGAGCCCACAACACCGTCGTCGTCGACGGGCTCGACCAGGCGCCGGGCGCAGCCGTTCCCGGTGCGAAGGGACGAGTCGGTGACGCTTTCTGGGCCACCGGGTCGAGCAAGCTCGTGAACGGCGTCAACCACGTAAGGACGGTCGTTCTGCTGGAGCCCGGGCTCGTGGTTGTCTACGACAGTCTCGATTCCTCGGTGCCGCATCGCTACGTCCAGACCTGGCACCTCTTCCCGGGGGCGTCGCTCCAGTCGCGCGGGCTCGACATCCTGGCGAGAGACGAGAACGGAATTCCCCGGCTCGCCATCAGTGAAGCGGACTGGAGCACGCTATCGCGCGATGCCATCTTTGGACGAAGCTCTCCGATGCAGGGATGGTATTCGGACTCCTATGGCTCGAAGAGCCGCAATTGGGCGCTGGAGTACTCGCGATTCGCACCCTCGGCGCGTTTCGTAACCCTCATCGCCTCCGGGGCTCATGCAACCACCGTCCCCAGTATCCAGCAGATGTGGGTCTCGGGACAGAATCGGCGAAGAATCTGGGTGAGCGCGGGTCCCACGAGCTACACGCTGACGGTGATCGCGCAAGGACAGCCGGGAGAAAACCTCCTCGTGCAGAAAGGCATCGTCGGCCGGTGAGCCCGCGAAGAAGCGCCTACGGACGGAACCTCACCCACTTCACCACGCGCCGCTGGGTCACCTCCGCTCCATAGAGGTTTCCCTCGTCATCCACGGCGATGCCCTCAGGTCCGCTGTAGCCCGTCACGTTGACGTGATCGTCGGGAATGAAGTGGTTCACCCACCCCGTGCGCGCGTCGCCGATGCGAATCCCCTTCTCCCAGCCCGCGTTGCGCATCCCCATGTACTCGTCCGGCGCGGGACTCGACTCGGAGTCGGCGACGTAGATCCTGTCGTTCTTGTCGATGAAGATGCCGCTCGGCCGGCCGAACTGCGTCCAGATGGCGAGGAACTTCCCCGTCTGGTCGAAGATCTGGATGCGGTTGTTGTAGCGGTCGCCCACGAAGAGCCGCCCCGCTGAGTCCATGGCGAGCGCGTGCGGGTCGCGGAACTGCTTCG
>Ga0268386_10004150_pt1 | contig 10622 bp, 8 predicted proteins | sample RVTome_15_FD_200260 | JGI IMG/M metagenome (GOLD analysis project Ga0268386, IMG submission 200260) | Soil microbial communities from uranium-contaminated site in the Upper Colorado River Basin, Wyoming, United States - RVT150D86... ... | reverse complement strand
TTGGCACTGCTCCGTGCGCGCTCCGGCGCGCGCGCCCGACCGACAGGAGGTCCCGCGCCCGATGGTAAGATCGAGCCGCTGATGGCTGCGCCCCGGCCACGCGTCACGCTGACCGTTCGCGATCTGCTCGTCTCGACGCCGCGTACGCGCCGCCTCCGCCTCGGCCCGATGGCCCGCCCTTTTCCCTTCGAGCCTGGCCAGGCCGCGCTCGTCGGCGCCTATGGGCAGACCGAACGACGGCCGTACTCCTTCGCCTCGTCTCCAGGCGACGTCGAGCGGGAGCGGTGTCTCGAGTTCCTGATTCAGCTTCTGGACGACGGCGTGCTCGCGGGGCCGCATCTCGAGGGAATCGGCGCCGGCAGCCTCGTCGACGTCGATGGCCCGATCGGCACGCTCGGCCGAGGCGCGGACGCGGGCGTCCCGGTGCTGCTGGTGGCCGGCGGGACCGGCATCGCCCCGTTACGGAGCATCCTGCGGGACCTGCTCGAACACGGCGGCGGGCCGACGCCACGCCTCGTCTACTGTGCGAGGACGCGCAGCGAGCTGGCTTACCGCGACGAACTGCAGAATCTCTCGGCGAAGGGCCGGCTCGGTCTGACCTTGACGACGACCCGCGAATGGGCGCCGGGCACCGATGGATCGGGGCGCGTCTCGCGGGAGCTCCTCGCCTCCCACCTGACGGATGCGGCGACGATGTGCTACGTGTGCGGCTCGGTGGCCTTCGTCAACCACGTCACCGGCCTCCTCGACACGCTCGGGGTGCCGGTGGATCGAGTCAAGAGTGAAGCGTATTGAGGACGGACGCGTGACCCAGGACCTGAACGGAACGCACGGCCTGATCGTCGGCATCGCCAACAGGCGCTCGCTCGCCTGGGCGATCGCCCAGGCGCTGTCGAGCGCCGGCGCCACACTGGCACTCACCTATCAGAGCGAGCGCCTCGAGGGGAACGTGAGGGACCTCGGCGGCACGCTCGCACGCCCCTCCATCTACCTGCCGTGCGACGTCACGCGCGACGATCAGCTCGCCGGAGTCTGCGAGAGCGTGGGCCGCGAGTTCGGCGGGCTCGACTACCTCGTGCACGGCGTCGCCTTCGCTCCGCGCGAGGCGTTGTCCGCGCCATTCCTCGACACGAGTCGCGAGGCGTTCGCGACCGCGCTCGACGTCAGCGCCTATTCTCTCGTCGCGCTCGCGCGTGGGGTGGCGCCGATGATGGAGTCGCGCGGCGGCGGCAGCATCGTGACGCTCACGTACCTGGGGAGCGAGCGGGTCTTTCCGAATTACAACGTGATGGGCGTCGCCAAGGCGGCGCTCGAGGCGAGCGTCAGATATCTCGCAGCCGATCTGGGACCTCGGGGGGTCCGGGTGAACGCGATCTCCGCGGGCCCGATCAAGACGCTGGCGGCGTCGGGCATCGGCGGCTTCTCCGGAATCCTGCAAGTGTACCGCGAGCGGGCGCCGCTCAAGCGGAACGTGGAAACGAGCGAGGTCGCGGATGCGGCGATGTTCCTGCTGGGACCGGCAGGGCGTGGCGTCACGGGCGACGTCCTCAGGGTGGACGCCGGGTTTCACGTCATGGGGATGTGAACCGTGCTGGCCCGGGCCTGATCAGCGGTGGCGTCGCTTGCCGCGCCGGGAGCCCGCGGCGCGCCGGCCATTCTCGGTGTTGCGGGCCGCCGGGTGTGGCGAGGTCTGCCGATACGGCGGCTGTTTGGTGCGCGGACCGTTCGACGACGGCTGGCCGGACCATCCGCCGCCGGGCCGACCTTGACCGTTGGTGCGCGGCTGCCAGTCGGACTCGCCCTGCGGGCGCCCCTGCCACGCTCCGGTCTTGCGTCGAGGGGCCGTGTTGGGTGCCGCGGTGTTCCGTATCGTGAACTCGGGAATGGGGCGGGCCTGAGGCGGCTGGCCTTCCACACGGGGCAGGACGGCGCGAATCAGCCGGCGGTGGACCCGCCGCTCGTTCTCGCCCTCTTCGGTGCCGTCCGCACCGAGTTCGCCGCCGTTGTCACTGCCGGCGAGGACGGTGTCGACCTCCTCGACATCGAACTCATCGGAGGGGAGGTCCGCCTCGTCGGCCGCGGCGGGCTCGCGTCCCGTCGGGGTCAGTGCCGGGCGCGGCGGCGACGCCCCGGCGTCGGGCGCGCCCGCCACCTGGTCGTCACGCTTGCGCCGCCGCGCGGGCACCTTCGCCTGCTTATATTCGTGTTCTTCGTCGCATGTGAGACAGCGTGTCCGCTTGATCTGGTCATCGATCAGAGCGACCACGGCGTGGTCGGTGAGACGGCGTTCTCGCGGACAGTAGTCATCCAGGAGATCACCGGGCCGGAGCCGGCGTGACTGCATCAAAAACCCCTCGAGGAGTTGTGGATAGGGAGGGCGCCCCCGACACGGAAGCGCCCCCAGTGTAACAAACGGACGGCCGACCGGCAACGTTCCGGTCGCACCCCGCGCCAACACGCTCCGCTGGACGGTTGCTCGGAGATCACGATCTACGGTCGCTGGCCCGTCAGCCGCTTACACGGTCGACGGAGGCGATCCACGATCTGGCCGCGTCGAGGGCCGCCGCGACGGCGGCGGGACGGGTCGACTGCGGCGTGCGCTTGGCTTCGACCGAGGTGCGGGCCGTGATCCGGCTCGTCACGTCCTCGTCGAAGAGCGGGCTGAACCCCCGCCAGTCGGCTGGCGTGAGCGTCGCGAACGCGCGGCCTTCGGCCAGCAACTGTCTGACCATGGTCCCGACGAGTTCGTGCGCCGCGCGAAAGGGTAAGCCTCGGGCGACCAGGTAATCGGCAACGTCGGTTGCCAGCATGAAGCCGGACGCCGCGCGCTCAAGGCGCGTTCGATCGACGTCGGCCGTCTCGACCACCGTCGCGCAGGCAAGAAGGCACGCGAGGAGGGTGTCCTCAGCGTCGAACACCGCCTCCTTGTCCTCCTGCAGATCCTTATTATACCCGCTCGGCAGACTTTTGATCGTGGAAAGCCATCCCGTGAGCCCGCCAATCGTCCGGCCGGCCTTTCCCCGGATCAGCTCGAGCGGATCCGGGTTCTTCTTGTGTGGCATCAGGCTGCTGCCGGTCGCCACCCGATCGTCCAGCTCGACAAATCCGAACTCCTCGGTGCCGAACACGATCAGATCTTCGGCCAGTCGGCTCAGATGCACCATGGCCAGCGCAGCGGCGAACAGGAACGTCGAGACGAAGTCGCGGTCGGAGGCCGCGTCGAGGCTGTTCGCCACAACGCGGGTGAAGCCGAGCCGCGCCGCCAGCGTCCTGGTGTCGATGGCGTAGGACGTCCCGGCGACGGCCCCGGATCCCAGCGGCAGGGCGTCGGCTTCGCGGGCCGCCCCGGCCAGCCGCTCGTGGTCGCGCTGGAGCGCGGCGACGTGCGCGAGCCAGAAGTGGGCGACGAGGACGGGCTGCGCCCGCCGGAGGTGCGTGTAGGACGGCATCAGCGTCTCGCCGGCCCGCTCGGCCTGGCCAACGAGCGCCCGGGCGAGGTCGACGACGGCCTGCTGCAGCACCGGGAACCGGCGGCGCAGGTACAGCCGCAGGTCGACGGAGACCTGCTCGTTGCGCGACCGGCCGGTGTGCAGGCGCTTGCCGACGTCGCCGACCCGGGCGATGAGCTCGCGCTCGACGAACGAGTGCACGTCCTCGTCGTCGCCGGAGACGAAGCCGGGATCGGCACGGCCGGCGGCCAAGATCTCCGAGAGTGCGCCCGAGATAGTGGCGGCATCGGCCGGCGACACGGCGCCGGCATCGGCCAGCGCCCCCACCCAGGCCAGGCTGCCCGTGACATCGTCCTCGAAGAGGCGCCGGTCGACGGCGAAGGAGGCGCCGAACGCGAAGACCTCCGGGTCGGGACCCTGGTCGAACCGGCCGGACCAGAGGGCGCTCATGGCCGCGCGGGCGCCGAGTCGCGATCGACCGCGCCGGGCGCCTTGCGCGCCGCCGTTTCCACCGGCAGGCCCCAAATCTTGATGAAGCCTTCGGCCGCGGTGTGATCGAAGGCGTCGCCCTCGTCGTAGGTGGCCAGGGCGTGGTCGTACAGCGCGTGCGGCGAGCGCCGCCCGACGACGGTGCACGTGCCCTTGAACAGCTTGACCCGAGCGGTGCCGGTCACGCGCGTCTGGACACTGGCGACGAACGCGTCGATCGCCTCGCGCGCGGGTGTGAACCAGAGGCCGTCGTAGACGAGGTCTGCGTAGCGGCGCGCAAGACCGTGCTTGAGGCGCTCGAGATCTCTGGCGATGACCATGCCCTCGAGCTCACGATGGGCCGCGTGGAGCACCGTCGCGGCCGGGGCTTCGTAGATCTCTCGCGACTTGATCCCGACGAGCCGGTTCTCGACCATGTCGAGGCGGCCGACACCGTGGGCGCCGGCGATCGTCTCGAGACTGGAGATGAGCTCCACGGGCGGCATCGAGACGCCGTTCACGCGCGTCGGCACGCCCGCCTCGAACTCGATCTCGACGTAGGCGGCCTCGTCGGGCGACTCGGCCGGGGACTTCGTGAGCGCATAGATCTCCTCGGGCGGCTCCTGCCACGGATCCTCGAGCACGCCGCACTCGATGGAGCGGCCCCACAGGTTCGCGTCCGTGCTGTAGGGGCTCTCGACCGTCGCGGGCACGGGGATCCCGCGCTGGCGGGCGTACTCGATCTCGTCGGGACGCGTGAGCCCCCAGATCCGTGCCGGCGCCACGACCTTGATCTGGCGGTTGAGCGCGCGCGCCGACACGTCGATGCGGACCTGGTCGTTGCCCTTGCCCGTGCAGCCGTGCGCGATGGCCGTGGCCTCCTCCATCTCCGCGATCCGCACGAGGTGCTTCGCGATGAGCGGCCGCCCCAGCGCCGTGGCCAGCGGGTAGCGTCCCTCGTACAGCGCGCCGGCCTGGAGGGCGGGCAGGACGTACTCCGACACGAACTCTTCACGCACGTCGAGGACGTGCGCACGCACGGCGCCGACGGCCAGCGCGCGCTCGCGAACATCGGCGAGCTCCTTGCCCTGGCCGAGGTCCATCGTCACCGCGACGACTTCGGCCTTGAACGTCTCCGCGAGCCAGGGAATGGCGACGGACGTGTCGAGGCCGCCGGAGTACGCAAGAACGATCCGTTCCATCGAGAGTCTCCTTCCTCGTGTCGTGAACCAGCAGTCACGCGCGGCTCGCGGGTCGACTCGCGACGGGCCCAAGCTTCGAACCGTTCGGCGAGCGCCCGTGCCCGGCGAACGTCGCGCGTGATCACCAGAATCGTGTCGTCGCCGGCAACGGTGCCGACGACGCCGGCCTCGCCGGCCCGGTCCAGCGCGATGGCGAGCATCTGGGCCTCGCCGGGCGCCGTCTTGAGCACCACGAACTGCTGCACGTGGTCGGCCCGGCGCAGACACCTCGCCACGACCCGCCGGAGCCCGTCCTCTCCCACGCCGGCGAGGACGGGTGCGACGCCGGGGCGCTGATAGGCGCCGTCGGCCGACGACTTGACGAGCCCGAGCTGCTTGATGTCCCGCGAGATCGTGGCCTGGGTGGCGGCCAGACCCATCGACGCGAGGCGGTGCCGCAGCGCCTCCTGACTGGGGACGCGCTCCCGGTCGATCAGCTCGAGAATGGCGGCCTGCCGGTAGCTCTTCGTCGCCACAACGCCTTCACGGAGTCGCGCAGCCTCGCACGGCCCCCGATCGGGCGCCGCCGGAGGCCGCCGTGCAGAGAGCGGCCAAATCCGTCAGCCCTCCCGCCGCGTCGTTGACGCGGCGGCGCCCGTAGTGTATGAATATATCTTTCGCCGCATAATTATTCAACTGTCCGTCTGACCCGCTTCGAGCGCATTCATGACCGTCCCCGTCGGCATCGTCGGCGCCACCGGCTACGCGGGCCAGGAGCTCGTCCGTCTGCTCGCGCGCCACCCTGGCGCCGCGCTGGACACGGCCATGGCCTCTGACCGGGCATCGTCGGCGAGCCTGCCCGGGTTCGACCGGATCTGGGAGGGTCCCGTCGTCCCGCTGTCGGTCCCCGATCTCGTGGACCGCGTGGCGGCCGTGTTCCTGACCGTGCCCGAGGCGCTGGCGGCCGAGCTGGGACCGCCGCTCCTCGCAGCTGGCGTGCGGGTCTTCGACCTCTCCGGCGCCTTCCGGCTGGTGGACGATGCCGAACGGCAGCGGTGGTATCCGGAGTCGGGCGGCGCCCTGCCCTGCCAGACCGCGTACGGCCTCGCCGAGCGGCACCGCGACGCGATCCGCGACGCGAGGCTGGTGGCCTGCGCAGGCTGCTATCCGACGGCGGCCATCCTGGCGCTCGCGCCGCTGGCACGCCAGGGACTCGTCGTGGGACCGATCGTCATCGACGCGAAGTCGGGGATCTCCGGCGCCGGCAAGTCGCCCTCCGAACGCACGCACTTCTCGGAGTGCCACGACAACATCGAGGCCTATGGCCTGCCGGCACACCGCCACGCGGCGGAGATCGAACAGGAAATCGGGACAGCGGTGACGTTCGTCCCGCACCTCGTGCCGCTCAATCGCGGCATCTTCGAGACGATCTACGCGATGGCCGCTCCCGGGGTCTCGGACGAGGACGTTGCCCGGACGTACACCGACGCCTACGGCGACGCGCCGTTCGTGCGGTTGCGGCGCGGACGACTGCCGGAGATCAAGGATGTCGCCTACACGAACTTCTGCGACATCGGCTGGCACCTCGATCCCCGGAGTCAGCGGCTCGTCATCGCGGCGTGCCTCGACAACCTCATCAAAGGCGCGGCCGGACAGGCGATCCAGAACTTCAACATCGCGTACGGCTACGACGAGCGGGCGGGCCTGCCATGAAGCCCTCGGCGCCTGGCGCGGGGCTGACGGTCCTCAAGCTCGGCGGCGAGCTGCTGCGTCCCGGTCCCGCGCTCGCCGACCTGGCGAAGGCGATCGCCGGCCTGGCAGCATCCGGGCCGCTGCTGATCGTTCACGGCGCCGGCCGGGAGATCGACGAGGAGTGTGCGAGGCGCGGCATCATCCCGCGCACGACCGATGGCCTGCGCCATACCGACGAGGCGACGCTCGACGCGGTCGTCGCGGCACTGTCGGCCGTCAACGTGCGGCTCGTGGCAGCGCTCGCCGACGCCGGCGTCCGGGCCGTCGGCCTGACGGGCGTAGACGCCCATCTCGGGTTGTCGGAACGGACCGTCCACATCACGCGCTCCGGAGAGGCCGTGGATCTCGGGTTCGTCGGCACACCGGCGCCCGGGCATCGGCCCGATCTGGCGCTCGACCTCGTTGGCACCGGCCATCTGCCGGTCATCGCCTGCCTCGGGATCAACGAGGCGGGTCAGGTGCTCAACGTCAATGCCGATACGCTGGCCGCCCACGTCGCGCTCGCGGCTGGTGCGGCGCGGCTCATCGTCGCCGGCGGAACGGCCGGTGTGCTCGACGCCGACGGGCGGACGATCGCTGACGTCGATCGAGCGTTGGCCGGGCAGCTCCTCGCCGACGGCCGGGCAGCGGCCGGCATGATCGCCAAGCTGACGGCCTCGGTATCGGCCGCCGACGGCGGCGTGCCTGACGTCTCGATTGTGGACGGACGACGGCTGTCGAGCGATTCGTTCTCCGGCACACGCGTCCACGGCACGCCGCGGAGCGCCGCAGCCCGGGAGGGGCTGCCATGTCCAACCCGAGCGTGACCATAACGCGCGACGCGGTCATCGACCGCGAGGCGCGACACGTCCTGCAGCTCTACCGGCGAACGCCGGTGGTCTTCGTGCGCGGGCAGGGCGTTCGCTACGTGGACATCGACGGCCGCTCCTACCTGGATCTCCTCTCGGGGATCGGCGTGGCGTCGATGGGCCACGCGCACCCGGTCCTCGGCGACGCGATCGCGGACCAGGCGCGGACGCTGGTGCACACCTCGAACCTGTATTTCCACACGCTGCAGGGCGACGTTGCCGAGCGGCTCACCGCGCTGTCGGGTCTCGATCGGGTGTTCTTCTGCAACAGCGGCACCGAGGCGGTCGAGGCCGCGTTGAAGTTCGCCAGGCGCTATTGGTCCAGCCGCGGCGAGACACGCCGGACGCGGTTCGTGGCGCTCGAGCGCGGATTCCACGGCCGCACGTTCGGCGCCCTGTCGGTCACCGCGGAGCCGCACTACCGGGAGCCGTTCGGTCCCCTGGTCCCCGGCGTGTCGTGGGTGCCCGCCAATGACGTCGGCGCGCTCGATGCCGCGGTGTCGGATCGGACGGCGGCGGTCATCGTCGAGCCCATCCAGGGCGAAGGCGGCGTGCGGCCGCTCACGCCGGCGTTCGCGAGTGCGCTGAACGACGTGGCGTCGCGAACGGGCACCCTGCTGATCGCCGACGAGATCCAGAGCGGGCTCGGGCGGACCGGGGAGGCGTTCTTCTCCCACACCATCGGCCTCCGCCCCGCACTCGTGACGGTTGGCAAGGCGCTCGGCGGAGGTGTGGCGATCGGTGCCACCCTCGTCGCGGAGCGGATCGCCTCGACGATCGCGATGGGGGATCACGGCACGACCTACGGCGGCAACCTTCTGGCCTGCCGCGCGGCGCGCGTGTTTCTCGAGCACCTCACGGCTCCCGGAGGGTTGCAGGACAACGTCCGGGAGGTCGCGCCCGTGATCGAAGCGGGGCTGCAGGGCCTCGCCCGACGGCATCCGCTCGTCGCCGAGGTGCGCGGACGCGGGTTGATCTGGGGCCTGGAGCTGGCCGGCGAGGCCGCGCCGGTCGTGTCGGCCGCGCTGGCGCGGGGGCTCGTGGTCGGCGCCACGGCGCGAACGGTGATCCGCCTCCTGCCGCCACTGGTGATCACGCCGGACGAGATCCGCGAGGGACTGGCGTTGCTCGACGAGGCGCTGAGCGAGGTGGAACGCGCCGAGACGTCCGGGCACGCGGGAGGTGACGTCAGTGTTGGCCATTGACATCAGTCCGGCCGTGCAGCGGCCCGGACGGTTCCGGCCAGCGACGCGCGGCACCGCCACGATCCGCGCGGCGGAGCCCGGCGACGCCGCCGCGCTGCATGCCTTGATCCGGATGGGGTCCGAGATCGGTCATCTCCTTCCCCGATCGCCCGAGGACGTGAACCGCCATCTTCCGCGCTTTCTGGTGCTGAGCGACGGCGCCGAGGCGGTGGGGTGCGCGGAGCTGGCGATTCTCAGCCGTCAGACCGCCGAGATCCGATCGCTCATCGTCCGGCCGACGCACAGGAAGCGGGGGCTCGGCGGCTGGCTGCTCACCGAGCTCGGTGCCTGGGCCGCCCGCGAACGCTTCGCCAGGCTCTGCGCCTTCACCCATGATCCCCGGCCGTTCTTCCGCCTCGGTTTCTCGCTGGTGCCGCACCGGTGGCTCCCAGAGAAGATCGCCACCGACTGCTGGCAGTGTCCGCGCTTCAGGGTCTGCGGCCAGCACGCGGTCGTGCGGTCGGTGGTCGGGACATCGGGATCCGCCCCCGGCGGGGCCGTCGGGTCCTCCGTCTCATGAGGAACCCCGGGACTGTGTCTGCCGGGGTGACGGCGCCGCGCGCATTCCGGGCAGCCGGCGTCGCAAGCGGCATCAAGAGGTCCGGGCTCGACGTGGCGGTCGTCGTGTCCGACGTCGAGGCGACAGCCGCGGCGGTCTTCACCACGAATCGCGTTGTGGCGGCGCCCGTGATCGTCTCGCGCGAGCATCTCGCGTCGTCGGGCGGCGTCGCACGCGCCGTGGTCGCGAACTCGGGCTGCGCCAACGCGTGCACGGGACCGGGAGGCTTCGATGTCGCGCGCCACATGGCGGCTGAGGCGGCCCGGATCCTGGAGTGCGACCCGACGCACGTCCTGGTGGCCTCGACCGGTGTCATCGGCGTGTCGCTCGACGCGGGCCTCGTGGGCCGTGGCATCGAGGCGGCCCTGAGCGCCGCCTCGGCGGACGGACACCGGGATGCCGCGATGGCGATCATGACCACGGACCCGTGGGCGAAGGAGCACGCCGTCCGGGCGACGCTCGACGGTCGCCCGTTCGTGGTCGGCGGGATGGCCAAGGGATCGGGCATGATCGAGCCGCGACTGGCGACGATGCTGGGATTTCTGACGACGGACGCCGCCGTGCCGGCGCCGCTGCTCGCCCGTGCGCTCGCCGAGGCGTCGGATGACACGTTCAACGCGATCACCGTCGACGGCGAGCCCTCGACGAACGATTCGGTGTTTCTCCTCGCCAACGGCGCGAGCGGCGTGACGATCGACGAGGCAGGCTACGCCGCGTTCGTGGAGGCGCTGCGCTCGGTGTCGCACGAGCTGGCCCTGGAGATCGTGCGCGGCGGTGAGGGCGCGACGAAGCTCGTCGAGGTCAGCGTCACGGGCGCCAGAACGCGCGGCGACGCCCGGCTGGCGGCCCGGGCGATCGCGACCTCGCTCCTCGTCAAGACCGCCGTGCACGGAGGCGACCCAAACTGGGGCCGGATACTCGCGGCGGCCGGGCGCTCCGGCGCAGATCTGGTGCTCGACCGCGCGTCGGTCCGTATCGGCGACGTCGTGCTCTTCGACGCCGGCGCCCCCTTCGACGAGCGGGCGGACCAGGCTGCCGAGCACCTCGCCGGGGCGCGGATCACGCTGACCCTCGATCTGGGAACGGGCGGTCCAGCCTCGGCGACGGTCTTCACCTGCGAC
>Ga0268386_10004149_pt1 | contig 10622 bp, 11 predicted proteins | sample RVTome_15_FD_200260 | JGI IMG/M metagenome (GOLD analysis project Ga0268386, IMG submission 200260) | Soil microbial communities from uranium-contaminated site in the Upper Colorado River Basin, Wyoming, United States - RVT150D86... ... | reverse complement strand
TCGGCCTGTCGATCCTGTCGGGGGCGCACATGGCGCTGCTGCCGAAGACGGTCCAGCTGCTGCGAGAACGCGGGATGGACGACGTCCTGGTGGCCGCCGGCGGCATCATCCCCGATGCCGACGTGACCAAGCTCAAGGAGGTCGGCGTGGCCGAGATCTTCGGCCCCGGCACGAGCATCGGCGAGATCGCCCGATACTTCCGCGAGCACGTTCGCCGCGAGGCGTGAGCGATCTCGCCGCGGAGCTGGCGTCCGGGGCTCGCCGGCCGCTGGCCCGTCTGCTGACGCGGATCGAGAACGGGGACCCGACGGTCCGTCCGCTGCTGCCGGAGCTGTTCGCCGCTGGCCGTGACGCGCACGTCATCGGCATCACCGGCCCGCCGGGCAGCGGCAAGTCCACGCTGGTCAACGCCCTCATCGGGGAGTGGCGTCGGCGGGGGAGGCGGGTCGGCATCCTGGCGGTGGATCCTTCCTCGCCGTACACGCGGGGCGCGATCCTGGGCGATCGGATCCGGATGATGGACCACGCGGCCGACCGCGATGTCTTCATGCGCTCGATGGCCTCCCGCGGGGAGCTCGGCGGGGTGGCCGCCACGACCTGGATCGCGGCTGCCGCGCTGGACGCGGCCGGCTACGACCCCGTGCTGATCGAGACCGTCGGCGCCGGCCAGTCGGAGGTGGAGGTGGCGCGGCTGGCCGAGACCACGGTCGTCGTGGAGGTCCCCGAGATGGGCGACGAGGTGCAGGCCATCAAGGCTGGGCTCCTGGAGATTGCCGATCTGATCGCGGTCAACAAGGGGGATCGGCCCGGCGCGGATCGGGCCGCTCGGCAGCTGCGCGCGATGCTCTCCACCGCGGGTGGTCGGGTCGAGCGCAAGCCGCCCCCGGTGATGGTCACCACCGCCACGACCGGCGAGGGGGTCGCGGCCCTGGCCGATGCCATCGACGCGCACCGGTCGCAGGCCCGATCGCCGCTGGCCGCCCGGGAGCGAGCGGCCAACCAGGTGCGGCGGGCACTTGCCGATCTTGCTGCGCGGCGGGCTGTCTCCGCCGGTGCCTGGGAGGCGACCGTGCAGGCCGTCGCCGACCGCGAGCTCGACCCGCTCACCGCGGCGGAGCACCTCCTCGACCGCTGAGTGGGACCGGCCCGAGGGGTTGCGCGGGGGTCTACTGGGGCTGCCGGGGGTATGCACGCGGTGGCTGTTACCGCGAAGCAAGGGCCCTTGGCACGCACCCCGAGCATGCAATCGGCCCAATTGTGCCGATCCGATGCCCGTCGCATGCAGCGGCGGCATCGCGGCGCTACCGGATGGCCGTTACATCCACCGGCGGCATCCGGCACGACCCATGCGGCATCGGCCGCGCGGACCGCGGCGAGGTTATCGGCCGCGCGGAACGCGGCGAGGTCACCGGCCAGGGGGTCCAGCTGCAGGCGCCGAGACGTACCCCGATCGCAACCGTCGCTGGTACGCTTCTCCTCCTATGAGCATTGAACGCGTCTTCGTGATCGGCGCCGGGCTGATGGGCCACGGGATCGCCCAAGTCAGCGCCGCCGCCGGCAAGCAGGTCACCCTCTCCGATCGCACCGCCGAGCTTGCCGAGCAGGGCAAGGCCCGCATCGGCGCCAACCTGAAGCGGCAGGTCGACAAGGGCAAAATGGACCAATCCGCCGCGGACGCGCTGCTCCGCCGCATTGGCACCGCCGAAGGGACCGGTGGCGCCGCGGGTCACGGCATCGTGATCGAGGCCGTCTTCGAGGACGAGGCCGTCAAGCGCGAGACCTGGCAGGCGCTCACCAGCAGCGCCGACGCCGATGCGATCTTCGCCAGCAACACCAGCAGCATCAGCATCACGGGCCTCGCCACGGCGACCGACCGCCCGGCGAAGTTCATCGGCCTCCACTTCTTCTCACCCGTGCCGGTGATGGGCCTGATCGAGATCATCCGCGGCCTGGAGACCGATGACGCCACCCACGACGCGGCGAAGGGCTTCGCCGAGGATGTCGGCAAGACGGTCATCGAGTCGAAGGACATGCCCGGGTTCCTCGTGAACCGGATGCTGGGCCCGTTCATCAACGAGGCGGTCTTCGCGCTGATGGAGTCGACCGGCACGGCCACCGACATCGACACCGGGGCGAAGATGGGCCTCAACCATCCGATGGGGCCGCTGGAGCTGAGCGACTTCATCGGCAACGACGTGATGCTGAACGTGATGGACGTCCTGTACCGCGGCTTCGGCGACCCGAAGTTCCGCGCGGCACCGCTCCTGCGCCAGATGGTCACCGCCGGGCATCTCGGGCGGAAGGCCGGGCGCGGGTTCTATCGCTACGACGAGCAGGGGAACAAGATCGGCTGATGGCTCTCGAAACCGCGCCAGCCGGCGACCCGTTCGCCCTCAACGAGGAGGAGCGCGCCGTACGGGACACGGTGCGCGAGTGGGCCGAGCGCGAGGTGGCCCCCGGGGCCGCGCAGCGGGACGAGGAGGAGCGTTTTGACCTGACCCTCTTCGAGCGCGCAGGCGAGCTGGGGCTGACCGGCCTCCCGTACCCCGAGGCGTACGGCGGGGCGGGGATGGGCACATTCGCGTGGGTGCTGGCCGCGGAGGAGATCGCGGCCGCCGACATGGGCCTGGCCGTCAGCCTGAGCGTCCACGTGCTGAGCCAGCTCTGCATCTACGCGAATGGGACGGAGGAGCAGAAGGACCGATTCCTGCCGCCGATGACCGCCGGCCGCGAGCTCGGCGCCTTCGCCCTGACCGAGCCGCAGGCCGGGTCCGATGCCGCCTCCCTCTCCCTGGCCGCGGTCCGCGACGGGGACGACTACCTGCTGACCGGCACGAAGATCTGGATCACCAACGGCGGCGATGCGGCGCGGACCGTCGTGTTTGCCACCGTCGATCGATCGCTTGGCAAGGCCGGGATCACCGCCTTCGTGGTCGAGGCCGATACCCCCGGCTTCCGGCTCGGCAGCAAGGAACGGAAGATGGGGATCCGCGGCACCACCGGCTACGAGCTGGTCTTCGAGGAGGCGCGGGTACCGGCCGCCAACCGGCTGGGCGACGAGGGTGACGGCCTGCGCGTCGCGCTCTCGGCGCTCGGGGCGGGGCGGATCAGCATCGCCGCCGCCTGCACCGGGCTCGCCCGCAGCGCCATGGAGCTGGCGGCGCGGTATGCGCTCCAGCGCCGCCAGTTCGGTCGCGCCATCGCGGACCAGGAGATGATCCAGGCGATGCTCGCCGAGATGGCGGTGGGCGTGGACGCCGCGCGCCTGCTGACCTGGCGGGCCGCCCGCCTTCGCGACGCCGGCCAGCCGATCAACGCGCCGTCGAGCATGGCCAAGTGGTACGCGTCCGACGTCGCCATGCGCGTCACCACGGATGCTGTTCAGATCTACGGCGGCGCGGGATACTCTCGGGACAACCCGGTCGAGCGACTGATGCGCGATGCCAAGGGCGCGCAGATCTACGAAGGGACCAACCAGATCCATCGGCTCATCGTCGCGCAGCAGCTGCTCGACGCCATGCGCCGCGATGCGTGACGAGGAGAGGGTGCACCGATGACGACCGCCCAGCCATCGACGACCGGTCCGATGCTCGCCCAGGGGGAGCCGCTGCAGGTCCCGCCCACCCGCGAGGCCGATAATCTGGTCGACCTGGTCCACCGCGCGGTGGAGCGCTTCCCTGACCGCGAGGCGATCCGCTGGAAGGCGTCGAAGACGCAGCGAGCCGATGGGGAAGGCGACGAGGCCGGCTGGGTGAGCCGCACCTACCGCGAGACGTGGGACTGGATCACCGAGCTGTCACTCGGCCTGCGAGACCTGGGCCTCGGCCCCGGGGAGGCCGCATGCATCGTCGGGCGGACGCGACCCGAGTGGGTCATCGGCGACCTCGCCGCTCTGGCGACCGGGGCGATGACGGCACCCATCTACCCGCAGTCGGAGCCGGGCCAGGCGGCGTTCATCCTCAACAACGTCGGCGCGAAGCTGGTGATCGTCGAGAACGCGCAGCAGGCCGCCAAGATCGAGGGCATCCGCTCGCAGGTGCCTACGCTGCAGCACGTCGTGACCATGGACCCGCACGGGAAGTTCGCCGATGGGACCCTCACCTATGACGATGTGATGGCGCGCGCCAGCAACGACCCGGCCGAGCGGCGGCTGTGGCGCGAGGGCTGGCAGTCGATCGGCGGCGACCAGATGGTCACCGTGATCCACACCTCGGGCACCACGGCCAACCCGAAGGGCGCGATGCTCACGCACGCCATGATCCTGTTCAACTACCAGGCGTTGAACCAGGTGATCGACCTGTCCGAAGACGATGTCTTCCTTTCCTGGCTTCCTCTCTCGCACATCTTCGAGCGCCTGGCCGGCGAATTCGTGCCCCTCGGCCTGGGCGCCACGGTCGCCTACGCGGAGCCACTCATCGAGCGGCTGGCGCAGAACATGGCCGACGTGAAGCCGACCATCCTGGCGGCGGTGCCACGCTTCTACGAGCGCGTCTACGGGCGCGTGAGGTCGACGGTCGAGGCCGGTTCGCCCACGCGCCAGAAGATCTTCCACTGGGCGATGAACCTGGGAGCAAAGAAGTACGCCAACCACACCGCCGGCCGCGCGAACTCGCCGTGGCTGAACGTGCAGCTCAAGCTTGCCGATGCGCTGGTCTTCAAGAAGATCCGGGCGCGCACCGGCGGCAACATCCGCTACATGGTCTCCGGCTCCGCGCCCCTGGCGCGCGAGGTCGGCGAGTTCTTCTACGGCATGGGACTCCTCATCCTGGAGGGCTACGGCCTCACCGAGACGAGCCCGTTCGTGAGCATCAACCGTCCGCACGACTTCCTGTTCGGGACCGTCGGAACCCCGGCGCCATCGACCGAAGTGAAGATCGATGAGGGCACCGGCGAGATCTGCGTCCGCGGGCCCCAGGTCATGCTCGGCTACCTGAACAACGAGGAGGAGACCGCCAAGGCGATCGACGCCGATGGCTGGTTCCACACCGGCGACATCGGCGAGCTCGACGACATCGGCCGCATCAGGATCACCGATCGGCTCAAGAACATCATCGTGCTCGGCAACGGCAAGAACGTCTCGCCCGGGCCGATGGAGGCCGCGCTGTCGGCCTCGAAGGTCATCGCCCAGGCCGTGATTCTCGGCGACAACCAGGCGTACACCGGCGCGCTCCTGGCCCCCGACTTCGAGGAGCTCGAGAAGTGGGCCGCGGCCAACGGCATCGCCGAGGCGCCGCCGGAGCAGCTCATCGAGACGAAGGAGGTCCAGAAGCTGTTCGACGGCGAGGTGAAGCGCGCGCTCGATGCCTTCGCGATCTACGAGCGGCCACGTCGCACCGCCCTCCTGCCGCGGGCCCTCACCGAGGAGGACGGCGAGCTCACGCCGACCCTCAAGACGAAGATGCGGGTCGTCCACCAGAACTGGAAGGACAAGATCGCCTACCTGTTCGACGAGAAGGTTTCGTCCGACGGCTGACCTACGCCGCACCGAATCGGCCGCCGGACCCAGGCGTGCCCGGCGGCCGAGTGGGGTTCGGTCCAGAACCGCTGCCGGCAGCGGTTGACTAACGGCAGTCGATCCGTTCGAGGTCGACGTTGGCGGATATCGTTCCGTCTGCCCGAATCGCGACGTGGGTGACGATATGGACCAACCAGTTCGTCGCCTGTCCCTTGCCGATGATTCGGAAGTTGTCCACGAATGTCGCGGTGGCCTGATTATTGGTCAGGCTCTCGCTGAATGACTCCCTGGTCACGCCAGTGCCCACGTAAGCGTCGCCGCTCTCCAACCCGACCAGCTTTGCTCCCTGCGGCTGAAAGTGGACGGCTCCCGAGACCATATTGTCGTTCACCGTCATCGTGACCAGCACGTGGAGCGCCCCGCCTGTGTGGACGAGACCCTCGCCGCAGGGGTTTTCTGGGAACTCCAGGCCCTCGAGAGGGACGGTTGTGTGTTGAATCACCGCTCCCAACGCTGGCGTCGGGATCAGCCAAATCGTCAACGCTGCAACCAGCAGGCTCAACCTGAATACGCTGAATGTACGTCGACTGACCAGTTGAGGATGGGTGGACATTGTTGGGGCTCCTGTCTTCCCTATGTCGCTTGAGCCGTGGGTATCCCCGGCGCGGACGCCGCCGCCCATCCGCCAGAGGGAAGCTAGTTGTCTTTGGTGGACGGGATGCTCCGGCCGACGCTCATCGTTTCCAGGTTCCCTGCGTTGCCGATCGCCCGCCATTCGATGGTTTCGAGGACAGCCTCCATCATCGTCGTCCACGACTCGAACGCGACCTCGGTCGCGGACGTGCCAATGAGGACGGTGTCTCCGGCAACGTCGACGATCCAGATCCGATTCGGACGGTCGGGGAAGATGAGCCAGCCGCCGGCGCCGGCCGTGATCATGACACAGCTCCTGACCGTTTCGAAGCGCGCACACTCCATTGAGTCGGGAAGATCTTGAGGGTTCAGTCGAACATCGACGGCGAATCCCGAGGCGCCGCCAAGGTCGATCGGCTCCGGCTCCGTGACCAGCAACTGGGGGTTCGACACGAAGCTCTCGAGCCGCGCCTCCACCGTCTCGTCGGTCTCCGGGGCGAAGAAGAAGAGCCACCTACCGAGGACGCCGTCGCCGCTGGTGTCCACCTTCGTGTCGACCTGGATCACCGTGGGAAGGCTCCGGTCATCGCGCTCCCACTCGGAGGGGACCGTGAGGCTGAACGGAACCGCCCCACCAGCCTGCAACGTCTTCTCCGCGGTCGGCGCCGGGCTCGGCATAATGGTCGGCGCCAGGCTCGGCGGCGCCGTCGCCACGGTGGGGCTTGGCGCCTCGGTCTGGGTGCGCATCGGATCACTGGTCGCACCCGGCGTGGGGCTCGGGTCGGGCCCGGTGGGCGGCGGCTGGCTCACGATGGCCGCCGCGCCGATCGCCACCGCGAGGACGGCGGCGATCGCCAGGGGCGCGGCGAGTGGTTGGAAACGCATCAGGAAGTCCTCCAGCAGCGCCCCTCGGGCGCCGCGCTGTCGCGTCGTCTCGATCTTTGCGAGCGCGCCGTGAAGGTGCTGGACCGGCAGGCGATCCTCGCCCGCGTCCACCCATTCGCGCAAGAGCTGGTCGAAGTCCTGCTGGCGGTTCATGCCCACTCCCTCGCGTCGAGGGCTGGACGGCGATCCGCCTCCAGCGCCGCTCGCAACGCTTGCTTCGCGTAATGGAGCCGTGATCGCACCGTCCCGACCGGGACACCCAGCACCCGGGAGATCTCGGGCGCGGTGTAGTCCAGGTAGTAGGTGAGGACGATCACGGCACGGTGATCCGGCGACAGCCGTTCGAAGCCCCGGTCGAGCTGATCCCGGTCGGCCACGGACAGCTGCACGTCCGGCGTCACGTCATCGGTTTCGAGGAGGGCGAGGTCGGGGCCGGTGCGTCGCCGGCGTCGCAGCTCGTCGAAGCAGGCGTTGACGACCAGCCGATACGACCATCCGTCGAAGTGATCGGCACCCCGCAGGCTGGGCAGTTCCCGCCAGACCTTGATCAGGGTCTGCTGGGCCACGTCGCCGGCCAGCTCACGGTCGCGCAGGATCCGGTGCGCCACCGCGTAGAGCCGGTCGCCGAGGCCCGGGGCGAGCTCGGCAAAGGCGCTCTGGTCGCCCCGCTGTGCTCGCTCGATCAGGTACTGCTCCACGCGCTCCTCCCTGGAGCGATCTGCTCCATTGCCCGGTACGACGGAGGACAGCGACCGACCATTCAATTATTCGCGACTGGACCAAGCCCGCCTCCCGGTTCGGCACGCCGGCTGCTGTGGCTGGAGCCGATGACCACCGCCACGACCACCCACCCGACCGCCGACGCCCCTCTGCTCGTCGGCGAGATGGTCCACTACCGGCATCGCGACCACTGCTGGGCCGCCGCGATCGTCGACTCCGGCCCGAACGAGAGCGCCCAGCTCTACCTGCTGCCGCTGCCGCCGAGCTTTCCGATGCCGGCCGCACCCGGCACGTTCGTCGCCCCATGACGGCGGACGGACCGAGGAGACCTGGCACCGCCTCGACGAATGCGCCTCGGTCAGCCGGCCGAAGCGCCGCCGGAGCCGTCGCAAGACGAGCGGCGACGGCGGGTAAGCATGGGCTGGCTGGTCTCCGCCCTTCTCGCGCTGCAGCTCGTCAGCATCCTCGCCTTCGCCGTGCCAGGCCTCTTCGGGCCGGTGGTAGCCGGCGCCGCGCCCCTCCTCCTCGTCGTCGCGCTGATCGGCCTGGGTGGCATCTGGTGGCGTCACAGGAAGCACCGGGTCGACGCCGAAGCGACCGACGAGAGCGACGAGCCGGTCCAGGAGGAGCTTCGCGGAGAAGAGGATCGCGTGGAGACCTAAGATGGTCCCCATGCGTAACGTGTACATCCTCTCCGCCGCCCGGACCCCGATCGGCAAGTTCGGCGGCGGCCTGTCGACCACCCCGGCGACCGAGCTCGGCGCGGTCGCCATCCGCGCCGCCGTGGAGCGCGCCGGCGTCGCGCCGGAGCGCGTCGACGAGGCGATCATGGGGCAGGTCCTCCAGGCCGGCGCCGGCCAGGCGCCGGCCCGGCAGGCGGCGCTCAAGGCCGGGCTCCCCGAGGGGGTGAGCGCCACGACCATCAACAAGGTCTGCGGCTCTGGCCTGAAGGCGGTGATGATGGGCGCAGCGGCCATTCGGGCCGGAGATGCGGACCTCATCGTGGCCGGCGGCATGGAGAGCATGAACATGGCGCCGTACCTCCTGCCCCAGGCGCGCACCGGGTACCGGCTCGGCAACGGCACGATCGTGGATGCCACCGTGCACGACGGGCTGTGGTGCTCCACCTGCAACGTCCACATGGGTCTCCACGCCGAACGCGTCGCCGCCAAGCACGACGTCAGTCGCGAGGCGCAGGACGAGTTCGCACTGCGGTCGCACCAGCGCGCCATCGCCGCGCAGGAGGCCGGCCGCTTCGACGAGGAGATCGTGCCGGTCACCGTGCCGGGCCGGAAGGGCGACACCGTCGTGTCGGCCGACGAGGGCCCTCGCTCCGATACGTCGCTGGAGGCACTGGCCAAGCTCAACCCGGCGTTCCAGCCGGAGGGCGGCTCCGTGACCGCCGGGAACGCGCCCGGAATCACGGATGGTGCGGCAGCCGTCGTCATCGCCGGCGAGGATGCCCTCGACGGGGACGCGGAGCCGATGGCCCGCATCACCGGCTACGCCCAGGCCGACGTTGCGCCGGAGTGGCTGTTCGAGGCTCCCATCAGCGGGGTGCGGCGCCTGATCGAGAAGGTGGGCGGCAGCGTTGCCGACTTCGACCTGATCGAGATCAACGAGGCGTTCGCGGCGCAGGTGCTGGCCGACGGCAACGAGCTCGGCTTCGACTGGGATCGCGTCAACGTCAACGGCGGCGCGATCGCACTCGGCCATCCCATCGGCGCATCCGGCGCTCGCGTGCTGACCACACTGCTGTACGAGCTTCGGCGGCGCGGTGGCGGCAAGGGTCTCGCGACGCTCTGCCTCGGTGGCGGTGGGGCAGTCGCGATGGCGATCGAGACCGTCTGACCCCTTCCGCGTGCCGGACGCCGTCTTCGACGACCCGCGCCTGGCGGCGATCTACGACGCGCTGGACCCGGATCGCTCCGACCTGATCCCGTACCTCGACATGGTGCAGGAGTTCGGTGCGCGGTCGGTGTTGGACCTGGGTTGCGGGACGGGGGTGTTCGCGCTCCTGCTCGCCGATCGCGGCGTCAGCGTCATCGGCGTGGATCCGGCGCGAGCCTCGCTCGAGGTCGCGCGCGCCAAGCCGGGTGCCGAGCGGGTGACCTGGATCAGCGGGGACGCATCGGCCATTCCGGCGTCGGTGGCCGTCGACGCGGTCACGATGACCGCCAACGTGGCCCAGGTCTTCCTGGCCGATGCGGACTGGGACGCGACCCTCGCCGCCGTCTTCGGCGCGCTGCGACCCGGCGGCCGGCTGCTGTTCGAGACACGCGACCCATCGCGCCGCGCCTGGGAGGACTGGACCGAGGCGCTGACGCGCTCCACGACCGATGTTCCGGGGGTCGGCCGCGTGACGGACTGGGTCCAGGTCACCGACGTGGACGGCGAGCTCGTCACCTTCGAGTCGCCGAATGTCTTCGAGGCCGATGGCACGGTCATCACGTCGCGATCCACCTTGCGCTTCCGTTCTCGAGAGGCCATCGAGACGTCCCTCGCCGCTTCCGGGTTCGTGGTCGAGGAGGTCCGGGACGCCCCGGACCGCCCCGGCCGCGAGCTCGTGTTCGTCGCGCGACGCCCAAGCCGGCCTCCTCGCGCTGCCCGGATCGCCTGACGGGACAGAAGCGCTTCAGGCCAGGGCTTGCCCGAGGGCGTCGACGATCAGGTCTGCCTCGTCCCGGGTGATGGGCAGCGGCGGGCGGATCTTCAGCGTGTTGCCCGAGCGGCCCGCGGTGCCGATGAGGACGCCGAGCTCCGCCATCGCGTTCTTCACCTGGGATGCGAGCTCGCTGGCGGGCTCGCTATCCGGGCTGACGAGCTCGACGCCGGTCATCAGGCCACGACCGCGGACGTCGCCAATCTCAGGATGGGACGCGGCGAGCTCGCGGAGACGAGCGCGCAGCCCATCGCCGACCAAAGCCGC
>Ga0268386_10004148_pt1 | contig 10624 bp, 11 predicted proteins | sample RVTome_15_FD_200260 | JGI IMG/M metagenome (GOLD analysis project Ga0268386, IMG submission 200260) | Soil microbial communities from uranium-contaminated site in the Upper Colorado River Basin, Wyoming, United States - RVT150D86... ... | reverse complement strand
CCGAATACCTGTATCAATTGAAAAGACTGGATTTCGGGGAGGTGCCCTCAAGCGGCTATTCGTTCATAATGGTGATGAAGGTGTTTCGGATTATCGGGAAGGACAACCGTTGTGTATAACCCAAGGTATCGAAACCAAGGGTGACATCACAACTGATGCCCATGCGCCGTGGGGTCATGATAAGGTCCTCCAGTTAAGTAGTCACATCGGATACATGGTAGACGAGATCGCGGGCGCGACCGGTATAGGCCGCTGGCGTGAGGTGGAGGAGCCGGGTCTTATCCTCAGGCGGTAGGTCCAGACGTTGAATAAACGCTCGCAGATCGCCGCAGCTGATCGTTTGTCCGCGCGTGAAGGCTTTAAGCTGTTCATAGGGATGCGGGAGCCGATGTTTGCGCATCACGGTTTGGATGGCCTCGCCCAACACCTCCCAGGCGGCATCGAGGTCGGCGCCCAACACCTCATGATCAACCGCGAGCTGGCCCAGCCCGTCGATCAGGGCCTGCAAGCCCACCACCGCGTGGCCAAACGCTAAGCCAATGTTGCGCAGGGTGGAAGAATCGGTGAGATCGCGTTGCATGCGGGAAAGGGGTAACCCATTGGCGAGGTGAGCCAATAAGGTGTGACTCAAGCTGAAGTTCGCTTCCGCGTTTTCAAAGCGAATCGGATTGACTTTGTGCGGCATGGTGGACGAGCCGACTTCCGCCGCGTGCACGGCGAGGCGAAAGTAGCCGAGCGCAATATACGACCACATGTCGCGTGCGAAATCGATCGCAATGAGATTAAACCGCATCAAGAGATGGAAGAGCTCCGCCATACTGTCGTGGGGCTCGATCTGGGTGGTGAGCGGATTCCAGGTGAGGCTCAAGTCCTCGACAAAACGGCGGCAAATCTCTTCCCACGGCGCCTCGGGATAGGCAATAGTGTGGGCGTTGTAGGCACCTACCGCACCGTTGAATTTTCCCAGATACACCACGTGCGAAAGCTGCTCGAGCTGCCGCCGCCAGCGATACACAAACACCGCCATCTCCTTTCCCAGGGTGGAGGGCGAGGCCGCTTGCCCGTGGGTGTGACTGAGCATGGGGGTGGCGGCGTGGGTTTGGGCCAGGGCGGTCACCGTTTGCACCAGCTGTTGCGCCAAGGGCGTCCAGGCGCTCTGGACACCGCTTTTGAGCATCAGGCCGTAGGCCAGGTTGGTGATGTCTTCCGACGTGCAGGCAAAATGCACCCATTCGCAGAGGTCCTCAAGAGAAGTCTGGCGCAAGCGATGTTTGAGGTCGTACTCGACGGCTTTGACGTCGTGGCCGGTGGTGTCTTCAATCGCTTTGACCCGCTGGGCGTCATCGATGTTGAATTGATCGATCCAGCTTTGGAGCAGCTGGTATTCGGCCTGAGACAGCGGACGGGCGTGGGGGATATCGGGACACTCGGATAGGGCGATCAGCCAGGCGATTTCCACCCGCATGCGATGGCGGATTAGCGCCCACTCGGAAAAGAAAGGCGTCAGCGGTGCCGCCAGGCCGCGGTAGCGCCCGTCGAGCGGCGAAAGCGAGGTGAGGGACATGAGACCGCATCTCCTTGAGGACGGTAATGACATCTGCTTAAGCTTGCATCTGAAAGCGTAGTGGATTACCATAGATAAGTAAAATTTATTATTTTTATATTTAATATAAATTTTGAAAATACTGAGGCGAGAATGGAACTGAATCAACTCCGTGGGTTTTACACCTTGGCACGGGAGCGCAGTTTTTCCAAGGCGGCGTCGCGGCTGTCGCTGACGCAGCCCGCCATTAGTTTGCAAATTAAAGCCTTGGAGGCAGAGCTCGGCGAACCGCTGTTCGAGCGTCACCGCAAAGCGGTGCGGTTGACCGCGGCGGGGGAGGTGCTCTATCAGCATGTGCATACGGTGTTGGCGACGTTGGAAGAGGCGAAGTCGGACATCGCGGGGTTGCGGCAACTTCTGCGGGGGCATCTTGCCGTGGGCGCCAGTGACACCAGTTGCACCTATATCTTCCCCGAGGTGATCGGTCAGTTCCGATCGCAATATCCAGAGGTGCGATTGGATATCCGTAATAACAAATCGTCGCGCATTTTACAGTTGGTGATGGATAACGAAGTGGATTTTGGGGTGGTCACGCTCCCCCTGGCGCATCATCAAGTAACCACACAGATCGTGTACCGCTGTATCGATGTCTTAATCTGTCCGTGCGATCATCCGCTCAGCCGCAAGCGCACGGTATCGCTTCAGGAGATCAGCACCTATCCGCTACTAGTGTTTCCCCAGGGGAGCACGACCCGCAGCCTGCTGGAAGCAGCCTTTCGCCAGGCTGGGCTGTCCCTGAACGTAGCGATGAATTTAGGCAGTGTGGAAGTCATCAAACGGTTTGTGGAGATTGGCTTAGGGGTGTCGATTGTGCCGCGCATTGCGATTGCCGATGAGGTCCAGTCCGGGCGCTTGGCGGCGGTGCCCATCCGGGCGCTGCCGGCGCGTGAGATGGGATTGGTCGAGCACAAGTCAAAGCGCCGCTCCGCCGCTGCCACTGCGTTTTTAGACCTTTTGAGCGCCCATGTTCAGCAACAGGGTGAGCTGAAGCCGCTACGCGAGATCAGCTAGAAGTCCATTCAGGATGTGAAGGTGAGAGATCTGTGCGGGACGTGGGCGGCGCCGCTGCAGGCCAGACTCACTCGGTGGATGACCAGATGGACTGGAGGGACGCCGAATCATCACCCTCATCCTCGCACAGGACGTGGGTCAAACGGTCTCTGTCTGCGGCAGCCCTACGCTATGCCCCACCGCCCAGGAGCTGGTTTTAGGGGGGCGTAACTGTGCCTGAGCCCCCCATGCCAAGCCCGGTATGACGGGCGGTTGCGCAAGATTCAGCCCGGAAGACGCCAAGCTATAGGATAAATACCATCGTCCGGTTCAACCCCGACGGACCCGAAAGTCTCTTGTATGCAACCACCGCTCAGTTCCGCCGTATCGTGTACCGCTCGGCTGGCCGACTCCCTCGACCTCTTGCCTCCGATCCTTTTGATCCATGGCGCCGCCAATTTGGCCGCCGTGTGGTCCCTCTGGCAATCCGAGTTGGAGGCCAGGGGATGGTCCAGCTTTGCTCTCGATTTACGGGGTCACGGGCAGAGTCCGCCGACCGATCTCTCCAGTGTGCGCATGGCGGATTATGCCGATGACGTGCGCAGGCTCATGCGCCACTTGAACCAACCGCCGGTGCTCATTGGCTGGAGCATGGGGGGCTCGTCGCCATGATGGTGGCTGCACGCGATGCGATCGCGGCATGCATAACGTTGGCCCCGAGTTTGCCAGCCCAGCGAGAGGACCTGACGGTCCCCCTGTGCCAGGGGGTGATCCACGCCGACACCTATGGTATTTTCCGTACCGATCCCGAGGATCAACCGGCGATGCCGGATCTGATCCCCGAGGAACGACGCATCGCCTTGGGCGCGCTCAGTCCAGAGTCCCAATACGCACGGGATGAGCGTCGGCGCGGCATCGTCATTCAGACCCTGTCCTGCCCGCTCTTGATTGTAACCGGCACCCAAGATGAGCAGTGGCCCAGTTCCCGCTATGATCATTTTTGGATCGGTGCGGATCGTTTCTCCATGCAAGAATTGGGGTCGGACTCGAATGGCATTAAGTTAGCCCACATGTGTCTTATTTGCCAATAATTTACGAAGTTCTGGTCTGGGCTTTGTCATGAGGGGATAGGGCTTCGGACGTCGCTTCTGCACCCGCGGTTCGTACCGATTGGGGCGGTGCGGATTGACCACCAACGCGGGCAGCGGTTCGTCGTCTTGCGCGGACGCCAGCCAGCGCATCGCATCAATAAAGCTGATGCGCTCGATGGCCACCTGCTGACGCCGAGCCGCTTGCACCATCACTAAGCGAATACAATTGTAAATCAACGCAAACACGGTGAGCTCTTTGAGTACCCCGTTGACCGTTTTGCACTTGAGCACATCGAGCCCCATGGTCGTTTTCAAGTGACCCAAACTGGTTTCAATGCCCCACCGGGCCAAGAATAGATCGGCTAAGTCCTCGACCCGGTAGCGCTCGGCGTCGACCCGGGTGGTCACCAACGTGATGGTCTTGACCCGAAAGCCTTTGGGCTGCACCCGGTAGCGCAGTTCGCGCAGCCGAAGGTGCTCGGGCAGCTCAGCATACTGCTGTGGGCTCATCCACTCGGGGCAGGTCGCCGGTTTGAGCCAGTAGACCACTTGGTCTTGAGGACCCAGCTGTCTCACCCAACGCGAGCGTGGCCGGCCTTTTTGCCCCTTTGCGCCCCGTTTGCCGGGCTCCACGTGAAGACGCCCCGGGGTGAAGTGGACAAGCTGGTTCTGGTGCATCCGCAACACCGCATGAACGCCCCCTTGAGCCAGTAAGGCCAGATGGGCATAGGAACACAAGCCCCGGTCGGTCACCAGCACGTCGTCCGGTCGGAGTTCGGGATGGAGCCGAAGCACCTGGGAGAGATCATGCGTGCGTAGGGGAGCGCTCAGCATCTTCAGCACCATACCGGTACCGGCGTGAAACAGCGCCATGAGGTGGGCCACCGGAAACCCACAACCGGGCTGCTGGCCGCCGGGTTGGCCAAAGTGGTCTTGCAGCTCGGGGGTATCGGACATGGAGAAACTCGAGCCCTCGGCCCAAAAGGTGCGATGGCCCAACCAGCGGCCCTCTTCGAGCGGCTCGCGTTGTAAGTCGTCCCCCACCGCTCGCAGCAGCCGATGGAAGACCTCAAGAGGGAGCCGCGTGCGGGCTTGGCAATAGGCCGACGCGCTGATGTTGAGCTTGGTGAGGTGGCGCAGATGCGTGCAGGCGGTATTGCCATTGACGACCTGGACGAAAAACAACTGCATCGTGGTCACCGGATCGAGACATCGCTCTCGCCACTCATAGCCGATGTCGTGGCACACGCTTAAGATCGCCTCAGGCTCCAGTTGGGTGGTCCACTCCTGCTGGAACTGTTTCACCACCTGGGTGAGGGTTGCGGGCATCGGTGATCTCCTGTAGGTGGGGGGAGTCGGATACCTCGTCATACAAGAGATTGTGACGGAAAGAAAGCCCAATCGCGACGACGTCACGGCAGCCCCGACGACCCGCAGGAGCCCGGATTGTAGGCTTGGCAGTATTGCGAACAACCGATTGAGAATTAATGACCTATTCCTAACTTAATGCCATTCCAGTCTGGCCCCTATTTTGATTTTATTTTGATTTTAGCTGCACGCATGTGTGCGGCACGGGCTTGAGCAGGGACACCGGATTTTCTCCCTCTCATATGCGAGAAAGCGGCTAGCTGTTCGGCGAGGTCAGGCGCCGGAAGGCACACCAGGCACGGCTGACCGCATAGTGCTCCAATGGTTTGAACGGTTCATGCCACAGGGTATGGGAATGCCAACTGCCCGTGAGGGAAATATTGCGAAAGTCTTCCGGACTCCGGCAGTCGAGCGGCATATAGTAGACCTTGGTCCAGCCATGCTCCGCCGTAGCATCCAGAATATAGATCATATCCACCCGCTCCTGGAGGACTGCGTCTTCGATCAGCCGTTGCAGTGACGGCCGGTAGCAGTGATGTGCGGAATAGCTGAACACCAGGACATTCGTTGCCTCGTGCGTCAGATAGTGCTCGAACTCTTCCAGAAATTCCTCCAGACCGGCGGTGGCGATCTCCCATGTATCGAGCGGGGCCCGGCCCGTTCTGTGCAGGAAGTTATGCCGGTAGATCGCTTTCATGGCCTCGCTGGGCTCCACACCTCGGTAGGCGAAACGTGCCTCGTCTTTCCCCTGGTACTTGAGCGCCAGGAAGAGATCGACCGCAAACGCGCCCGACCCCGCGCCGATCTCGATGAGGTTGACGGGCCGCACCCCATCCCACGCCGCGACGATGTCGTGCGCCGCTCGCGCCCGGGCATAGGGAAACTGAGGGAGCATCTTGTCCAGGTGTTCGTCGTACGCCGCTGAAAAAAAGTTGTCCGCGGAGCGGCTGTAATAGTCCTGGTTCAGGGCGTTCCAGGTGGCCACATTGATGCCGTCGCCCCAACCCGTGGTGAGCTGGTAGCAAAGTTCTTTTTCAATGTCGGTGGCCGTGATGAGCTTACTATTGGACAGTTCGAGGTATGAGGTGTAGAAGTCGTAGTGAGGCGTCAGATGCACCTGCCCAGTGGCCGGGTCGCGCCAGACGATTTCCTCGTCGCCCACAAAGATTTTGTCAAACAGCGTCTGGATCAGAAAATAGGTGGCGTAAAAGCGCGCTTCGCTGGCCTGAATGGGTATCTGGTGCACCTGGTAGGTGTCCTGGATGTGCCGCATCAGTTGGGTCACGGTCTCCTGATTGTCCGGGTGAGACACGCCGCCCACTGCTTCCTTGACGCAATTATCCACGAAGAGCATTTGGGCCAGCAGGGCTGCACAACAATTGATCATCGCATAGGCATCAAACGCGTCCATATTCCTGCGAAAGTCTGCCTTGAAGGCGAGGAAGGCGTGCAGCAGGTCGCGGAAGTCTTCGGTGTCCAAGTGGCCTTCCCAGGCCCGCTGCCGATACGGACGCAATCGGCTCTCGACGCTGTCTCGCACAGCGTCATTGAGGAAATGGGGCCACTTGTGGATCAAGTCCTTGTAGACGGCTCGTTCCTGCACCCGAACAGCCGTGGAAGCTGCCGGGACGATTTCCTCGCAGGCAACGTATATGGGCTGCAACTGCAGGCGCTGAAAAAATGGCGTGGGCATGCTAACTCCTCCAGAGAGAATGGTTGGAAGTATTGGGAGTGTAAAGTAGAGGTTGCTGCTCGTCCACTGGTACTTCCGCTGGCTCCGCATCAAGGTTCTCAATTGCTGCCGAACGCCACGCGTCAGGCGCGGCGGGAAGCGGGAGCGCAGCGGACGCTGGAAGCCGTCGCCTGCACGCCGATGTTCGGCCCGGTATGCTCTGCGACAAGAGGTGCCACCTATTGTGCTCCGAGTGACGCGTAGACCGCCTGGACAAGGACCGGCCAGCGGAGGTCGGGGTTCCGCGGCGTGCCCGTCTTGTACTGATTCATGACATAGCCAAAGCCGACGCGGCCATCGAGGTCCGCGAAGCCCACAGAGCCACCTCCACCCCAATGCCCGAATACCCGGGGATTGGGCCCGAACGGCTGGAGCCCGATGCCGGCACCACGGAAATGCTCGGGCAGCGGGAGCATGAACCCGAGCCCAAACCGGCTGTGGTTCACCACCGCATCGGGACCACACGATTGTTCCACGATCGCCGCTTCGATCGTAGCCGGGTGGAGGAGACGTACGCCATCCAGTACGCCACCCTGGGCCAAGGTGCCGTAGATGCGGGCGAGTGCCCTGGCGGTGGTGTGGCCGTTGGCTGAGGGGATCTCGGCCGCGCGCCACGCCCGCGACCCCGTGACCGCCGCGCCACGCGGCGGGTTGAGAAACGTACGTCCCGCCATCGAGGTCGGGTCGCGCATAATCGTGTCCCTGAAGGTGGTGTCGCCGGGGAGGGAGGGGGGATCCGGGAGAAGTTCGGCGGCCCGATGGTCTTCTGATTCCGGCACACCGATAAAAAAGTCCGCCGTGAGCGGTCCCGCCACCTCGGCGCGGAAAAACTGCCCGACGCTCGTGCCGCTGACGCGCCGAATGACCTCGCCGACCAGGTAGCCAAAGGTGAGCGCATGATACCCGTGCTGCGTTCCGGGTTCCCACCAGGGCTCTGTGGCCGCCAGCACACTAGGGTAGGCGTGCCAATCGAAGAGCGACTGGAGTGGCATGTCGCACCTGACAGCGGGCAACCCGGCCCGATGGCTGAGCAGCCAGCGCACGGGGAGGTGCGCTTTCCCGGCCTGCGCAAATTCTGGCCAGTAGCGCGCCACCGGCGCATCAAGGTCCAGCAGGCCGCGCTCGACCAACAGATGCGTGCAAATCGCCACCATCCCCTTCGTCGTCGACGCGACGCTCGCGACCGTGTGGCGCTCCCACGGCCGGGTGCGGGCGGCGTTGGCGTAACCACCCCAGAGGTCCACGACGGGTTTGCCCTCCACATAAACACAGACGGCCGCCCCCACGTCGCCGCGGTGCGCGAAGTTTTCCGCGAACACCTCGCGCACCGCAGTAAACCGTGCATCACATGTGCCCTGCATTGGCAGAGTGGTCGTCATAGGACACCTCCCTCCCCATATTGTGAAGAGTTCCCTTTGAGCTTTCTAACAGGACGCCGAACGTCTGCGGTGAGCGGCGGGCCACACGCCACTGACACTCGCATGGGGAAAAAGCCTGTCGGGTGACCCGTCCGCTCTACTGCCTTGTTCGGCCCGCACCTTCACGGGTTCACTCCTGGTTCTCCCTTCAGATGTAGCGCACTTGATTTTGCATTTCCTCTGCTGTCACAGAGTTGAGAATACGCAGGAGACGCCTTGCAATTTCCCGAGGTGGACGACGGACCGCAACAATGATGCCGTCATGGGGTTGACCTGCGGCAAAATACGTCTGGGCAAGAGCTTCGAAGTCCGCGCGATTGTGCGTCAGCAGGGTTTTGTGCTGACTGATTGCATACGCCAACTGCTCTGCATCGTTGTTACGGAGCTGCCCTGCTTCCTGGGTCGTGACGACAACAAACCCACGCGCACGCAGTAACTGTGCAATCGACACGTCTACATCTTCATCGAGATACAGCTCAATGAAAAGGCGCCTCATGGGTCCGTGACCAACGGATCAATCAACTCGTCGGGAATCCAGTTGCGGGCAATGTGCGTGTCGATCTCCGCCTGATGATCACTGTAGTAGCTTAAGGCATCAAACACTTGCGCGAGTGTTAAGTGCGGCAAATGACTGGGAATTTCTTCGGGCAAGACCCCGAGCCGCCAAGTCTCCACGATGGCCCGTACAGGTGTGCGTGTCCCCTTGACAATGGGCTCACCGTTGAGAATCTGCTCATCGGTAACAATGTAACAATGTTCTGTGGCTCGCATTATACCTCTCCTGAGTTCCTACACAGACGTGTTGCAGGGATTTTTACATAACAGGATGAGTGCTGCAATTGAAGAGCCGAACTTGGTATTCGACGGCTCCCCGTCGCAGAGCGCCGTCTGAAGCGTACTCGGCGGTTCCGAGCCGTCGAGTACGGTTGTAGAGCGTACTCGACGGCGCCGTGCCGTCAAGCACACCTATACGCTGTGCTCGATGACAATGTGCCATCAAGCACCATGCGGCGATGTGTTCGATGGCATGAAACGGAGCTGTGGTGCTGATAGCCTACTCGCCAACTGCCGTCGAATACCCGCTCAATGGGCAGCTCGACGACTTTTGGCCGTCTAGCATCACCCCTGAGGATGCTTGACGGCTGTCGGCCGTCTAGTCCTGACTTCCATGATACTCGACGACTTGTTGCAGTCAAGCACCCCATTTTAGGGTAGCTCGACGACCTTTGGTCGTCTAGTACCGGGAACGGATATGATGTTGTATGATAGTGCTCGTTTGTTCACTATTTGCATATAAAAAAAGCTCTCTTCGGCCATCTCGAAGGTGGCAAGGGCTGTATTGTACGAGGGAGCGCTATGGAACCCAAAATAAAATTACTCGACCGCATGCGAAACGTCATGCGTCTTAAGCCTATGAGCCTGCGCACGGAACAAGCCTATGTCAGTTGGGTCAAGCGATTTATCCTGTTTCACGACAAACGTCATCCTGCGGAGATGGGGGCGGATGAAATCCGCGCCTTTCTCACCCACTTGGCCGTGCACGGCCAGGTGGCGGCGTCTACGCAGAACGGCGCCTTGAACGCTCTGGTCTTTCTCTACCGCCAGGTCCTCAAGCAGCCATTTCCAGAACTCGAAGGACTCGAACGCGCCAAACGTCCGCGACGCGTCCCAACTGTCTTTACGGCTGAAGAGACGCAAGTGATGTTAGCCCAACTCCATGGCGCGCCGCGTCTCATGGTCGGCCTGCTCTATGGCGCCGGTCTGCGGCTCATGGAGTGTGCGCGTCTGCGCGTTAAAGATATCGATTTCGCCTACCAGCAAATTACCTTGCGGGATGGCAAGGGTGCTCAAGACCGTGTGACGATGCTGCCGCAATCCCTTCAGCAGCCGTTGCAGCACCATCTCGCTAAAGTTCATCTCCTGCACGACGAGGATTTGCGAGAAGGGTATGGCGACGTGTATCTGCCGTATGCCTTTGAGCGCAAGGACCCTAACGCGGCCGGTCTTGGCTCTGGCAATATGTCTTTCCGGCCTCGAAACGATCTATCGATCCACGCTCGGGTATTGAGCGTCGCCACCATATCTCGGAGACGGTGCTGCAACGAGCCGTGAAGGATGCCATACGACGAGTGGGGATTCGCAAACGCGGTAGTTGCCATACGCTGCGCCACAGCTTTGCGACACATCTCCTAGAAAATGGCTATGATATCCGCACCGTGCAGGAACTGTTGGGGCACAAAGATGTCAGCACGACGATGAATCTATACCCATGTGCTCCAGCGTGGCGGAAAGGGGGTGCGCAGTCCGCTTGATCCGTAATGCGCAACCTAGCGCTCTTACGGATCGGAAAACCCTCTGCATTTTCGCTCCTTCAACTCACTCCCAGCTCGCTAGGTCTGAGCGAAAGACGCGGATGCGTTGC
>Ga0268386_10004147_pt1 | contig 10625 bp, 11 predicted proteins | sample RVTome_15_FD_200260 | JGI IMG/M metagenome (GOLD analysis project Ga0268386, IMG submission 200260) | Soil microbial communities from uranium-contaminated site in the Upper Colorado River Basin, Wyoming, United States - RVT150D86... ... | reverse complement strand
ATGCGGCTGCCTGGCTGGCTGGCACGGCCGATGCTCGGCGAGCACGGTATGGCGATGATGACGACCATCCGCGGGTCGTCCAACGCCAAGGCGAAGCGAGAGCTGGGCTGGCAGCCCGCGTATCCCAGCTGGCGCGACGGCTTCCGGGCCGGCCTCGGCTGAACGACCAGAGATGCTGCCGCATGGCACGCTCGGCGGTTGTACGTGGCACGCTGACGGGGTATTTGCATGCTCGATTTGTCACGGTTTGTGGAACCACTCAGCATGCCACGTCGATTGAGCATTCCGATGACCACGTACGCGGCGCCGGCTCGGGAGGACAGTCGAGCCCAGTCGGCGAAATCCACCTTCGCGGCATTGCTGTCGAACGGCGTCCGAAAGTGCATACGGGCTGCGGCCCCTGGTGCCCTTGCCAGCGGTCAGCTCGCGCCTGTACGCGGTGAAGTCCTGGTCGGGCTCGGGCGAAGGCGGGGATCGAGTACAGGCCCCAGTGGACGAAGATGTCCAGCTTTGCGTCGGTGTACCTGCGCGGCACCGGTCGCGTTTCCAGCGATGTGCGTTCGGGCAGGAATGTCACGACTGCTCCTCCGTTCCGTGATGGCGCAGGAGCACGGTCCGTTATGCGAGGGCCTCGCGGAGAAAGGCGAGGTTCTCGCGCTGCTGGAAGATCTGGCCGCTCTCGTGGCCGTTGTACGGCCACACCCGGATCTGCTTCGGGCCGGTGTAGTGGTTGTAGGCAGCGAAGACAGTGGAGGGCGGGCACACCTCGTCCATCAGCGCCACCCCGAAGAGAGCCGGAGCCGCCGCACGGGCGGCAAAGCTGACCCCGTCGAAGTAGCTCAGCGTGCGGAACACCAGGTCGATGTCGTCGCGGCGCGACCTCACGTAGGCGGCCAGCTCGGCGTACGGTTCCGCGTCGGTGATCTCCGTCGCCCGCCTGACGTCGCACAGAAACGGCACGTCGGCCAGCACGGCCGCCACGTCGGGAACCAGCGCCGACACCGCGAGCGCGAGGCCCCCGCCCTGGCTGTGCCCGTAGACGGCGACACGGTGCGGATCGATCTCCGGGTGGGCGCGCGCCGCCTCGACGGCGCGGACGGCGTCGGTCATGAGACGGCGGTAGTAATACGTCCGCGGGTCGGTCACTCCACGGGTGAGGAACCCCGGGTGCTGGCCCGTCGGCGGCTCCGGGTCGGGGTCGGGGGTGACGCCCGGACGGCCGTCGGCGCCCTGCCCGCGGGCGTCGACGATCAGATGTGCATAGCCGGCCGCACTGAACAGGAGCCTCTCGTACGGCATGCTCCGCCCGTTGCCGTAGCCGAGGAACTCGACCACCGCGGGTAGCGTGCCGGACCGGTGCCTCGGCAGAAGGAGCCACGCCGCGATCGGCTGGCCGCTCCACCCTGAGAACGCTGTGTCGAAGACGTCCACCGTTTCGAGCAGGGCGTCGGCGGGGACGTAACTCGCGGCAAGATCGTGCCGGCGCGCCAGGTCGAGCGTTTCGATCCAGAACTCGTCGAAGTCCGGTTCGTCCGTGGGCATCGGCAGGTAGCGTTCGAGCTCGGGTAGTGGCAGGTCGAACTGCGGCACGGCGCTCCCCTCGTCTCCACCCATGCGAGGGCTGGAGACGACACGCTACCGAGGCCGTGCCTCGCGCCTGGTGCCTCGGCCGCGGTAGGTCAGGACGGCGGCGGGCTCGACTCGACGAACGACCATCCGGCGGCTTCGACCGCACGATGCGCCGGGCCGCTCATGGCCGAGTACGAGACCTCGAAGCCCGAGCGCCGTCCCCTCTGAGTCAGCTCGTGCAGGAACGCCAGGCCCGGTTCGTCCAACGTGGTGACGCCGTGCATGTCGACGACAGCGTGGCTGAGCCCACCGATGCTCTCGAGTTCCGCCACCTCCGCTACGGCGGCGTGCAGTGCGTCAGTCATCTGCTCGTCGATGTCGCCGGAGAGGAACACCACGATCTCGCGCGCTCCCCGGTCGACGACGCGTACCTCGCCCATCGCCCTCACCTCCGTCTCCCGACTGTCGCACCCCGTCGGGGCTTCGGCAATGATCGCCGGCGACGCCGTCCGCCGGGTGCCGCTGTTCCGGTGGCGCGACCTCCTACGCTGATGGGTCATGACCGGCCGGCCGAGAGAGCACGAGGACGACCTTCCCGAGCAGATGCGGATACGGCGCGAGAAGCGGGCCGAGCTGATCGAGAAGGGCATACCGCCGTACGCCCTCGGGTTCGGGCGCACCCACTCGGTCGCCGAGGTACGTGCCGCCCACCCGGACCTGGAACCCGGAGCCGGGACCGGCGAGGTGGTGTCCGTGGCTGGCCGGGTGATCTTCCTGCGCAACACGGGCCGGCTGTGCTTCGCGCGGCTCCGCGGCGGCGACGGTGCCGAGCTACAGGCGATGCTCTCGCTCGACCGGGTCGGAGAACAGTCGCTCGCCGACTGGAAGCACCTCGTCGACATCGGTGACCACGTCGGTGTCGAAGGTGAGGTCGTGGCCAGCCGGCGCGGTGAGCTGTCGGTCATGGTCGATCGGTGGACGATCACGTCGAAGGCCCTCCGACCGCTTCCGGTCGCGCACAAGGCGCTGGCCGACGAGACCCGCACCCGCCAGCGTTACGTGGACCTCATCGTCAATCCGGCGGCGCGCGAGATGGTGCAGATCAGGGCCACGGTGATTCGGTCCCTACGCGAAACCCTGTCCCGGCGCGGATATGTCGAGGTCGAGACACCTGTCCTGCAACTCGTCCACGGCGGAGCCGCGGCCCGGCCGTTCCATACCCACCTCAACGCGCTGGACCTGCCGATGACGCTGCGGATCGCTCTGGAGCTGCATCTCAAGCGCGTCGTCGTCGGCGGTATCGACAAGGTCTTCGAGATCGGCCGGGTCTTCCGCAACGAGGGAATCGACTCCACCCACAGTGGTGAGTTCACGATGCTGGAGGCGTACGAGGCCTACGGCGACTACGACACGATGGCGACGCTCACCCGGGACCTCGTCGTCGACGCCGCCCGCGCCACCGGTCGGACGGTTGTCCCCGACGGCCGGGGAGGTGAGGTCGATCTCGAGGGTCCATGGAGGCACGTCACCGTTCACTCGGCGATCTCCGCCGTGGTCGGTGAGGACGTCACCGTCGACACATCACCAGACCGCCTGCGCGAGCTCGCCGACAAGTACGAGGTGCGACTCGAGGACGGCTGGGGCAGTGGCGAGATCGTGCTCGAGCTGTTCGAGAAGCTCGTCGAGCACACGATCGTGGAGCCGACGTTCGTCCGCGACTATCCCGAGTCGGTCCGACCGCTGGCCCGACCGCACCGTGACGGCCCACAGCTGGCCGAGGCCTGGGATCTGGTCATCGCCGGTGTCGAACTCGCTGTGGCCTATTCAGAGCTCGTCGACCCGGTCATCCAACGCGAGCGTCTGATCGCGCAGTCACAACGCGCCGCCCAGGGCGATCCCGAGGCAATGGATCTCGACGAGGACTTCCTGCGTGCTCTCGAGTACGGAATGCCCCCCGCCGGTGGAATGGGCCTGGGTGTCGACCGGTTGGTGATGCTACTCACGGGCACCGGTATTCGTGACACCATCCTCTTCCCATTGGTCAAGCCCGAATGAGAGGAAACTCCGTCGATCCGGGGCGCCTTGCGACCGTTGGCGGGCAACGGCGACCGAGCTATGTCGTCCGGCGGGCGCGTACCGCAGATGTTGCCGCCCATCCGCGGCTTGTCGATGCCTACTCGGCATCCCGGATTCTGTTGTCGAAGGCGACCGTCACCCTTTACGAGGACGTCCAGGAATTCTGGGTCGCGGACACGCCGGAGAGTGGCGGTGTGATCGGCTGCGGTGCCCTGCACGTGATGTTGGGAAGACCTCGCCGAGGTTCGCACGCTGGCCACGGACCCTCGTGGGACCGGTCGAGGCGCGGGGAATGCCGTGCTGGCACAACTGTGTCGGTGGCCGACGAGTTTGGGAGTGGCGCGCGTGTTCTGCCTCACGTGCGAGGTCGACGTCTTCGCCGGGAGCGGCTTCGAGGTGCTCGAGGGCACGCCGGTCGAGCCCGAGGGGTATGCGTAGTTGCCGTGTTTCTTACGATGAGGGCGTCGCCGAGTTCCTGGATCTCGACCGGGTCAAGCCGAACACGCTGGGCAACACCCGTATGTTGCGGACGCTCTGATCCAGGTCCCCTGTACCGAGCATGTTGCTTTTACCGCTTCGATGGCGTAGAAACTATGATCGCATCGCGTGTGTAACACTCTCGAGAACAGCGGGAAAGGACCCCACATGGCGCAGAGAGTCCAGGTGATTCTGGTCGACGACATCGACGGGGGCAACGCCGAGGAGACGGTGAGTTTCTCCTTGGACGGCGTCGCCTATGAACTCGACCTGTCGAAGAAGAATGCGGCGAAGCTGCGTGACACGTTCGCGCCGTATGTCGGCTCGGCCCGCCGGGTCAGCAAGCGTGGGGGTCGGGGGCGTGGCCGCTCCGGCGGAGGGCGCAGCACCGACACCGCGTCGGTCCGCCAGTGGGCGCGTGACCAGGGACTCAAGGTCAGCGACCGCGGCCGTATCCCGGCCGACGTCGTGGCCCGCTACGAGGCGGCGCACGGCTGAGTCAGCCGCTTGCACCGGCCGAGCCCCAGGTCACCTCTCGTCGCCATGCGCTGCTGGGCCCATCCGTGGCCTCGTGTTGGCGGAGGTACTCCGCGGCGATGCGATCGGGCTCGAAGCCCGCGGTGCCCAGCACGCCGTCGATCGTGACGGTGACGACGTGGATGCCGTCGGGTGCGAGCTCAGCTGCCAGCGAGAAGGCGAGGTTTCGGACTGCGGCCTTCTGCACCGCGAGCGCCGCAGACCAGGTGGAGCCGGTCAGCGCGCTGCCTCCGCCGGTCACGAGTATCGTCCCGCGCCCGGCCCGGCGCATCGCGGGAGCGACCTCCTGCGCCGCCACGAGGAGTGACCCGGCGGCGAGCCGCACACCGTCGATCAGCGCGGTCTGCGTGGTGCGGGTGGGCGGCGCCTCGACCGCGATCGACGGGTTGTGGACGAGAACCGTCGGCTGGCCGTACCGGTCGCGGATCTCGGAGAAGGCGGCGCGTAGCGACACCTCGTCGGAGGCGTCAGCACAGACCGTGCCGACATCGCCGCCGATTCCGGACCTCACCGATGCCGCGATGTCGGCGAGTCGCCGGGCATCACGGGCCAGCAGGACCACGTGGTCGCCGCGACCGGCGAATGCGGCCGCCACGGCACGGCCCAGGCCCGGACCCGCTCCGATCACCGCGACCAGGTCGCTGTCCTTCATGTGCACCTCACAGCTGGGGGAACGGGTCGTCGGGCATGCCGGCAGATCCGTCCAGCTCGGCGTCGGCGGCCGCGACGACCGCGGCGTACTCCTCGTCGACTTCCAGAATCATGCCGCCGAGGTTGAACGCAGGTCCGAGCGATGTCTCGAGCGGCCCGAGACGGGTGTAGCGGGGGAACCGTCCCCAGACCTGGTCCGGCCGGTCTCGGCGCAGGAACTTGCCGGTGATGAGGACGATCGCACGATCGGTGACGGCGACGAAGAAGGGGGCGGCCGCGATCCCGATCGACATCACCGCTGACGTCGCGGGGAACAGGTACCGGATCTGCTCACCGGGCTCGAGCAGCTTCTGGCAACCCTCCCGCACGCTCGGCGCGACGGGCATCGGACATCACCTCCGGCGCGGCGGCGAGTCGGCGGTCGTGAAGATCGTCGTGAAGGTGCAGGCAGGATGCCACGCTGTCACATCTTCACGACGATCTTCACACCACGCCTGGACGGCCCCCACGGCTAGGCTGCGCGCGTGGACGATCCTTCCGCTTCCGCCCCGACGGCGGGCCCCACGCTGCGCGTCGTCAGTGGCACGGTGAGCTTTCGCGAACGCATCGCCCTGCCTCCGGGTGCGGTGGTGACGGTCCGGGTCGCCGACGTCTCCCGGGCCGACGGTCCGGCGGTGATCCTCGCGCAGAATGCGATCGCGGTGTCGGGGCAGGTGCCGGTGCCGTTCGAGCTCGCGGTCGATGCCGCCGATGTCGACGAGCGCGCCGACATCGCGGTGTGGGCCAGGCTTCGCTCGGCCGTCGGTACCTGGGTCAGCGACACTCACACGCCCGTGCTCACCCGTGGCGCCGGCAACACCGCTGACGTGATCGTGCGCCGCACGAACAACACCTGACGTCGGCCCCGACCTCGAACCTCGGCTCGCGCGTGTACGCGACGCCAAACGCGTCTGGCCCGCCTGGTCGGAGCGGGAACGAGGGTGACGTGAGTACTCCGGTCACCTCCCGGCCGCACGCCGCGCCCGCCGGAGCACCCGGTCACCTCCCACCTCGGCCGAGCGCCAATCGCGTTCGCCCGTGGCGGAAGCCGGCGGCAGGGAGGAACGACGTCGGGTAGGACGGGTGTTGTGCAGTCATGGCCGGTCCCGGCTACCGTCGTATGACGACCGCAGACGGGCGCCGGGTGCGGGTTAGCATGCGGGTACGGGCGGACCGGGAGAGCCCCGGCACACCCAGACCGCTCGGTGAGGAGCGCCACTGATGTTCGAGAGGTTTACCGACCGCGCGAGGCGCGTCGTGGTCCTGGCTCAGGAAGAGGCCAGGATGCTCAACCACAACTACATCGGTACCGAGCACATCCTCCTCGGCCTGATCCACGAGGGCGAGGGTGTGGCGGCGAAGGCGCTCGAGAGCCTCGGCGTCTCGCTGGATGCCGTGCGTACGCAGGTCGAGGAGATCATCGGCCAGGGCCAGCAGGCACCCAGCGGGCACATCCCGTTCACACCCCGGGCCAAGAAGGTCCTCGAGCTCAGCCTGCGCGAGGCGCTGCAGCTCGGCCACAACTACATCGGCACCGAGCACATCCTGCTCGGCCTGATCCGCGAGGGTGAGGGCGTCGCTGCCCAGGTGCTGGTCAAGCTCGGCGCCGATCTCAACCGAGTCCGCCAGCAGGTCATCCAGCTGCTCTCGGGCTACCAGGGTGGCAAGGAGGCCGCGACCGCCGGTGCCGGCCCGCAGGGCGAGGCGCCGTCGACCTCGCTGGTCCTCGATCAGTTCGGCCGCAACCTCACCCAGGCGGCCCGCGAAGGCAAGCTCGACCCGGTCATCGGGCGCGAGAAGGAGATCGAGCGGGTCATGCAGGTGCTGTCTCGCCGCACCAAGAACAACCCCGTGCTCATCGGCGAGCCCGGCGTCGGGAAGACAGCTGTCGTCGAGGGCCTGGCCCAGAACGTCGTCAAGGGCGAGGTTCCCGAGACGCTCAAGGATCGGCAGCTCTACACCCTCGACCTCGGCGCGCTGGTCGCCGGTTCCCGCTACCGCGGCGACTTCGAGGAGCGGTTGAAGAAGGTCCTCAAGGAGATCCGCACCCGCGGCGACATCATCTTGTTCATCGACGAGATCCACACCCTGGTCGGCGCTGGTGCAGCCGAGGGTGCCATCGACGCCGCGTCGATTCTTAAGCCGATGCTGGCCCGTGGCGAGCTGCAGACGATCGGCGCCACGACGCTGGACGAGTACCGCAAGTACGTCGAGAAGGACGCCGCCCTCGAGCGGCGGTTCCAGCCGATCCAGGTCAAGGAGCCGACGCTCGCCCACACCATCGAGATCCTCAAGGGCCTGCGCGACCGCTACGAGGCGCACCACCGCGTCTCCATCACCGACGCCGCCCTGGTGGCCGCGGCCCAGCTCGCCGACCGCTACGTCTCCGACCGGTACCTTCCGGACAAGGCGATCGACCTCATCGACGAGGCCGGCTCGCGGCTGCGCATCCGTCGCATGACGGCGCCACCGGATCTGCGTGAGTTCGACGAGCGGATCGCCGAGGTCCGCCGCGAGAAGGAGTCCGCGATCGACTCGCAGGACTTCGAGAAGGCCGCCTCGCTGCGCGATCGTGAGAAGCAGCTGATCGGCCAGAAGGCCGAGCGTGAGAAGCAGTGGAAGGCCGGTGACCTCGACGTCGTCGCCGAGGTCGACGACGAGTTGATCGCGGAGGTCCTCGCCACCGCGACGGGCATCCCGGTATTCAAGCTGACCGAGGAGGAGACCTCACGGCTGCTCCACATGGAGGACGAGATCCACAAGCGGATCATCGGCCAGGAGGACGCCATCGCGGCGCTGTCCAAGTCGATCCGCCGCACCCGCGCCGGCCTGAAGGACCCCAAGCGGCCGGGTGGCTCGTTCATCTTCGCGGGCCCGTCGGGAGTCGGGAAGACCGAGCTGTCCAAGGCCCTGTCCGAGTTTCTCTTCGGCGACGAGCACGCGCTCATCCAGCTCGACATGAGCGAGTTCTCCGAGAAGCACACCGTGTCGCGGCTGTTCGGCTCGCCACCGGGCTATGTCGGCTACGAGGAGGGTGGCCAGCTCACCGAGAAGGTGCGCCGGCGCCCGTTCTCCGTGGTCCTGTTCGACGAGGTCGAGAAGGCCCACCCGGACATCTTCAACTCGCTGCTCCAGGTGCTCGAGGACGGCCGCCTCACCGACGCCCAGGGCCGGGTCGTCGACTTCAAGAACACCGTGATCATCATGACCACGAACCTCGGCACCCGCGACATCAGCAAGGGTCAGGGGCTCGGCTTCTCCTCCGGCTCCGCGGCCGACGGCGACTACGACCGGATGAAGGCCAAGGTCATCGAGGAGCTCAAGCAGCACTTCCGGCCCGAGTTCCTCAACCGGGTCGACGACGTCATCGTCTTCCACCAGCTCACCCAGGAGGAGATCGTCCGGATCGTCGACCTGATGATCAGTCAGGTCGACATCCGGCTGCACGACAAGGACATGGGCCTCGAGCTCACCCAGGCCGCGAAGGAGCTGCTCGCCCAGCACGGGTTCGACCCGGTGCTCGGCGCCCGGCCGCTGCGCCGGACCATCCAGCGCGAGATCGAGGACACCTTGTCGGAGAAGATCCTCTTCGGCGAGCTCAAGGCCGGAGAGATCGTGGTGGTCGACGTCGAGGGCGAGGGTCGGGAAGCCGACTTCACCTTCGTGGGCAGCCCGAAGTCCGAGTTGCCCGAGGTGGCAGTTGTCGAACCCGCGACGACGGGCGGCAGCCGCCGGCGCGCCGCGGCCGCCGGAGAGGCCGAATGAACCACCGGCGTTGACGATCGAGGGGCCTGCACTCATACCGGTGCGGGCCCCTCGGCATGAGCCGCGCTCGGCCCTTGTCGTCGCGGTCGCCGCGGACGTGCAGCGGCTGAGCGCATCAGGAGGCAATGGCGTATGTCCGACGACCTGGCGGCCTACCGCGCAGCGGCCGTGCTCTACGACGCGGGGGATCCGATCGGAGCTGCGCGCGAGCTGGAACCGTTGCTCGCCGACGACTCGACTCCGAAGTCTGTGCTCGAGCTGGCCGGCCGGGCGTACTTCCGCTCGGCCCAGCTCGGGCGGGCCGAGGAGGCGTTCGGGCGTCTCGTGGAAAGCGACCCCAGCGATGCGTACGCGCGCTTCGCGCTCGGCCGGACGCTCGAACGCCAACGTCGCCGCGACGAGGCAGCGGCCTGCTACCGCATCGCCGCTGCGATGGATCCCCAGGACGACTACATCGCGGCCCTCGAGCGGGTGAGTTCCTCGCATCGACAGTCGGGACCGTGAGCGTCGCGGATCAGCCGACCGGGAGCCGGTATCGTCCGCCCGCGAGCGGCTCGAGCAGGCCATCGGTCACCAGAGCCGCGAGCGCCCGCTCACGCTGAACCGGGTCCTGGGGCCAGGCGCCGTCCAACCGGGCCTTCTCGACGATCCGCTCGTCGCCGCGCATGACGGCCAACAGCCGCCCTCTCGCCTGCCGGTCGGTGCCCGACCATGGTTGTCCACGGCGGGTCGGGCTCACGGCGGCAGGGGCACCGGCAAGCCGCCAGGTGCACGCGGTGGCCAGTGGGCACGCGTCGCAGCGCGGCGACCGGGCGGTGCAGACCAGCGCGCCCAACTCCATGACGGCGACCGCCCAGGTCGCCGCCGTTGCCGCGTCTTCGGGCATCAGCGACTCGGCTCGGCGGCGTTCGGCTGCGGTCGTCGTCGGCGACGGCCGGGCCACGCCGGCGACGGCGCGCGCGAGGACGCGCCGAACGTTGGTGTCGAGCACTGCGTGACGATGCCCGAACGCGAACACCGCCGTCGCCGCCGCCGTGTAGTCGCCGACACCCGGGAGGGCCAGGAGCTCGTGATACGAGGTCGGCACCGCGCCGCCGTGCCGTTCGACGATCGCGTTCGCCGCCGCGTGCAGCCGGAGAGCACGCCTGGGGTATCCGAGCCGTCCCCAGCCACGGATGGCCTCGCCCGGCTCTTCGGCCGCCAGGTCGGCCGGCTCCGGCCACCGGGTCAGCCATGCGCGCCAGACCGGCTCGACCCGGGTGACCGGTGTCTGTTGGAGCATGACCTCGCTCACCAGCACGCCCCATGGTCGGCGGTCGGGTGAGCGCCACGGCAGGTCGCGCGAATGGTTCCGGTACCACGCGATGACGGTGTCGTGCACGGAGGCGTGGTCCGGGTCAGACGTAGCGCTCGAGGATGCTCGACTCGGCCAGCCGGGACAGCCCCTCGCGCACGCTGCGGGCCCGCGACTCGCCCACGCCGTCGACGGCCTGGAGGTCGTCGATGCTGGC